>Ga0307374_10008545_pt1 | contig 15284 bp, 13 predicted proteins | sample OX3MG_FD_202532 | JGI IMG/M metagenome (GOLD analysis project Ga0307374, IMG submission 202532) | Soil microbial communities from Risofladan, Vaasa, Finland - OX-3 | ecosystem: Environmental > Terrestrial > Soil > Coastal area > Acid sulfate soil | place: Finland: Risofladan, Vaasa | collected... | reverse complement strand
GGCCGCCGCCTACCAGCAGCTCATCGAGGAGTTCCACCTGACCCACGAAGAGGTCGCGCGCCGCGTCGGCAAGAGCCGTGCGTCGGTGTCGAACGCGCTGCGTCTCTTCCAGCTACCGCCGTCGGTGCAGCGTCTCGTGCGCGACGCGAAGCTGAGCCCGGGTCACGCGCGTGCGCTCCTCGGCTCGCCCGATCGCGACCTCCAGGAGCGCCTCGCCCGCGACGCGGTCGACGGCGCGCTCTCGGTGCGCGCCCTCGAGGAGCTCGTCCGGACAGAGATGCGCGACGACGCCCTCGAGGACGCCGACGCCATCGAGGACCCCGACGCGATGCCCGACCTTCTCTCGAGCGTCGCCTCGCCGTCCGCCGACGGTGCGGACGCGCCGCCGCCCGGAGCTCCGCAGCTTCACAACACCGACCCGATCGCCGGCGCGGTGCAGGGCCTCAGGCCCGCTGCCACCTCGGAGCCCGGCGCGACGAGCGGTCGGCCGCCGGTCTCGGCACGCGACCACCGGCTGCGACCGCCGGGCGTCCTCGAGCTCGAGGAGCTCCTCGCGGACCACCTGGACACCCGTGTCCGGGTCGACATGGGGGCGCACCGCGGGCGCATCGTCGTCGAGTTCGCGACCGTGGAGGACCTGGAGCGGATCTACCGGGCGATGCTCGGCGCGCAGGGCGGCTGAGCATCGGCTCGACGTCAGGTGAAGGTCGAGGAAACCGTCTCGGACTTCACCGAGACGGGTCCGCCGGGTCCGACCCGCGGCGCCGCTGGCGCCCCGCAACTTGAGAGACTACTTGACAGTCGCGAGGCTGTGACCTGGGGCTTCGACCGCGGTGACGCGGCCGGCGCGGCGTGTCGTCGCGGCGGAGCGGACGGTCTCCCGCTGGCTCGACCATTGGTCGAGCGCGCTCCCTAACGCGCAGGTGTACGTTGATCCACAACCTGTGCATGAGGTTGTGGATCAGTCGCGGTCACTCCCAGCTCGCGCCGAGCCAGGTGTCGAGCGCGTCGACGAGGACCCGTGCGAGGTCGGGGGTCCGGCGCACGACCTCGACGGGGGTGCCGAGCCGCAGCTCGACGGCGGGCATGCGCGTCTCCCGCAGGATCGCGAGCGCCATCCCGCTCGTCCCGCCGTCGCGCAGACGGAGCACCGAGGGCAGCTCGGCTTGGATGATCTCCGCGAGGTGACGGCTTGCCACCGACTCGTAGCGGTACCCCCGGTAGTACGAGGTCGTGCAGTCGTCGCGCTCGGCCGTTAGCTCGAGGTCGATCAGGCAGTGTGCCTCGGCGGCGTTGGCCTCGGCCGCGCGCTGCGACGCGTCGGGGTGCTGGAGCGCGAGCGCGGTCGCGCCCTCGCGCTCGAGCGCCCGGCAGACCGAGGCGATCCCGGCGGCGAACCCGCCGGAGCCGCTCACCGCGACGCGACGCGCCGCGAGCGTGCGGCGCTCCCCGCCCGCGAGGAGGAGCCGCTCGCGCAATGGGCTCACGAGGTCCGCCCCGCCCTTCCGGGTCGTGAGGCGCTCGAGGTCCCCGATCGTGCGGTGCCCGCAGACGCCGTCGACGACGAGGCCGGCGTTGCGCTGGAAGTCCATGAGCGCCGCGACGGTCTCGTCGCCGAGGATGCCGTCGATTCGGCCCGGGTCGAAGCCGAGCTGGCTGAGCCGGCGCTGGAGGTCGGCGACGTCGTCACCGCGCAGCATCGGGCGGCTCCGGTAGAGCGGTCGGTCGCCGAGGTGGTAGCCGGCCTCGACGATCGCCGACCACGCGCTCCGGTCGACCGCACCGTCTTCGCGCAGGCCCCGGTCACGCTGGAACGCGCGCACCGCGCGCTCGGTCTCGTGGTCGAAGACGTTGCCGTCGCACGAGTAGCCGAGGCGGGAGAGCCGCTGCTGGAGGTCGGCGACGGCACGGCCCCGCTGGCCACGAGCGAGCGGGAGCTGCGTTCCGGCGGGCTCGTCGTGGTGCCCCCCGGGCGGTCGGTGGGCTGCAGCCATCGGCGACATGCTAGAAGGCCGCCGCGTGCACCTGGGCCGGGCGCGCGGCGGGCACGGGTCCCCCCGTGCCCGCCGGTCCGTGGCGCCGTGGCGCCGTTGCACTTCCTGCCTAGATGTGGGGCTCGATCTCCGCGAGCAGCGCCGACTTGGACTTCGCGCCGACGATTCGCGCCTTCACCTCGCCGTCCTTGAACAAGATGAGCGTAGGGATGCTCATGACCTCGTACCGCTGGGCCGTCTTCACGTTGTCGTCGACGTTCAGCTTCGCGATGCGAAGGCTGTCGTGCCTCTCGGAGGCGATCTCGTCGAGGATCGGGGCGATCATCTTGCACGGCCCGCACCACTCGGCCCAGAAGTCGACGAGCACCGGGGTGTCCGACAGCGTGATCTGCTCGTCGAAGCTCCCGTCCGTCACCGTGACCGTCGCGTCTCCCATGACCTGTCTCCTCCCGTCACCCTGTGGGCGTGGCTAGCTCCGGACCGTGCTCGACGCCCCGTGGCGCCCGGACCGCACGGTGCAGACTCGGGAGGTAGAACCCCGGGGCACCGCCGGTCATTCCTCCCGGCCGTCCGGACGGCCGGTCAGCCGTGGTGGACGTCCTCGAGGTACCGCTCGACGTCGAGGGCGGCCATGCATCCGGAGCCGGCCGCGGTGATCGCCTGGCGGTACACGTGGTCCTGGACGTCGCCGCACGCGAAGACGCCGGGGACCGCCGTGCGAGTGCCGTCGTGCGTGGCGAGGTAGCCGGCGGCGTCCATCTCGAGCTGGCCGGCGAAGAGCGCGGTGTTGGGCGCGTGGCCGATCGCGACGAAGCAGCCGTCCACCGCGACGTCCGACACCGCTCCGGTCACGACGTCGCGCACCCGCAGCCCCTCGAGCTTCGCGTCGCCGAGGACCTCCTCCACGACCGAGTCCCAGAGGAAGGTGATCTTCGGGTTGGCAAGCGCACGGTCCTGCATGATCTTCGAGGCTCGGAGCTCCTTGCGCCGGTGCACGACGAGCACCGACGAGGCGAACTTCGAGAGGAATATCGCCTCCTCCAGCGCCGAGTCCCCGCCGCCGACGACCGCGATCGGCTGGTCGCGGAAGAAGAAGCCGTCGCAGGTCGCGCACGTCGACAGGCCGTGGCCGAGGAGGCGCGCCTCGCCGGGCACGTCCAGCATCAGGGAGCGCGCGCCCGTCGCGATGACGAGCGCGTGCGTGCGCACGTCGGGCTCGGGCGCGCCGGGGTCGCCCGTCCAGATCCCGATCGGCCTCGACGTCAGGTCGACGCGCGTCGCCTTGCGGGTGACGATCTCGGCGCCGAAGCGCACCGCCTGGCCGCGGAAGCTCGTCATGAGCTCGGGCCCGGTCACACCGTCGACGAACCCGGGGAAGTTCTCGACGTCCGTCGTGAGCATCAGCTGCCCGCCGGGCTGGTCGCTCGTCGAGGACGGCTCTCCCTCGAGCACGAGCGGGCGCAGGTCGGCGCGGGCCGTGTAGATGGCAGCGGTCAACCCTGCGGGACCGGATCCGAGGATCACGGCCTCCCGGGTCGCCGCGCGCTCCTGGCTGTCCGGCACCTGCTCAACGTCCGACATGGTCGCTCCTTCGCGCTCCGCTCTGCTTCAGCAAGAACGCTCCGGCGCCGGCGAAGATTCCGCCGACGACGAGGTCGCTCGCCCAGACGCGCCCGCCGAACGCGTCCGCCGTGAGCAGTCGGACGATGCCGATCGAGAGCGCGACGACGAGGAACGTCGCGACGACGGCGACGAGGGAACCGACGACGAGGGCGCGCACGGCGAAGAGCACGGGCTTCGTCGACCGGTCGCGGACGGTCTCGACGACCTGTTCGACGATCCTCGTCGCGTGGGACGCCCAGTCGTCCGGACCGTTCGGCGGGGGCTCGGCGTGCTCCATGACCGCGAGGTTAGAAGCTCGCGGGCCCGGCGCGCGGCGGTCGTCGTCGAGCGGGCGCGCCCGTTCGGGTCGCGCGCCGTCGGGTGGTCACGAGCGCTCCATGCACAGGCCGACGGTCCCCGGTCCGGTGTGCGCGCCGATGACCGGCCCGAGGTGCGCGACGAGCACGTCGTCGTCCGGCCGCGCCCCCCTCAGCATCTCGAGGAAGTCGTCGATGTCCGCAGCGGCCGCGTGGGCGACCGCGAGGCGCGCGAGAGGGCCGGCCGCGGCCGCGGCGTCGGCGAGGTAGCGCAGCGAGCGGGTGCGCGTGCGCTGGCGGGACTCCCCCTCGACGACGCCGTCGCGGAGTTCGACGATCGGCTTGATCGAGAGCAGCGACCCGAAGAAGGCTTGCGCCGAGCCGATCCGGCCCCCGCGTCGCAAGGTGTCGAGGGTGTCGAGGGCTCCGAGAACCTTCAGCTTCTCCACCCGGGAGCGGACGGCCGCCGCGACCTGCGCGAGGCTCTCGCCCCGCTCGGCGTGCTCCGCGGCCTCGAGCACGAGGAAGCCCTCGGCGAGCGTCACCGAGCGGGAGTCGACGACCTCGACCGGGATCCTCGAGGTCACGTCGCCGGCGCCCGCGACCGCGGCCTGGTAGGTGGCGGACAGCCTGGACGAGATCGTCACGCAGACGACGCCGTCGGCGCCGGCCGCGGCGGCCTCGAGGAACGCGACGCGAAACGCGCCGGGCGACGGCGCGGACGTCTCGGCGATCGCCGACGTCGACGCGACGGCCTCCCAGAACTGCTCGGCGGAGTACGCGCGGACCTCGTCGGCCGGCAGGTCACCGAGGCGCACGTCGAGCGGCACGACGACGACGCCGTGGGCGCGCAGCAGCTCGGGCGGAAGGTCCGATGCGCTGTCAGTGACGACGTGGATGCCGGGCATGTACCCCCCTTGGCTGCGACCGGCCCTCGTGGCGCGCGCGGCGCGAAGTCTGCCAGGACGACAGCGAGGCTGCAGCGCCCGCGCCGCCGAGGTAGACGACTCCGCCGGTGGCAACCGTCGCGAGCAGCTTCGCCCATCCCGCGATCCCGGTCCCGGCGCCGAGGAGCGCGGAGACGACGGCGACGGCGACTGCCATCGCGAGGCTCAGCACGAGCGAGCGGGCGGATGAGACGAGCAGCGCCCGGCCGCCGACGCGGCCGAGCCGCTCGCGCAGCACCGCGACCGCGACGAGCGCGGCGACCGTGTACGCGATCGAGTACGAGAGCGCGAGGCCCCGGACGCCGAGCGGGTGGTAGAGCAGGACGGCGACGAGGATGTTCAGCCCGTTCTCGAGCACGTAGCAGACGAACGCGGTGCGCGTGTCCTGCATCGCCTGGAACGCGCGCGTCGCGAGGAGAAAGACGCAGAAGCCGGGCAGGCCGAGCGAGAACAGCGCGAGCACCTGCGCGGTGAGCTCGGTCGCCCGATGACTCTCCGCGCCGTGCTGGATCAGCAGCACCATGGCCGGTCGGGCGAGCACGAGGTAGCCGACGGTCGCGGGAAGGATGAGCGCGAGCGTCTGGCGGGTCGCGGTCGCGAACCGGTCGCCCATTGTCCCCGGCGCGCCGGCTGCCCACGCGCGCGCCATGTCCGGGCTCGCGACGTTGATCACGGACACCGCGACGACCGCGAAGGGAAAGACGAAGAACTGGTAGGCGTAGGTGTACGCGCTCACCGCCCCGCCGCCGAGGTGGTACTGGAGCGCGAGGAGCACGAACACCGCGACCTGGTTCGCGACGACGAAGCCGAACGTCCACCCCGACAGCGACACGATCGTGCGCACCGCCGGATCCCGCGGCCTCCAGACGAGGCGGAGCCGGGCGCCGCTGCGGAGCAGCGAGGGGAGCAGGGCGAGCGCCTGGACGACGACCCCGAGGGTCGTGCCGAGACCGAGCAGCGTCACGAGGCCCTGGTCGTGGCGGAGCGCCGAGACCGGGACCGTTCCGCCGACCGCGAGGTGGTGCGCGACGACCGCGAACGCGGCGAACACCGCGATGCCCACGAGGTTGTTGAGGACCGGCACGAGGCCGACGACCGCGAACCGGTCGCGGGTCGCGAGCACGGCCGAGACGAGGCTCACGACGCCGTAGAAGAAGACCTGCGGGGCGAACCAGCGCAGAAGCTCGACGGCGACGTCGCGCGCAGCGGGCGTCGCGGCCGCGGCCCCCGACGTGTACGCGTCGACGACGAGCGGCGCGAAGATCGCGAGAAGGACCGTCGCGGCGGCGAGGACCGCGAGCGCCAGCGTGACGACCGCGGAGATCGACTCGTCCGCCTCGCGTGGCGACCGCGTCGCGAGCCGCTCGACGAAGACCGGCACGAACGTGGCCGCGAGGATCCCGCCGAGCACGAGGTCGTGGATCATGTTCGGCGTGTTGTTCGCGAGGTTGAACGCGTTCGCGAGGCCGGCCCCGCCGAGCGCCGCGGCGAGCACGACGAGCCGAACGAGCCCGCTCAACCGTGAGAGCAGCGTCCCGGCCGCGGTCCCGAGCGAGGCGCGGTCGAGCTGCGCGCGCCTGCTGCGCGCCGGTGGCGTCCGAGCGCCCGGGCGGGGCGCGGTCGCGCCCGGAAGGTGCGCGCCGCCGCGGACGAAACCCGGGCCGCGCGCCGACGGCGTCGGGAACGAGCGCGGGGGCTCGCTCACGGCGCCGCGCCGGCGTCGGACCGGGCGGCGGCCCTCACCGCCGCGGCGCGCCGCCGGTGCCGGAGCACCGACCGCAGCCACCACGCGAGCAGGACGAGGAGCGCGCCGACGCTGAGCGTGACCGCGACGCCGGAGACCGCGGTCGACCGGATCGTGAACGAGCCCGCGAGGAGCACGGCGCCCCCGACCGGCGAGCGCACGACGATGTCGAGGCGCGAGGCGCCCGACGTCCGCGTGCTCACGTGGTACTCGCGCGCGGTGGTCTTCGTCGCGAAGACCACCGGCGTCGGTCCCGCCCCACCGCCCGGGAACGACAGCGCGCTGTCGCGCACCTCGATGCTCGCGTGGACCGGGTACGGCGACGACGAGACGATCGTGATCGGGATCTGGCCCGTGCGGGACGTGAGGGTGACCGTCCGGCCGCCGGAGATCGCGAGCGAGTGGTCGAACAGGCCGTACGAGGCGCGCGGCGCGCCCGCGTACCGCCGCCGCGTCGCGCCCGACATCGAGGAGGTCTCGCTCAGGAGGATCGAGTCGCCGAGGTGGGCGAGCACGGTCCGGTCGTCCGGCAGCACGGACGCGACCACGCCGAGCGCCCGGCGCGCGTCGACGACCGACCTGCCGGTGATCGGGTGCGACGTGTGCACGACGACGGCGGCGAGCTGCTCGACGCGCGGCGAGCCGTTCCCTCCGACCGGGAGCTCCGCGAACGCGCCGCCGAGCGTGCGTGCGGCGAGGACGGGGCTCGTCGCGAGGCCCGAGAGGACCGCCGTGAGGAACGACGGGTCCGGGTGCCAGGCCGCCGGCGCGACGACGACACCGCGTGCCGCCCGGTCCGAGGGCGCGTCGAAGTAGATCTCCGCGAGGTCGGCGAGCAGCTGGTGGGCCCGGAGCACCGAGTCGGCGCCTGCGCCGGAGAAGTGCACCGCGAGCCCGGGGTCCGCGACGAGCGCCGTCGCCGCGGGTGCGGCAGTCGCAGCCGGCCCGGTCGTCTGCTCCTTCGCCGCGCCGGGACGCACGAGTCCGACCGGCGAGGTGAGCGCGACCGTCGGCGCGGGCGTCCCGGCGGTCACGGTGACCGAGTCGGTCGGCAGCACGAGGTCGTGCACGCCGAGCCGCTCGAGGAGCGCGAGCGAGCCCTGCCCGATCGGCGAGTACGACACGTACGGCGCGGGTGCCGCAGCGAGGCCGAGGCCGTCGTCGAGCGCCTGAGCGCCGCGCGCGAGCTGGCGCGCGAGCTCGCCGCCGAGGCGCGCCGCGGACAGCGCAGCGACGTCGACCGGCGTGAACGTCGTGCCGAGCACCTCCCGCAGCGGTGCCGGCCCTCCACCGCCGTGCGCGCCGAACAGCGAGACGAGCGTCGCGAGCACGGTCTTCGCCTGCTTCGACCGGTCCCGCTCGAGCGCGACGACGAGCTGGGGGTAGAGGTCGAGCGTGAGCGCGACGTCCGGCGCCGCCTCGACGGTTCCGAGAAGCTGCTCGACGGTGGCGAGCCGTGCCGGCGTGAGCAGCGAGGAGCCGTCGGAGCCGAGCGCGACCTCGTTGCCGGCCGGCAGGACGAGCGCGACGCGCAGCGGCAGCGCGCCCGCGATCCCCGCCGTGTAGACGACGTGGGTCGTGAACGACGCGAGGATCGCCTCGCTCGTCGAGTCGACGAGCACGGCGCGCAGCGGGTACACGCCGTCGCACTGGTCGCCGCAGTCGAGCGCGAGCGCCGGCGACGAGATCCGGCGCGACTGTGAGGTCGCGGCGGTGGAGACCGGAAAGTGGATCGTGACCGCACCGTCGGCTCCCGAGCGGCGCACGAGCGACCGGAGCGGGATCGTCGCAGGGGTGTCGATCGGCAGCTCGCTCGGCGCCTCGGTGCCCGAGATGGACTGCTCGAACGCGGACCGGCTCGTGAGACGGCTGTAGAGGACGAACCTCAGACCGAGCCGGGACACGGGGAGCGAGCTGCGGATCTGGACCTGCAGGTCGAAGCCGGAGGGCCCGCGCACCCACGACGTCTGGCCGGCGAGCGTCAGCGACGGCCCGGGCGCGCCCGCCGCCGCGGCGTGTGACGCCCCCGCGAGCAGCGCTCCGGTCGACGCGCTCGCGCCGACGAGCAGCGCGGTCGCGGCGAGCAGGCCCCGCCGGAGCGCCGAGCGGGCGCACGTGTGAGACGGCACGGCGGTCTCGTCCTCCGATCGGTCCGCGAGTTCGTGCGGAGCCTACCGGTGGCGGTGACGGGCCTGCGTGCCGCTAGGTTCGTAGTCGTGAGCGTCCTTCTCGGCTCGCACGAGGCCTTCGTCGAGCACGACCCCGGCACCGAGCACCCGGAGTCGCCCGCGCGGCTCCTCGCCGTCTTCCGGGGCATCGAGGACGCGGACGTCGCGGACGCGGTCGTGCAGTTCGCGCCGCGGCGGGCGACGCGAGAGGAGCTCGGGCGGGTGCACGACATCGGCTACGTCTCGCGCCTCGAGGAGACGTGTCTCGTCGGGGGCGGCACGCTCGATCCCGACACCGCGGTCTCGCCGACCTCGTACGAGGCCGCGATCCGGAGCGCGGGCGCGGGTCTCGACGCGGCCGAGCGTCTCGACCGCGGCGAGGCGGACGCGGCGTTCCTCGCGCTGCGTCCCCCCGGGCACCACGCCACCGAGGGCGGTGCGATGGGGTTCTGCCTGCTGAACAACATCGCGGTGACCGCGGCGGGACTCGTCGCCCGGGGCGAGCGCGTGCTCGTCGTCGACTGGGACGCGCACCACGGCAACGGCACGCAGGCCGCGTTCTACGAGACGCCCGAGGTGCTGTTCGTCTCGCTGCACCAGTACCCCTTCTACCCGGGCACGGGCTCGCTCGACGAGATCGGCGACGGCGCGGGCGAGGGCGCCACGGTGAACGTGCCGTTCCCCGCGGGCACCGCGGGTGACGCGTACCGGCTGGCGGTCGAGGAGCTCGTGGTGCCGGCCGCGGAGGAGTTCTCGCCGACTTGGCTGCTCGTCTCGGCGGGATTCGACGCGCACCGCGCCGACCCGCTCACCGACCTCGGGCTCAGCGCGACGGACTTCGCCGACCTGACCGATCGCGTCGCGCGCCTCGTGCTCCCGGGCCGGCGGATCTTCTTCCTCGAGGGCGGCTACGACCTCGACGCGCTCGCTGCGTCGGCCGGGGCGACGGTCGCCGCGCTCGCGGGCACCTCGTACCGTCCGGAGCCGGTGACGACCGTCGGCCGCCTCGGCACGCTCGGCTCGGTCCGCTCGGGCGGTCCCGCCGCCGTCGTCGACGCGGCGAGATCGCTGCACGAGCGCTACCGGCGCGGCTGAGCTCGTCGCGGCCCCCGGTCGGGACGGGCGCGGCACCGCGGCCGCCCCACTAGCTTCGCCTCCGTGATACCCGAGCGATTCCGGCCCGTCGTCGAGGAGACCGCGGTCCTCGCGCAGCGGTTCGCTGCCGCGGGCCGCCGGCTCTACCTCGTCGGGGGCACGGTGCGGGACGGCTTCGTGGGGCGCCCCGGCGGTGGCGCGGCGTTCGACGAGTCGACCGACATCGACTGCACGACCGAGGCGCGACCCGGCGAGATCGAGACCATCGTGCGCGGCTGGGCGGACGCGGTCTGGCTCCAGGGCAAGGCGTTCGGGACGATCGGGTGCAGCTACCGCGGTCGCAGGTTCGAGATCACGACGCACCGGGCCGAGGCGTACGCGCCCGACTCGCGCAAGCCCGCGGTCGAGTTCGGCGACGACATCGCGCAGGACCTCGCCCGGCGCGACTTCACGGTGAACGCGATGGCGCTGTCACTGCCCGAGGTCGAGCTCGTGGACCCCCACGGCGGGCTGGCCGATCTCGCGGCGAAGGTGCTTCGCACGCCGCTCGACCCGGAGGAGTCCTTCGGCGACGACCCGCTGCGCATGTTGCGCGCCGCGAGGTTCGTCGCGGGCTACGGGCTCGAGCCGGCGGCCGACCTCGTCGCCGCGGTCGAGCGGCTCGCGCCGCGCCTCGAGATCGTCTCGGCCGAGCGGATCCGCGACGAGCTGGACAAGCTGCTCTGCCTCCCCGACCCGCAGGCCGGCCTCTGGCTCGTCGTCCGCACCGGTCTCGCCGCGCAGTTCCTCCCCGAGCTGAACGCGCTCGAGCTCGAGCAGGACCCGATCCACCGCCACAAGGACGTGCTCGCGCACACGATCGCGGTCGTGGCCAAGACGCGGCCGGACCTCACGCTCCGGCTCGCGGCGTTGCTCCACGACATCGGGAAGCCCCGCACCCGGGCCTTCGGCCCCGCGGGCGTGAGCTTCCACCACCACGACGTCGTCGGCGCGCGCATGGCCCGGTCGCGCATGGAGCAGCTGCGCTACCCGAGCGCCGAGATCGCCGCGGTCACCCGGCTCGTGGAGCTGCACCTGCGCTTCCACACCTACCAGCTCGGCTGGACCGACTCCGCGCTCCGGCGGTACGCGCGAGACGCCGGCCCGCTGCTCGGCCGGCTGAACGAGCTCACCCGAGCGGACTGCACGACACGCAACCGGCAGAAGGCCGTCGCGCTCGAGCGGAGGATGGACGAGCTGGAGGAGCGGCTCGCGGCGCTCCACGAGCGCGAGGCGCTCGACGCGATCCGGCCGGAGCTCGACGGGAGCGAGGTCATGGCACAGCTCGGCATCGGGCCCGGACCGGACGTCGGGCGCGCGCTCGCGCACCTGCTCGAGATCCGCCTCGACGAAGGGATCCTCGGCGAGGCGGAGATCCGCCACCGGCTCGACCGGTGGTGGAGCGAGCAGAACCCGGCCTGAGCGGGCTCGCCCACTTCGGGCTCAGCTGCCCGCCGAGAACTCCTCGATCATGCGGTGGGCGTCCTCGTCGCGGTACTGGACCGGCGGGGACTTCATGAAGTAGGCGGAGGGGCCGAGGAGCGGCCCGCCGATTCCCCGGTCGAGGCCGAGCCGGGCGCAGCGGACCGCGTCGATGATCACACCCGCGGAGTTCGGCGAGTCCCAGACCTCGAGCTTGAGCTCGACGTTGAGCGGGACGTCGCCGAAGTTGCGGCCCTCGAGCCGGATGTAGGCCCACTTGCGGTCCTCGAGCCAGGCGACGTGGTCGGACGGCCCGATGTGCACCGACTCGGCCGCGATGCCCCGGTCGATCTGGCTCGTCACGGCCCGGGTCTTCGAGATCTTCTTCGACTCGAGCCGGTCGCGCTCGAGCATGTTCTTGAAGTCCATGTTGCCGCCGACGTTCAGCTGGTACGTCCGGTCGAGCACCGTCCCGCGGTCTTCGAACAGCCGGGCGAGCACCCGGTGAACGATCGTGGCGCCGACCTGGCTCTTGATGTCGTCGCCGATGATCGGCACGCCCGCGTCCTCGAAGCGCTTCGCCCAGACCGGGTCGCTCGCGATGAACACCGGGATCGCGTTCACGAACGCGACCCCCGCCTCGAGCGCGGCCGTGGCGTACTGCTTCTGCGCGTGCTCCGAGCCCACCGGGAGGTAGGAGACGAGGACCTCCGCGCCGGTCGCGCGCAGCACCTCGGCGACGTCGACCGGCGGTGCCGGCGACTCCTCGACGACCTCGCGGTAGTACTTTCCGAGGCCGTCGAGCGTCGGGCCGCGCTCGACCGTCACGCCGAGGTCGGGGACGTCCGCGAACCGGATCGTGTTGTTCTGGCCGGCGAAGATCGCCTTGCCGAGGTCGAGGCCGACCTTGTCCGCGTCGACGTCGAACGCGGCGACGAAGTCGATGGCGCCCACGTGGTACCCGCCGAGTACGACGTGCATGAGACCCGGGACGGTCTCGGTCGGGTCGGCGTTGCGGTAGTACCCGACACCCTGGACGAGCGCGCTCGCGCAGTTGCCGACACCGGCGATCGCGACCTTGATCCTGTTTCCCCGAGCCGTCATGAAACGATCCTTCCGTCCGTGCTGTCCATCGATCTGTCTGCCGACTGCGGTCCCGGCGAGTACCGGGTGGCCGCCGCGGCCTCCGGCGTGCCCCGACCCTCGCCCGACTCCAGCGCCTTGCGCTCCTCGGCGAGCAGCCGCTCGACCCACATGAGGTCGTTCTCCACCGTCTCCCTCGCGTGCTCGGCGATCGCCGCCTCGTAGCTCCCCGCGGTCGCCGCGCGCGCCGCCGAGGAGCGTCGCGCGCTCTGGAGGCGGTCCGAGAGCTGGATGCGGCGTCGCTCGAGCAGCCGGATCCGGGCCGCGGGGCTGAGGTGCTGGGCGAACGCGAGCCGCAGCGAGAAGCTGCGCGCCTCCTCACCTCGCGGTTCGGGTGCCTCGAGGAGCTGCTCGAACACGAGCTCGCCCGCGGCGGTGATCTCGTAGACCTTGCGCGAGCGGGTGCCCCTCCCACCGAGCGCGGCCGCTGCCTTCGCGGTCGCCCGCCGCGCGACGAGCGCGGCGCGCTCGCCGGTGAGCGAGCCGGTCATCGGGGGGACGGCCGGCTCCATCCCGTCGGCTCGGCGCCCTCGCGGCGCGGTCCCGGTGTCGAGCGCGCGCACGGACCCGCCTGCTTCGAGGCGGGCGAGCGCCGGGTAGAGCGAGCCGAACGACAGGTTCGCCATGGGGCCGAAATCGTCCCTCAGGCGCTTGCGAAGGTCGTAGCCGTGCATCGGGCGCTGCTTCAGCAGGCCGAGGATCGCGAGCTCGAGCACGACCACACTGTAGCACCGTGATGTATCGACTCGATATGTCGGTTGTGCGACGCGGACCGACGTCGCCGCCGCGCGACCCACCGGGCAGCCATCCAGGCGGGACCGGGTGGAGCCGGCCGCAACGAGGCGTCCGGTAGCCTTGCGCCGTGGCGATCGGCTCGCAGCCCTCCCCAGGGGCGACCATCCCGACCGGCCTCGGCCAGGTCGAGTACCGGCTGCAGCGCGACTCCGCGGTGCGCGAGTACCAGCGCGGCCGGCTGTCGCGGCTCGACATCTGCGACGCCCAGCCGGAGCTGCTGCGCGTCGCCCAGCACCTCGGTCGCCCGACCGAGGTCGACTGCCCGATCTGCGAGGACACGAAGCTCGTCCACGTCTCGTTCGCCTTCGGCCCGCGCCTCCCGCCGAGCGGGCGTCCCCTCGCGTCGAACGCCGAGCTCCTCTCGATGGCGCGCAGCAAGGACGAGGTCGCGTTCTACGTCGTCGAGGTCTGCACAGCGTGCCGCTGGAACCACCTCCTGCGGATGTTCAACTCACAGGTCGCGCGCCGCCGGCCGCGCCCGGGGCGCGCGTAGCCCGGCTTCCTGGCCCGGCCGCCGTGGCCTCCGGCCACCATGGCCGGTAGTCTCCGATTGCCGCTGGCAGCCGCGTGGCGCTGGACGGCAGGAGGGGTGCCATGACGACGCTCGAGGCTCGTCCGAAGGTCGGCGTACCGGGAATCGCCGCCCGAAAGCGACGCGACGGTGCCGATCCCGTGGTGATGATCACCGCCTACGACACGCCGTTCGCACGGATCGTCGACGACGCGGGGGTCGACCTGATCCTCGTGGGCGACTCCGTCGCGGACAACGTGCTCGGCTACGAGGACACGCTCCAGGTCGACGTCGCTCAGATCGCGCACCACGTCGCCGCCGTCGCGCGTGCGCGGCCCCGGGCGCTGGTCGTCGCCGACATGCCGTGGATGAGCTACCACCTCGGCCCGGCGGACGCGCTGCGCAACGCCGCGGTGCTCGTGCGCGCCGGGGCCGACGCCGTCAAGCTCGAGGGTGGCAGGCGCCGCCTCCCCGTGGTGCAGGCGATCCTCGACGCCGAGATCCCCGTCATGGGACACCTCGGCCTCACGCCGCAGTCCGTCCACGCGCTCGGCGGGCTCCGGGTGCAGGCGCGCGATCCCGAGGCGGCCGCGGAGCTGCTCCTCGACGCGAAGGCCCTCGCGGTGGCGGGGTGCTTCGCGCTCGTCCTCGAGGGCGTGCCCGACGCGGTCGCGACCGCGGCGACCGGCGCCGTGGACGTGCCGACCATCGGGATCGGGGCGGGTGCCGACTGCGACGGCCAGGTGCTCGTCCTCCACGACGTGCTCGGGTTGTCGACGCGGCCGTCGCCGAAGTTCGTCCGGCGGTACGCGGACCTCGCGACGATCGCGCGCGACGCGGTCGCGGCCTACGCCGCCGACGTCCGATCCTCGGCGTTCCCGGGTGACGACGAGACGTACCACGCGTCGCCCGCTCTGCGCGACTCGCTCGCCGCGCGCGGCGACTGACCTGCGGCGATCCGACGGGCGGCGGCTCGCCGCACGGCGCCGCGGCCGCGTCGGGGCCCCGGTGTCACACCGCTCGGCCATCATCGGGGGCGCCGGTGCCGCGAGGCCCGGAGCTCCCGGAGCGCCGCTGCGGGGTGTATCGCAGCCGTCGGCTACCATGGCTCGGTCACACACGCCCCTGCCCCGGCTCGACCGGGGTCCCGAGCACCTCGAGGTGCCGGGTCCGGAGGAGGTACTGCCGCCTTGCGGCCCTACGAGATCGCAGTCATCTTCGACGCCAGCCTCGACGAGGCCGTCATCCGCGAGACCATCGACCGAGTGGTCAACCATGTCCGTGCCGAAGGTGGCACACCGGGACATGTCGACCGCTGGGGTCGCCGGACCTTCGCCTACGAGCTGAACCACCGGACCGAGGGCTACTACGTCTTCATCGAGGTGGTCGCGGCGCCCGAGGTGCTGGCCGAGGTCGACCGGACCCTCGCCCTCAACGACGCAGTGCTTCGTCACCGGGTCATCCGTCAGCCCGAGCACGTCGCCGGCCGCAAGCGCGGCCCGGCGAC
>Ga0307374_10008543_pt1 | contig 15284 bp, 13 predicted proteins | sample OX3MG_FD_202532 | JGI IMG/M metagenome (GOLD analysis project Ga0307374, IMG submission 202532) | Soil microbial communities from Risofladan, Vaasa, Finland - OX-3 | ecosystem: Environmental > Terrestrial > Soil > Coastal area > Acid sulfate soil | place: Finland: Risofladan, Vaasa | collected... | reverse complement strand
ACGAGACCGTGCGCGTGCGCAAGGACGGCTCGCCCGTGCCGGTCCTCCTGTCGCATTGCGCGGTGGTGGACCCGTCCGGCGAGATCGTCGGGGTCGTGACCGTGCACCGCGACGACACCGACCGGCAGCGGGCCGGATCGATGTTCCGCGGCGTTCTCGAGGCGGCTCCCGACGCCATGGTGTGCGTCGGCGGGGACGGGCGCATCGAATTCGTCAACGACAAGGCGGTCCGGCTCTTCCGCTACGAACACGATGAGCTGGTGGGTGCGCCCGTGGAGATGCTCGTTCCCGATGAACACCGCGTCGGCCACTCCCGACACCGGGCCACGTATTTCGAGAGCCTCAGCGCGCGGCTCATGGGGGAGGGGCGCCAATTGTGGGCCCGACGTGCCGACGGCACCGAGTTCGCCGCTGACGTCAGTTTGAGCGGGACGTTCGCCACCGACCGGGGCATGCTCGTCTCGGCCGCCATCCGCGACGCATCGGCTTGGATCGAGGCCGAAGAGGAACGCAGCCGGCTCAGGGCCGCGGCCGCCGAGGAGCGATTCGACGGCCAGATGCACCGGTCCCGACGGCTCGAGAGCTTGGGCCAGCTTGCCGGCGGCGTCGCCCATGACTTCAACAACCTGCTGGGCATCATCCTCAACTACACCGCTTTCGCGGCCGAGGAGGTGGCGAAGGCGGTCGCCGAGGAGACGGCCGCCGGCGCCGACCCCCGATGGCGCCTGGTGGCCGACGACCTCGACGAGGCGTACCGGGCGGCGGAACGTGGCGCCCTGATCACCCGCCAGCTCCTGGCGGTCGGCGGCCGCGACGTCGTCCACCCCGAGGTCGTCGACCTCGGCGACGTCGTGCGCGGCGTCGAACAGCTGCTGCGTACGGCTGTCGGCGAGGACGTGGAAGTGCGCATCGCGCTCGCGCCCGACCTCGGCGACGTGATGGCCGACCCCGGGCAGCTCGAGCAGGTGCTCGTCAACCTTGCGCTGAACGCCCGCGACGCCATGCCCGGTGGGGGGACGCTGACCATCGATACCGAGAACGTGGTCATCGATGAGGCGCACGCCTCGCAACGCCGCGAGGGATCGGTCGGGCCCCATGTGCGCCTACGGGTGAGCGATACGGGCATCGGCATGGAGCGCACGATCGTCGAGCGCGCCTTCGAGCCGTTCTTCACGACGAAGTCGGCGGGCGTCGGAACGGGTTTGGGTCTGGCCACCGTGTACGGCATCGTGAACCAGGCGGGCGGGGACATCCAGATCTACTCGGAGCCCGGATTCGGCACGACCGTCAGCGTGCTGCTCCCGCTCACCGACGTGTCAGCCGAGCAGGTCGGGATCGAGGAGGAGGTCGAGGAAGAAAGCAAGGACACCAAGGGCGTGACGGTGCTCGTCGTCGAGGACGAGGACGCCATGCGCGCCCTCACCGTGCGCATTCTCACGCGCCACGGGTATCGCGTCATGTCGGCGAGCTGCAGCGCGGACGCCATTGCGGCTGCATCCGCGCACCAGGGTGAGATCGACCTGCTGGTCACCGATGTCGTGATGCCGCACATGCTGGGCAACGAGATGGCAGAGCAGATCACAGCGGCCGATCCGGATGTGCGCGTGATCTTCATGTCCGGATACGCCCAGTCCGTGCTCTCCGCCCGAGGAACGTTGGAGAGGGGTGTCGCACTCATCAGCAAGCCGTTCACAGAGGCCGCGCTCCTGGTCAAGATCCGGGCAGTGCTCGGTGATTGATCGTCGCGGGTTCGCCGCATGATCCTGGTCGTCGACGACGAGGACGCCGTCCGCCGGGCCCTGGTTCGCATGCTCGCCCGGCACGGCTACGGCTGCGACACGGTGTCGACGGTCGAAGAAGCCCGCCACGCCCTGAGGATCAATCACTACGAGCTGGTCCTGTGCGATGTGATGATGCCCGACGAGCACGGCGTGGCGCTCTTGCGCTACGTGCGCGCCCAGTTTCCGTGGCTGCCCATCGTGATGGTCTCGGGCGTGACCGACCCGGGGTTCGCCACCATCGCCCTGGGGCTCGGGGCCTACGGGTACGTGACCAAGCCGTTCGAGGTGAACCAGGTGGTGATCGCGGTGGCCAACGCACTGTTGCGCGCCCGCGTCGAGACCGAGAACGACACCTACCGGGTTCAGCTCGAGCAGATGGTGGTGGAGCGCACGCAGGCCCTCGGCGAGACCGTGCACCGTCTCGAGGACAGCGAGACGAGCCTCCGTCGGACGAGCGAGGACACCATCAAGGCCCTGGCCCGGGCCATCGAGGGCCGTGACTTCGAGACGGGCCAGCACATCGAGCGCATGAGCCAGTACGCCGAGCTGCTCGGCGGGTTGTGCGGGTTGGGGGACGAGCAGTGTGCGTCGATCCGGCTCGCCGCCGCCATGCACGACGTCGGCAAGGTGGGCGTTCCCGACAGCATCCTCCTGAAACCCGGGCGGGTAACGCCGGAGGAGTTCGACGTCATCAAGCAGCACGCCGAGTTGGGATTCGAGATCCTGGACAAGTCGGACCAACCCCTGATGGTGATGGCGGCGGTGATCGCCCACACCCATCACGAGCGTTGGGACGGCAGCGGCTATCCCCGGGGGCTCGCCGGAGAGGAGATCGCGCTCGAGGGCCGCATCGCGGCCGTGGCCGACGTGTTCGACGCCCTTGTGAGCCGTCGCGTGTACAAGCCGGCGCTCCCGGTCGACGAGGCGCTCGATATCATGCGATCAGCTCGAGCCACCAGCTTCGATCCCGACGTGCTCGACCTCTTCCTGGATCACGCCGGCGAGGCGGTTGCCGTCCTGGAGATGTTCCCGGACACCTGAGCGGCTGCATGGCGGCGTCGGCGTTCGAGGGCAGCCGGTCGGCCGTGGTGCGGTGGTCCGAAAGGCCACGCTTCGTGATCTTGTCACCACTCGACAAGGCGGGCTGGGGTGGGGAGGCGACCAGGGCCGGACGTCGCGGCCCCGCGGGGCGAAGGACTCGCCTCTACGCGAGGAGTTGCCCGGTACGGGTCAGGTGGTGGCGCGGCCCGGCCCGGGGCCCCTCCCGACCCCGGGGCGGGACGTCGGGCGCGGCCACGCCCGCCGACGCGCCGCGGCGCCACGCGCCGATCCCGACCGTGGGCCGGCGGCCCACCGGGAGCCAATAGCATCTACCCGGAGTGCGAACGTGACGGGATCGGCGATGCAACCTCGGAGAGCGGGCTGATGGCGCGGGCGGTCATCCTCGCCCTGGCCGCGAGCTTCTGCACGGCCACGTCGTCGGTCTGCCAGCGGCTCGGCGCCGCTCCCGCCCCGGGCGGCGAGCGCCTGAGCCCCCGTCTGCTGCTCTACCTGGTGCGCCAACCCATCTGGCTGGCCGGCATCGCCAGCATGATCCTCGGGTTCGTCTTCCAGGTCACGGCGCTGCACTTCGGGGACCTCGCCCTCGTGCAGCCGATCCTGGCCACCGAGCTCTTGTTCGTGTTCGCCTACATGGCGCTCATCGGCACGCGCCGGGTGGCGCGCCACGACTGGCTGGCTGCCGGTGCCATGGCCGCCGGCCTGGGTGTGTTCCTGTTCACCGCCAGCCCGTCGGGCGGGCACCTCCACGCGCAGGCGTCGTCGTGGTGGTTCGCGGGGATCTCGGCGATCGGCCTGACGATCATCACCACGGCCGTCGCCTTCGCGCCGTTGCGACGTGGCGCCCCGGCCTCACCGGCGCGCAAGGCGGCCACGCTCGGTGTGGCCACGGGGATCTCGTGGGGTTTCGTCGCAGCTGTCATCAAGGAGCTCAGCGCGCACACGGGGAGCGGGTTCTCGATCTTCCTCACCTGGTCGCCCTACGTGCTCGTGGCCGTCGGCGCGGGGTCGATGATCCTTTCCGCCCATGCCTTCCAGGCGGGGCCGCTGGCGGCCTCGCAGCCCGGGTTCACCATCGTCGACCCGCTCGTCGCCAGCCTGCTCGGGTTGTTCATCTTCAAGGAGCACATGCAGCTCGAGCCCTTCGCGGTGGTCATCGAGGCCGCCGCATTGGGCGCGCTGGTGGCGGGCGTGGTGGCACTCAGTCGCAGCCAGCTCGTGCAGGGCGCCACCCACGAGGACGAGGCCGGGCTGCGCCCCGTGCCGGCCGCGCTCGAAGTGCACGACCTCCCGGGCCTGCGGTGAGTCCGGGGCCCGCCGGCCCGATCGCCCGGTGGACGAGGTCGATCAGCACCGCCGGGGCGTCGGCTCGCGCCCCGCGTGGGTGACGATGTCAGGGGTTGAGGGAGACGATCACGGCCGCCCCGACGGGGAGGCTGTGACCGGCCGTGTCGACGAAGGAGACGCCGTTGTAGGCGCTCGGGACGGTCGGGGGCACGCCGCTGCGATCGCCGACCACCCGGCTGAACAGGATCCGGCCGGGCGTCGCCTGTTGCCGGCGCTGCAGCGCCGTCATGTCCAGCCAGTAGACGGCCCCCGGGTCGCGGCCGTTCGCGAGCTGGAAGGCGTACCAGCGCCGTCCCGAGGGATCGATGTAGTCGACGGGATCGTCGACCTGGACCTTGGTGCCGACGGGGACGGACTCGGTGCCGGCGTCGGCGGCCCCCGAGGGATCGGGCGCCAGCGCCACGCCGTGGAACAGGAAGAGGGTGAGGCCGTCGGCCCCGGGGGCCGAGGGTGTCGCCCGGGTGGTCATGGCGGCGAGCGCGGCCGCCGCCGCCCGGTCTCGGGCGAAGGGCGCCAGCTGGTCGAGGGCGGCTGGGGGGAGGTGACCACCCGGTGGGAGCGCCACCGGGGGCGTCGTTCGGGCCGGGGTGGTGGTCTCGGGACGCGTCGTCGGGTCATGGGCAGGTGCACCGCACGCGCCCAGAGCGACGAGGGCCATCGCACTGGCCGCCGCGCCCGCACGGAACCCCCGGCGACGCCCGGGCCCACCGACCCGGCGGCGCCCCGGCCGGGCCCGGGGGGCGCGCCCGCGGCTCACCGGGCCGGCGTCCATCAGGACCGAGCGCCGGATCGATCGTGGCCGACCGGGTGGGACCCGACTACGGTCCGGGGGCGACAAGGTCGCAGTGCCCGCACGACGACCACCACCGCCTGACCGGGGAGGCCAACCGTGACCGCACCGATCGACGTCGTCACGAGCTTCTGTGCCGCATGGTCCACGCTCGACATCGACCAGATCATGGGGTACTTCCACGACGACGCGGAGTACCACAACATCCCGGTGGACCCGCTCGTGGGCACGGAGGACATCCGCGCCATGATCGTGGGGTTCACCGCGGGGTGGGACCGCGTCGAATTCGACGTGCGCCACATCGTGGCGGACGGCGACGTGGTGCTCACCGAGCGCGTCGACCGCTTCGTGTCCCCGGAACGCACGGTGAGCCTCCCGGTCATGGGCACCTTCGAGGTGGAGGGTGGGCGCATCAAGGCATGGCGGGACTACTTCGACCTCAACCAGTTCATGAGCCAGCTGTCGGACTGACCGGCGCGTCGCCGTTCCCGCCGGCGGCCGACCGCCGGCGGGAGGGATACCCGCGCACGTACGCCGGCGGCTCCACCCCGGGCGCCAGCCCGTCGTCCGGGATCGCCGCACCCGCCACCATCTCGAGCGGGATCTGCCCCGCCCACACGGGCAGGCCGAGGTCCTCGGGCTCCTCGATGGGCCCTCCTTGCCGCACCTTGGCGGAGCCCTCGTCGATCGGGAAGCGCACCACGAGCGTCGCCCGCAGCTCCTGGGCGCTGGGTGGGCGGGTGTCGGTGCTCCGGCCGGCGGCGACGTGGTCGAGCAGGGCGGACATGGCGGCCCGCTTGCCCTCGTCGTCGTCGACGCGCTCCGCCGTCCCGAGGAGCATGACGGACCGGTAGTTCATGGAGTGGTGGAAGGCCGAGCGGGCCAGCACCAGGCCGTCCAGGAGCGTCACGGTCACGCAGGCGGGGGCGCCGGCCGCCAGGGCGCGCAGCATGCGGTTGGCCGGCGCCCCGTGGAAGTAGAGGTCGTCGCCGATGCGGGCGTAGGCGGTCGGTTGCACGAACAACGACTCTCCGTCCGCGAAGCCCACGTGGCACACGAGCCCTTCGTCGAGGATGGCGTCGATGGCGCCCCGTTCATGGGTGCCCCGCTCGCGCTTTCGGCGCAGGGTCGTGCGCGGCGATTCGCGCAGCGGGCTGCTCTGGGTCATGGCCCATGATGCCCCACGGCCGGTCGCCCTCCGGTCGCCCTCCGGTCGCCCTCCGGTCGCCCCTCCGGTCGGCCCGTCGCCCCACTGCGCTCGTGTCACGGCCAGCCGTCGAGGCCCAGTCCAGCTGACGGGGCCCGGTCCGTCGGCACGAGCCCCGCGACCGGTCCTACCCGGCGAAGTCCCGGGTGAACGCGGCCTCTGCGTTGGGGAATTGGGTGATGTCGGAATCGACGCCGGCGTTGTCGGAGAAGTACGAGCTGTAGCCCACCTGGTTGGCGGGATCGGCGATGAACGAGTGCATCAGGTCGACGAATGTCGGGTCGTCGGTTCCGTTCAGGCCCCATTCGGGGATGCTGACGACCTTTCCGTGGGCCACGGCGAAGCTCACCGTGTATGCCAGGCCGCCCACCATGGTGAGGTTGTCGTTCCAGCTCGTGACGGGATTGTCGTACTGGTCCGTGCCGATGTAGTCGACGTACTGGTCCCCGGGGTACGAGTCCGCGTAGGAGCCGTTCGTCGGCGTGTTGCCCGAGCCCGCGCACCAGTCGAACCGGAACTGCTGCCCGGGCACACTGCGCATGGTGGAGACGATGTCGTCGAAGGCCGTCACGTACTGCGCTGGGGTGGTGTTCTGCTCCCCCCACGAGAAGAAGGTGGTGTTCCACTCCCACCCGATCCGGATGATGGCGTACGGCTGGCCGCCGTTCACGAGGGACTGCGCCAGCCGCTGGTACACGGCGAGGTGGGCAGGCGTCTGGGACGGGGCGCCGTTGTCCGGGGACATGCTGACACCCAGGTACAGGCGCAGCGTGGTCGCGGGCGGCTGGTAGCTGCCGATCGAGGACCACGACGTCCCGTCGGTGTACGCGGAGATGCCCTGGACCTGGACGCCGAGGGTGTTGGCCAGGGAGCGGACGCCCGAGGGCTGCTGCGACGACACGAAGAACCCCAGCGCGCTCGACCCCGAGTGCGTGGTGAGTGTGCAGCCCGCGATCGACGACAGGGCCAGCACGAGCAGTGCGGCCCCGAACCCCCCCCTGCGCATCCGGCGACTCCCCCCAGAGTTGACCGTTGCCCAGGCTAATCCCGATCGCGATCCTGTTCGAGGAGACGCTCCAGCCCGGCGCGCATGGCGTGGAGGCGGCGCTCCAGTTCCTGGAGCTCGGCCAGCAGCCGCATGGCCGCCTCCCGGTCGAGGGCCGCCGAGCCGGGCCGGAGCATGGCGATCGAGCGCCGCAGGTTCTCGAGCTCGTAGCGACGGTCCATTCACATCGAACATACGTTCGCCGAGGGCGGCGCGCAACCCGATGTCACGACCCCGGCGGGATCACCTCGGGTCGCGCCACATGGCCCACACCACCGGGCCCGCCGGGACCCTGACCTCCTCGGTGACGGCAAACCCGTGCCGCACGTAGAAGGGGATGTTGCGTTCTTTCGACGACTCCAGGTAGACGCGCTCGCCCTCCCGGTCGCAGCGCTCCAGGACCGGAGCCATGATCGCCGAGCCCATGCCCCGGCCCTGGTCGTCGGGGTCGGTGCCCAGCATCTGCAGGTACCAGTGGGGCTCCTTGGGGTGGTGGCTGGCGAAGTACAGCAGGCCCCGTGCCCGCGTGACGATGCGCCACCCCACGAGGCGCGTCGTGGTGAGCCCGAGCCGGGTGTCGGTGCGCCAGCCCATGGGGAAGGTGCCCGGGGGGTTCCAGATGGCGGCACATCGGGCGTCCTCGGCGGTGTAGACCTCGCCCACGGGGAGCGCCACCCGGAGCAGGGACCGGAAGAAGGCCGGGAGCCGGCGCCGGCGAGCGGCGGCGTCCGGGAAGAGCCACATCGTCAGGGGGTCGTCGTCGAAGGCGCGCGCCAGCGTCGTGGCGAGTGCATCGACATCGGCGGGTTGCGCCCTTCGGACGCCGTGGGCGGGCACGGCGCACAAGATATCGGACGCCTCCGCCGGGGCCCGGGGGTGGGCGCGAATCCTCCGTCGGACGCCGGTCCCCGGTCGTGCCCTCCGGTCGCGCCGAGGGTCGTCACGCCCGCATCGTCACGGCGGGCTCCGGCGGCAGTACTGTCACCGCCGTGCTTCTCCTCCTCGGGGCCGTCCTGGGCGGGCTCCTCATCTCCCAGGTGTGCCTCCTGGTGACCACGGTGTACCTGCACCGATGCCTGGCGCACCGGGCCCTGCGGCTCTCACCGGGCGTCCGGACGGTGTGCCGGGTCCTGATCTGGATGGGCACCGGCACTCGGCCACGCCAGTGGGTCGCCGTGCACCGAAAGCACCACGCCTTCACGGACACCGAGCGTGACCCGCACTCCCCGCTCGTCCTGGGTTTCGCGCGGGTGCAGTTCGCCAACGCGCTGCTCTACCGCAAGGTGGCCCGGGACCCTGCCATGGTCGCCCGGTACGCCCGGGACATGCCCGGCGATCGTTGGGACCGCGTCGTGTTCGACCACGCCCTGCTCGGCCTCGGTCTCGGGGTGGGCATCCTCGTGGTCCTGATCGGCTGGCAGCTCGCCCTCGTCACCGCTGGGGTCCACGCCGCCTACTACCTCCTGAGCGGAGGCGCCATCAACGCCGTGGGCCACCGGTGGGGACGGCGGCCGTACGACAATCTCGCCACGAACAACCAGTGGTTGGCGTGGCTCGTCGTCGGCGAGGGGCTCCACAACAATCATCACGCCGCCACCACGTCGAGCCGACTGAGCCTGGCGAAGGGGGAATTCGACCCGGGGTGGTGGTGCATCCGGGTCCTCGTGCTCCTCCGCTGCGCCACCCTTCGGCACCCTGACCGGCCGTCCACGGTCTCCGCAGGCTCTGTCCGCTCTGTCGGCCGGTAGCCGTGAGCGGCGTTCGCGCCGGCCAGGGTGTCGCCTCTGGCTGTGTGCCGCCATCCTCTGACGACAGGTCCTCGTAGCGGGCTCGGGCCTGCCCAGCTGTCACTCGACCAGCGCGGTGAACCTGCTCCGTCACATCGAAAGAGCCCTTCGGCTCTGGCATCGATCTGTCGGGTCGTCGTATGGAATAGGTGTGATGGCGCTTCTCCACGACCGGGACCACCTGATGGGGACCGAGACCAGATCGGTCGGGGTGGCAGCCGAACAGGGCGCCACGATCGTCGACGCCTTCATCGCGAACGGGCAGCGACATCCCGGCCGCCCGGCGATGCGGCACTGCCCGGGGGAGCGTTCCACCGCCGGGGAGTGGGAGGCCGTCACGTGGGCCGAATACCTGCTGGCGGCCACGCAGATTGCCGGGGGCCTAGCCGAGCTCGGCGTCGAACCCGGTCAGCGGGTTGCCATCCTGTCGGCCAACCGAGTGGAGTGGCATCTGGCCGACCTGGGGACGCTCTTCAACAGGAGCGTGACGGTCCCCGTCTACCCGACGAGCTCACCGGCACAAGTCGCCTACATCCTCGGCCACGCCGATGTCGCGGTGTGTTTCGTGGACACCCACGCGCAGCTGGGCAAGGTCCTCGAGGTTCGAGACGAGTTGCCCGCCCTCGAGCGGGTGGTCTTGGCGGACGGTGCCCGCCGGACCAGCGACAGCTTCGTCATCAGCTTCGACGAACTCCGAGGTATCGGTGCCGATCGGCTCGTCCGCGATCCCGACGCCGTGCACGAACGGTCCCGTGAGGTTCAGCCCGATGACGTCGCGACGATCGTCTACACGAGCGGCACGAGCGGCCCTCCCAAAGGGGTGGTGATCAGCCACGCCAACATCATGTGGTCGTTGCGTTGTGTCGCCCCTGTCTATGACATCGGTGACGGCGAACGCTTCTTGTCGTTCCTGCCGCTCAGCCACATCGCCGAGCGTATGGTCAGCGACTTCATGCCGATCGCGGTGGCCGGTGAGACCTGGTTCGCCCGCAGCCTCACCACAGTCGCCGAGGACCTCCCGGCGTGTCGGCCGACCGTGTTCGTAGCCGTGCCCCGGGTGTGGGAGAAGCTTCGCGAAGGTATCGAGCACCATGTGCGGACCCAGGCCCTGCCGGTGCGAGCAGCCGTGGACCGCTACGTCACACTCGGGCTGGGCAATGTCGCCGCCGAGCAGGAGGGCACGCCGCAGGCCAGGTCCGCCGCCGCTCTCTACCGGGCCCTGGACCGGACAATCGGTGCAACCATCCGCCGACAGATCGGCCTCGACCAGGCCCACGTTCTGGTCACCGCGGCGGCGCCGACCCACCCCGACCTCATCCGCTGGTTCCACGCCATCGGGCTGCCCCTGATCCAGCTGTACGGCCAGACCGAGGGCTGCGGGGCCGGCGCCGGCAACCCCGTCGATCACATCCGGATAGGCACCGTCGGAACCCCGCTGCCCGGCATCGGTGTCAGGATCGCCGACGACGGCGAGATCCTGATCAAGGGTGGCAATGTGTGCCTCGGCTACGTCAACGACCCCAAGGCCACGGACGCGCTCGTCGACGTCGACGGATGGATGCACACCGGCGACACGGGAGCCTTCGACACCGATGGCTCCCTCCGCCTCCTGGGTCGCAAGAAGGACCTGATCATCACGGCCGGCGGCCAGAACATCGCCCCCCAGGACATCGAGAGCGACCTGCGCAACCACCCGCTCGTCTCCGAGGCGATCGTCGTCGGCGAAGGGCGCAAGTACCTCGCTGCCCTGCTCACTCTCGACCCCGAGAAGCTCACCCGCTGGGCTCAGCAGCACAACAAGCTCGGCGAGCTCGAATCCCTGGCGGCCGATCCGGACCTGCTGGCCGCCATTCAGGCGGGCATCGATCAGATCAACACCAAGCGGTCACACGCCGAAGGCATCCGCAAGTTCCGAGTGCTGGCTCATGACCTGACGGCCGAGGCCGGGGAGCTCACCCCCACGATGAAGGTCAGACGATCAGTCGTGTACGAACACTACGACGAGATCATCGACGACATCTATGCCGGCGGCTGAGTGTCGTGCGCCTCCCTGGGGAGCTCTGCCGGGTCAAGCCCAGCCCGACCGTCCGAGGTCACTGCGGGGGCCGTCGTCACAGAGCGGGCGAACCCCGGGGCCGAGCCCAAACGCAACGGCCGGCTCGCGCCCGCGGGGTGGTTCAGGCGACGGGTCTGCTCCTCAGCGCGTCCACCAGGGCGCCGAGGCTCTGCTCGTCGATGGCCTGGGGCGTGTAGAAGGCGACCCGATGGACGCGTTCGCCGAAGCGCGCTGCGATGTCGGTGGCCACCTCCTCGGGTGTCCCGCGAGCAGCGAGCGTGGAGAGCATCGCCGGTTCGATGCGTCGTGGCATCTCGTCCCAGCGTCCCTCTTTGGAGAGGGCATGCAACTCCGTCTGCACATCGCCCCAGCCCTCGACGTCGAGGACGGGTCGGTAGGACGGCGTCGACGCGTAGAAGCTGAGAAGCCAGCGAGTTGCCTCGTCGGCCGCGGCCAACTCCTCCTCGGTGCGGCCACAGCACACGATGACCTCGCCGACGAGATCGAGATCCGCCGTGCTGCGGCCGGCTCGAGCCAGGCCCTCGTCGACCATCGGCAAGGTCCGCTCCTGGAAATGACGTCTGGTGTTGAAGGGCATGACCAGCAGGCCGTCGGCGATCTCGGCGGCAAGGCGGGTCATCTGCGGGCCCAGTGCCCCCAGGAAGATCGGCGGCATCCCGTAGGGGTTCGGCCCCGGGTTGAACATGGGTGGCATCAGCGTGTGACGGTAGAACTCACCGTCGAACGCGAGCCCTTCGTCGTACTGCCAGGCGGCGAAGATCGCCCGGAGAGCCCCGATGAGCTCCCGCATACGGGCGATGGGACGGTCGAAGGGTACGCCGTAGCGCTTCTCGATCTGCCCCCGGACCTGGGCCCCGAGCCCGAGGGTGAAGCGCCCGTGCGACAGGCATTGCAGGTCGTTGGCCTGGTGGGCGAGCTGAATCGGGTTGCGGGGAAACGCGATGGCGACGTTGGTCATCAGTTCGATCGTCGAGGTGTTCGCTGCCGCGAGGATGAGGGGCAAGAAGAGATCCCGAGGTCCCTCGAAGGTGAACACGCCCTCCACCCCGAGTGCTTCGAGGCGACGAGCACGCTCGCCGGCATCCTCGAGCCCGGAGAGCATGGTGTGGATCTTCATCGGGCTGGCTCCTCGGTGAGCGGGTGGACGATCGGGTAGGGGACCTGGTCGACAAGGGGGATCACCCGGGATGCGGAGATCGGCTTGCAGTTCATCCGACCTTCGTACCCCGGCACCCGGTGGTGGCCGCCTCAGACCGTAAATGCTGCGCCAGGAGCTGGTCGAGCCAGGACGACAGAAGGGACCAAGGTCCCTGCGACTCAGGACCAATGGCCGCCACAACGCCGGTGGAGAGCCATCATGGTGACGTATGCAGCGCCAGCGGGCATCGCGACGTGTCCGGCGCAACCGCACGATTGTCGGGGCCACCACTGCCATCCTGGTGGGCGTGGGCGTGGGTGCGGCGCTCAGCTCCGGTGGTCGTCCAGGTCACACCATCGTTCCCCGGACCGCCACGACGCACGCGGAGTCAGCGGCCCGTGCACCGCTGCTTCCCAGCACCGGAACGGGTCCTGCTCGCCTGGCGCCAGGCTCTGACCCGAGCGTGCTTCCCGGTCCCGTGTTGATCGCCGACGAGGGCAACAACCGGCTGATCGTGGTGGATCCCCACGGCCGCACCATCTGGACCTTTCCCCGGCCCGGCGATCTTTCCCCCGGGGTCGAGTTCAAGAGTCCGGACGACGCCTTCTTCACCCCGGACGGGAGGCAGATCATCGCGACCGAGGAGGAGTTCTCGGTGGTCACGTTGATCGATGTGGCCTCGCGGAAGATCCTCTGGCGTTACGGCACGCCGGGTGTGCCCGGCGATAGCCCGAACCATCTCTCGAACCCCGACGATGCCGTGGTCCTCCCGAACGGGGACGTGCTCACGGCCGACATCAAGAACTGTCGCATCCTGCTCATCGCCCCGCACACGCAGACACCGGCCCGCGTCTATGGCGCGACCACCTCGGCCTGCCACCACGCACCACCGGCTCGCTTCGGGAGTCCGAACGGTGTCTTTCCCATGGTCAATGGGCATTACCTGGTCACCGAGATCAATGGGGACTGGGTGGACGAGATGGACCTGGCCGGGAGGATCTATGCCTCATGGCACCCTCCGGGCGTGAGCTACCCCTCCGACAGTAACGAAGTGCGCCCCGGCACCTACCTGACGGTGGACTACTCCGACCCAGGCCAGATCGAGACCTTCGACGCATCTGGCCGCCTCCTGTGGCGGTATCGCCCGAGCGGCAACGTCGCCCTCAACCACCCGTCGCTGGCCCTCGCACTCCCCAACGGGGATGTGATCGCCACCGACGATGCCAACGACCGGGTCATCGTGGTGGACCCCAAGACCGAATCGGTCGTCTGGCAGTACGGGGTCAGGGGCCAGCCCGGCGACACCCCGGGGCTCCTTGACGCCGTCGACGGCCTCGACCTGGTACCGCCGCACTCCGAACTCGGCGTGCACGCCAAGACCATGGGTCTGCCGCCAGCATCGACGACCTCGTAAAGACCCACAGCCTCGGTCCCAGCTCGGAGCGCTGATCTCCCGACTCGTCAACACCGAGGCGGATGACCGCATTGGAAGTGTCTGGGGCGAGCGGTCCGGGCTGGGTCGACCCCGCCCTGGCTCTGGCCCCTCCCATACGTGAACGACGCCGGGACCTTCGGCCCTACATGCCTCTCGGGATGTGTTGTCTGATGACAGCAGGGCGGTGGAGACGGAGGTGGGATGAGGGTACCCCGTGGTCGCCTGTCGGGATTAGCAGTCGCATGTTGCGTGCTCCTGGGTCTCGCCGCATCTGTGGCGGAACCCGCCGCAGCCGCGGTCGGCGAGACGGTTCTGCCCTTCGGTGACGCCGGCTTCTACGGCTCCACTGCATCCGTCTTGAACACACAACCGGTCACAGCAATGGCCGCCACGCCCGACGGCCAGGGCTACTGGGAGACGGCATCCGACGGCGGGGTCTTCGCCTTCGGTGACGCCGGCTTCTACGGATCCATGGGCGCCGTCAGGCTCAACGCTCCGGTCACGGCGATGGCCGCCACGCCCGACGGCGGGGGCTACTGGCTGGCGGCATCCGACGGCGGGGTCTTCGCCTTCGGTGACGCCGGCTTCTACGGATCCATGGGCGCTGTCAGGCTCAACGCTCCGGTCACGGCCATGGCAGCCACGCCCGACGGCAGGGGCTACTGGCTGGCGGCATCCGACGGCGGGGTCTTCGCCTTCGGTGACGCCGGCTTCTACGGATCGGGTGCCGCGATCCCTGGCATCAGATCAGTCGTGGGGATCGCCCGCTCCCCGGATGGCCTGGGCTACTGGCTGGCGGCAGCCGACGGCGGGGTGTTCGCCTTCGGTGACGCCGGCTTCTACGGATCGGGTGCCCCGATCGCCGGAATCCAACCGGTCTCTGGGGTCGCCGCCACTCCCGACGGAAGGGGCTATTGGCTGACCGCCCGAGACGGCGGGGTCTTCGCCTTCGGTGACGCGGGCTTCTTCGGTTCCGCCGCGGGTCTGACCCCAGGTCGACTGGTGGTCGGTATCGAGCGCAGCCCCTCGGGACTGGGCTACTGGCTCGTGGTTCGAAACACGCCGGTCGGTCCGATCGGGCCTGCGGCCTCCCCGCCTGCTGCGATGCCGGCACCGGTGGCGACGCTCCCGACAGGCACGCCACCGGGCGCCCTGGGGGTGAACGTGTATTTCGGACAAGTTGGCAAGACAAGCTGTGACGCCGTGTTCCCGGTGACTCGTGCCGTGCAACCTCCGCAGGTCCTCGCCGGGGCGATGAACGCGCTCCTGGCAGGTCCGACCTCAGCCGAGCAGGCTGCGGGGTACACGAGCTACTTCTCGTCGCAGACAGCCGGAATGCTCAATTGGGCCCATGTGGGCGATGGAGTGGCTCGAATCGATTTCGCCAACTTCTCGGCCATCATTCCCAACGCTTCGAGCTCGTGTGGCAGCTCGGCGCTCCTGGCATCACTCGATACCACTGCCGAACAATTCGCGAGCGTCGACAGCGCCATCTATTCGTTCAACGGCAACATCCGAGCGTTCTACCTGTGGCTCCAACTGACACCCCCGCCTGGCTATTGACCCTGAATCGGTAGCCAAGGTTTGGAAGGGGCACTGACTCGTCCGCACAGCGGGG
>Ga0307374_10008542_pt1 | contig 15285 bp, 9 predicted proteins | sample OX3MG_FD_202532 | JGI IMG/M metagenome (GOLD analysis project Ga0307374, IMG submission 202532) | Soil microbial communities from Risofladan, Vaasa, Finland - OX-3 | ecosystem: Environmental > Terrestrial > Soil > Coastal area > Acid sulfate soil | place: Finland: Risofladan, Vaasa | collected... | reverse complement strand
GGCAACAAGATCAGGTAGGGCACGACGAAGGCCCATTCTTCGTCGCTGACATCAGTTGGATAAGGTGTTCTAGTTTTCATCCTTCATTGTATCACATTTTGAAGTCGAGTCCCTAACAGGCTCTAGTCTGTTGTTACTTCATGCTAACGTGGTACACCATGTAACCGTTTTCCCATACATAACCTTTTCTGAGATTACCTAGCTGCGCAACAATAGATGTATACTGACCATAATCTGTCTTCCACCAGATAATTTTATCTGTACCGAGAGATACCAACTTTTCCGCCTCGTTTTGATGTTGCTGATAGTATTCATCAAACTCTACAAGAGAACACCCATTAACACTCATAAAGTGTTCTTTCATCGTATCAAAGCCGACAGATTGTAGAAAACGCTGCATATCCATATGTCGTACTGCATGACACATTCTACAGAGTGGTAGCACTTCGATAAGTTTTCTCGTTTCATCCTCTATTGAAAAGCTCCATACTTCATGACAATTCAATCCTTTTTCATCTGCTCCACATAAAGCACATCTGAACTGATATGTTCGCTGTACTAATTGCCGAACATTTTCCCAGGCCCTTTGTTTGAGACATTTATAGAGTGACTCAGTAAATGTCATATCTGGCGGTGCTACATCAATAGCAAGTTTGAAAGTCATAGGTGTACCTCGCTTTCTAGCTACATAGAGATTCCTTTTTTTGACAAAACAGTGGTTTATCAACCTATTCCAAATATCAGGACGAAAAGCGGTAACTCAGCCTTATAGTTTCTTATGGCTTGTCGTAAGGAAGTTAAAGCGACATGAAAGAGAGTTTTAAGGCTAGATGTCTGTCACTACCTGGGAATTAGTTCTTGGTGATATGAAGTTTCTCTTCAACTATAGTAAGTCGTTCCTCATGGTCGTTATGTCCTGCGTGAATGAGTTCAGAAAGAACTTTGATAGTATCTTCCTGGCTCTCGTCAATTTTCGTCTCAATAGTTTTTATAACCCTTTTTTCTGACGCTGTTATCTCTTCTTTGACTACTTTTCTAATTTGTTCTAAAAGCGTTGCATCTGCCATAATGAGCTTAGTATAAAGACTTTCCGAGCTAGGTGCAACAAATAAAATATCTTGACAAGAGAAACAAACACACAACACACACAAACACAGTGTTCTTATGAAAGAAAATAAAAATGCCCCCTCTCCTTGTGGGAAGACAGCACGAATGACTGCGTATGCTAATAGGCTGATTTCTCAAGCTGTCTCAACCGCTTCATAATAATCCGAATGGTTGAGAGGAGCTTTTCAACTGTTTTACTATCGTCAACGGTGGTATATTGACAAGTCCAAACCGTTTGCTTTACCAATGTCAAACAGGTTTTCCGTTTCGTTGACGTGTGTCAACGGGCGGGGTTTGACCTGACTATTGCCACGCTGAATATCACCTACTACGCCCATAGCCTGGGCTATAAGCCGGATTTTATTGGTTTGCTCAGTGCGATGCCCGCCATTGGTTCGTTGTTGAGCAGTGTACCGAGCGGATTTATTGCCGATCGCATTGGACGCAAGCCTCTGCTGGTGCTGACTGCTATCTTGACGCCGGTCTTTCTTGCTGCCACCGGTCTGGTAACTTCCGCACCATTACTGTTGGGCGTGAGCCTGTTGCAAGGGATCGTTTCATCGGCTTACTGGGTGACCAATCTGTCGCTGTTGACCGAGAGTACGACGGAGCGACAACGTGTTGGTGTGCTGGCTTTGAACAGCTTCTTATTGCTCGGCATCGGCTCGCTCGGCAATTTGTTGGGTGGCGCTATCCCTGAATTTGTGGCGGGTTTGTTGCATGTTTCTGCAGCCAGCCCGGTGCCATTACGCTGGGGGGTATTGAGTGCGGCACTGGTAACGCTCACTTTTGGCATACCGCTCTGGTTTTTGCGTGAGCCGAAGCGTACTGCTCACACTGCGCCTGTTAATGAGACGGTAGAGCAGAAAGTAGTGAGGGTGAAGCAGGAGAGGTTGCCGATCATGCTATTTGCTAAACTGTTAATTCCCGATTTGCTCTTCACAATGGGCGAAGGGGCTGTGGTGGCGCTGATACAACTCTACTTTGTGCTGCGTTTCCACCTGTTGCCGGGGCCACTGGGTGTTATCTTCACCATTTCTGGTCTCGCCGGTGGCATCTTCTCGCTGACCGCGCCGTTGTTCGTTCACCGTTGGAGCAAACTACGCATTTTCACAACGGTTATGTATCTCAGCGCCCCGTTGATGATTCTGGTGGGCTTCGCACCCAATATCTATCTGGCGATAGCGGGCGAGTACACACGCTCATTTATGCGCACATTGATTGAGCCGGTCTATGCCGCTTTCGTGATGGAGCAGGTTTCCGACCGTCACCGGGCAACCCTGAGCGGCTTCTATGGTCTGACATGGAGTATTGGTTTCAGTATTGGGCCAACGATTGCGGGATGGTTGCAGACCAATGTGAGCCTCTCGACCGCTTTCGTCTTTGGTGCGTCGTGCCTCTTCGCCAGTGCCAGTTTGCTTTTATGGTTCTTTGGACGGTCAAAGTGTGTGATGCCGGATATAGTGGCGAAGAAAGAAACAATCTGATACAATTTGATAAGCTTTTACGTCTAATTTGTAGATGCAAATGTTTCTAACCCCGGTGATGAGTCATACCCATGTGACCTATGGCATATCATATTTGGAAACGATACGGTATACTATTGAAATGCACCTATGTCTATAAGGATGTTGTCTGGAGGAGCTTTTGATGAGGTCGAGTGTCGCGGAGCCGTATTCCTCGCAGGGGGTGCGAGGGAGTAATGTTCAGTATGTTCCGCAGTCCAGGCAGAATATGCCGCCTGTGCAACCGTTAGGGCGTTCGCCTGTGCAATCTGCGCAACAGTCAAAACGCAGGCTTGTGTTGGCACCTACTGAAGGTTGGCTGGCAATGGGGCTGCTAGCTGTTGCCGTCTACTGTGTTGTCTATTCCATTATCGCTGCGGATTACGAGAGTAGTACATTTATTTTGCCCTGGAGCGCCTTTATTGGTTTGTTTGTTGGTCTGGGAGTGGCGAAGATACGAAAGATGCCGCAAGGGGTGCTGCATCTTGCAGCGTGTCTGCTGGGCCACTGGCTCGCGGTTTACCTGACCAGCTTTGTGGCGTTACATATTTCGTGGATTGTGTTGCTGAGTAATATACGCTCGACGATTGTGGATGGGGGCATTTCATCCATACCGAGCAGTGCCGATATGGTTTTTCTCTTCTACCTGACCTTCCTCTGTTTTTTTCTGGGCTATTTTGGCGCGTGGCTTATCTATCGTGTTCATCTGCCCTGGCTCGTCGCGTTTGTCTACTGCTCAATTATGCTGGTCAACCTCAATAATGTGACGAATCAGGATATGTCGTGGTTGATTGTGATCCTGCTGGCCTCGCTGTTATTGTTGGTAGCACGTATACACCTGTCGGCGCAACTGGCGCTGTGGAAGATGGAAGGTTTACATACTGACCGTACATGGTTGCGCGGCATCATCTCGCGTTCGATGCAAATAGCTCTGTTGCTGGCGCTTGGCACGCTGTTGATTGGTTCGATAGTACCGGCGGGAGGGCAGCCACAGACGGGTGCCACCATCTGGAACAACTTCACGAACGTCATCGCCAATGTCACGCAAGGTCACGTTTCGCTGCAAAATCCCAGTTCTATTCTCCAACCCTATCAGGCACCGGCGAATTTTTTTGGCGACCAGTTGTCCATTACCGGTAGCGTGCATTTACCGACGGGGCAGGTGTTGTACTATACCAGTTCAGCCGCGCCGCAATATCTTGAGGGTTTTACCTACGACCGCTTTGATGGACATACCTGGACGTCGCAAGTTACAACACCACCACAGAATTTTGCTCCTGATACTCCATTGCCGACCGATGCCGCAGTGCAGAATAGTACGCAAATTACCACGAATGTGACCATTGTGATACCGCCGCAAGGTACGAAGTACTACATCTTTGGGCCGTCGCAGCCCACCACGTTTGATAGAGCAACGAGCATTTATGGCAGCGGGGTCACGAGTGCCTGGACACAGCAAAGTCCACTCTCAGTGGGCGAACATTATCAGGTAACATCTACACAACCGGAGTATGTACCAGCAGACCTGGAAGCCGTTCCGTACCCTCAAGCCGATAATGGCTTCTGGCAACAGGACCCCAATTACCTGACGCTCAAAACGTTTTATCTCCAGACGCCCAACGATCTTACCTCTGCCGTTTTACAGACTGCCCGGCAATGGACACAAGGGACAACGAATCCTTACGATGCGCTGAAACAATTAGAGTCGCACCTCAGCGACCAGAACACGTTTACCTACTCGGTGAATAACCCGCCAGTTCCCAGCAATGTGGATGCCGCGGACTGGCTATTGCAGACGCGCAAGGGCTATTGTACCTACTACGCCACGACAATGGTGATGATGGCACGTTTGCTGGGCATACCGGCACGCATGGTAAATGGTTTTAGTCACGGGCATTTTGATCCGCAACGTGACGTATGGGAAGTGGATGGTTCGGACGCGCATAGCTGGGTACAGGCCTATTTGCCGGGTTTTGGCTGGGTGAATTTTGATCCCACTCCCGGCTATGCTGCGAACGCCGCGCCTGTACGGCAGACAACACCCACACCTGTGTCGACGCCCAAAACTGCGAAGTCTACGCCAACGTCTTCAACTAAAAAGGGGACAACACCTGCTCATCCGCCTACTACGCCGGGTAGCACTGGCAGTACATTTATTGGTGGAGTGAACCAGGGCTTACTCGTTGCCCTGACTATTGGTGCGTTGCTCTTCTCGCTTCTGATATTGGTACTGGCACTTGCCACGCGCTGGTGGCGCAATCTCTATCCCGAAAGCACTGTTATCGCGGGGATGTACTGGCGACTTTGTCGAATTGCAAGTTGGGCGGGTTTCGCGCCGCAGGCATCACAGACACCGTATGAATATAGCTACCTGTTAAGCCAACAAGTACCCCGCCATGCCACTCCTTTACAGCGCCTCACCGAGCTATTTGTGCGTGAGAAGTACGCGGAACCACGCACGCAATCGCCTCATATCCTCAATGAGATGAGCGAAAATATGCGGCCCGGTCTGCGCAAGGTGCTGGTGCGCCTGCTGTTTGCCCGCTTCAAGAAACGCTAGTATAGGGATATACATGAGTCATCCCGAGTTTTTAATAGGTAATACAGGCAATTCGAGGAAGAACGGAGACGACGGACGCCCGCGCGGGGCCACCCAGCCCAACCACCCGACCCCCGTCCCTACTATGTCACGATGCAGGTTCTCGTCGTACATCGTAGGGACGGGGGCGGTGCGGTTGGGTCTGACTTTTACCCACAACGTTGATTGTGAATACATAGAAGAAAAGTCGATTGCTAGAGAAAGTGCTGTCCATAGTGGCAAGAGCTTGGAAGCTCGATGCCATGCAGAACATGCTTGACGTGTATCTCCACAGCTCGCTTTCTGCCCGACTTGGATGTGGCTCAGCGACAGAAACGCTGGGTCAACGATCTGTGGCTTGACAAGAGGCCAAAAATCGTTCTTTTCTGAAGTTTTTCTCTTTTCAATCTCTCACCAATGTATCACTAAAGTTGTGGGTAAAAGTCAGGGTTGGGTTGGGTGGCCCCTCGCGGGCGTCCGTTTATCCTCTCTTACCTCTTATGCATCTTTTAATTCTGAAAACTCGGGATGACTCATGCAATTTTCAAAACTATGGATGTATCAATGAGTGCTGTTCGAACGTTACCTGCTCAAGTCACTCACGTTTATATATGATGGGAGCCCATTTTTCATGAGGTTACCCGATTGGAAGCAGTGGGGAGGATGGATGAGATGCGAAAAGAACTACCGATAGCGCAATGTATGTTTGGCTGGGGGCAGGTGTTTCGGCTATACCGCAACATGCTTGATGTTCAGGGTAAATGCTATGCACTCAAGGACCTGACACATATTCGCCCTATTTATCAGCATATCATGGGTGTGGATTCTGTGCGACTGGAATTGCACTTCGGCAAAAAGCAGGTGACATTGCGTGGTATCTCGGCTATAGATGAGGCGCAGAAAGCAATAGATTATCTGACGTCGCAGTACTTAGGAATTACGCAAGCAAATGTTAATGCAACAGGCACCGCTACCTTCCATAACTGGGAAAGAGAACGCAAAACCCAGTTTAAGACTATTCCCAAACCAGTATTCCCTTTGGTACAACAAAGCAGTCCAAATGCACTTGATGCTATTGAAGAGGATGTCGCTGAAGAACCTGTGCATGCCTTTGTAGATGGATTTCTGGATAGCACGCTGGGAACTAAGACAGGCGACCTCGGATTGCCTTTAGAGGACATTGAGACGCTGGATGATGATTGCTGGGGCAAGGAAGTGTGCTTGCAGGAGTTCGCGCAGGCTCCCACCGCGAAGGTTGAGACGCCTACACCGAACTGGCAACATTTTCGTAAAGAACAGCACGAACGCCGGCAACACCGTTTAGATGTAGCGCGTTCACTGCGCGAACACGGTTTTGATGTTGGTCGGTTGGTGCGTAAGCTTGAAGAGGAGCCATTGCCGGTTGTTCATGTGCCTGTATGCTTGCAGGATGGAGAAATTGCCCATTATAGCGTAGATGCTACGCTCTGCGACGAGCCGATTGGGGAAGCCATACGCTACACCTATCCTGCGAAAGACCACGGAACGCTTATACTGACCAATACACGCATGATTTACATGGGACGCAAAAGTCAGGTTGTGCTGGATTATGGGCGGCTGTTGCATATCTCTCGCCTGCGTGGAGCGGTTGCCTTTCAAGCAACGCACTGGTACCGGCGAGAGATTTTCGAGTTGCGCCGACCCCTTGAATGTGTGATGTATATCGAGGCAATTCTCAAGTGTTTCCAGCATCGTGTAGAGACGCGGCACAGTGAAAGTTTCAATGAGGCCTGTACAGAAAATATCGGTGTGGCCGAGATAAACATGACTGATGGTGTTTCTACCGTCAATGCACCATCTAGCATGCTATCGGGTCTGTAAGCAAAATTTCAGGGGGAAAGGGTAGAAGAAGATGATAGATACGTTGATGGCAATCTGGAATAGGGGATATGGTGGGCGTGGCATACTGGTCTCACTGGCTTTTCTTCTCATTTGCATCAGTATATCCCTACTTTTAGTTACAGTGGGTACCTCATGGTCTGCTTTGTGGTTCCATCAGGGGCCATCCGGCAATAGAAGCGATACGCTTAGTGCGTCGCTAACAGCGACCGCGCAGTCGCAGATGAAAATAGCAACGCCCGGTGGAACGCCGCTTGTTTATGCACCCACGGTAACTCCCACGACACATCCATGTGTATTGACGCCAACTACAGGGAGAGCATCGCAATCTCTTGCCAGCCCAACGGCGCGATATGGTTCTGGAGGGCATGCTGCGACGCCAACTCCAACGCCGCGACCGCGTCCGACGGCAACACCCCGCCCACGTCCGACCAGCACGCCTGTGCCGACGGCGACGCCGACTGTTATCGCAACGGCGACCAGCACGCCGAGCCCGACTGCGACACCCACATTGACGCCAACTCCAACGCCGTCACCAACTGCTACAGCGACCAGCACACCAACGCCGTCACCAACTGCTACAGCGACCAGCACACCAACGCCAACACCGATGCCGTCACCAACTGCTACGGCGACCAGCACGCCGAATCCGACACCGACGGTGACAACAACGCCGACGATGACACCGACCGTCCCGCCACGGCGGCGGGGAGGAACGCCTGTGCCTTCCCCCACTGCCACTACGAAACCCGGGCAAAACAAAATGGCCGGTGGAACGAATTGCGCTCCCATTTATAGCGGCAGCGGCGATAGTGTCGGCTCAACTTTTCATGGCTCAATTGGTACGATACTGATGCGTAATATCTGGATTATTCTGGGGGGCTCGACCCTGGGAACATTGCTGTTTTATATGACCATTTACCTGTTGAACCGTAAAAGAACAAATCATTAGAGAGATGAACATGCAGGTAGCAAACAGGTATGCAACACGAGGCTACATACCTGTTTGCTACCTGCATGTTCATCTCTCTATGATAGTGACCCTTCGGCAATTACTTGCTTGCTGGGAGAACTACTCGCCTTTGGCCCCTGTTCGATGCTGATGGCCGTAACATTGTACCCGGTCACATTTCCTGAAAAGGCAAGACTGGCGGTTCCTGTCTGGCTATTCAATAGGCCGATACTGAGAACGCTGACCGGCTGATTACCCTTTGTTTGCAAAAGCCAGCCCTGGTATACCTGGTTGCCGCTGAGTGGTGGCAAGCCATGCATCTGTAGTACGGTCATATTTTGTGCCGGGTAGTACAACAGTTCACCTGTAGCTCCCTGAGCGGAAGCCAGTCCTTGCACTTTGAATGTTGTTACGGCGGATGCGCGTTGCTGATTGGTCGCTTGTACCAGTTGTTGTTGGAGTGATGCGACCTGATGGGACAGGGAGAGGGTTAATGCTCCCAGACCACCGAGCAGACAGAACATCAAAACCGCAGCCGCTACCAGTACTCGCGGGAGCCAGTGTTGCCGTTTTGTGCTTCGTGGGGATTGAACGATACGTGAACGTTGTGTGGGCATCGCGGTCAGGCCGACATCCTCGTGGATAGCGTTGATTACACGCCTTCCCAGCGATGGCGGAGGGTTCACCTGTGGGACTGACAGTGGTAAAAAGGCTACTGCTGAGCGCAACTCTTGGATAAGACGCGTACACTTCGTGCATTGCACGAGGTGTGCCTCCGCTTCCTGGTGTTCAGCAGGGGTTACGGCGTCGAGTACGTAGGCACCCGACAATTCTTCAAATTGTTCGCAGGTCATTGTGGACTCTCCAATCTGTTCACTTGACCTTAATTACGTAAAACATACCGAACTAGATTACCTTTTGTGAGTAACTGCTCAGGTTGATAAGAATTTGCTTAGAGCAGACGCTGTTTCGTTTCACTTCTTGATTATACTATGCGAAGACGTATAGATAGGTATCCATGCGCATCTCTACTGAAAAAGCCAGATTTGACGAGGTATGCTCCTCGAAACTGACTGCGGTGTGTATCAAATCATCGTCCTATCTAATGGGAATAGCATATAATAAACATAGCAGAACTCCATTATCACCATGAAATAGTAAACAGTGAGAGACGGTATGGATATTTCCTATCTGGTATTAGCCGAAAAAGTTGCCGCTTCGACTGGCATCGGTCTGCTGATTGGCCTCCAGCGCGAGTGGTCGCATAAAGACGCGGGGGTCAGGAGCTTCACCATTGTGGCGCTGCTGGGAATGATTGCCTGGATGGTGAACCCGATACTGGCGTATATTGAGGTAGGGACTGTCCTCGCGGTAATTGCCCTCATCAATATTCATTTTATCATGGAAGATCAGCCATTAGAGATCACGACTGCTATCTCATTTGCTCTGACCAATGTACTTGGAATGCTCATTGGCGGCGGAAGCTTTTTTCTTGCTTTTGCCTGTGCCATTGTTGTGACGGCGCTGCTCTCCTGGAAGACTGAGCTTGTGGCTTTTACCAGTAAGCTGTCAATTGTTGAGATTCGCGGCGCATTGCTGATGTGCTTTATTATCGCTGTCGTGTATCCTTTGCTGCCCGATGGCTATATAGACCCCTGGCATATCGTAAATCCGCGCTCAATCTGGTTGACTGTAATTATTGTTTCTGCCTTAAACTTCATCAACTATATCCTATTACGCCAGCTAGGCACGAAGGGCGTGCGGTATGCCGCCATTTTGGGGGGGCTTGTCAATAGCGCAGCCACCTCTGCGCTTTTAGGGACTGAACTCAAAAATGCTCCTGATTTCGCTGTTGCAGTTACTCCCGACTTACTACTGGCAGACCTGGCGATGATTGTACGCAATGGCGTACTGGTCGCTCTTTTCTCGTTGGCAGTGGGTCCACAGGCAAGTCTTGCTGTGCTGGTAGTGCTGGGTCCAATGGCTCTCGTTGCTGCGCTCATCGCCCTATTTATGGTGTTGCGTTCGCGAAGAAAAACGCAACCCCCTTTGCATGAGCTGCCACTTAAGTCGCCGTTAGCGTTCAGTTCGGTGTTGAACTTTGGCTTGCTCTTCCTCTCGCTCACAGTAATTGGAGGTTTGGCGCAGCGTTTCTTTGGCGCAATCGGCTTTCTGGCGGTAATTGTTTTCGGTTCGCTGGCAAGCGCGGCCTCGTCGTCGGTGCTGGTTGGTACGCAGGTGAGCAATCACCTGATCGCTCCCACTCCTGCCGCCGTTGCAATATATCTGGCCTCGTTCGTAGGTTTGTTCGAAAACGTGGTTATTTTCTATGTTGTTGCACGCAACCGAAAAATAAGCATCCAACTGGCCCTGCTCACATTGCCAATAGTAATTGTGGGTGGTCTCGCGGTGGGCGCGTTGTTGTGGTGGGGAATTTAGCTGTGTATGTAGTATATTGACAGGAAAGCTGCTTTACCTTTAGAATGCACAATATATCTTGTGGAGGTGTTGTGTAAGTTGTCTACTTTACATTCTGACAGAAGGACTCCACATAACAAACTGATGCAAAAGTTTTGTAATGTACCCAATTTGCCTTTGTGTCGGTATCCAACATTTAAACGCATGCTATAATGTACGCAAGGAGAAGAACTTGAGTGATGGCTGAATTGATCAATGGTTCCTCGTCGTTCGCAACTGAGGGAGAGCGCAGGGCAGCAGCAGAGTTGCAAAAACTTCCTGCGAGCTGGCTGGTGATTTGCAACAAGACATTATCTACTTCTGCTATACGTTCCTTTGAGATGGATTTCATTGTAGTCGGGAAACGTTGGGTCTTTCTACTGGATGAGAAGTCGTGGCGTGGGAAGATTGTCGGTAATGATGAGCAGTGGGTACGTGCTGATGGTTCCTCTGAGCGTAGCCCACTGGCGAAAGTAGACTACGTGGCGAAGGTACTGGCGGGGCGTGTTGGCTGGAGTGTGCCGCCGTTAAAGGTCGGCGACCATTTTGTGCGTAGTGGCGTCTTGCTCTCAGTTGCAAATGAGCTTCCTATTATTCGTGATCCACGAGCCGCTAATGGCGTTTTTTTGTTGAATGATGTTTGCCAGCGTCTCCTTGTTCTTGATAGTCAAGGTGGTAATCCACTGGTTGGGCATTCTCATGAGGCCATCAAAAAATCGCTGGTGGATCTCTCCAGTCGGCTCACGGTACCAGAGCGCATCAACGATGTGTTGACAGTTGAAGAAGCCACCTCTATTCGCCCCGGAGTGCGTCTTTTCCGTGCCACAATGGATGGTGGTGATGTACGGCAATTGATGGTTTATGACCTCACAACAGACCCTGTTGATCCTGCTGAACTACGCAAATTTTATCAGCGAGAATTTACTGTTCTCAAGGGATTGCATAGCACAGGGCTTGTTGCTGAAGTCGAGACTCCTTTCATATGGTCTGATAACTTTTTCATTGTGCCGATTGTACCACTCAAGGGCCAACCGTTAAGTACGTATACGCGGCCGGAGACTGTTGAAGAACTTTCCTTGGAACTTCTGCTGGCGGCGGCTTGCTTTAAGGGACTGGATACCATTCATGGTCAAAGAGTCATTCATCGCGCTATTGGGCCAGATACGGTCTATGTCCTGCAAGGTGGGAAAGATCCAAAGGTCGCTTTTACAAATTTCTTTGCTGCCAGGATAGGTACAAACTCCATTGCTGCCTCGCTGGATAAATTGGCCCTGGGAGCCGAAGACCCCTACGCATCGTTTGACCTCGCGGTAGGCTACGAGTATGCAACAGCAACAACCGATATCTTTAGTCTCGCACTCGTCTTTCTCGAACGTATCGCCAGCGTTCCTATTTCTACGATACGCGCCAACATCGAGAGCGAGATCATGTTTCCTGATATTCCGCATCGTTGGTCACTTGTTCCCACTGATATTATCAATGGGCTGGCTGCACTTTTGCGACAAATTATTCTTCCTGAAAATCAAGTAACACCTCCAACGGCAAAAGAGATCGTGGCAAAACTTACTGCGCTTGCACGGCGTATGCGTTCGGAACAGTCGGAAGAACTCTATTTGATGGATAGACATTATAAGGTCGAGCGCATCCTGGGACAAGGAGCGATGGCGCGAACGTATCTTGCTACTTATGCAGATTTCGCTGAGGCCGATCTGGGATTCTGTGTTCTCAAACAATTACTTCGGCCAGAAGAAGACTTTGCTCAAGCTTTCGAGGAATATAACGCACTCAAAAAATTCAAGAGTAAATACATACCGACTATCATGGATATCTTTCGGCCCCAGGATGAGGTACATATTAAAATGGAACACATTCCAGGGTTAACCTTACAGGAGTATGAACGAGATTTTCCCTGGTCACTGGATCAATGGTGGGTATTCGCACAGGATTTGCTGAATGCCGTTGAGAAATTAGAAGAGAAACAACTTTTCCACCGTGATATTAAACCCGCAAATATTATCTTGCATGAAGAAGACAATCACCCGGTGCTGATAGATTTTGGCTTTGCGCTCAAACAGAATGGTACAGGCAAAGTGCGTTTCGCAGGAACACCACTATATTTGCCTCCGGAAGCTCTTACTGCATCGCAATTTCCGCCGACTGGGGACCGCTACGCCGCAGGCGTAGTGTTGTTTAAGGCGCTGACTGGTTATCTTCCATTTGACCTGGAAAATGGTCAGCAACGCAATCTTCGGATACCAGTGGGGTTAACAGATGAAAAAGTGCGCAGGATAGCGAGTGTGCTACTGCGTGTCGTCTCGAATGATCCAGTAGAGCGACCTGAATCGGTAGCTCAGATGCGGCAAGAGCTACAAAACGCTTTATTGGCTGTCGTGGAACCGGTGGAAGCGCAGCCATTGTTACCGCAGATAAACCCCTGGGTGAAGCATGTTCGTGGCCTTTATCGCAACAGCAATACTGGCAATGCTGACAATAGGGGTTTAGATACCCCGTTTGTGCGCGAAACCTATGTCCCGACGGCGTTGGATAAACACTTGCTACCGGCGATTTTTGCTTATCATCCAAAAATCGTCTTTCTCACCGGAAACCCAGGCGATGGCAAGACTGCTTTTTTAGAGCAGGTGCAGCAGGAATTATGGGCAAGGGATGCTACACAGAAGGGTATACCCGATAGCAGTGGGTGGGAATGGGACGACGCAAACCATATTTTTCGGAGCTGTTATGATGCCTCAGAATCACATAGGGATAGGGGACAGAATGCGGACGAACAGCTCATACAAAAATTACAAGGTCTAGAAGGCAATCTGGTACCTGTAGTTTCGCTCACAGTACTGGTAGCAATCAACGATGGCCGTCTGGTGGATTTCTTTGATCGTCACAAAGATCGTTTCCCGTGGCTGGCAAAGCAGGTGGAGCAATCAAGAAGCAATATGTCGTTGGAATCCTCGCCTGTCTGGGTGATAGATTTGAAAAATCGTTCGTTCGTTGGCTTCCCAAATGCTCCGGAGAAATCTATTTTTTCTCAGGTGCTGCAGCGTTTCGTGGCATCAGAGCAATGGACAATTTGTGATGATTGTGCAGCAAAGGCTATTTGTCCGATACGCAACAATGCCATCGCGCTACGTAAAAAGAAAGTACAACAGGGTCTTGAACACCTGTTATTGCTCTCCCACCTGCGCCGTCAACGGCATATGACGATGCGCGATATGCGTTCCGCGCTTGCCTACCTGATTACAGGTAATGCCAGTTGTGAACTCGTTCATTCCGCGAAGGAAAACGAGGAGGTGGGAGCATCGTTAGTCAATCTCACCTATTGGAGATCGTCATTTGCGCCACTTGAGATGCACGATGAATTGCTCAAAGACATGACCGCGCTTGATCCAGCGCGTTTCCCGCATCCACATCTTGACCGCTACCTGCATTTTCATCAATCTCTTGCCGATGCGGAGTCGCGCCGTATGCTCTTTACTGATGATATTGATCTGCCTATGCAGCGTTTCAAAGATGAAGTGGAGTGGATAGCCGCCGTGAAACGCCGCCTGTACTTTGAGGTGAAATCGGCGAAGGGGATAGAAGCTGTTGCGTTTACCTTGCCAAAAGTGCGTGCTATCTCATTACTGCCCTATAAATATGCCAGAGACTTCATTGATCTCCTCGACGACACTTTTGAAGACGAAGCTGTAAACCAGATACGCGCAGACATTGCGCTGGGTATTCTGCGCTCCGATGGCATCATTGAAGATATTCCAGAAGGTAGCCTGAGTGTGCAGGTACGCGCCTCAGAAGAACAACAATTGATTGTTCTTAAACAGTTTCCCTTAGAAGACTTCAACCTCTATCCTGAGCGGCTTTCTGCTGGGAATATCATCGAGCAATTACCGGAAGTCATGATTCTCGAATATAAACGTGGGCAAGGTTTCCCTCGCCTTGAAATTACCCTCGACCTGTTTGAGCTGCTGATGCGCCTGAAAGATGGTCTACTACCTGATTCAGAAGAGTTCCAACCTTTGCTTGAAGATCTCAAACTCTTCAAAAATGCATTGATCCTGGGAGAGACACGCGACCTCATTTTGATCGAAAATCACTACCGTATGCATCGCATCACTCAGGATGCGGGCAAAATCGTTCGTATCGCAATGTAAAAAGGGGTAGACGCATGAAAGTTAAATTGCCAAAGGAGCTCAAAGGGGTGAAATTCCCCAAAATTCTCACTATAGATATGAACGATTTCGATATCGATGTGTTCTTGCCTACTCTTTTCTACACCATTTTGTCGCAAGGGCGCGGAAAAGCAAAACGAACCAACGATCCGGAAGCCATTCAGGGATATATTGATAAATTATCTCATAATCACGTCATGCAAGGTTTTGATGACCGAGTAGGGCGTAAAGTGTTAGAACATCTTGTGCGTACTACATTGATTACGACGGGCGGAATCGGTCGGGCCAAACAGGGAGAACAAATTACCTCTATCGTCCCTTATACGCTACTTGCTCATAAGCCGGGGTTCCCTTTGAAAGGTAGCCGTCATCGTGGGGCAGATACATTCATCTACCAGGCGTTGCGGGAAAACATGCATAGAGCAGATAGAGAACTTCTGGAAGCGGTGAAAATCATTTTTGGGCGCGGCGTCAATATTGGCGATATGCCTGATCTGGGTGGTAGCTACGACGGTAAAACTGAACTTGATACTTTAACGCGACTTTCTATAGCCTTTCTGGATGGGTTTGATAATACACGAACGGGATTGAGTCGCGAAAAGAGTGAGATTCCCGCCTGTCCAAAACTAG
>Ga0307374_10008539_pt1 | contig 15289 bp, 12 predicted proteins | sample OX3MG_FD_202532 | JGI IMG/M metagenome (GOLD analysis project Ga0307374, IMG submission 202532) | Soil microbial communities from Risofladan, Vaasa, Finland - OX-3 | ecosystem: Environmental > Terrestrial > Soil > Coastal area > Acid sulfate soil | place: Finland: Risofladan, Vaasa | collected... | reverse complement strand
GAAAGCAGCGATTGTTCTAATTCTTTTTCACGGTTTATTGCTGCTTCCAGTTTCTGTTGCAACAAACCGAGATTGTTTTGCATAGATTGCAAATCATTAAGTCTTGCATCATATTCACTTTGCAAGCCGATCCATTTGCTCTTATTTTCTTCTATTGAATCTAATTTTATTTGAGTGTCCTCAAGTTTTTGCCTGGTTTCATCCAACACGTTTTCTAATTTTTCTTTTACCTCGTTTTCCTGGTAATACATTTCTTTCCAGTCTTCTTTGTCTTCTTGCCTCATGGCTTTTTCCTGTTGACTTTTATATAAATCCGCTTCCAGGGATTTTAATCTTTGCTGCAATTTTGAAAATTGAATTTCGTAGAAAGAAGAATTTTCTTCTACTCTTTGTAATTTATTTTTTATGTCCCAAATAGCTTCATTATTGCCAGGGCCACTTTCAGGAGGAAAGTTTCTTTTGAAGCTCAGGAGATTTTTGGAATCTCCCGGCATATAATCATAACTGCTCACTATCACACGGTAAGCAAAAATGAAACAGGCAATTAAAATTACCAGGGATATAATCCACCAAATCCACATAACGTATTATTTAAAGTTATCAAAAAATAATTCGGGGGCTGTGAAAATTTCGAAGGATAAATTGCGGTTTTTAGCTGCCGGAAGGATGTTGAAGAGATAAGCGGGGACTAAAGTAATACAAATTATCGAGAAACCAAAGTCCCTACCTTTTCACCGGTTATTACCCTAAGTAAAGTGCCGGGAGTATCCATGTCAAAAACGATAATGGGTAAAGAATTCTCCATACATAACGTGAAAGCAGTCATGTCCATTACTTTTAAATTTTTGGAAATGCATTCACTAAAAGTAATAGTTTCGTATTTTTTAGCATTTTTATCTTTTTCAGGATCGGCAGAATATATTCCATCAACGCGTGTCCCTTTTAAAATAGCATCAGCGCCTATTTCTATAGCTCTCAATGAACCTGCGGTGTCTGTAGTAAAATAAGGATTCCCGGTCCCGGCACCAAAAATTACTACTCTTCCTTTTTCCAAATGCCGGATAGCTCTTCGACGAATATAAGGTTCAGCAATTTGTTCCATTTTTATAGCGCTTTGTAACCGGGTATAGACGCCTTCTCTCTCAAGTGAACTTTGTAAAGCCATACCATTGATAACGGTTGCCAGCATTCCCATATAATCTCCTTGCGCTCTTTCGATGCCGGTCTCTGCTTCATTCATACCGCGGTAAATATTTCCGCCACCAATAACAATGGCTACTTGTACGCCTAATTCTGTGATCAGCTTTATATCCTGTGCATATTTGGAAAGTACCTGGGAATCGAGACCAAAATTTTTATCACCCATTAAAGACTCACCGGAAAGTTTGAGAAGAATTCGTTTAAACTTAGGAAGCATAAATTAATTGCGGCTTAGATAAATTACAAAATCGCTGCAAGATAATGGATTAATTTTTTATTGCCACAGATTACAGGGGTTGGCAAAGATTAAAGCCATTAAAGCAAATAATAAACATTTTTTTCTTCTGGTAATTTTACAGATTAGCATGAATTAAAAACAGTAAAACAGGAGATTCTATCAAAATAAAAAGAGAGCTTATAGGTGTTCTCCTGTTTATCTAAAGATTTAAGTATAGAAACAAATTTTATCCCAAGGCTACTCTTTTAAAAGCAACCACCTTCAAATCTTTATCTAAACTTTTCAGATAATCTGCGACAGATTTATTGCCATCTTTTACAAAAGCCTGGGCCATTAAAGTACTTTCTTTAAAGAATTTATTGATCTTTCCGGCGGCAATTTTTTCAGCCATTTCAGCGGGTTTGCCTTCTGCTTTTATTTGTTCGATGGCAATATTTCTTTCACGTTCAACTGTTTCTGGGGATACTGAGGATTGATCAATGGCGATAGGATTCATAGCGGCAATTTGCATGGATACATCTTTTCCTGCTTCTTCATTCACTTTGTTAAAACCTGCCAAAACTCCCATGCGATAAGAACCATGAATATAAGATGCCACAAAAGGTGCTTCTAATTTTTCAAATTTAGAAACGCTTATCTTTTCTCCTATCTTAGCTACCTGTTCATTTATTTTATCGGCTATGGTTTCATTACCAACTTTTAAACTATTTAATTCTTCAGTGCTATTTACATTATTATCTATTGCTGCATCCATAATAGATTGGGCAAATGCTATGTAATCTTCATTTTTACTTACAAAATCAGTTTCACAACTTACATTAATAATATAACCTGTTTTGTTGTCATTTGTGGTTTGAGCGATTATCACTCCTTCTTTTGCCTCACGGTCGCCCCGAAGCGCGGCTACTTTCTGCCCTTTTTTTCTTAAATAGTCAATGGCTGATTCGAAATCGCCATTCGATTCTACTAATGCTTTGCGGCAATCCATCATTCCTGCGCCCGTTTGCAGACGTAGTTTATTAATTTCTGCTGCTGTTATTGTTGTTGTACTACTCATATTATTGTATTTATTCAATGTTAGCTCTCATTGTCCCGATAGCTATTGGGATGTTCATTATCCTGATAGTCATCAGGATGATGAACAGGATATTGTCTCTCCAGATTATCTGCGTGCTCCACCAGGGCCTCTGCTTCCTCCTTGTCCCTGACCTGAAATTCTACGCTTCTGAGGACCGGCTGCGCCACGTCCTTTTCCACCGGCCGGTGATCCACTTCCCCTGTGACGTCCTTTGTCTTCATCTGCAACATCATCAAATTTGGTATCGCGGGTATTTGTTTCTTCGGCTTCCTCAGTTTCTTCTTCTTTTTCTGCTTGTCTTTCTGCCAGCCCTTCCGCGATAGCAGCTACAATATAATTTGTAACTATCGCGATTGATTTAGTAGCATCATCATTGGCAGGAATAGAAAATTCTACTTTGTTGGGATCGCAATTGGTGTCAACCATTCCGAAAGTAGTAATGTTTAGTCGTTTCGCTTCTGAAAGTGCAATGTGTTCATGGCCAATATCAACTAAGAATAAAGCTGCAGGAACACGGCTGATAGCTGCAATGCCACCCAAAACTTTTTCCATCTTTTCTTTGTCACGGGTAAGGGTAAGTCTTTCTTTTTTAGTGATACTGTCAAATGTGCCATCATTCAACATTTTTTCAATACTCTGCATTTTCTTTACACTTTTACGAACCGTGTTGAAATTGGTAAGCATTCCTCCGAGCCAACGCTCGGTAACAAAAGGCATATTCACTCTTTTCGCAGCTTCAGTTACAATTTCTTTAGCCTGTTTTTTTGTAGCTACAAACATAATCTTTTTACCACTTTTAGCAATAGATTTTGCAGCGGCAGCAGCTTCTTCCAGGCCTTCAACTGTTTTATTTAGGTCAATAATGTGGATACCTTTTTTTTCAGCAAAAATGTAAGGCAACATTTTTGGGTTCCACTTCTTTTTTAAATGACCAAAATGTACGCCTGCCTCTAAAAGTTGCTGTTGTAAGGAAGTATTGTTTTCCATTTATTTTTTATTAAGATTTGTTTTTTTTATATTTTAGACATCAGATATAAGGTAAAATAACTTATGATTCAATTTACCTCTTACTAAACTGGAAGCTCTTTCTTGCCTTTTTCTTGCCTGGTTTTTTACGTTCTACCGAACGTGAATCACGGGTAAGTAAACCGGCTTCTTTTAAGGTTGGTCTGTATTCAGGATTGACCAGCAGAAGTGCGCGTGCGATTCCCAATTTTACAGCTTCCGCCTGTCCTTTCACGCCGCCACCGGTTGCATTTACCGTTACATCAAACTTATCGGCAGAGGCAATAGCTTTTAAAGGAGCTTCTACCTGGTTTTGCAGATAGACTATAGGAAAGTAGCTTTTGTACTCTTTTCCATTGATGGATATTTTACCATCTCCTTTAGTAAGGAAAACCCTTGTTACGGCTTCTTTTCTGCGGCCTGTTGCATTTTTTTGTTTTTCCATTATATTAATTTGGCCTCCCCAACCCCTCATAAGGGGCTAAGGATATTTTTTAAAATTTTAAAGTTTGTGGATTTTGTGCTGTGTGGGGATGTTCAGAACCGGCATACACAAATAATTTTTTATACATTTTGCGGCCCAGTTTGTTTTTAGGCAACATGCCTTTTACGGCTCTCTCGATAATCGCATCGGGACGACGCTTCAGAAGATCACCAGCGGCTTCTTCTTTTTTCCCCCCGGGATAACCGCTGTAATTGATGTAGTTTTTGTTGTCTAATTTTTTCCCGGTAAATCTTACCTTATCGCAATTGGTAACGATCACATAATCTCCGCAATCAACGTGTGGGGTAAAGTAGGCTTTGTTCTTACCTCTAAGAACAGACGCGATTTTTGCGCACATGCGGCCTACGGTTTGATTAGTACCGTCAACAACGTACCAGTTACGCTGCACGGTAGCCTCGTTTGCATGTTGGGTGGTGAAATGTAATTTGCTCATTTTTGTTTTTTATTGGCCTCTTTTAAAGTAGAAACCTGTTTTAAAATTGAAAGCCGCTATCCCGGCTTTTTTTAAGGAGTGCGAAGGTAAGGTGAAACAGGTTGAAAATAATCCAATTTAAGAATCTTTTTTTAAAAGACCTTTATAACTAATTGATTATCTATGAAAAAAATGAATGAATTAGAAAACCATAAAGTTTTATAATTATACTGAGAAGCTATTGGTTTATAATTCAATTCAATCAGCATATCTAAAAGACATGTTAATACATAGAAAGAGCCTAATGTTAGCTAAGTTCACTATTTTTCATGTCCCAGGTTTCGTTTCATATCCTGTAACTCCTTTATCATGCCTTCTGCTGTTTGCAGATCTCTTTGAAAATATCCGGCATCGTTGTCTGACAAAGAATTGTAATATTCAATCTGCTGTTGACAATCTCGAATAACATCATTAGCAATTCGGTCTCCTTTCTTAGTATCCCCTGCCAGATAGTATGCATAAGCATATTGCAATGAGGTGATATCATGCATATTTCCTGAAGATACCATCCCATAAGGGAAGGAAGAAGGGTTCATCATTTTGTAGCCATAATTCAATACCTGTAGGGCGCTATCCACCTTACCTGTTAATGCCAGGGCGTTTCCGGTAGTTGAAAAAGCGCGCCGCATAGTCATTAATGATCTTCTGCTATTCTCATCAAAATAGATGTTTGGATATTGCGCTCCGCCAAAATAAAAATTCGACGTCTGATGTTTATAGGCAGCTTTTGTATCAACGGCATCGGCGCCACTTGCATCCGTTTGCTTTATTGGCTCCAGCCTGTAAGTCATCCCTTCATCTTGCAAAAAGCTATTTAGACCTAATCCCTGGGGTTCGGTAAAATATATTGGCCTTTTCCATTTATTGGCTGCAATGATATTGAGTATCATGAGGTCATTCTTATACAATGTATTTTGGGAGATAGTAATATTAACACGGTCCACTACTCTTGAACTATCTTTTGGTTCAACAGTGCCATTACGAAGCACTAATTCCTTATCAACGGGTATATAAAATTTATGAGTAGGAAAATAGTTAAGGCTATCGCCCGCTTGTGTAGCCAGGCGGTCGCTATCGTTTGCCATGAAAGCCATGGCATCATTCAGATTCATTGAACTGTCCTTTGGAAATATGCCGTTTTGGTCATAATATGGGACATAATCGCGATTATCACCTACATATTTATCGTGTGCCCAACTAATCGAAATGGGGTCGCTTTTATTAATTTTTCTGCGCAATTGGTCAATCATCCAATCTGTGCCTAAAAGAGTTGTAACAATAACACGAACATCAGGCCTTATGTTCTCAACTTCCTGGGCATACCAAAGAGGATAAGTATCATTATCGCCTCCCGTAAACAAAATCGCATTGGGTGCACAGGAATTCAGGTAATCCACTGCAACATCTCTTGCTAATGTTTTTTTGGAACGATCATGAGCTTTCCATTCCTGGCAAGCCATGAGCAGGGGTACAGCCAAAATGCAAATAGCCCCGGCTATTACTGACGATTGAATCCCGCTTAATTTTTTCTTCAAAAGTTCATACACATACAACACTCCAAGTCCGATCCAAATAGAAAACGCATAAAAAGAACCCACGTAAGAATAGTCTCTTTCCCTCGGCTGCGGGCCAGCCTGGTTGAGATAAAGAATGATTGCAATACCTGTGAAAAAATACAGGATGAATACTACAACCGCATTTTTGCGATCCTTTTTCCATTGAAAAGAAAGTCCTAACAATCCTAATATAAAAGGCAGCATGAATAAAGTTGTATGTGCCTTGTTATTTTTGAGTGAGTCAGGCATCTTACTTTGATCACCCAGGCGCCAGTTATCAAGAGGAGCAATTCCGGATATCCAGTTTCCATCGCGAGGATTACCTGTGCCCTGAAGATCATTTTGCCTGCCGGAAAAATTCCACATGAAATACCGCCAATACATCCAGTTAAACTGGTATCCAACCAACCATTTAATATTATCTAACGTACTGGGAGGCTCAGTTCCATCTATTCCCAACCATTCCTTATAAAAGTCCACATGCCCTTGAGAATTATCAGTATCCCATATCCTGGGAAAATAATGAATATCAGCGGGATCGTATTGGTAACCTATTTTCTTTCCTACAATATCATACCTGCCGGTGCGTTCATTTTTTTCATAAATGTTACCCTCATTTTTAGTGCCTATAGGCTGTGCAGTAAAATCAGCCCCTCTAAAAATAGGCCATGTACCATATTGAGATCTGTCGAGATAGGATACTAATGTCATTGGGCTAGTAACATTTTGCATATTGATTGATGGATCAGCATTCCCTCTGATCATAATTACTCCATAAGTGGAATAACCGATCATTATAAATGCAAAACAAAGTATCCCTAATTCTGCAAGATGATATTTCTTTTTTATAGCCCACCGTATCCCTAAAACTATAGCTAAAACAAAAAGTGCCAGGCAGAAAAACATACCGGAATTGAAGGGAAGCCCCATGCCATTGACAAATAAAATTTCGAACCAACCGATTAATTTAACTGTATCCTGTATAATCAAAATCTGAACTACCCCGGTTAATACACAGGCCAAAAGAAAAGCAAGTATGGCACCTTTAGGCGAATATTTATATTTTCGGAAGTAATAGGTCATCACAATCGCGGGGATAGCCAATAAGCTCAATAAATGCACTCCAATGGACAAACCCATCAGATAGGCCACCAATATAATCCATTTATCAGCATTAGGTTTATCAGCTTGTTCTTCCCATTTAAGCATAGCCCAGAAGGCTGAAGAAATAAAAAGAGGAGATACTCCAAACACTATTCCTTCCACAGCAGAGAACCAAAAGGAATCTGAAAATGTAAATGCCAGGGCACCCACAGCACCCGCACCAATTATAAGAATAGTTTTTTCAAGAGTAATTACTTCATCCTTTTTTACCACCATTTTTTTTGCAAAATGTGTAATGGTCCAAAAAAGGAAAAGAATGGTGAATCCGCTACTTATTGATGAAAGCAGGTTAACATCCACAGCAGCATGTAAATTGGCTGTTGCCGCATTTAGATTACCGCTGAAAATAATGATGAACAAACGACCGAGTAAAATAAAAAGAGGGGCACCCGGCGGGTGAGATATTTGTAACTTATAGGCGCAGGGAATAAACTCTCCGCAATCCCAGAAGCTCACGCTTGCTTCACGGGTCATTATAAATACAGTGCAGGCGATGGCACAAATAATCCATCCTGAAATATTATTAACCTTTTTAAAGTTCATAGTTGAAATTTGCTATAAATGTATTGATATTTTTATATTTCTCTTTTTACTTTCGTGAATTCTTTTCTTAAAAACTATGCATCCAATTACTTTTACTATTATATTTGCTTAAAATCTTTTCTGATGGATAATACTCAAGACAAATCACAGTCAGTTCGTATATATTGGATCATATTTGTGATATCTGCTATAGTGCAACTCATTTTTTTAATCTGGTTCCGTCAATATTTCTGGCTCATACTTCCCTGGGTTCTTACATCTTTTAGCAAGGCGATGAGGCTTATTTAATTTACTCACTTTTTTATTTGGCAGCTAATACTTCTTCTAGTTTATCATGAAGTTCACTACCCCTTAGTTCGGTACCGATTATTTTTCCATTCGGGTCTATCAATACATTGAAAGGAATAGCTTCTACGTGATATAAAGTAGCTGCTTCACTATTCCAGAATTTAAGATCGCTTACTTGTTTCCATACAAGCCCGTCATCTTTTATTGCTTTGAGCCAATCTTTTTTGTCTTTGTCGAGCGATACACCCACCACCGTAAAATTTTTATCTTTAAATTGTTTGTAATTGGCTACTACATTGGGGTTTTCTTGTCTGCAAGGCCCACACCAGCTTGCCCAAAAATCCAATAAAACATATTTTCCCCTAAGGGAACTTAAGGAAAATGGCTTTCCATTTACATCAGGCATTGTAAAATCGGGAGCCATTTTTCCAACAGTAATATCATTATCCTGGGAGGTACTATCCTGGGCAGCCGCATACTGATTAAACTTTTTTACCATTTCGACAACGGATGAATTTTTTGGAAATTTTTTGGTAAGATTTGCCATCAAATTTTTAATGGTATCCATGGGTACATCCTGTGTATAACCCAATGCAAACAAAGCATTAATCGGGCTGGCAGCGGTATCAATATAATTCACTAAAAATTGATTGTACCATTCGTTGCTTATATTAAAAGCATTATCGGCAATAAAAGCAAGGGAATCATTTTTTTGTTCCTGATCATTTTTTCTTTCCTGGGCTTCATTCATAAGGTCGGTTTGAACGGAATCCAGGGTTATTATCAGCCATGTAAGAGAAGAATTGGCCGGTGTATTAAATTTAACTGTGTTTAAAAGAGTATCATTTGCATTTGCTGAAAAACTAATATCATTTTTATCATTGATAAAAATATAACCGGGATTTTTTTCAAACCGGATACGATACAAACCTTCCTCAGCGGCATAAGCTTTTACCTTAAATTTCCCATTTTCCATTTCAGAACTATCCAACACTTGCGGTGGTTGCTGATTAAAAAATAGTTGCTCTAAAAATACTTTTTGATTGGGGGCATTTGTTAAATCACCCGTTAGTGTAAACAAGCCATTATGATGTTGAGACGAGCAGGAAAACAGGAAAAGCACGGAAAGGAAAATAATTATTTTTTTCATGATATTTTGAAATGATTGAATTTTTAATTAATGATTTTATTAATTGAGTTTTTGATTGATAATTTTAATTACGGCCTGCATATCGGCTTTGCCTTTGCTTTTCTTTTTTACTTCGCCGGCAAATAAACCGGTTAAATTCTTTTTTCCTTTTTTGTATTCGGCTACTTTATCGGGCATGGCTGCTAATACTTCGTTTATCCATGCATGTAATGTGTCATCATTCTTTTCCTGTAGAAGATTAAGTTTCTTTGCAATTTCCAGTGGATCTTTTTCAGGAGATTGAATTAATTCCGGAAATATTTTAGATGAGGCAATACCGAAACTTACTCTTCCTTCCTCCACAATGTCTATCAACTTTGCCATGTTTTTGGGGCGGACAGGGAAATTTTCTATTTCACCATTCTTTTCATTGAGATACGATTTTACCGGCCCGATGATCCAGTTGGCAGCCGCTTTATGATGTTCAGTTTGTGTAATAATATCTTCAAAAAAAACCGCAGTTCCCTTATCTCCTGAAATCACTTTTGCGGTTTCATGAGACAAAGAATATTGGCTGATCAATCTTTTTTCGAGAGCAGTAGGAAGTTCAGGGAATGAAGATTTGATTGAATCAATCTGTTGTTCTGTAATCAGAAACGGCGCAAGGTCCGGTTCGGGAAAATAGCGGTAATCATTGGCTTCTTCTTTGGATCTTAGCGAAAAAGTAGTTCCGTTATTTGCATCAAAACTTCTTGTTTGCTGAATGATCTCTTTTTTATTTTCCAACAAATTTATTAATCGGTCGATTTCGTAATCAATCGCTTTTTTTACATTGCGGATCGAGTTCAGATTTTTTACTTCAACTTTAGTTCCCAGTCTTTTTTCTCCTTTTGCCCGAACAGAGATATTAGCATCACAACGCATACTTCCTTCTTCCATATTGCCATCGCAAATCTGTAAATGTCGAACTGTTTTTCTTATTTCGGTTACATAAGCGAATGCTTCATCAGAGGAATGCATATCAGGCTCAGAAACGATTTCAAGCAAAGGGACTCCGGCACGGTTCAAGTCAATACAGGTATAATTCTCATCGGCATCATGGATACTTTTACCGGCATCTTCTTCGAGGTGGATCCTGTTTAGTAAAACATTTCTTTCTTCTCCATTTAACAGGATGGGAATTTTACCGTTTTTGCAAATAGGCGTGGTATGTTGCGATACCTGGTAGCCTTTGGGAAGGTCAGGATAAAAATAATTTTTTCGGACAAAATAATTGTTACGAATTATATCACAATTAAATGCCAGGCCAAGTTTGATGGCAAGTTCTACTGCTTTTTCATTCATCTTTGGCAAAGTTCCGGGATGCGCTAAAGAAATGGCGCTGACATTTGTGTTAGGCGGATTTCCAAATTGGGTGCTATCGCCGCAAAATAATTTACTTTTTGTGAGTAATTGAGTGTGTACCTCGAGACCTATCACGGCCTCATATTTTTCAAAATCCAGCATGGCTGCGAAGGTATGAAAAGAGATTTCCATTTTAATGGAATGAAAACATAAATTCTTTTAATTATGGTATTCCTTCATAATAATTGCATTGCTCCAGCGAGCCTAACCTTATGCACAATGGAATTTTGGTAGCTTTTTCTATTTTTAATTCCTGGCGGCAAAAAAATCCATACTGGCAGGTAGAAAAATTACCCGGAATTGTAATTGCATCAGTAATCCTAAAAGCAAAATAATCAGAATTCTTTTTTGATTTTTTTAAAAAAGAACTATTATTGAAATTGATAAATGCGTTATCAAATGAAATCAATTTTTTGGTGTTATAGAAGGCGAATGGTTTAGTTTTCAGAAGAATATTATTTTCTACTGAAAGTGATTCTAATGAATTTTGCCCAAAAGAAGAAACGCTGAAAATTAAAAATAATCCAATTATCCCACAAAATTTGTTCCAAAAAGACATATCCTTATTTTTGTGTGTAAATTTACAACTTATAAAAAGAAAAAAGATACATGTCGTTAGGTCAGCGTTTACAGCAAAAATTATTACAAAAATTATCGCCACAGCAAATACAATTGATGAAATTGCTGCAGGTGCCCACGGCTCATCTCGAAGAAAGAGTAAAAGAAGAACTTGAAGAGAACCCCGCGCTGGAAGCAGCAGAGGATGGATATAATGAGCCGGTTACAGATTCAGCAGATGATTTTGAAAATGCAGACGACTTTGAAAAAGACGGAAGTGAAGATGATTATGACAAAATAGATATAAGCGAATATGTGAATGATGGGGATGATGAACCTGGCGATTATAAATATCGTGATGATAATTACGGAGATCCTGATGACAAAAAAGTAATTCCGCATAAAGTAGAAGTTTCATTTTATGACAATTTGAAATCGCAATTGCTGATGCTGAATCTTACAGACCAGGAAAGAAGAATTGCAGAACAGATTATTGGAAGTATTGACGATGACGGCTACCTGCGACGTGAGGTAACTTCTATATGTGATGACCTGGCTTTTCGTCAAAATATCCACACTTCCGAAGAAGAAATAGAAAAATTAATTGCGTTAATACAACATTTTGATCCGCCGGGAGTAGGTGCCAGAAATTTACAGGAATGTCTTTTATTGCAACTGAGAAGAAAAGAAAAGGATGGAGCACAGGTGGGCATTGCTATTGAAATAATTGAAAATTATTTTGATGAATTTACCAAGAAGCATTATGAAAAAATACAGAAGAACTTACATCTGGATGATGAAGAAATTAAAAAGGTGTTCAATCAGATCATTAAATTAAATCCAAAGCCCGGCGGAGAAATGGTTGAAACCAATAAACTGCAGAGCTATGTGATCCCCGATTTTTTTGTGTTGAATAATAATGGGAAATTAGAAGTGGTTCTCAATTCAAAAAATGCACCGGATCTCCGAATCAGCGAGGGTTACAGAGATATGCTCAAAGATTATGACCGGGGAGAGAAGAAAGATAAACGCCAAAAAGAAGCCGTCCTTTTTATTAAACAGAAAATAGATTCTGCCAAATGGTTTATTGATGCTATCAAGCAAAGGCAACATACACTCCTGAGTACGATGCAAACTATTGTTGATTATCAAAAACAATTTTTTTTGACGGGCGAAGATATTGACCTGCGACCTATGATACTGAAAGATATTGCCGAAAGAACGATGCTTGATATTTCTACCGTAAGCCGCGTGGCCAACAGTAAATTTGTACAAACTGAATTTGGAACTTACCGGTTAAAATTTTTCTTTAGTGAAAGTCTGGTAACGGATAGCGGCGAAGAAGTAAGTACCCGTGAAGTAAAAAAAATATTAGGCGACATGATTGAAGAGGAAAGCAAACAGAAACCCCTGAGCGATGAAAAACTGACCGAGTCGTTGCAGGAAAAAGGATATAATATTGCACGCCGGACAGTGGCCAAATATCGTGAGCAGTTAAATATTCCTGTAGCAAGATTAAGAAAAGAACTTTAATAATGGAAGCAGATTTTTCAATACCCGAAAACGCAATACAACCCTCTAAGCCATTTCTAAATGAAGAAAAATTTCCATTGATGGTAAAATGGGGGGCACATTTATTTTCTTTTATCTTTCATCCGCTTTTTATTCCGTTAATAGCAACCTGGTTTTTGGCATATATTCAACCTGGATATTTTACTGGCATATCCCTACATGATAAATCCAGGGTAATGATTCAGGTGGGATTCAATACTATTTTTTATCCCGTGTTAACCATTTTATTATTAAAAGCCGTTGGCTTTATAAAAAGTATTTTTTTAAAAACACAACGTGAAAGAATTATTCCTTACATCACTTCGAATATTTTTTATTTCTGGATGTTTTTGGTCTTTAAAAACGAGCCGGAAGTACCTGTAGTGCTTACAGGTTTTATGTTTGGTATTTTTTTGACGTCTTCGGCTGGCTTGATTGCCAACATTTATTTTAAGATCAGTATGCATGCAATGGGTGTGGGTGCTTTGTGTGGGCTGATGCTCATTATAATTTTTTCGGGATTTTCTTACCCGGTTTTTTTATTAGCCATGCTGGTTTTTATGATTACAGGCCTCGTATGTACTTCCCGGTTAATTGTGAGTGATCACTGGCCTTCCCATATTTATTCCGGGATTTTTATAAGCATAATATGCCAGTTGATTGCGTATGGCATTTTTGGATAAGTGATTTCAGAGAAGAGGTTATTCTTTTATTTCCATTATCATTTTAAATAAGGAATTATATAAGTAGAGTTATATAAATAATATAGGAAATAATTCCTGATTTTACTCTTTCTATGATTTTTATTAATGAGTAGCAATAATAAATCTCGCTACATTGTCGTGCAATTTTTTTAAAGATTCAGGATGCAGATAGACCATGTGCCCGGAAAGGTAACGGTCGTATTCGATATTTTTTTGTAATGAAACCGGCATAGGAAGATGTTCCATTTCAAACTCTCCTTCAAAATAAGGGGTGCCTAAATCAAAATATCCCTGGTTAAGCATCACTTTCAAGTCCGGGTTATAGATCATGGCGTGAGCCAGATTGTTCATTACATTAGGAAAACCAATATCTCCGCCTCGTTTGTAATTCCACTGCCCTACATTTCCGTATATTTTGTATTTCATACCGTTGCCGAATTTAAGATCAGTACGCACATAATTATTAAAAGTAGCGGTAAAAGCGGCGTCAATGTAGGAATCCATAGGATCATATTGTGCATCCTCACCTAATGGATCAATGGCATCTCCTGTAAAACGGGAGTCTAACCGTCCGGTAATCTTACTACTATCACCAAGTAATGCATGCTCAAATTGAGGGCCTGTAATTCGCAGGTTTGCTTTTCGTATATACGTAACCGGTAGCCCTGTGTAGTCATGTAATTTTTCAACAATGGCATCAAAAGTAGTTGGGTCTATAGTAGCCCCTTTATTAAGCGCAAGCGCATAATCATTTAAAGCAAAATGCTCTACTTCTTTTAAAAATGGCACCAGGCCTTCAGTTTGATTGGGTAATTTGTGATGATACCATGCTGTTGCTGCGTAAGAGGGTAATGCCAGTATATACGGATAATCATCTCCCGGATTGTTTTTTGCTTCATCCGACATATTTCCATAAGTCAATAATTGAGAAAGAAGGATCACTCCGTTAAGCCCAACTCTGCTGTTTTGGAGCATGTCGGCAACCAAAGCCGAACGAAAAGTGCCATAGCTTTCGCCAAATAAATATTTAGGGGAATTCCACCGGTTGAAGTCTGTTATAAACTGGGTGATAAAAGAAGTAAAGGCACGTCCATCCTGGTCAATTCCGAAAAAATCTTTTGGCTCTCCTGCGCCACCCATTTTTTTGGTAATGATTTCTCCAAATCCTGTGCCTGGGGCATCAATAAAAACCAAATCACTTGCATCCAAAAGACAGTAATCATTATTAACAGTTTTATAAGGAGCATTGGTGCGTGAGGTATCATTAAGATAAACACGCTGCGGTCCCCAGGCACCCATGTGAAGCCATACGGTTGAACTCCCAGGTCCACCGTTATAAATAAAAGTGATGGGTCTTTGTGACGCATCTTTTTCATCTTCTTTGAAATAAGCTACATAAGACATGCTGATGGTGGGTGTATCATTATTATTTTTAAGAACCAGTGTTCCTGCTACCGCTTCATAGTTAATGCGTTTGCCCTCTACCATTACACTACCATATGTAACGGATTTTTGAGGTTTTTTATAATTATTGGTAACGCTGTCCTGGCGAATATCCACTTTTACGGAAGTGGTTTCTTTTCTTTGCTGTGCTTTTGTTGAGAGACTGAAACTAAAGAGAGTCAGGCTTACTATCAAAATAACTTTTAGTCTCATTCTATATTTTTTTTGGAGTTATTAAAATTGAACATAAAACCATGGGTGCCATTTTTCACTAGGTTAAATTTATATCAAATGTACCATAAATTACATTTGCTTTGCGAATAGGGGTGCATTTCAAAATGTCGCATTAAAAAAAAGAATAAATTTGGGAAACTAAACCCATACTACCATGACACGAGAAGAATTTCATCAACTTGCAGATAAGCGATATAATGAATTGCAATCGCTCAAC
>Ga0307374_10008538_pt1 | contig 15290 bp, 18 predicted proteins | sample OX3MG_FD_202532 | JGI IMG/M metagenome (GOLD analysis project Ga0307374, IMG submission 202532) | Soil microbial communities from Risofladan, Vaasa, Finland - OX-3 | ecosystem: Environmental > Terrestrial > Soil > Coastal area > Acid sulfate soil | place: Finland: Risofladan, Vaasa | collected... | reverse complement strand
AGCTTAACTGCCGCCGCTGGATGAGCTCTGTCCGGTCAGTTGCTGATAACGCTTGATATACGCGCTATATCGATCCTGCATTTCCTGCTTGTCCTGTTGCTGCTTGAGCAATAATTTCTGATTGGTGTCCAACTGTGCCTGGGTGTCATTCAGATTCTTCTGCAGGAAGGCCGGTATCGGTTTGTGGGTCTTCGTCAGTTTCGCTGCCTGCTGCTGATAGCTAGCAAGTGTGCTCTGTAAACCACTGATGGAGTTATTGATTACCTTGATTTGTGAATCGATGGCGGCCAGTCGGCTGTTACGGTCGCGTTCAATATCAGCGACCGAGGTGTACGTGTCCAGCAGCATCTGGTCGTTGTCGTGCTGCTGCTGTTCCTGTTTGGCTTTGGCGGCCGCCTCAGCCTTAGCCTGTTTGTCTTTGGCGATCTCCTCTGCGGTTTTGGGGGCCGCTACCGTCTGCACGGTGACACCCTCACTGTTGAGCAATTGCATTTGCTGGTTGGCATATTCAGGCGGCACAGTGCTGCCGTAATGCACGACACCGTTCTTATCCACCCATTTGTAGAGTTTCTGTGATTTGTCCTGCGCCAAAGCGCCTGCCATGAGCATAGCGGCTAGGATTGCAGCCAGAACGAGTGAAAAAGTTCGTAGTTTCATGTGTTTGTTGCTAAATGAGACGGCACATGCGGAAAGTATAGCATCGCACATGCTTGCGTCTCACATTTCGAGTATCACGCGCCGTATTGCTCGCGGTATTCCTGCAGGTGGGCGAGAGCAGCGTTCAAGTCCGGGCGGTGCTGCAACCAGCCGATGATGTCTTCGAGCCGCACGATACTGGCGACTTCGATGGCTTCACTCTCGCGCAGCTCAGCGATGGCGGATTTCTGCCCTTGGCCACGCTCCTGACGATCCAGTGCGATGACCAGGCCCGCTGGCTTGGCACCGGCATTGCGGATGATGCCCAGTGATTCACGTAAGGCGGTGCCGGCGGTGATCACATCATCCACGATCAACACCCGTCCTCGCAGTGGTGCGCCCACCAGTTGGCCGCCTTCGCCATGGTCCTTGGCTTCCTTGCGGTTGAAACTCCAGGGCAGATCGCGATGGTGGCGCTCGGCCAGGGCGGCGGCGGTCACCGCTACCAGCGGGATGCCCTTGTAAGCTGGGCCGAACAGCATATCGAACTGCATGCCTGAATCTATGATGGTGCGGGCGTAGAAACGGCCCAGCGCCGCCAGCGCCGTACCAGTGTCAAACAACCCAGCGTTGAAAAAATAGGGGCTTTTGCGACCGGACTTTAGGGTGAATTCACCGAAGCGTAATACGCTGCGCTCGAGGGCTAGGTTCAGGAATTCGCGCTGGTAATCCCGCATGCATGGATTCCGGTAAGGGCGAGATGCTCGAGTATGATACACGCTCCTTTCCCGGGGTCAGGTATGCGCATTATCGCCCTGAACGTCAACGGCATCCGTTCCGCCGCCCGCAAGGGCTTGTTCGATTGGTTGCCGCAGCAGCGCGCAGACGTGGTATGCCTGCAGGAGACCAAGGCGCAGGAAGATCAGCTGACCGATCCGGCCTTCCGGCCCGACAAGCAGTACAGTTTCTACTTCGACGCCAAGAAGAAGGGTTATGCCGGCACTGCATTGATCACGCGCACTGAGCCGGAGGAAGTGATTAACGGTTTCGGAGTCGCGGAGTTCGACTACGAAGGCCGCTATCTGGAGGCGCGCTTCAAGCACGTGTCGGTGGTGTCATTGTATCTGCCTTCCGGTTCCGCCGGCCCGGAGCGGCAGGCTTCCAAGGACCGCTTCCTGAAAGCCTTCATGCCGTATCTGAAATCTTTGCGGCGTAAAAAGCGCGAATTCATCCTGTGCGGCGACTGGAACATCGCCCACAAGGAAATCGATTTAAAGAACTGGAAGGGCAACCGAAAGAATTCCGGCTTCCTGCCGCATGAGCGTGCCTGGATGGATGAGCTTCTGGGTCCAGCGGGTTTCGTGGATGGGTTTCGCGTGGTCGATCAGCGTCCCGAGCAATACACCTGGTGGTCGCACCGCGGGCAAGCCTGGGCCAAGAACGTGGGCTGGCGCATCGACTACCAGATCGTCACGCCAGGGCTCGAACATGCTGTTAAGAAAGCTTCTATCTACAAGGACCAGCGTTTTTCCGATCACGCACCCTTGATCATGGATTACAGCTGCACATTGTGAATATTTACATGAAAGCACGCGCACTGAAATTGGATGCGTTTACCGCCTTGCTGCGCACCTGCTGGAACCGCCGCATCGGCATCACCCTGCTGCTGGGTTTCTCATCCGGATTGCCATTGGCGCTATCCGGCAGCACCCTGCAAGCGTGGATGGCCACATTGCATGTAGACATCGCTACCATCGGGTTGTTCTCCCTGGTGGGCTTGCCGTATTCGCTCAAATTCCTGTGGGCGCCTTTCATGGATCGGTATGTGCCACCCTTCCTGGGAAGGCGCCGCGGCTGGATCCTGCTGGCGCAATTCACACTGGTGGTGATACTGGCAGGTATGGCGGTCACCGACCCGGTGAGCCACATATGGCGCATGGGCATCCTGGCATTCGCATTGTCATTTGCATCTGCATCCCAGGACATCGTGTACAACGCTTATTACATCGACATCCTGCGGCCTGCAGAACGCGGCATGGGTGCCGCAGTGCAAGCCGGTGGTTACCGCTTGGCCATGATTGTCGCCGGCGCGTTGGTGCTGATCCTCGCGGACCGTATCGGCTGGCGCGACAGCTACTTGCTGATGGCCTTACTGATGCTGATGGCCATGATCCCCACCTGCATCGGACCGGAGCCGGAGATCCAGGTGGTGCCGCCACGCACGCTCAGGGAGGCGGTGGTAACACCCTTGTTGGAATTGCTGATACGGCGTGGTGCCGTATGGCTGCTGTTACTGGTGGTGTTGTACAAATTCGGCAACTGGTTTTCGGGCCAGCTGACCAATGCCTTCCTGATCGAAGGTCTGCACTTCACCGCCACCGATGTAGGCGTGGTCAATAAGGGTTTTGGCATCGCCGCCACCATCGTGGGTATCTTCCTGGGTGGGGTGTTGATGGCGCGCCTGTCGCTGTTTAAGGCCTTGCTGTATTTTGGTTTTCTGCAAGCCGCATCCATACTCACTTTCCTGGCACTCTCGCTGGTCGGCCACAGTTATCTGGGGATGGTGCTGGCCGTAGGCGTGGAGAATCTCGCCTGGGGCATGGGTACCGCGGCGTTCCTCGCCTACCTGATGGCGCTCTGCGATCACCGCTACACGGCGTTCCAGTTCGCATTGCTCTCAACACTGGATTCCATCTCGCGGGTGTTCCTGGGGCCGCCCGCCGGTTACCTGGTGCAGTATTCGGGCTGGAGCGCACTGTTTATGGTGAGCGCTTTACTGGCGATACCCGGGCTGGTGTTGCTGGTGCTGCTGCGCAAGCGTATCGATGAAACTGAATTCCGCAACGCTCCGCGTACTGCTTGAAGAGACGTGTTAGTGCAACCGACCCTGTGGTTTTTCAATCGGGGATTGTATGGCTATGGGTGATGCGTGGTGCAGGATCATGCGCCAGCCATCTTGGGTAAGTTGGTAGATGTTGGTGGCCACCATCGGTTGGCGTTCGGTGTTTTCACCTAGCACGCTGATATATTCATTGAGTACATGCACAGCCAAGAGGGCGTCCTGGGTGCGGCTGACTTCCGCCAACCGAAAACGCAGGCTGGTACCGTCGCGGAACATCTCGGCCCAGGCGGCACGCACCGCTTGATGGCCGGTGACTTTCGGCCCAACGGGATGCACGCAGATGACGGCATCGCTCGCCATCCATACCTTCATCATGGCCTCCACGTTGGTGTTGGCGAAGGCCGTGTAAAATGCGGTTTCAGCTTCGTCGGGAGTAGCGAACATAGGGTGACCACGCAGGCTGGAGCATTGACGATAAAAGAAAACCCGAACGCGTGCAAAGCGCCCCGCGAGTGGTGAATATGCCGCAAACCCTGCGCCACGTCATCTGCCCGCTGGCGGACATCCCTGATCCAGGCGCGCTCGGCTTTTCTCCTCCAGGTGCGCGCATTCCCGACGAATGGTTCCTGGTGCGCCACGGCAACTCGCTGCATGCCTATTACAATATGTGCCCGCACGCCGGCAATTTCCTCAACTGGAAAGCCGATGCATTCCTCACGCGGGACAAAACGCTGATCATGTGTTCTGCGCACGGTGCGCTGTTTGATCCAGCCACTGGCGCATGCGTGGCCGGCCCGTGCCCGGGACGCACGCTGCAGCGGCTTGCGGTCGCGGTGGAAGAGGAGATGGTGGTGGCGTACTTCAGTCGCGAGGCTTGAACGACCTCAGGATCTTGTGGATTTATCGATCCAGGTGATCGAGAGGATTCGCCCACAGCTCATGGCGTTCCTCATCAAGATCTACGCCGTAGTCTTCGTGCTCAATGTCCAGCGAACCGGACCAATCTTCCGGCGGATCCACCGGCTTGGCATGCAGTTCTTGCCAGGCATCCATGTCTAGTTCTTCCAGCGTGCCATCGAAGTACTGCACGCCGATGGTGCCGTCATCATCATCCACGGCCACCACCTCGAAGGTCACATCCTGTGGGCCAGCGTACCATTCTCCGACAGCAGGTTTTAATAGCTCGGGTTCCATGACACTTTGACGATACACTCCGTTCCGAATATTGCTACCATGCAAATCTATCGCTGCAAGCACCTATGTTATAGAACCAGAAATGTAGTAAAGCAAGAGGGGATATGTGACACACAGATACACTTACAACCAGTATCCAGTCGCATTTAAGAATGAGTCCAGATTGAATGTGTAGTTGTGTGTAAACACTGACAATTTAATTGGTGACACGGTAAATAATGCTGGAAAAGTTCGTCAACATGTTTATCGTGCTGTTCGTGGTGGTGGATCCCATCGGCGTCACCCCCATGTTCGGCGCGCTCACACGCGGCGGCAGTCTTGTCCACCGCAGACGCATGGCTTTCAAGGGCACAGCGCTCGCGGCCGTGATCCTGCTGTTATTCGCATTTATCGGCGACTGGCTGCTCAAGGCCCTGGGTATATCCATCCCGGCCTTCAAGATCGCCGGTGGAGTGCTTTTGTTCCTGATTGCCATCGACATGGTGTTCGCGCGCCAGTCCGGAGGCCGTTCCGCGACCAGCCGTGAAGAGGAAGAAGCGCGTTACAAGGAGGATATCTCGGTATTCCCGCTGGCTTTCCCTCTTATCGCCGGTCCGGGAGCGTTGGCCACTATCCTGCTGATGGTGAGTGAGGCGCACGGGCATCTGCTGTATTTTGTCGGCATGATCGTGGTGTTGCTGCTGGTGCTGGCGATCACTTTGGCATGTCTGTTGCTGGCGGGACGGCTGATGAAGTTGCTGGGTGAAACCGGCGCCAATGTTGTAGGGCGCTTGCTGGGCGTGATCCTGGCGGCGCTGGCAGTACAGTTCGTGATCGATGGCGTGCGTGTGGGGTTATTGAGCTAGATGCTCCTGATACTGCCTGCTTGTCTGGCAAGTTAGTTAGCGATCATTGTGTTTTGGTCGTACTGGGCGGGAGTCGTGCCGGATCGCCGCCATCTCTGAGGTAATCAGCCATTTGCGAGGAATGTTGGGCCGCCTCCGCATCGCCCAGCGCGGTCTCAGTCTGTGCCAGATTATCCAGATCGCGTATCGAATGCGTGCGGTCATACATGGAAAGCCGCACATCGAGCGCGCGTTGCAGTTGCTGGCGGGCGCTGGCCCAGTCTTTCTGATCCATGGATAGTCCGGCCCATTCTTCGAGAGTCGCGGCGATGCCGGGGCGGTAATAGGCATTACGATAGGTATCCAGAGCCTTCGCATACAAGGCGGCTGCTTTCTGGTTATCGCCATGGGTCTGTGCCCACAAAGCCTGGAGTCGTTGGTAACGCGCCTGGCTGAGCAAATCCGGGGAACTACCAAGCACCGCACCCAGCTTTTCCAGCCACACAGTTGCATCGGCAGACTTGAGATCAAAAGCAGTCTGGGTGCGAGCGAACAACGCGGCATTCCGGATAGCAGTAGGCGTAATTTGAGCATTCAGTAATCCATCTAATTGATCGGATGCCGACTGGTCGTCACCCGCCTGCATATCGGCGTATGCACTCAACAACACCAGATGCGGTTTGAGGCTGGAATAATTTCCATCAGCGACGATTTTTCCGGCTTCACCGAGATAATCACGCGCCGCCGCGTATTCACCCTGACCGAGTGCGCTATCAGCCAGATCGATGAGTACGTTGAGCTCGCCGCCACGCGCATCCACGCTGCGGTAGCGTGCGAGTGCACGCGAAAAGTAAATGCGCGCTTCCGAGTAGTTGTCGTCCTGGTAGGCACGCATGCCCAGCGCCATGTCAGCATCGCTGTTCACCACCAGCGTCGGTTGACGCGCCGGTCGGCTGCCACAACCGGTCAGCATCATCGCCAACAAAAGACCAGTAAAGAAAATGACGAGGCCTTTGTGCAAAGCAAATGCGCACTCATGCTGTATCGAACGAGTGTTGATATTGTCAGTCATTGGGTGGGTGCGCCGGGGTGACTAGCGTGCTGGATGGCTTGGGTACGGAGGACGAGATCGGCCAGGTGTTCTGAATGGCCTGCAGGGTCTGATCGGTGTTGTCAAGGATCTGGCGGGTACGCATCACTATGTCCGGCAATGTCTGCAATTGGTAATTCACAGTACCCATGGTGGTGTTGAGTTGCGTCACCAGTTTGCGGCTCTGGGCAATCAGCGCCGGCAGGTCAGCGGATGCGGTGTTGGCGTTACCGAGCAACGGCTGAATGGTCTTGAGACTCGACTGGGTCTCAGTGAGAGTGCCGGCCAGGGCCTGCACTGCGTCGGTGACGTTGGCGGCTGTTTTGCTGTCAAACAGCAGCTTGCCGGCGGCGCCCTGGCCGGATGCCAGCTGGCTGCTGATGGCGTTGAGATTCGCGCTCACCACCGCCAGGTTGTGTACCACCTGGCCTATTTCCTTGGGATTGATCTCGCTGCTGACCGCGTCGATCTTCGCGAGTGTGTCTTTCACGTGATCCAGTACCGGGGCCACCTGCGCCATGATCTGGTCCATCGACAGCGGTTCCTCCAGCGGAATGGTGGCGCCGTCCGGCATCAGCGGCTGGTCTGGCGAACCTACCTTGATCTCAATGGCAGCATTTCCCAGCAGTGAGAGTTTACTCATGCCTGCACGTGAATCCTCGCGGATGAGTTTATGGTTTTTTTCCAGGATCCTCAGGGTGATCTCAATGCGGTTATCGGGCGTGATGTCGATGCTGGTTACTGAGCCGACGAACAGTCCGGAAGCAGTCACCGGTGTTCCGATGTTGACACCTTGGGCATTGTGGAGGTAAGCATGCAATGTAAATTTGCTCGCGAAGAGCCGCTCGGTCTGCTGGTTGAAAGCCAGTGCAGCAAATACCAACGCGATGGCGATGAGTACAAACGCGCCGGTCAGACGTTCGCGTGCTGTATACGACAGACTATGGATATAGTGTGTACGGGTCTGGGATTTTTTCTCGGCCATGTGTTGTCGCTTCCTAGGCCGCGGCATCCAGGAAAGCGCGCACTTCAGGCGACGCTGAAGCTGCAAATGCCTGCCATGTGTCGAACACCCACAAACACTGTTCCTGGATAAACAGTATCTGGTCAGCAAAACGTTTCACGAAACCCAGATTATGCGTAGCTACCAGCAACGTCATATTGCGCTCCTGGACGAGCCGCCGATAAATCTCCGCCTCGCTTCGCCGACTGGCATCATCGGTCATATAAAAAGGCTCATCCAGGAACATCAGTTGCGGTGCAAGCATGAGGCAGCGACCGATGGCAAGCAAGAGACGTTGATGTTGGCTCAGGTAGGCGGGCAAGCTGTGTGTATCGCCGGCATAACCAAGAAAATCCAGGATCTCATCGGCCCGGGCACGCACCTGCTCGGTGGTGCCGGTGCGGTGGTAGAGGGCCGGCAGCATGATGTTATTCAGACCATCCACTACTGACAATAAAGGCGCACCCATGGCTATGAAAGCGGCACGACAACGCAGGCGTCGCCATGCGCCATCGTCGAGTGTGGCGGTGTCTTCGCCGAGGATGATCAGATTGCCCGCCGCCGGCGCATCTACTGCGGCCAGTGTGCGCAGCCAAGTAGTCTTGCCAGCGCCGGCAGGTCCTACCAGTGTCAGCAAGTGTCCAGCGTGCATCATGAGATCAAGGCTGCACGGGCAGGGGTCGCCGTTGTTGTCAGACACCTGCAGTCTCTCAGCTTTCAACAGGACTTCTGCGTTCATTTTGTGATGATGGCCAGTAACCCATCCACCAGAAATACCAATACCAGGCTGGTGACGATGGCGTGCTGGGTCTGCTGCGGCAGTTCCGTGGGCGAGGTGCTCACACGCAATCCATGGAAACACGCGGTACCGGCGATGATCATGCCGAACAACAGGTTTTTTAGCACGAATATCACAAGCTGTGACGGTTGCAGGACCGCGATCAGGCGCGTCACCTCATGGACGTACTGCGTGGAGAATACCAGGCCCGCAAGCAGTACGCCTCCGAACAGGGCGATGGCGGCGAAATAGATGGCAAGCGCGAGTTGCGAGATGGCCGCGCCCAAAATGCGCGGTGTCACGAAGAAGTGATTGATATTGATGCCCAGCAGCATCAGTCCCTGCACCTCGCCACGCACTTGCATGAGACCCATGTCCACGGTGATAGCAGAACCAGAGCGGCCGATGAGCACAATGGCCGTCAACAGCGGTGACAGTTCCGTACCAATTATATTGGTGAGCAGCAGTTCCACATCATGTTCGCTGCCGAGTGCCTGGCCGAGATCCAGTATCTGGGAAGTAATGGAGATAGCCACAGCCAGCGCCAAAAGCGTTATCACCGGTAGCGCGTCCACACCGGTGAATATGATCTGTGTGACAAGCGTATTGATGTTGGCGCGGTTGAAGTAGCGGCGCTGATTGCCGCGTTCGCGCACTGCACTGAGGATGAAGCTGGTCAGGTCCAGAAGGTATGCACCTAGCCGTAGAGAACGCCTCCCGGTCCAACCGAATAGTGTAGAGACCACATTGCTGTCCGCGTCCGCCATAAGTGCCTCGCTCCCTGGAGGCAACAGCCTAGAAGAAGCCTGGGCTGCCTGCAATCATCGGTTCAGCGCCGCCTGAATGCCATTTCAAGCACCGGATGGCCCAGGTGCAGGCCACGCCGTTCGAACTTGGTGAGCAGCCGTGTCGGCGCATGCGGCACAGTGACATCCGTTGTGGAGCTGATGAAATCCGCACAGCCGGATAGCACCACCGATATATGCTCCGCATACTCCGACCAATCAGTGGCAGAGTGAAACTGGCCGCCGTGTTTGAGCTTGCATGCCAGGAGCGCTACGAAATCAGGTTGAACCAAGCGGCGCTTGTGGTGACGTTTTTTTGGCCAGGGATCCGGAAAATACAGCAGCACACTGTCAAGGCTGGCGTCAGGCACGCAACCCTTGAGCACTTCCAGTGCATCGTCGCAGACCACGCGAACATTGGTAAGGTGTTCGCTCACCAACCGCTTAAGCAGGCTACCGACACCGGGACGGTGTACTTCGATGCCGATGAAATCCTGATCGGCATGCGCCTGCGCCAGTGACAGCAGATTTTCGCCGTTACCAAAACCGATCTCCAGGGTACGCGGCGCATCGCGTCCAAACAGGCTGACAAAATCCCAGGGTACTGGCGCTGAATGCAAACCATACTGGGGCAGCAGGGTCTCCAGTGCACGGCGTTGCGCCGGTGTCATACGCCCCTCACGGCGCACGAAGCTGCGGATGCGGCGCAGCGATGGCGTTGTTGCCGGGTTGATCAGAAGAACAACCCGTCCAGTGGAGAGGAAGCCGAAGCGAAGCGTCTCCGCGGGATGCGTCCAGCCAGATAGGCTTCGCGTCCTGCTGCCACAGCTTTCTTCATGGCCGCGGCCATGAGCACCGGGTTTTTGGCATGCGCCACGGCGGTGTTCATGAGCACGCCGTCACAACCGAGTTCCATGGCGATAGCGGCGTCCGAGGCGGTGCCGACACCTGCATCCACCAGGATCGGGACAGCGGCATTCTCGACGATGCTCAGGATATTGTAGGGATTGCGGATGCCGAGACCGGAACCGATGGGTGCGCCCAGCGGCATAACCGCCACGCAACCCATTTGTTCGAGCCGTTTGGCGATCAGCGGATCGTCGGTGGTATAGACCATCACCTGAAAATCTTCCTGGATCAGGATTTCCGCGGCCTTCAAAGTCTCGGTCACATTGGGATAAAGTGTCTTGTCATCGCCCAACACTTCCAGCTTCACCAGCCGGTGGCCATCCAGCAATTCCCGCGCCAGCCGGCAGGTGCGCACCGCGTCTTCGGCGTTGTAACAGCCGGCGGTGTTGGGAAGGATGGTGTAGCGTGACAGCGGCAATACGTCCAGCAGATTCGGTTCATCTTTCTTTTGGCCGATGTTGGTGCGGCGGATAGCGACCGTAACGATTTGTGCGCCGCTGGCTTCCACCGCGCGCCGGGTTTCCTCCAGGTCTTTGTATTTGCCGGTGCCGATGAGCAGGCGCGAATCGTAGGCTTTGCCGGCGACTGTAAAGATATCGGTGGAAAGTGTGGATGATTTGAATTGCGTGTTCATCTGAGTTCCAGTTGATATCGATAGACGCTCAATGATACTTGCCGGGTGTTTCCCAGTTCACACATCAACCACCGCCGATGGCGTGCACTACCTCGACCTTATCGCCCATCTTGAATCGATAGCCGACATGGGTACTGCGAGGCACGATCTCGCCATTCACTTCCAGCGCGATGCGCTTATCAACAAGTTCCAGCCGCCGGATCAGGTCCCGGGCGGTGAGGGTTTCGGGTACCTCGATAGGCTTGCCATTTACGAGGATCTGCATGTGTGCGCACGTTGAAAGATTGCGATATGCGATTTTACCGCAGTCCCACCGCAGGTGCCGGGCGTTTGACAGCTAAAGGGCTGTCGCTAGAATGGGTGCTGCCTGCGGGTGTAGTTCAATGGTAGAACTGCAGCTTCCCAAGCTGCTAACGTGGGTTCGATTCCCATCACCCGCTCCAATTCCCAGGTACCGTTACCAACCAACCTGGACTTAGAGTGCATGGGTATCGCAGTTTGCCCGCAGTTGAAAGTCGGGCGTGGAATCCACCGTCAGTATCCACCCGTAAGGTAACGGTGGGTGGTGACTTCACTGCCGGGGCAGTTCAAACTGTTGGCTGGACGGGCATAACCCCGCCATTCTTGAGTCACCGACAACAGGTGTTGCCATGCCGATCAAGCCGGATACGACCTCCAAACCGACCAACGCCCAACACATCGAAAAACGGCGCAAACCATTCAAGATCATCGCGATCAGCATCGCGGTCATCCTGGCACTGATCATCCTCATCGCAATCGTGTTGCCGTTCATCATCACGCCCAACGATTTAAAACCGCGCATCGCCAAGCTGGTGAAAGACCAGACCGGCAGGGAACTCAGCATCGCGGGCGATATCAAGCTGTCGATCTTTCCGTGGCTGGGCGCCGAGATCGGTAGTATGACTCTAAGCAATGCACCTGGGTTCGGGAGCGCACCATTTGCCAGCGTCAATGAGACTGATGTGCACGTACGCTTCTGGCCGTTGCTGCGCGGTCACATCCAGGTCGGCACCATCAAGCTCGTGGGTGTGGATCTCGATTTGGCGCGCGACGCAAACGGCCACAATAACTGGCAGGATATCCTGCAGCACTTGAAGAGTTCGGGATCAGCGGCGCAAGCGCAAAATAATGATGCCCGATCCAATAGTCTTGAGGATCTGCGAATCGATGGACTGAATCTCAGCAACAGCGGTTTGCGCTGGAGCGATGCCCAGAAACATCAGCAATATACGATTAGCAATCTCGACATGGATATGGGTGCGTTTGCATCCGGCATACCATTGCGTCTGAACACGAATTTTGATTTCGCCGGCACCAATCCCGCGCTCACTGGGCATGCATCGTTCAAGGGCACGTTGACCGCGGAGCTGGCCAAGAAGATCTATACCATCAGCAATGCCAAACTGGATGTAGATGCCAACGGCGAGGCGATCGCCGGCGGCCAGATGAACGCTGAGCTGTTGTGGCAGCAGGCGGCGTTGAACATGGATGTGGGCACTCTGGCGCTCAATGGACTGTCGGCAAGTGCCTATGGCCTCACGCTGCAGGCGGATGTGGAAGGCCAGGATTTAACCAAAGATCCTCACTTCAACGGCAGCCTTAAACTGGCAGCGTTCTCGCCGCGTGCAGTACTGCAGGCCCTGGGACATGGCAACCTCGCCAATACCCGCGATCCGCAGGCGCTGACTCAGGCTTCGGGCTCGTTGAATTTCATCGTTACGGCCGCTTCCGCCAGCGTGCAGAATCTAAGTTTCAAACTGGACGACACCACCCTCAGCGGCAGTGCCGCCATCAAGGATCTCAATACCCGGGCGCTGGCGTTCGACCTCAACCTCGACCAGATGAATGCCGACCGTTATTTGCCGCCACAGAAAGCCGCGACCTTGACCCAGCCACGCGAAGCCATCGACATCAATAAGGTCAGCATCCCAGTGCGCACCCTGCGCAGCCTGAATCTGGATGGCCACCTGCATGTCGGCCAATTCACACTGCTGGATGTGCATACCAGCGATATGGATGTGAGCGTAAGTGCGCATCAGGGGCTGGTGCGCATCAATCCGCTATCGGTACAGCTCTACGGCGGCGCGCTCAGCGGCACTGCACAGATCGATGCCAGCAGTGATACACCCATTGTCACCGAGGACCTCACGCTGCGCGATCTGCAAGCCGGTGGGCTGATACAGGATCTGTTCAAGATCAAACAACTGAGCGGCACCGCGAATATGCACATCGCGACACGCGGGCTGGGCCCAACAGTGAGTGAGATACGGCATACCCTGAATGGTCGCATGAATTTCTCTTTCAAGAACGGCGCCCTCGAAGGTCTGAATGTATGGGACGCCGTCGAGCGCGCCTATGCGCAGGTGAAGCAGTTGCCACCACCGCCAGCGGCGCCGGATCGTACCGAGTTCGCCGACATGCACGGCAGCGCTACCATCAAGAATGGGATGCTGGATAACCGGGATTTTGCCGCATCACTGCCGTTCATGAACCTTAGTGGCGCGGGGAAAATGGATATGGCGGAGCTCACGCTGGATTACAACCTCAAGGCACATATTACCGGCACGCCCAAACTTGGCGGGCGCACAGATTTGGGCGGCTTGGCCGGCACGACTATTCCGCTGCACATCACCGGTACCCTCTCGAACTTGAGCGTACGCCCGGATTTTGGCGACGCGCTGCGTGCCCGCGTACAGGATGAAATTAAAACCAAGAAAAACGATCTCAAGGACAAGGCCAAGGACAAGTTGCAAGATATCCTGCACCCGCCGGGCTGAATGCGCGTCATTGTTACGAGCATACTGGAGGCACGGTGCGACACGCGCTCCTGATGCTGCTGGCCGCGGTACTATTGACCGGCGAGATTCGAGCCGCTTCATTCTATGCGTTCACAGTGACAAGCAATGGCGAACGCTATCGGGTGAGCGCGGATGTCTACCTTGATGCGCCGCTGCCCCAGGTGTATGCGGTGCTCACCGACTATGATCACCTAACGCGTATCGGCGGCGTCATCCGTGAAAGCCGCATCCTCAAAAAGATCGATGCGCATACCTATCTTGTGTACGTGGAGAGTCATGGCTGCGTGCTGTTCTTCTGTCAGACCATCCGCCAGACCCAACAGGTGTCGGAACTGACGCCCCGGGACGTGGTTGCGGAAGCCATCCCCGAAAAAAGCGACGTGCAGATGTCCAGCTCCTCGTGGCATCTGGACCCGCAGGGGCACGGTACTCGCATGCACTGGGAAGTCACCATGCAACCGGATTTCTGGATCCCGCCGCTCATCGGTCCGCCGATGGTGGAACACGCACTACTCTCGCAAGGCAGGAGCATGGCCGAAGGCCTGGAAAAACTCGCCCGTGAACGCGCGCATCTGCTGCCCCTGAATACTGATGCCACGCATGCATCGTCAAACTGACAGAACGCTGGCAACACCCCTGTTGCGGTGGCAGCGCAAGCATGGCCGGCACGACTTGCCGTGGCAACAACAGCGCTCGCCCTACCATGTCTGGGTATCGGAGATCATGTTGCAGCAAACCCAGGTGGCCAGTGTCACCCCTTATTACACACGCTTCATGGTGCGCTTTCCGGACCTCGACGTACTCGCTGCTGCTTCTCAGGATGAAGTGCTGCATCTGTGGTCGGGGCTGGGTTATTACGCGCGTGCGCGCAATCTGCAACGCGCGGCACACATCATCCGTGACGAATACGCTGGCATGTTCCCCAGAGAATTCGAAAAATTGGCGTGCTTGCCCGGAATCGGACGTTCTACCGCGGCCGCGATACTGGCGCTTGCCTATGGCGATCGGCATGCCATCCTCGACGGCAATGTGAAGCGCGTGCTGGCGCGCGTGCATGCCGTCAAAGGCTGGCCCGGTGAAAGTAGGATCGCTAAGAGATTGTGGGCACTGGCGGAACAGCACACACCACACAAGCATGTAGCTGCCTACACACAGGCGATCATGGACCTGGGCGCCACCGTATGCACGCGCTCACGCCCTCATTGCCAGGAATGTCCGTTGGCAGCCGACTGCATCGCCCATAAGCGGGGACATGAGAACCGGTTTCCTACGCCGCGGCCACGCAAAACATTGCCGGTGCGGCGCACGCGTATGCTGCTGGTCACTTGCAAAGGCCGGGTGTTGCTGGAACATCGACCACCGGCGGGCATCTGGGGGGGCTTATGGGGGTTCCCCGAACTGCCGGCGCGTCGGGAGGTAGCCGACTGGTGCCATGCGCATCTGCATGTGCAGCCGCAGGCGCAGTCGGTATGGCCGGTGTTGCGCCACACTTTCAGCCATTTCCATCTGGATATGCAGCCGCTGCAACTGGAAGTGTCCGAGCTTGCAGGTATCGGCGATGATGCCGGGCGTGTGTGGTACGACCTGCAAGCTCCGGCGCGTGTCGGCCTGGCGGCGCCGGTCAAGAAACTTATTGGACAACTACAGCTATCAGGCAGGAGAACCGCAGCATGACCCGCACCGTGAAGTGCGTATTGTTGGGTGAGGAGCTGGAAGGCCTGGAACGTCCACCCTGGCCGGGCGAACTCGGGCAGCGGATCTACGCAAACGTTTCCC
>Ga0307374_10008537_pt1 | contig 15294 bp, 16 predicted proteins | sample OX3MG_FD_202532 | JGI IMG/M metagenome (GOLD analysis project Ga0307374, IMG submission 202532) | Soil microbial communities from Risofladan, Vaasa, Finland - OX-3 | ecosystem: Environmental > Terrestrial > Soil > Coastal area > Acid sulfate soil | place: Finland: Risofladan, Vaasa | collected... | reverse complement strand
GGCCAGCCAGTAGGCGCAGGATCAGGGCGACCTGCGCGTCGGCCGCCAAAGCGGGATGTGCACAGAGGAACATGAGACGGAGCTGGTCGTCAGCGACGACATCGACGAACTCATCGAGCCTGTCGAGTTCGGGATTGGGGTCAGGGTCCATGTTGTCGGTGTGGAGTCGATGGGCGGCAAGATGACGGTCGCTGCGGGTTGTTTCGCGTCGGAGGCGGTCGATAGCGCGGTTGCGGGCAGTCGTGGTGATCCAGCCACCCGGGTTGGGGGGCATCCCCACCTTGGGCCATTGCTCGGCCGCTATCGCGAACGCCTCGGCCACGGCGTCCTCGGCGAGGTCGATGTCGCCGAGGACGCGGATCAGGGTGGCTGTGCAGCGGCCGGCTTCGCGCCGGAAGATCTGGTCGAGCGCGTCGGTCACCCTTGTGCCGGCCGGACCTCAACCGGTCCCTCACAGGCGGCGGCCGCTTTGCCGGCCCATTCCAGGGCGGCATCGAGATCGGCAGCTTCGATGATCCAAAACCCGCCCATCTGTTCCTTGGTCTCGGCGTAAGGACCATCTGTCATCGATACCTCTCCGCCGGAGGATCGCACGACGGTGGCCGATGATGCGGGGTGCAGACCGGCGGCGAACACCCAGGCCCCTGCCTGTTGCAGTTCGCTATTGAACGCGTCCACCTGAGCGACGGTGCGTTGCGCTTCGGGGCTGGAGAAATCGACCTCGAAGGTCTCATCGTGCCAGACGGAAACTAGGTATTGCGGCATCTTGGTAGCTCCTTTTGATAGCGGGTGGGTTTGGTCAGTCGGCGTGTCGTGCGAGCACCGGGACAATGATCGCCGCCGCGACCAGGTGTAGTGCAACCAGGGCGATCTTGCTTGCGGTCGTGTCTGCGAACGCTACCGGGGCGACGCAGGAGATCGCTGTGAGCCCGATGGCCATCTGGACGAACCGCTGACGGGGGGCGTCGCTGCGCCGGTTCAGCAAGGCGAGGAGCACCCCGCCGATGACAGCGGCGATGATGGTGATCTGGGCGAAGCCGGCGAGTGGGATCTTGCCGTGTACGGCCAGCGGGACTCCGGCGGCCCGCAGGGCAACCGCACCGACGGTCGTGACCGCGGCGGCCAGGACACCGACCGCGACCGTGGTACGCGGCAAAGTGCTGGTCAACCGGGACGGGGCGCGCCCGACAGTGACGTCGGGAGACGTGGTGGTAACCGTAGACATGGATCGGTTCCTTCCCTTGGCGGCAGTGCCGTGCGCACTGCTCACCATCTCCACGAACGGCGACGGCAGATTCGACACAGAAGCTCAAGATTCTGTGGCAGCCTTGGTCTTGGTCCATCAGGGCTGCATCGGACTCAACGAACCGGTGGACCGACTGCTCCCCGAACTTGGGCCAACCTCGAGTCCTTCGTTGTATGGACTAGGTCTCACAGAACAAAGTTGCGCTTGCCCTACTCAAGTACTCGTCGAGAACCAAGCGCTCACGCGGCTTGTTTTTTCCCCGAGGAGTCAAAGGTCACGACGACCTCAAGTCCGCCTCCGGGTCGAGGGCGTGCGGTGATATTGGCGTGGTGGGCGTGGGCGATGGCTTGGACGATGGCGAGGCCGAGGCCGTGCCCGTCGGTGTGCCCGACGCGCTGGCTGCCGGCCCGTCGGAACGGCTCAAAGAGTCGGTCGATCTCGCTGGGCGGGATCGTCGGGCCGGTGTTGCTGACGGTGATGGTTGCTCGTCCTTCAGCCGAGATGGTGGCGACCTCGATTCTCCCGCCGGTGGTGTTGTGGCGGAGCGCATTGTCGATGAAGTTTGCGACGAGGAGTTCGATGAGTTTGGGGTCACCGGTTGCGGGGTGTCGACCGTCACGTAATTCCCTGACCCGAACGTCACGGAATTCCCTCGCTTGGCCTGCGGTGCATGTCTAGTTCGTCGTGCGTCCTCCTTGCTGAGCCTTGGGGGCGAGGAGTCCCCGGAGGTCCTCCGCGAGCGCAGCCGCGCTGAAGCGACCGGCGCCGTTCGCGACGACGACCGAGTGCTTCCCGCGGCGTAGCCGGACGATGAACGTCCGCGCTGCGGCTGGATCCTCGAGGTGGGAGTTATCGGGCTCCACCTCGACCGAGATTGTGGCGTGACCGCGTCCCGACGACGGCGCATGCGAGGGCCGACACGTCGGCGAGCAGTAGATCGGCGGGCGCCCTCGCGCGACGACTCGGACGACGAGCCCGTCACATCCCGGTGCCGCGCACGTCTGGCTGGCGGTCACGCGGGCACCGGTGACGAGCCCGGGCGATTGACGGGTCGATAGGACCGGCCGTCCATGTGGAGGTGGTGCGCGCCGTTCACGACCCGGTCGAGGATGGACTCCGCGACGACGGGGTTCGGGAAGAGCGAGTACCAGTCGGCGCTGCTCTGTTCGCGGTGAAGATGGCCGACTTGCCTGTGCGATCAGTGATGAGCTCGTAGAGGTCGTCCGCGCGGGCGACGGTGAAGTCGCGCATCGCGAAATCGTCGAGTTGCTCCGATATCGGAGCAAATCGACGACTTCCTCATCCGACCGCTCAGCGCGGATCAGGCGGCGGACCTGCTCGAGATCGTCGAGGACCGCGCACAGCAGCGCTCCACGATCCTCACGAGCCAGCTGCCCATCGCCAACTGGCACGAGGCCCTCGGTGACCCCACACTCGCCGATGCTGTTCTCGACCGCCTGCTCGAATGCCGGCCGGTGCCGCCGCAGCCGGCTACAGCAGCCAGAACCTGTGAATCTCGAACGCCAGTCTGACCGCTCAGCAGATCCGAAGCGACGAAGCCGGTGTTGGCCTGCTCGTCGCCGACGATCAGGAGTTGGTACGAGGCGCGCTGTGCGCCCTACTCGAGCTGCCGCCGGACTTCGAGATCGACGCCTCCTGGACCACGACGGCGTCGTCCGATGCCTCGCCACAGATCGGTCAGTGGCTGGTGGCTCCGAGGAGTGCCGCTCCGGCCAGCGCGAGCACGATCCCAGCGAGTTGGGGGCGAGTGGCCCGGTGACTCTGGAGGAGGCGGCCGAGGGCGATCGTGGCGACGGGATAGAGCGAGGAGACGGCGGATACGACGCTGAGTGCGCCACCGTGTGACGCGGTGGCGTACGCAAGGTCTCCGGCGACACCGACGACGGCGACGAGCGCCAGTCTCGGCATTTCGGATCGGCGGGGTAGGTGGTGACGGAGCAAACCACGCGATCCGACGACGGCGAGGATCCCCGCGGAGGTGGCGGTACTAGTGTGCTCGATCGCAGTGGCCCAGTATGGGTCGCCGCGGCCCGCGGCGTGGAGACAGGTGAGCATGGTCCCGACCGCGGCCGCGGCCCCGACGCAGGTGGCCGCCGTCTTCCAGACGGAGCCGCCGGGTCGCCGCGTGGTGTGGGAGGTCCACGCGCTCACGCCGCCGCCGACGAGCGCGAAGAGGAGCCCGACGGCAACGCTGACGCCGAACGGGTCGCCGCCGATCAGACCGGCGCTGACCGCGGAAGCGGCGCCGAGTGCTCCGATCGGGGCGGTGATGAACGCGTCTCCGCGGCTGATGGCCCGGTAGATGAGACCGAGCTCGCAGGTGACGGCGAGGCCGGCCAGCGCGGCGAGGAGCATTCGAGGGCTGTCGGGGAGCGGTGCGCCTCTGGCCACGAGGACGGGGACGAGGACGACCACGCCGAGGCCCTCGGCGATGGCGACTACCACGAAGACTGGAGTGTCGCCCCGTGAGGCGTCGCCGCCGAAGTAGTCCGACGCGCCCCACCCGATCGCCGCGAGCGCTGAGACCAATACGAGGATGGTCTCAGTCATCTCGACCCCCGAGACGAGACGCGGTGCTCCAGCAAAATATCCTTCACCGGCGCAGCGTACCAGCAAACATGATTTTGCCGGTAGAATGAGACGGTGCAGTCGATTCCCGAGATGCCATTCGTGGCGGGCAACGCCGCCCTCGACTTCGTCAACACTGCCGAGGAGCGGGGTCACCCTGCGGCCGGAGATGCCCTCGTCACCCCCGCCGACTTGTGCCTGTGGGGCCAGCGCTATGGCATCCTCGGGGTGTCGGTGAAGGTCGGCATCGACGCCGATGCCGAGCTGGAGCGCGCTCGTAGGGCTCGTGATCTTCTCTACGAGGTCTTCTTGGCCCGCGTGCACGGTCAGCCCGTGGCGAGTGCGCAACTCGCTGACCTGGCGGAGCTGGCTCGTACGGCTTACCAGGCGGGAAGTCTGCAGCCCGAAGAGGACTACGCCATCCGTTGGCACTGGAACCGCTCGGACCTGGCGACGGTCCGACACGTCGCAGTGAGCAGAGGTGTCGAGCTACTTCGTGACGAGCCGTCGCCGCGGCTCAAGCAGTGTCCCGGCGATCATTGCGGATGGATCTTCCTCGATACGACGAAGCGAGGGAACAGGCGCTGGTGTCTGATGAGCGAGTGCGGTCAGGACGCGAAGGACGAACGCCGGCGTGCACGCCGGCAAGCCACCTCGCCAACGGGCTCCTGATGGCCGTCGCGATGCGCACACGATCCTGATGGGCGCGACGACCTCTCCCCGTCTATCTGGCGACGCGGTCGCGGTGCTCGCGACCGCGTCGGGCGGCGCGATCGCCAACAACTACGCTCTCCAACCCGCTTTGGTGACCATCGCGCATGACCTCCACGCGACCAGCGAGTCGGTGAGCCTCGTGCTTACCGGCGCCATGGTCGGTTACCTGCTTGGTTTGGTGTTCTTGGTGCCACTCGTGGATCGTGTGTCTCCGAGCATCCTGGTGCCCGGTCAACTGGTGGGTCTGGCTGTCGCGCTCGGGCTCGCCGCCGCGATGCCGAGCACCGCCGCGCTGGTGAGTTGTTTCGTTGCCGTCGGTGCGATGACGACCGTCGCCGCCGAAGCCACCGCGCTTGTCGGCAAGCTCGTCGAAGCCGAGGTCCGTGGCGCCCGTATGGGCGTCATCGCGGCCGGGATATCCGCGGGCATTCTGCTCAGTCGACTCGTCGGGGGCGCCCTCACCGGCTGGCTCGGTTGGAGACCAATGCTGCTGAGCTTCGCGCTCTTCTGCATCGCTGCCGCCGTCGTCACAAGGCGCGTTCTTCCCAGGCAGACCCCTCGGGATGCCAGCAGTTACTTCCTTACCTTGCGTTCCATTCCCGGCCTGCTGGAGTTGCATCCAGCACTGCGTCGTTCCTGCGCGGCGGGCATGCTCTGGTTCTTCGCTTTCAACCTGATCTGGGTTGGCATCTCCCTGCGGTTGGCCACGCCGCCCTACTCGCTCGGCCCGACCACGATCGGCCTCTACGGCCTCGCCGGGACACTCGGACTTCTCGTCACGCGCCTCGCGGGACGATCCGCCGATCGCTATGGCACACGCCGGACCATGATCATCGGCCTCGTCACCGCAGTCGCAGGTACCGCCTCGCTTGCTTTCTCCCTCGGACATCCAGCCTGGACCGTCGCCGGCCTGGCAATCTTCGATGCGGGATGCTTCGCCGCGCAGGTCGCCAATCAGGTCGTCGTCGTTTCCCTCGACCGGCACCGCTCCGGCACCCTCAGCTCGGCCTACCTGATCCTCTACTACGCATCAGGCGCTGTCGGTACCGCCAGCGCCGGACTGCTGCTCGGCGCCCTCGGATGGGAAGCGCTTTCTCTCATCGCGACCCTCGCCGTAGCTGGCGCCGCGGGTGCAGTTCTCTTTCGACTGTCGCCGAGCTTGCGGAGTAGGTAGCCGGTGCCGCAGCGTCCAGATCCGCTCGCGGCGACGGCTCGGTCGTAGCTGCCCGCTCCGCAGAGCGGTCGGCGATCTCAGGAATGGGCAACGTCGGCCCCTGGGATGTTTGACAGCTCGTAGGCCAGCGAGCCTGGGACGACGCCCATCCAGGCATCGCCTGCCGGTCGGCTGCAGCGCGCACACCGTCCGGCGGCGAGGAGCTGGCCTGGTTCGATATGCACGAGATCGACTTGCAGGCAAAACAGACCCAGTCCTTCGAGAAATGGCACGGACCGTTCGACTGGCAGCAGCTTTGCACGACCGAGTCAACGGGATTGCTTTTGATTGTTGACAAGAATCGTCAGTCTGCGAGCGGATCCCGAAACGGGATCCTGCGCCGACGACCAGGGTATTGCAGGCTTGGCCCGTGGCAACGCAACCTGACGCCGTCTTCGTCGAGGGCTTGGACTTCCTCACCTCCGCCGTGGTCCGGTTGGATGCATCCGACTGGGCGAGACCCTTGCCGTGCGAGGGATGGCGCGCGTTCGACGTCTTGGGCCACGTAGGCGTCGCAGTGCAGTTCGGGACGCTGCTGCTCATGGACTGCCAGCCCGACTGGCCGCCCGTGGACCCTCCCGGTGGTGCCGTCGAGGGGGAGCCCGCCGCATGGTGGGACGCTGCTGTCGAGCCCGCCCGCCGAGCGGTGGCGGGCGTCGACCTGGCCAGGACGGTCGATTCGCCGATGGGTCGCCGCCCGGTCGGCGAGGGTCTGTCGTTCCCGGCTTTGGGCCTGTTCGCTCACGCCTGGGACCTGGCGCGAACTGTCGGCGAGGACTCGGAAGTGCCAGCGATGGCCATCGACTTTGCCCACATGGCCATCGACCCCCTGCCCGAGGCCGCGGTTCGAAACCACCGAGTTTTCGGCAGCCGGGTTCTCGCGCGGACGGACGCCTCGCCGTCGCACGCGTTCATCGCCTGGACCGGGCGTGATCCACCCTGCTCACCGAGTTCGGACCGGGAGGGGAGAGGCGATGGGCTGCGCGAACACCTTCATCGTCGTCGCCGAGGACTGCCGCGCGACGACCGGCGAGATTCCCCCGGAACGGCCTGGCGGGCCAACGGTCGCGAGCACCCAGTACGCGCTGCTGGCGGCTACCCCTGGCTGCTGGGCCCAGGAGGACGTCATGTTCGCCTCGTCGCCCCAAGTGCGCGGCCGGAACGACCTTCGTGACGACGAGCTCGCGCGCCTCGGCCAGGAGTACTTCGCTCAGCCCCGCGCCTGCCTGCGCCCCTCGCCGCTCCCGAAGACCTTCGGCTGGGGAGTGCACTGCGACGCAGAGGGCCGCATCACCCTGTACGCCGTCGACTCTGAGGAGTACGCCGAGTTGAGCAACGATCCGGGTCTCACTCAGCTACGGGCAATGCGGTCGAGCCGCTCAGGTAGCTGAGACGCCACTCCTGCGACACTCCGGCTCCGCGTCCCGATTCCAGTCCGCCTCCGGACGTCGAGCTCCGTCGCGAGGTTGACATAAAGGTGTCGAAAGTGGCAACAATCTGTATAGATGACACGACGTTTATTGCCAGGGTGCACTACGAGGACCCGAAGGCCGCGCTGGCCTGGTTGGTCGACGCCTTCGACTTCGAGATCACCATGGCGATTGACGAGCCGCCGGAGTCCCCGGAGAAGTGCCACTACGAGTTGGCCCTCGAGGGCAGAGGGCGGGTGATGGTTGGCGGCCAGTGGTCGCCGGCCATACACAGCCCCCGCGGACTGGACGGCGCCAACACCGAGAACCTGCATGTGCAGCCCGCCCCCGGACTAGACGATCCGATCCCCCTCGGGTACTGAGGTATCTCGTCGGGCAATTCGTTCGATGGTCCGGCCATGCTCGAACGCCGCGGCGTCCGCGACGGTGTCCTGCGAGTCGCACGTGACGACGTCGGCGCTAGTCCGTACGATGGCCGTCACGGCTGGACCACCCTCGAGGCCACGCGCTGGCCGACGGGCGGAGGAGGCGGCACGTGGTGGACTGTGCTACCCATTGCTGTCAATACGTCATGTCGTAGGCATGTGGCGCTGCGTGGCCTCTGCTCGTGAAGCGGGCGGTCAGGCCGGGGACTGAAGGCCGGTGAGGGTGACCGAAACTAGTCGCTTCACCGCGGCGCGTGACGGCAGTGTGCTCGCCGCGGCCAGGGCATTCAGGCAGTAGGCCGAGAGCTCCTCGGCGCCCACGTCGACCCGGATCTCTCCGCTGTCGGCCGCTTCGGTGATCATGTCGCGCACGAAATCGCTCACGTGGCGTTCCGCACCGGCCATGTGCTCGGTGCGATGGAGCAGCGCCGTCATCTCTACTCCGTGGTCCTGATGGGCGACGTCATGGCAGATACCCGCATACGCGTCGAGTACTGCGTTGAGGCGCTCATACGGCGTACCGGCTCGGCTTCGGAGGGCAGCCAGGTGTTCGAGGTGCGCGGCCACCTGCCGCTCGTGCCATGCGACGAGGATTGACTCCACGTCGGGGAAGTACTTGTAGAGCGTGGCCCTGCCGATGCCGCTGTCCTCGGCGATCTGCGACATGGTCACCGCCCGCAGGCCGAGCTCGGCCACCAATGCGGCGGTGTTCTCCAGGATGGCGTCACGTACCTGGCTGCGGTGCGTCTCGATCGTTTCGGTCCACAGCTTCGGCACGTCACCTAGTGTACGCGAAGCGGGTGGTGCATACGACGCGTATTGACATAGACATACTGTATCGATAAGTTTGGCGGGCATGGAACACGACTCGACGGCGCCGGGCTCCGCGCGTCTGGAACAGGTGGTCGAGCAGGCCGACAAGATGGTGGCGTCGGGTCGGCTCACCGCCGAGGAAGCCGAACGTCTGCGAGCAGCTCCGGACCCCACCGGCACGGAGAAGGTGCTCCGCGACATTCGTGCCCGCCACGCAGGCGAGCGGCTGGACGTCGCGGTGGCCGAAGGCGCCATGACTCGTGAGGACGCCGACGACATCCTCGAACGGGTACGTCGCGGGGAGCACTCGCGCAACCTTCGCTCCCATCTCGCCCAGTTCCGCCCACGATGGCCTTCGAAGGGCCGAATGGCGCCCCCGTCGTGAGAATCCGCGGCTGGGGAGGACCGATCGGCGCGAACGCGCCGGGAGAAGGCGCGTTCGACGATGCCGCGCATGACAACACCACGACTTCCTCCGCGCCGGCCGTCTCAGTTCAAGGTCTCGTCACGCGGTACGGGGACGTGACGGCCGTCGACGGTGTGTCGTTATCGCCCCGGCCGGGAACGGTCACCGGGATCCTCGGCCCCAACGGCGCGGGGAAATCGAAAAGTAGGTCCCGTCCACACCCTGGGTGAAACGGATGCGTCACACAGACAGTTCTCTCGTTACCGGCGAGGCCGGGTGGAGCTGACCGCGCGGTCCACGACCTTGACCGAGACGCTCCGCCGTGCAGAGCGCGACGGGCTCATTGCCCGCCGCCGTGACTGGGACCGCCTCGGGACTGCGACCCTGTACGAGTTGACAGACATTGGCCGGTCCCTCGACGCGCCTCTCGGCGAGATTATCCGACGGGTCGATGTCAATTTGCGGGCTGTCGAGGCGGCCCGACAACGCTGGGAACGGCGTCGCCGGACCGTTGGCGGTCTCCCCCCATCCCGGTACGCACGCAACCTGACGGCGCGAGTTCGACAGACGAGCCTGGAAGGTCGCGGGCTCAAATCGCGAGCTGCACGGAGAAGCAGATGGAGATCGGATGATCACTGCTCGCGTGGCGCCAGGTCAGCCGCCGGAAGTCTCTCGGACGAAGAGCTAAGGAGTGGCAGTCGGCTGCACGGGGGAGTTGCGGCGCCTGAACAAGTGTCTTGCTGGCGCTCCCACCTGGCAAAGGAACTGGAATGTGCACGAGCCGCGACCTCATTCCGTCGTCGCTGGGAGAAGCAGTTGGCTGACGAGCGCGTCGGTGAGCCACCGTTCGTAACGCCGCGGAGTCCAACCTCTGTCATTGACGAGCAAACGGTAGAGATCTGGCGACATCAGGGCGTGGAGGAGGTCTGCGGCATCGCGCTCCTTCATACCCGCTCGGAGGGCGCCTGCGCGAGCGAGCACGGTCGCTATGAGGCCTTGGCCTTGATCTCTCATGCTCATGTAGTTGCCATGGAGCTCGAGTGCGTCAGGATCGGAGCCGGCAGCGCTCACGAGGATGCTGTAGATGCCAGCGCTCCGGGTGTTGATTGCGACACTGATACCGACGAGGCCAGCGAGGAGCTTCTTCGGGTCTGGCTCGGCGAAGATCGCGGCGATCTGAGGCCGATCTTGCAAGGTCAGTCCCTGGTCGTCGCCAGCGACGGAGACGTCGAGCAGGGCTTCGAGGATCCCGAGCTTCGACGCGAAGAGCCGGTAAACGGTTGCTTGCGGCACGTCGGAGCGCTCGCTGATGGCCTCGATGGTCGTCGCCGCGTAACCGCGGCTTAGGAACAGGGCGCGGGCTGCGTCCACGACTGCTCGGCGGGCCAGGCGAGTCCGGGCCTGACCGTCTCCGCCGTCACGCTCGGGACGGCCCCTGGTGGTGGCACCCACGGAAAACGATAGTAGCACTATTGAAATGAGAGTTGTACTATCACCATCCGGAGGCTCCAAAATGACACCTGAATCCATATCGTCGGCCAGTCGACTCCACCCTGATCCCCGTAGCGAACAGATGCCGACTCACGGGCTGGGGCATCTTGCCGGCTGGTGCTACGACCACCGCCGCTGGGTCCTGGCCGGCTGGATCCTGGCCGTGATCGCAGTCATCGGTCTCGCCCAAGCGACCGGAAGTCGCCTCGACAACTACTTCGCTCTGGCTGGTTCGCCGTCGCAACAGGCTCAGCAACTGCTGTCGAGCCGGTTTCCCGTCGAGCAAGGCGACACTGCCCAGGTTGTCCTGAGCGCGTCGACCGCCCTCGATGATCGGGTCAATGCCGTGACCGTCGACCGGCTGGTGCATGCGCTCCGGCATCTCGGTCACGTCTCAGGAGTGCAGAGCCCGATCTCGGCGGGCGGCGGCGGACAGCTGTCAGAGCACCGGCGGATCGGGTTCGTCGTGGTCCGCTTCGACGCGGTGGCGGCGAAGCTCCCCGCGAGCGCAGTGAAACGGGTCATCGCGACGGCCAACAGCTTCGTTCGACCAGGACTACAAGTGGCCCTCGGCGGCGCGCCGATCGAACAGGTCGTCTCGGCCGCTCCCGGGTCGGCAGAGATGCTTGGCCTGTTGGCGGCCGTCGTCGTGATGCTTGTTGCTTTCGGCTCGGTGATCGCGATGGGCTTGCCGATCCTCATCGCCCTGCTTGGGGTGGGCATGGGCTTCGGGCTCCTCGAGGCGATCAGCCACCTCGTCACCGTGCCGACCTTCGGGCCAGACATGATGGCGATGATCGGCTTGGGGGTCGGGATCGACTACGCGCTACTTGTGGTGACCCGCTACCGCCAGTCGTTGTCGGAAGGGAATCCGCCCCGGAATGCCACGATCGTCGCGCTCGCGACGGCGGGCCGGGCAGTGCTCTTCGCCGGCTCGACGGTGGTGATTGCACTAATCGGCTTGTTCGTGGTGGGACTCGGCTTCATGGACGGCCTCGCGCTCTCGACGATTGTCGCGGTCGCCTTGGTGCTGCTCGGCGCGCTCACGTTGCTGCCGGCCGTCTTCGGCTTCACGGGCAGCACCATCGACCGCCTGCACGTGCCCGGGCTCCTCGCTAGGTCGAGCGCCGAGACTGGCGGCGGGTTCTGGAGCCGCTGGAGCGAAGTGGTCCAGCGGCGCCCGTGGACCTGCGCGGCCCTCGCGCTGGCGGTCCTCGTCGTATTAGCGGTGCCAATGTTCTCGATGCGCCAGGCGTTTAGCGACGCCGGCAACGACCCGACGTCGCTCACCACTCGGCAGGCCTACGACCTGCTTGCCCAGGGCTTTGGTCCGGGGTTCAACGGGCCGTTGGTCGTCGCCGCGGACCTCCGCGGCCCCCACGCGTCGGCGACGCTCACCGGGCTCGACGCAGCGCTTCGCCGAACCCGAGGCGTGTCGTCGGTTGCTCCACCCGTCCTAAACACCGCTCGTGACGCGGCGGTCATCGTCGTCTACCCCATGTCCGCGCCGCAGTCGGCGGCGACCGCGTCGCTCGTCGACCGGATGCGCACGCGGGTGATCCCCGAGGTCACCGCCGAAGGCGGCGTCACGGCCTTCATCGGCGGGGAGACGGCGGCCGGTGTGGACACCTCCACCTACCTGGCGGGCCGCCTGCCCTGGGTGATCGGCACGGTCATCTTGCTGGCCTTCGTGCTTCTCGTGGTGGTGTTCCGATCCATCGCGATCGCGCTGAAGGCCGCAGCGATGAACCTGCTCTCGATCGGCGCCGCCTACGGGGTGATAGTCGCCGTCTTCCAATGGGGGTGGCTGCGCGACCTGTTCGGAACGGCGCCCGGGCCGATCGACCCGTGGATCCCACTCATGATGTTCACCGTCGTGTTCGGCCTGTCGATGGACTACGAGGTGTTCCTCCTGTCTCGGATGCGTGAGGAATGGCTGCGGACCGGCAACAACACCAAGGCGGTCAGCTATGGGCTGGTGAGCAGCGCCCGGGTCATCACCGCGGCCGCCGCCATCATGGTGTGCGTCTTCGCGTCGTTCGTGATAAGCGACCCACTTCGGATCCTCGACGTGTTCGGCCTCGGCCTCGCGGTAGCAGTGCTCGTCGACGCGACCGTCGTCAGGATGGTGCTCGTGCCCGCGGTCATGCAGCTCCTCGGCGGCGCCAACTGGTGGCTGCCCATGTGGATGCAGCGTCCCGCGCCCCGCTTCGAGGTCGAGGCAACGCCGCAGACACCGTTTCCGCGGCCGGTCGCTGTGGAGCCAGCTGAGTGACGCGAGGCCCCGTCGCGGCGGGTCACCACCGACCACCGGGATCCGCCGGCACTGGGCGCTTGTCGTGAGTGTGGCGTGGGGAGCCGCGCTCGGCGAGACCTTCGCCAGCCTGCTCCCGTACGTGCTCTGCTATTGGCACATCCACGCGCCCATGCCCTGGTGGGTGGTCGCCCAGACAGCTGGCGGGGTCCTGATCGCGGCAGGGTCGGCTGTGATCGTGGGGTCTCTCGTCGAATTCATTACGGCGCGTGGAACATCTCTCCCGCAGGCGCCGCCGCACCTTGTCGTGCGCGGCTCGTACCGGTACGTGTGAAGCCCGTCCACGTCGGCTTCCTGGTCGTCGTCGGAGGCGAAGCGCTGCTGTTCGGCTCCCGCGGCCTCCTCCAGTACACGGCCATCTCGATCCTCGCCGGAGTCGCAGCCGTCCGCGTCTATGAGGAGCGCACCCTCGCTCGCAGCTTCGGAGCCGAGTACGCGGCCACATGGGGTCGACGGTCACGCGTCGGTGGGGGCTCATCGACCAAGAGCTCCTTGCCCTACCTCCCTCCCAGACCAGCCCGCTCTTCTCGGAGCTGGACACGCTCGTGCTCGACCACGCCGCTGGCATGAGCCGCGCCCCCATCGAGATCCCCGATCAGCTCTTCGACAAGCTCCGCCGGCACCTCGACGCCGGCCAGCTCGTCGAGCTCACCCACCACGTCGCCTTGGAGGACCTGCGCGGCCGGTTCAACCTGGCGCTCGGAATAGGGTCGCCGGCTTCATCGATGGCTTGGTGTGCACTTTCCCCGCGATGCCGCCCCGCCATCATGAGCCCACGGCCTCCGATTTTCACGCCGCCACGCCCGATCGTTCGCATGGACAATGCGGCTCATCGCCCGCGCAATTGAGTGACGGACCGAACGGCCACCGGGAACGTGAGGGTCCGCGCACTCGCCGGAGCTGTGGTAGGCGTCGTGACGGCAACTGATGTTGACTGTCGCCGGCAATGCGACGGCACGTCTGGCTGCCCAGTTCGACGCGGCAACGTCATGGCCTCGCTGCCACCCGCGCGAACGGCAGCCTGCGTTCGCCTTCTGCCTCGGCGCGCCAGGGGATCCTCGGGGACAGCCGTCATGGGTTGTCGTGCTCGGCTCCGAAGGCGACCGCGCCGTCGGCGACGTCAGCTCGTAGCCGAACGGCAGAAGGCGCGCAGCCAGACCCCGCTATGTCGCGTGCACCCTCGACCATGCGGTGACTGGTTGAACAAAGACGCAGGCCGGTGGCGGGCGACCTCCCAGCCAACAGGCGGCATTGAACGATCTCGTCAGCGCCGAGCGAGCGCATGGGTGGCGCGTGACGATGTGTCGGGTATCGCAATCAGCGATCCGGAAGCGAGATGTCGGTTGGGGCGTGCGTTGACATCTCGCACGTCCCGGCTCCTCGAATCTGTCGCGCAAGCCGCCGTGCGCCGGTAGCGCTGCAGTTGCTTTTCGACTACGACTGACACCGGGCGCGGCAGCGAGGCGTCTACGAGGGCATCGGAGGGAGAGCTTCGCCCCGGGCGTGTGCGGCGGCTCCGAGTCGCTCGCCAGCTCGCCGGGAGCGGCGGGCGTAGGCCACGTTCCAGATGGCGAGCACGGCGGCGACGGCATATGGCATCGCTTTGGACAGCACGAACGCAGTGCCGGTGGAAGTGGACTCGACGATGATCACCCGGGCGATCGCCTCGGCCAGGTAGGCCGCGCCCCAGACCACGGTGGTCACCCTGAACGCGTGGCGGAAGCCGGGGTACCGCCAGTTGTCGGCGAAGTCGCGGCCCTTCGGCGTGTCGGCTCCCATGAACTGAATGGCGAACCGGTACATGAGCGGCCGGGCCGTTCGCAGGGATCCGATACAGACGGCGCCGAAGACCGCGGTCGGCACCGAGCCCTCGAGCAGCAACAGTCGCGCGCTCCCGCTCGCGAGGCCTAACACGGTGCCCACCGCGATGCCGACCAGTACAAGAATCCCGACGACGTCCACCCGACGGTCGCGGGCGACGCCGAGAAGCACCCCGAGGGCCGGGAAGACCCCAGACAGGATGAGGGCGCCGACGGTGCTCATCCCCGCGGAGCGCAGCAGCGAATAGGTCACGAGGGGGCCGACAAGATCGAAGACGGCGATCTTCGCCAACGGGACGAGACGACCGCGGTCGACGGACGTCACCGCAGGAGCGTCCCCGGTGGGCTCGGCGACCGGCTGCGGTAGGCTCATTACTATGCATGATAGATCACGACCGGCGACATGTACACACAGTGTTGCGTGCACACAGTGTTGCGGTCTGTCGGCGCGGTGAGTGACTCGGGCAAGGTCACGCCGCGGATGGGCCTGGTCTATTTCGCGTTCGGCGCCGCCCAGGTCGGCGCCAGCGGATCCCTGGCTGGGCCGACCCTGCTCCGCATGCTCGCCGATCTCGGTCTGTCGGAGTCAGCCGCTCGCTCCCTGCTGCTCAGAATGCGGCACGACGGACTTCTCAGCGCGACGCGCGACGGGCGGACGGCCCGGTACCGGCTGGCTCCGGCGGTCCACGCCGCCCAGGCCCGTCTGGAACGCCAGCTTCGCGGGCAGCGGCCGCCGTGGACGGGCTCGTTCCACGGGGTGCTCTACGAGGTCCCCGAAGCGTCCCGGGCTTACCGGGACCGCTTGCGGCGCAACGCCCAGCTTCTCGGTTACG
>Ga0307374_10008536_pt1 | contig 15294 bp, 15 predicted proteins | sample OX3MG_FD_202532 | JGI IMG/M metagenome (GOLD analysis project Ga0307374, IMG submission 202532) | Soil microbial communities from Risofladan, Vaasa, Finland - OX-3 | ecosystem: Environmental > Terrestrial > Soil > Coastal area > Acid sulfate soil | place: Finland: Risofladan, Vaasa | collected... | reverse complement strand
TTCGCGCGGCGGTTGGGTCGACGAAGACACCGATGCCGCCACGAATTGCGGTCTTGTTGTTCTTGAATGGTGAGTAAGCGAACCCGAAGCGCGGTTCCCAGTTGTTCGAGTTCGGGTTGTTGGCAAAAGCATGCTTTACGGGCGTGAAGTACTGCAGCGCGCAATGGGCCGCGTCGAGCGGCGAGGGGGTGGCCCCCAAGCCGGAAACGCAAGCCGGCGTCGGTGCCACCGGCCCAACGGGAGGCAAGAAGGAGCCCGTGAGGACCGTGAGGGGCTGATTTCCACCTGCCCAGCCGACTGGATTTGTACCGTAGTCATATCGGAGGCCGAGATTCAAGGTCAACTGCGATGTGACTCTCCAGTCGTCCTGGAAGTACGGGGCGATATCGATCTCGCGGAAGTATCGGGTGGAATTGGCAAAACCCGGCGGGTCAAAAAAGCCGAATGACGAGGAGCCCAGTAGGGTGTTTGCCATGCTGCCGAAGCCGTAGGTGTTACCAGCTGCGTAGGACACCTGATTGACATTGACTTGTACCCTGGTGACCACCATACCGAGCTTGAGGGTGTGCGAGCCATGGGTCCAGGAAAGATCGTCTCCGAAACTAAATTTGTTGTCGTAGATATTTGGGCGGTTCGGATCCGGACCAAGCGGTGTGGCGTTGTACGGAGTAACTTGCGCGTCGGGGCGCTGTGGCTCGCCATAGAGGGTACGTACCAAGTTCAAGGGGTCGGAGGTTAGACCGACGGCAGAGAGTTGGGCCGAGGAAAGGCCGAGCGCGGTGCTCATCGTCTCGGCGGTGCGAACGAAGCCGAACCGAAGGACGTTCACCATGGTCGGAGACACAATGTGATTTTCGGCGATGGTCAAGTATTGGTTGCGAGTGAAGTCGCTCTCCGGAAAAATGCCCAGCGGATCCTGTGGGCCATTTCCAACGTTTGCGCGGTCCAGCACATAGCGACCAAACATCGAGTCGTTCGTGCCGATGTTGTAGTCAATCCGCCCGAGGACGTAGTTTTCGTCAACGGTCAGGGGCTGAGAGGTCGAGACGTACGAATAGCCTCCAAAGTCCGTTCCGGCCAACTGCGGGATGGTGATGCTGCTGGGGTAAGATCCCAAAGTTACAGGCTCGGCAAAGGCTCTGCACTGCTTACACAGCGCGTATAGCGATGCAATCTGCTGTATCTGCGCCGTGTTGCCGTTACCGGTGAATCCAAGGATCGGGTCAATCGTTGCGTTGCCTACGGGGACGGGAGTTGTGCCGCCAGTAGCCTGCGAACCCGCCGGCGTACCGGGACAGGATCCGCTGCTAGGCGCAGTGTTTACGGGGTTCCCGTAAATATCATAGCAAGGCAGCATGCCTTGCGCGACATAGGGTTCTGAAATTCCTAAACCCGGGATGGTAGTAGACAGGCTATTGCGGAGCCCTTCATAGTTTGCGAAAAAGAAAAGCTTGTCTTTCTTGATGGGGCCACCGATATCCGCACCGAATTGGTTCTGGCGAAATGGTGGAGGCGCTGAAAGGCCGGCAGCGATGTCGGGAGCGTCCCGCGCGTCGAGGGCACTATTGCGGAAATACTCGTAGGCGCTGCCATGGAAGTCGTTGGTGCCGGACTTGGAAACTTCGCTGACGATTCCGTTACCGGCGTACTGCGCGTTACCATTGCTGGTGATCACCTGAAATTGAGAAATCGACGAGATGCCGAGTTCCGTTGCGGCGTAGCCGGAGCCGATGCCGTGTTCCCAGAAATCGCGGATGTCAGTACCGTCGAGCAGGAACATCTGACCGGTCGGACGGCCACCCGAGATCGAATAGTCATTCTGCATGCCGTACATACGGCCGGTCACGAAATTGACGGTCGGCGCCATGGCAGTGACGCCCGGAGTCAGGGTCAAAAGCTGCTCAATGTTGCGACCGTTCAGCGGAAGGTTTGCTACCTGCCTGGGAGCCACGAGGTTTGAGACTTGACTGGTCTGAGTTTCAACCTGCACGGCGTTGGCTTCAACGCTGACAGTTTGCGAAACTTGGCCGACCGGCAGCGTGAGGTTCTCAACAACTGTGGAACCGACGGTAAGAGTCACGCCGGTCTTGACGCTGGTCTGAAACCCCGATTGGGAGCCTGCTATGCTGTAAGTACCCACAGGCAGATCAGGGACGCTATAGAGCCCCTGCGCGTTGGTAACTGTGGATTGAGAGGCGTTGGTTTCGGTATTCGTGACCGTAATCTTGGCGCCCGCGAGAGCGGCGCCTGAAGTATCAGTGGCTGTTCCAGTAATTGTTGCGGTTTGGGCTTGAGCCCAGAGGCGGCCACCCGTCGCGGCGAACGCGACCAGAGCAATGGCCAAGTACAAAAACACACACTTCGCGCCCTTCGGCGCGAAAATCGACTTCAACATTCCCCGCCCTCCCATTTTTAACTTCGCACAAATTTTCGGGTGTGCTCACCCAGAACACACCTCGTGGCAGGCAGGACTTTTACTACCGGGAGCGGGAAGTTGTCAAGAACAAAATGTATACATGAGGCACTGTGCGAGCCCGCACACTGAAGATGAGGCGGTAGCTTGGCTAGCGAGTCGCTTGTAAGTATAATTTTTTCATCTACTTACAATAGGTCTGTGATTGCAACACAGTATTGCTGCCACAGCTGCTATAATCTGCGCTGATTCTTGGTTCTTTGCATGCGAAGTGAGCGACGCAGTAGCCGACCCAGAAAGGGGCGATGGATAACGCGGGCGTGAAACTGGAAAGTTCGACCGTCGCCGCGAATTCGCAGCGCGAGCGGGAATGGCCGATTTCGCGCGCTTGGGAGCGGTGTCACGCTGAGTCCGAGGCCCGCAACAATCACCTCCGTAAGAAGTCAACACCTCGAACCTCGCCGCGAAAGGGCTGTTGCTGCGCGGCAGAATGTTTTATTCCATGAAGGTTTCGTGAAACGAGAGGCGCGCCGCGCAAGTCATACGATATGGCGGCACTGTGCAGGCTCGATGCGGGATTCGGTGAATGAGCCGCGAGCACGGTTATGGGGTGGATTATATGATCAGGCATGCAATCGAAATTATTCTGCTGACCATCCAGATTGGTTAGAATCGAATTGCATGCAAAGGTATTCCAACTGCGCAATTCGATAAGGAGCGATGCGATGGATAGTAAACGGCGAAAGCTATTATCTCTGTTAGGAATCTCTCCGGCGGCGTTGCTTGCCGCCAAAGCGGCTGGCGCGAAGAGCGCGGCAGGCGCGGGTGATCGCGGCGGCAATGGCGCGCAGAACTCGGGCGGGCATACAGTCGAAGGACTCAACCCACGGGGCATTCCTCCCGCCGTTCAGCTATTTGCCATGGCGCCGCGGCTCAAGACCGTCGAGGGCAAGACGCTGTTTTTGGTTTCCGACGGCTTTCCCGGCGCGGATACTTTCTTGCACGAGATGCAGATTTGGTTTTCGAAGCACATGCCCAGCGTGAAGACCGTCTACCGGCTGAAGGCCGGAAGCTTTACGCAAGAGGATCCAGCGCTCAACGCCGAAATCAAGGCGCACGCCAACGGCGTGATCATGGCCATCGGGCATTGAAGCACGTGCACCCCAGCGACCGTGGGTCACTGCATAGAGTACGAAAAGATGGGAATTCCGACAGCGCCGATGGTCACCATCGCGTTTCATGATTTGGCGGAGAATACCGCGCAGAACAAAGGCATGCCGAGCCTGCGAATCTGCTACACGCCGCATCCGGTGTGGGGAAAGTCACCGGCGGAGATGTACGCCTACCTGGAAGGCGACGATCCAGTTACGCACAAGCCGCTGATGCCGGAAGTGATCAATGCACTGACCAAGCCACTCACCGACGCTAATACGAAAACAGGATCGTTCACGCCGTCCGTTGGTCCGGCGACATTCTCCGGCACGCTGGATGGCCTGCAGAAATATTACATGAACAACGGCATGACCGATTTCATGACCATCGTGATCCCGACGGAAGAACGAGTGGATGCGATGCTGAAAGGCACGAGCCATCATCCGGACGAAATGGTCGGCGAATTGACGCCGGCGCGCGGACTGTATCCCAACTGGAAATTCACGGTGAAGCACGTGGCCATCAGCGCGGTGATGGCTGGATGCGATCCGTCGTATTTGCCGGTGGTGCTGGCAATCGCGTCGAGCGGGCTGCCATCGCTATCCAGCTCGACGAATTCGTTCGCAACCGCCGCGGTTATCAACGGTCCCCTCCGCGATACGCTCAACATGAATTACGGCATCGGAGCGATGGGACCGTTTTCCGACGTGAATGCAACGATCGGCCGCGCGTGGACGATGGTGTCCAAAAACTGCGGAAACTGCGGCCAGGCGGGCCAAACGTATCTTGGCACGCAGGGCAACGTGATCAGCTTCAACAATCTGATCATTGTGGAGAACGAGAAGGACAGCCCCTGGACGCCTTTCCACGTGCAGAAAGGTTTTAAGGCCAGCGACAACGTGGTGAGCGTGTTCTTTGGGTACGGCATCGCGCAGGGACAGGGCGGACTGGGCAGCGCTGTGACGCCAGTTCCAGCGTTTGATGACGGGTTGGTGTCCAACTTCAAGCCGATGACGTCGATTTTCGGCGCGTTGGGAGTGCTCGACCCGCTGGTGGCGAAGGCGCTTGTCCAGCGAGGGCACAAGACCAAGGAAGACCTCGCCGACTGGCTGCAAAAGAACACGACTCTGACGGTGAAGGATGCGAAGACGATGCTGTTCACGGGCGGATTCTCGTTGCGTGGACCGCAAGCGGCGAACTTGAAACCTGACGACTTGATCCCGCACTGGCCCAAGCCGGAGATGATCAACATGGTGGTCGTAGGCGGTGAGACCAATCCGTACTATCAGGTTGCGAATATGAGCTACCTGAGGAGCGTATCCATCGACAAGTGGATGTAACACGCTTGCAGCATTCCTGGCGGGCGGACGCCGAGAATGTCGGCGTCCGCCAGGCGATTCGTCCCTGCGATGCTCCCGCCTCGAAATGCGGTTTTCACCTGATTCGATCCAGCATACAACTTGTTTAGCCTGACGCGAGGCGTCCGAGGCGCCACGAGTTCGTCCCATTTAACTTGCGGCTGCGATAAGGATCGAGACTCCCATTTAGGCGAAGCCCAAGCAATTCCCAACAACGCAGGTTGTTATCGGCCACTGCGAAAGTGCGTCATGTGAGGGCACTGTCTTCTCAGCTGCTGAGGGCAAACACGAAGAACGGTTCAGGATCGGAAGGTACAAGCGGATGTGTGCACAAGCAAAGAAACGAGAGCCAGCTCCATCGCCAGCACCGGCGCCGCAGATTTCGCGCATCGAAGAGCAGCAAGTGCAAAAGCGCGTGGCGATCGGCGCGCACATCGTCCATGAGACCATCCGGCGCGAGGGCGAGCAGGAACTGCAACGGTCGTGGTCCGCGCTGGGCTGGTCGGGATTCGCCGCAGGGCTATCGATGGGATTTTCGCTGGTGGCCGAAGGGCTGCTGTCGTCATACCTTCCCAAAGCGTTGTGGACGCCGCTCGCTTCGAAACTGGGATATAGCGTGGGATTTCTAATCGTGGTGCTGGGGCGTCAGCAACTTTTCACGGAGACGACGCTGACGGCGGTGCTGCCGCTATTTTCAAATCGCGACGCAAAAACTGCGTTGGGAGTGCTACGGCTTTGGGGAATCGTGCTGGGCGCGAACCTGGTGGGAGCATATCTGTTTGCGCTCACGGTGGCCCGCGTCCCGATTTTCACGCCGCACATTTACCAGGCCATGCAGGATGTCAGCAGAGGCGGCGCGGAGGGCGGATGGGCTGTGATCTTTGTTCGGGCGATATTCGCCGGATGGCTGATCGCTTTGATGGTCTGGCTGCTTCCGGCGGCGGAATCAGCCCGCGTGAGCATCATTATCATCATCACCTATATCATCGGACTGGGCGGGTTCAACCACGTGATCGCGGGATCGGTGAAGATGCTGTTCCTGGTGGTGCAGGGGGCGTCGACGTGGCACGAATATTTTGCGCAGTTCTTCGTGCCTACGCTGCTCGGCAACGTCGTGGGAGGCGTGTCTCTGGTGGCCTTCCTGGGCCATGCGCAGGTGGTAGCGGACACCGATTCAGAATGACGAAGAGTCGAAAGCGGCTACATGGTGCTGATTTTGACGTAGCAAATCAGATCCGGGATGTTTTTGGCGACGACGTAAACCAGAAAAACTTTGGCTGAGAACTTCAGTACTTTTCGCATTGTGCAGTGTTTCTCCATGGGAACTCCACGAGGTTGGATGTTGAACCATCAGAACGAGACTCGACCGAGGGGAAATTCGATCACGCGCCGAGCTCCCGGTGGCCCGGTCGGACGCCAGGAAACGGTACCCCCTCTGCGAAGTACAATGCGATTCGCATGCGCCTCACGAAATCAGGAAAACTTCTTGCCGCCGAAACGAAAATGGAAAGCAGAATCGCTCCGAAGACGATGCAGCCAGCAATCATATGGCCCTCCGGCGTAACGTAACCGGCTCGCGTGCAACGACGGGACGATCGGCCGAAGCTACAGTACCAGCCTAAAAGCTATATAGGAGATGTTCGACGGGCAAAATAGAGGGAAAACCGCAATTCGGCCTAGGGGGTCCTGCGGAGCGACGCCTGACCGACGCCGCGTCTTGAAACTCGAGAGCGGGCCTTCGGGCGCCCCTTGGGGAACGTTCGACGATGTGGAGACTTTGACGATGTGGACGGGGACAGCGCAGAGTCGTAATTTGAATTCGGAAGATGGCGTGGTTTTTCGGACGGCGCCTGCGGCGGTGCCATGGAATTTGCAATACGGTTTGTGATTGGCGGACTGCTGGTGTCGATATTCGCAGTGATCGGAGACGTGCTCAACCCGAAGAGCTTCGCGGGAATTTTCGGGGCGGCGCGGTCCGTTGCTCTGGCGACCTTGAGTCTTACGATTTTCACGCGAGGCAAACCGTACGCCGCCATCGAAGCGCGTTCAATGATAGTCGGCGGGTTCGCTTTTTTCCTTTATTCCTGCGTGAACTTGCGGCTGAGGCGAAATACCGCTTGCACGCGCTGAAGGCGGCGGCATCGGCAATTTTCGTTTGGCTGGCGTGCGCCATCGGAATTTGGGCGGTGGTTTGGCGATAAGCGCTCATGAGAGTTCATCTCAAACTTTCGAGGATCACGAAAACGTCCTGGACGGATTACGGCGTGCGATTTTTGTTTGGCGGCGGGGTTGCCGCACACGCACCGGGGCCGGCTGTTATCGGCGCTCGACGCGCGAGGCGCTGCGTGGGGCAGCATTGGGCTGATGTGCTTTGGCGCATTGGTGTGGAAGGTTCTTCCGGAATGGAACGCCGCGGTGACTTTGCTTGTGGCGCTCGGGATCTGGCTTCTCGTGTCGGTCGCTTTTTGGCGAACGGGAGACCTTCGGCGGGCACTGCGCCGGCGGAAGAGCAGCCACGCGGCGAGATGAGTTTATTTAGAACGTAACCCAGCGAAATACTTTGGCCGAAAGGTCCAGGAAAACGCCTTCCGATTGGCAGCGCGTGGAGAGCACGTAGCATTTCGTCACTTCGCCGGTTTTTTCCGAGGCGCGGTACATTGCAAGGCTTTCGCGTTTTATGGCATCGTCAATCGAGAGCTGCGTCACGTGATCGGCGATGACCACGTATTCAGCTTCGCAGGCCTGCGAAAGCGGGTCGTAATGAGTGCCGAATAGGCTTCCGCCTTTCAGGTGCAGACTGTCGAAATACGCTTTGCCGGTTTTTTCGCAAGCCTGTTGCTCGGGAGATGGCTTCGGACGCTTGGATTGCGCCATGGCCGGAAAACTGCATGGTCCCAGAATAAACCCCGCTAAAAGGATCCAATCGATAACCGAGCGACGCATGGCTGCCCTCACGGAAACTTCTACTGCACAATAATTCAGTCAGAGAAGCAGTTCAAGCGTCGCCGGCCGCGAACTGCATCGTGCTGGCCACCGATCTACCCTGCATTACCCATTTAGGAACATAAGCTTCCAGACAAATCGATCTCGCCAGACACGGACGCTACAATTCATCAGGTTGGTTTACCGCTCAGATCGAAGCCGGAGGCAGAGTGATGATGAATTCGACGGGGAGAAACTCGATCGCGCGACGGACTGGATGGGGGGCCTTGGTTTCGCTCGCACTGCTGGCGATGTGCTCGTGCGGTTCGGCCACGAAAGATACGGCCGCGGCGAAGCAGGCGGTCGTGGAATTCCATTCGCAGCTTGACGCCGGGCAGTACACGGCTCTCTACGAAGCTGCGGACCCCAAGCTGCGGAGAATCACGACGGAAACGGATTTCACCAAGCTGCTCGATGCCGTGCATCGCAAGCTGGGAACGGTGCGCCAATCGGACATGCGCACATGGAATGCGGCGTGGTACGCCGGCCAGGGAACGACCATCACACTTACCTACAACACGACTTTCTCCGCGGGATCGGGAACCGAGCAATTCATCTGGCACGTCAACGATGGACGCCCGCTGCTGTACGGTTACAACATCAATTCCGCCGATTTAATCGAAAAGTGAAATTGCCTGCACTCTAAGAGGGCTCAACAGCGATGCTGAAGCTGGAATCGTTCGATGAGGCCTCTGGCGAGCCGGGCTCCGCGCCAACGGACATCGACACCTGCTTCTGCGGCGCATCTTTCGGGCCGGTATCGGTGAGGCCCTCCTCCATATCTTGCGGCGACTTCAGCGCATACGCGCCGCGCAACGCGACTGGAGTGAGAAGCGTGGTGAGCAAAACCACGGCCACCATGACGGCAATTTCGGGACGGCCGAAAATTCCCGAACTCGCGCCCATGGCGGTTACGATCAGGCCAACCTCGCCGCGGGACATCATGCCGAAACCAATGCGCAGGCTGCGCACCCAGTCCATGCCGGAGCCGAGCGCGGCAATGCCGCAGCCGAAAAGCTTACCGATCACAGCGACAAGCAGGATCAAAAACATCAAGCCCCAGTGGCCCTCCAGCGCGCGATAGTCGCTGGAAATTCCCAAAGAAATGAAGAACAGAGGGATCAGCAGGCCGTGACCGAGGGCGTAGAAGCTGCGCTCCACATCGGCTTTCAGCTCCGAGCCCGCGAAAACATAACCGAGCAAATAGGCTCCGGTAATTCCAGCGACGCTGCCGAACCATTCCGCGGAAACAGCGTAGAGCAGAACCAACGCGAAGACGCAACTGGGGACCGCTTCACTGGCGGTGAGTTTTCTTAACTGGAGAACCAGCGGGTTGAGCCAGCGCTTGGCCGCTCCGTAGCCAATGACGAAATAAATCGCGACGCACACGCTGATGGCGGCCAACTGCACCAGCAACGGATGCGCGGCCGCCAGCGGAAAGCGGTTTTGCAGCCAGACGCTGGCATTCGGCGCCACGCCGAAAACTTCGCCGTGCGATGCGGTGGTGGAAGCGGCCAGGATGGCCAGAACAAACAGGCCCATCACATCGTCGATCACCGCAGCGCCGAGAATTACGGTGGCTTCTGGCGATGACATCTTTCCAGCATCCATCAACGTACGCGCGGAGATGGAAACGCTGGTAGCCGTGAGCGCGCCGCCGAGGAAACAGGAAACCGTCCAGGAAAGTCCCATCAGATGCGCCACTCCGGCTCCGAGCACAAATGGCCAGATCACTCCGGAAAGGGCGACGAAGAATGCGGTGATGCTGGCTTCCTGCATGCGCTCGATGTCCGTTTCGAGTCCAGCGATGAACATCAGCACGTATCCGCCGATTTGCGCCAGGAGCATGAGGGTGTCGGAGGCCTGCGGACCATGGAAAAAGGGCCAATGCAGCAGGTTGAGCAGGCCGGGGCCGAACACGACGCCGACGAGGAGTTCCCCGAGGATGGGCGGAATGCCGAAGCGAGTGCAGAGCGATGCCGCAAGCTTTACGGACGGCAGCAGAATCGCCAACAGCAGGGCAAGTTGAAGGGCCGGTTGCATCGTCTAGTTATTGAGCTTCGATGGGCGCAAGTTCCTCTTGATGACGGCGCGTGAACAGGCGGCGCAGCCTCGAAAACGAGATCCACGTTTTGTAGCCGTAGCCGCCGCGTTCGATGCCGTGCTGCATCATGGTTCGAATGGTGGCGGCCTGCCGACGCGCCAGATCGGATTGCGCCAGATTCTGCGCCAGCATGGCGGCTTCGTGGGTGTGGTGTTCGGCCTTGGGCATGACGCGCAAGCGCATCCACAGTTCGCCCATCTTTAGGTGGGCGATGTAGCTATTGGGATTCAGCCGCACGGCTTCGCCAAGCTCTTCCATAGCTTCCTGCGGTTCCAAATTCACGCACAGAGCCATGCCGTAGATTACGCGAAGGTCGCAGACTTCTGGATTCTGATCGACGCAGTCTCCCAATTGCTCGACGAGCTGCGCGGTCTCTTCTTTGGAGAGCACGCGCGGATCGGCAAACATGCGCAATAGATTCTGCTGCGCGCTCCGCGGGACAAGCGCGAGCGAAAGCGGAGCGGACGCGTTTGGCTGAGATTGGATCGATTCGTTCGTCGGTATGATTGCGGTATTCATGTTTTTCTAGCCTTCCTATCTTGCAGCCAATGGACTTTGAATCGAAATCTTTCGTGTCAAACATCCCGGGAAGGCAAGGCGCGTGGCCGAGGCGCGCCCTGCCAACCTGGGTGCACAGCTAACTCGAACTAAGCGACTGCGTAGCCCTTTTCCGCATTGAGCAGAACATCGGGCTCCGGCTTGAAGACGAACTCGGGGTATCCGAGCTGTCCCATTTCCGGCAGGTCCAGACCGGCAACTTCGGTTTCGACGGAAACGCGCTGGCCGACGAATGCATCGACCACCAGGTTCACCACGAAGCTGAAAGTGAAGACGAAGCCGATCAAGGTGGAAATGCCGACGAGTTGGGCGACGAGCTGGCTCGAATCACCGTAGAAAAGCCCGGTGACCGATCCAGCGACGCCGTTCCACGCGCCGCCGTAGTTGCTAGTACCGTCAGCAAACAAGCCGACCGAGAGAACGCCCCACAATCCGCATGTACCGTGGACGGAAACGGCGCCGACAGGATCGTCAACCTTCATCACGTTCTCGATGAAAGCGACGCTCCAGCAGACCAGCACGCCCGCGATCAAGCCGATGATGCAAGCACCCACGGTGCTAACGAAACCGCTGGGTGCGGTGATGGCGACGAGGCCAGCCAGCAGGCCGTTGCCGCTCATGGAAGCGTCCACCTTGCCGTTCTTCATCCACATGTAGAGCATGGCGCCGAAGGTTCCCGTACAACCGGCGAGCATGGTGTCCACAGCGATGGTGCCGATCCGGAGGTTGCCGGCCGCGGAAGCACCGAGGGTGCTACCGGGATTGAACCCGAACCAGCCGAAGGCCAAGATGAAGCAGCCGATCAGGACGGCCGAAATGTCGTGGCCGATGATCGGGTTGCCGGAACCGTCGCGATTGAACTTGCCAATGCGCGGTCCGACGATCATTGAAACCGCCAGAGCGGTGATTCCGCCGACCGCGTGCACAACACCCGAACCGGCAAAATCGCAATAGCCGTGTCCGAGCTGATTGTTAGCGCCGAGCTGAGAAAGCCAGCCGCCGCCCCACGCCCAGTTAGCGTAGATCGGATAGGTGAGGGCACCCATGATCGTGGAGGACACGCAGAAGGCCAAAAACTTCCAGCGTTCCGCGCACGCACCGGTGACGATCGTAAGGGCGGTATCCATGAACACCATTTCGAAGAGGAACAGAACCATGACTCCGACGTCATACGTGTGGCCGGAGAGGAAGAATCCCGTTCCGCCGAAAAGTCCCCAGGTTTTGCCGAACAACGACCAGGTGTGCTCGGCCGTAAGAGGGCCGAGGCCACCTAAGTTGCCGTTGCCGGCTGAGCCTCCTTGTTGTATGGCGAACCCACATAACCAGTACGAGAACAACCCGCAGGCGTACACCATGAAGTTCATCATGTACGTGTGGTTGGCGTTCTTCACGCGGCACAGGCCGGATTCCACCATCGCGAACCCGGCTTGCATGAACATAACCAGGAAGCCGGTGATCAGGGTCCAAACAAAGTTGATGGCGATCTTGTTCTGTCCGACTTGGTTGCCCACGTCGGATACGGTCGGGCCGGCTTTCGAATCCGCCACCGGAACATCGTTCATCGTCCCGGTGATGGTGCCGCCCGGGTCGCCTTTGGCCAAATCCGCCGAAGATGGAGCCTTAGCCAATGCGCTCTTGAGTTCCGCGTCAGCCGGTACCGCAGGCGCTTGTGCGTGGGCGCCTACGCTGATCGCAAGACACGCGAGAACGATACAAAGTGTCCAACAACTACCACGAATAAGCTTCTTCATGTCCTCTCCATGAGATAGTTTTGTCCGCCGCTGAAAGGCCGGCGATTTCAGGTCTTCCAAACCGCGTTCTTGTTGAAAGCCGCGGGCAAAACCACGATGATCCCGAACAAGCTGACGGCAATGCCGATTAACGCGAGAACCATGCGTCCGCCGACACTGGACGTGATGTGCATCCCAAACAGAGTAATGACCCAACCGAAAGCAGCTATGAACGCGCCGATCAATTTCATCCCCAGGGGGCTGGATTTCAGCGCGGTCCTGCCCTCAAGCGGCTTGATCTTGAGCATTCCCAAAAGACTCGCGATCAGGCCAATGACGCCGATCACGAACAGGAGTTTGCCCAAGCCGCCCGACCATTCGAAGAGGCCGGCGCACAGAACTGTGGCCGCCACCAAGAACAAGGTGTAAAAACTGCCTTGAGACTTATTTGCCGCCATAACCACTGCCTCCTAAGACCCGTGTAGGGTCATCCGTTGCTCAACAACCGCAAAGTGCGCTGTTCGTGCTCTCCGTCGAGGGGAAGTAAAACCCCGTCTTCGAGCCAGAAATGAAAACCGTAAAGCTTGGCCCGCATCGCCAAGGAAGGCACCCGAAGAACCGAAGGCGACTCCCGGCGAAGATTGCCGGCGATGATCAGGCCGGGCGGTTCGCGCGCCGATTGGCGGAAGGCGCGAAACTGCGCCTCGTCAACTTCCGGCAAAACCCCAAAAAGCAACTGGCTCACACCGATTGCGTCGCGCAGTGCCTGCTCGGATTCCAATTGGCTGCCACGATTGCGCGGGATAGACGAATCCCACACATCGGGACGGCGCGCCAACCAATCGCACGCGGCGTGGTCCTCGCGCATCTCGATTCGGAGTAAGCCGAGAGGAGCGCGAGAAAGTTCGCCGTATTTGAGGCGCGACCGCCACTGGCGAACAAAATTGCCGAGATCGAAGATGGTGTTCATCTTCATGGAATGCGCGCGCGAACCTCTGACGCTGAAGTGCTCGGCATCGCCATGAACAGAGCAAACTCCAGCATGACCATCAGCTCCAACACGACTGGCAATTCACGCTGAAGGCGCAGCACCAGCATGAAAGCCACCATGGCGAACCATTGCCAGCGCGAGCGACGCAGGCGATCCAAGCGGCCGGTGAGCCGGAAAAAATCGGAAAGCTTTTTGTCGCGGTCCACGGGCTTCTGCGCCCGCAGGCAGGCGACGGCAAAAAAGCCCGCCAGCAACAGTTCGATTAGGACAGTTTTCTCGTTCATATGTTCCACTCCTGAGTGCGTAAATTCCTGACGTAAACTCGCCCGGCCTTTGCGCCGGAGACTTCGCCGTTAAAACTCGACACCACGACCGACGGGCGCACCTGCAACGATCCCTTTGCGCCAACAGAACGGTCCGCAAAAATCATCACGCGCGGAACGTGCGCGAAGAACGCTCTTCGTCGAGCTGCATGTTGCGATTAGTTGGACACGGCGTCGTGTCCGGGAAAAACTCAAATCAGCGAGGGCTGATTGCCAAACCCTTCTTCGTCGTCGAAGCAGGGTGAAAGCGACTGGATAGCGTCGTCGTTTTCAAGCGCAGTTTGCGGTCGAATGCCCGGAGAGTCAAATTCAAGTTTTCAATCCCTCCGATTCGATTCCGGCGTGCCTGGAACGCAGGGAAAGGGTTGATGACTAGCGGGAGGAGCGCTTCAATTCATCGTTTAAGATCACGGATTCGGCTATGTCCTTCATCAGCTTGCGCCGCTGCTGGCTTTCGCGCTGGAGAATCCGGTAGGCTTCCGTCTCGCTGATCTTCAGTTCGCGCTGTAAGATTCCTTTGGCGCGCTCGACGATTTTGCGTGCTTCCAGCCGGTCAGAGAGTTCGCAGTTTTCGGATTCGAGCCGCGCACGCTCCACTTCAGCGCCCACCAGGAAGCCGATCGCCGAAACCAGGCCGATCTCGCGCTGCGTGTACACGTGCGGCGCGCGGCTCTGCACGTTGATTACGCCCACGAGCCGGCCGCCGCTGGCCAGCGGCACAGACAGAAAGGCCTCGAAGTGGTCTTCAGGCAGTTCGTTGAACAGCTTGAAACGGGGATCCTCAAACGCGCTCTTGCCCACGGCGACAGGGCGGCGGTGTTCCGCAACCCAGCCGGTGATGCCCTGCCCCATTTGGAGTTTCAACCGGCCGATGATATCCGGGTGGGGATTTTTCGAGGCGCGCAGGACCAAATCGTCGCCTTCGACCGCGTAGATCATGCAGGAATCGCATTCCACGATGCTAGCAACAAACTCGACGACTTCGTTCAGCACCTGATTCAGCGCGTCGGCAGCCGAAAGGCGGCTGGCCATTTTGTTGAGCACAGCGATATCGAACGAAATCTCGCGTTCTTTGGTGGCCAGGCGGTCGATGCGCGACTGGAAGGCGTTGACCTGCTCCTGCTCTTCCCTTCGCGAACGGTCGCGCGCCAGCGCCTGCTCGATGGCAGCGAGAAGATCTTCCTTCTGAAACGGCTTGGCCAGAAACTCGACGGCGCCTGCCTTCATGGCCCGCAGCGTCATGGGAATATCGCCATGAGCGGTGATGAAGATCACGGGAATGTTCACGCCCGCATTTTCCATCGTATTGTGAAACTCGAGGCCGTTCATGCCCGGCAGCTTAACGTCGAGCACTAAACAGCTGGGTACGTCCACCCGCTTCGCTTTCATGAACTCTTCGGTGGAACCGAATGCCTCCGCATGGAATCCGAGCGATTTCAGCAGGCTGCGCACGGAGTCGCGAATCGACGCGTCATCATCCACGATGAAAACGGCCGAGTGAATGTCCGTGGCAATCACGATCGGGACTCCACCGGCAGAAAAACTTGGAATGCGGCGCCGCCCTCGGGACGAAGCTCCGCCCACAACCGCCCTTGGTGGGATTCAACCAGTGAGCGGCTGATGGACAAGCCCATACCGGTCCCGCGCGGCTTGGTGGTGAAAAACGGATCAAATATTTTTTCG
>Ga0307374_10008533_pt1 | contig 15295 bp, 22 predicted proteins | sample OX3MG_FD_202532 | JGI IMG/M metagenome (GOLD analysis project Ga0307374, IMG submission 202532) | Soil microbial communities from Risofladan, Vaasa, Finland - OX-3 | ecosystem: Environmental > Terrestrial > Soil > Coastal area > Acid sulfate soil | place: Finland: Risofladan, Vaasa | collected... | reverse complement strand
GGCCTGGGGCTTTGATCACGCAACGACGTGCTCCGGGTATCGAGCGGTGCCCGAACAGTTCGAGCGATGCCCGAACAGTTGAAGAACAGGTTGCGCCACAGCGCCGCGACGGTCTCGAGCACGATGAAGGACAGCACCGACACCCTGGCTCCGCCCGGCGCGCGTTTCGCGATGACGGGCCCACCCGTGCGAGACGCAGCGATCACTTGCCGGCCCCGCTCGTCTTCCTTTCGTCGGCGATCAGCCGCCTCAGGGTCGAGAGCGGTACCGCCCCGAGCAGCAGCTTATGGTCGACCACGAAAGCCGGCGTGCCGGTGATGCCGATGATCTGGCCAAGTGCCAGGTTCCGGCGCAGCTCGGCATCGATCCAGGGCGCGCTCATCTCCTTGCGCACCACCGCCGGATCGAGCCCGACCTGCTTCGCTACATCGAGAAGTTTCGCCTCGTCGAACGGGCCGTCCAACCGGTACATCGCCTGATGGAACGCTGCGTAGCGCCCGTGCCGGGAGGCAACCAGCGCGGCGCGGGCGGCGGTCACCGATTGCGGCGACAGGATCGGATATTCTTTCATCACCAGCCGCAATTGCGGATCCGCGGCAATGAGCCGCAGCAGTTTCGGTGCCATCAGTTTGCAGAACGGGCAGCGATAGTCGAAGAACTCGACCATCGTGACATCGCCCTGCGGGTTGCCGAGCACGGGGGAGGCCCGGTCCTCGACCAGGTCCTCGTTGACCAGAACGGCGGTGGCGCGGGCGGTGTCCTTGCCGCGCCGTGCCGCTGGCGGCGAAGATTGCTGCGCCGCAGCCGGACCAGCGACCACCGCCAGGAGAATGAGAAGGAGTGCAAAGGCTGGGCGCGTACGACGCATGTTTTCTCTCAGTATTCCGTGAAGGGATCGGGAAAGCCGAACCTTCCGATAAACCCGCTCAATCCTGACCGCCGCATCCATCCGAGAGGTTCCACACCTCGACAACCTGCCGGCCGGAGAAGCCACGGCGGCGGATGAGGTACTTCCCCAGCCCGCCGTAAGCCTGCCAGCGCCAGCACCGGCAGCAGCATGGTCCGTGCTCGCGCGCATGGGTCATGGCGTAGTGGTATGCGGCTTGTTCCGCCCCGGCCAGCAGCAGCTTGTCGTCGCGCATCGCGCGCTGCGCGAGGCCGGCTGGGATGTCATAAGGATCCGGCGGAATCTCGGGAAAGGCACGGTACTTCCGCAGCCCCGCGATCTGGCTGACATAGCGCCCGAGCACCATCGGCGCGCAACAGGACCCTCGCAGGCGCGCCATCGGCGACATGGTGGCGATCGACGCCTGGAACGCCTCCGTGCAGTTGCTGTTCTCATGAGTGCTGAGGAAAGCGAAACGCTGGCGCAGCGCCTCCGGCACGGCCGTCGCGGCCAGTCCCCGGTGCACCCAGATCGGGATTGCAGTGAACGCGACGCCTGGAATCATCGCCAACACGCTGCGTCTTCGTATCATGTTGACACCGCTCCGATATTGATCCGACCGTGGCCGGGCGATTCCCGGTCGACGTCACGCAGCCCGACCTCCGCCGGCCCGCGACGCCGCGCTGGCCGGCCGTGCATCTCGCTCATGACCCGCCCGCCGTCTGCGCGAGACGATCGAACCCCGCCGCCATGGCGGCGAAATCGACGCCGGGACCACCGACGCCTGCCAGCAGGTCGCGGACGCGTCCGTGCGGCCCGAACGCATAGACGTAAGACGTATGCGTGATCGCGGAGACGGGATCGGGGGACCCCGGGCCGGTGGGTGCCCGGTACTGCACGAAATAGCGCTTTGCCAGGGCGGCCAGCTCCGCCGATGAGCCGCGCAGCCCGTCGATTTCCGGCGGTGGGCCGAACCCGGCCAGATAGTTCTTGAGCCGCGGCAGCGTGTCGTGAGCGGGATCGACGGTCACGAACAGGACCCGCATCCTGACCGCGCTCTGCCCCATCCGGCGCAGGATCTCCGCCATGTTATGCAAGGTCAGGGGGCAAACGTCGGGGCAGCGGGTGAAGCCGAAATAGAGCACCACCACGTCGCCCCGATAGTCGGCTTCGGTGACGCGCTTGCCGTCGGAGGACCGGCGCATCGTGAAAGCGAGTGGCGGAAGATCGCCGGCGACATCCGACCCCGGCGGGAATCCGGCCACGGCGGGCAACGGGAGGCCGGCGGACAGAGCCACCCCGGCGAGCAGGCCGGCCAGCCCGCGTCGCGGCAGCCGGACCCCGCTCGCCCATCGCATATCCGGCATCGATGCCGATCCGTCCGGCCGCGCGATCAACTTGCCGCTCCGACCAGCTTGCGCAGCAGGGCGACGCTCGACGAAGCATCCCACTGCACCGGCCCTTCAACCCGTCCCACCATGCGGCCCTGGCGGTCGATGATGACCGTGGTCGGGACCCCCGGTGCCTTCAGCGCGGTCACCATGCGTCCCTCTGGATCGAGCAGGACAGGCAGGTGCGCGATCCTGTTCTCGCGATAGAACGTCACCACGGCCTTGCGTCCTCCGGTATCGATCGAAACCGGCAGCACCACGATGCCGGCGGCCGCGACGATCCGCGCCAGTCGATCAAGCGCCGGCATCTCGGCCTTGCACGGCAGGCACCAGGTCGCCCAGAGGTTCAGCACGACGCCGTCACCGCGCCAGGCGGCGAGGTTGCGCGTCTGCCCTGCCCCGGTCGTGAATGGTGCTTTCGGCGCCGGTTCCGGCGGGACGAGTCGCCGCAGGGCCGCGGGCAGCAACGGCAGCGTGCCGGCGCGCGCCGGCAGGGCCAGCCCGGACAGCAGCCCGCCGCCAAGACCGGCCAGCGCGGCCCGTCGGCCGATCCGGCGCAGCAGTGGTGATCCGATCGATTGGATTGAAGAGACCATTCCCGCTGTTTGCTCCTTGCTGCGCGGCGCAGGTTCCGCCGTCATTCGCTTGTCCCCCCAGCCGCGACCCGCGGCGGCCCGGCCGCCTCGGCGAAGGCCCGCATCACCGCGTCCGCCGTCAGCAGATCGGGCAGCTTCACCCCCTGCGGTGCCCCCGGGCCATAGACCACGTCCAGCGGCACGCCATAGCGGCCGAAACTCTGGAGATACGCGGTGATCACCGGGCTCGGCCGCGTCCAGTCGGCACGCATCGCCACCACGCCGGACGCGCGCAACCGTGTGGCCACCGGGTCGCGATCGAGCACGGTCAGTTCGTTGACCTTGCACACCAGGCACCAGGCGGCGGTGACATCGACGAACACGATCCGCCCGCGCGCCACCTCGGCCGAGATCGATGCCTGATCGAAGCGGCGCCACGGCCCCGCGGGAAGCTGCCTCGCCGCGGCCTCCGGCGCGCGCGGCAGCACCGCAGCCACCGCAACCGCGGCGACCACCAGCGCCCCGGCTAGCCCGCCGGCCAGCGCCCGCGCCAGCCCGGCGTAGCGTCGCGCGGCGAGCACCGCCAGCAGCCCCGCCGCGAACCCACCCGTCAGCAGCGCCTGCGCACCGCCGCCCGCCCGAACCAGCACCGACAGCAGCCAGAGCGCGGTGCCGAGCAGCAGCAGCCCGAAGGCGAAGCGCAGCCCCAGCATCCACCGCCCGGGCCGCGGCAGCAGCGAAACAAGGCGCGGCACGGCGGCACCCAGCAGATACGGCGCCGCGAGGCCGAGCCCCATGGCGAGGAAGATACCCATGATCGCGATCGGCCCCCGTGCCAAGGCGAAGCCGACCGCGGTGCCGACAAACGGGGCCGAGCAGGACGCGGCGAGCAGGGTGGCGAACAGCCCGGTCAGGAACGCCGTGCCGGAGTGCGAGCGCAGCTGCACGGTGCCGAGCCGCGTCGCCACGCCGCCCGGCAGGTCGATCTCGATCCAGCCCCACAGGCTCGCGGCGAACAGCACCGTGACCATGGTCATGGTGGCGAGGAACCACGGCTGTTGGAACTGGATTCCCCAGCCGATCGCCGCCCCCGCCTGCTTGAGCGCGATCAGCCCGCCGGCCAGCGCGGCGAAGCCAACCAGCACGCCGGCGGCGGTCGCCAGCAGGTCGATCCGCACCCGCCGCCGCTCCGCCCCCGCCAGGCCCGCGAGCGCGAACAGCTTGAGCGAGAGCACCGGCAGCACGCAGGGCATGACGTTCAGGATCAGCCCGCCGAGCAGCGCGACGGCCAGGATCGCCAGCGGCAAAATGGTCCGCCCCGGCCGCGCGGCGGCGGAGACCAGCCGTGGCGCCGCGTGGAAGGTGGCAGCGCCGCCGGTCCCGTCGGTCAGGGTGAACGCGAGGCGGCGCCCCGCCAGCACGCCCGCGCCATCGTGCACGCGCGGGACCACCAGGGTCACCGTCCTGCCCGTCGCCGAGGGTGAAAGGCTCGGCCGGCCGGGCGCGCCCTGCGGCAGGCCCTCGACGAACAGATCGGGATGCACGAGCGGCCGGCCGTGCATGGCCAGCCGCAGGATCAGCGCCGACCTTCCGTCCGCCGCGGGCGCGACATCCGCTTCGCGCAACGTCAGGCCAAGCTGCGCGAGGGAACCGGGGATCCGCGCCCGCGCCGCGGTGATCAGGACCGCTTCCGGACCGGGTAGGGCAAGCCCGGTCGGCAGGGTGAGGTCGAGGGCGGCGTGGTAGGGCACGCAGATCGTTTTGCAGGCCGAGTAGTTCACGTCGGCATGCAGAATCAGTGGCGCGCTGGGATCGGCCAGTCGGAGCGCGATCGGCAGCACCACCCCGGTCTCGTAGCCATAGGTCTGCAACCCATCCAGCGGCAACCGCCGCGGCGCCGGCCAGGACAGCGCGGCCGAACGGAGGTTGCGCGAGCCGGCCCAGGTGATCGAGGCCGGGATGCCCGCGGCCCCCGGCGTACGCCAGTAGGCGTGCCAACCGGGAGCAAGACGGATCTGCAAGCCGGCATCGACGGTGCTCATGGCGCCGGTCGCCTGCTCGGCGGTGATCAGCCGCACCGCGGCGTGCCGATCGCCGACCCATCCCGTCGCCGCGGCCCGGCCAGCAGGGGGCAGCAGCGCCATGACAATGATCGCCACCAGCGCGGCGGCAATGCGCGCGCGCCGGAGGTCCATCGAAAAGACGAGCCGACGCCCTGAGATCGGGACATTCGTCATCGCATCGTCCCACCCATGTCCATCCCGGGCGGAAGTTCCAGCAACACTCCGGCCAGAATGATGACGCAGACCCCGACCAACGCTTCGCCGATGACATTCCGTCGAAGCCGTGCTCTGGATCGTTCTCCTGAAGGGCCGATCAAGCCCGGCGTCAGCCGGAAGCAATTATGCGCGGCAATGCCCAGCAGCACGACGAACAGAGCGAGCTTGGCGAATGCGACGCGACCATAGTCAGTGCCGACGAGTGCGCCGGGACTGCCGATCAGGAGATATCCCTGGAGGCCGGCGGTAGCGGCCAGGGTTGCCACGCAAATGGCGCCCAGCCGGGAAAACCGGCGCGCCACCAGATAGGCATCGCCGAGGGGTCTCGTGGTGACGATGATCAGCAGGGGAACGAGCCCACCCAGCCAGAAACCCGCCGCACCTTATGGTCACGCCGATCCCCCGCGGGATCGCCATTATCCACGCGTGCGCCGCCGCTAGTCTGGACCGTGATCCCGCTGAAGCGCGCATTGACGTTCTCGGTGAACGTGATCACGACCCGCGGTGGAGCCGCCACAAGGACGGCTCCCGGACGAGGCATTTCGCGCACCGGAAAGGCGTGGGCGAAAGCCTTTCCTGGCCCGATCATCGCGCCGATGATCCCGCCCACCAGCAGGATCGCAGTGTGCGGCAGCCGTCGACATCCCGCGCGGCCAGCGCCGGATTCGGGCGCAATCGTCATCGTTGCCCTCCGGCTCAGTTCACGGTGCCGAAGACCACGGGCTTGCTGGTCCCGATCTCGTAGACCGGAATCGGTGTCGTCGGCATCCCGGCCATCGCCGGCATCCCGGGAACTCCCGACGGCATGCCCGGAATCGCAAGCCCGGTGATCGGCAGATGCGCGGCGAACAGCTGCTTGATCATCGGCGCGGGCACGTGGCCTTCGATCACGTAGCTACCGAGTTTCATCGTGTGGCAGCCCTCGAGGGAGGTCGGCACGCCGGCCATTCGTGTGACGAGATCGAGCTGGTCGGTCGGAATCACCTTCACGGCAAACCCGTTCTGATCGAGGTAGTGCGCGTAGGCCTCGCAGCAGGTGCATTGCGGGTTCTTGTACAGCACCGCCGGGATCGGGGCCGCGACTGCCGGCACGCTGACAAGAATCCCGAACAGGCATGCGAGGCCGGTACGAATCGTTGGCATCTTCATGGTGGTTTCCTTCAGTGGTTGGAGTCAGGCGACACGAATGACCGTCATCAGGCCGGTCGCCTGGTGCTCGATGACGTGGCAATGGAACATCCAGTTGCCGGGGTTGTTGGCAGCGAATGCGAATGTCACGGTCTCGTTCGGGCGCAGCACCACCGTGTCGCGCAGGTGGGGATAGCGTGCCGCCACACCGTTGCGCGACAGCACTGTGAAGCTGTAGCCGTGCAGATGCATGGGGTGCCACCAGCGCGTCTGGTTCTCGAGCGTGATCAGGGCTGTGCGGCCGAGGGGAATGGTGAAGATCGGCGCCATGCCGTCATTCATGCCGTGCGGACCTTGGATGCCCCAGATCGCGGAAGCGGGCGTGGGCTTGCCGTCAGCCGTCATGCCCATGCCGCCCATCATGCCACCCCCACCACCCATCATGCCGCGCCCGCCGCCCATGCCGCCCATCATCCCGCCGACGATGGTCAGCCGGTGACGCACCGGAGCACGGAGATCGGGCGCCGGTACCGGGTTGGGTTTCAGGATGGGCGGCTGGGCCGGCAGCCGCGGGTGCAGTCTCGGCTGGTTCGTGTAGGCAAGCTCCGTCAGCCGATACGTCAGCCGTCCACCATAGAAGTCGTCAGTCACCTGGTAGCGACTTCCAGGATCGCCGACCGTGTCCAGCAGCAAATCAACCCGCTGTGCCGGCGCGATCAGCACCCGCCCTCCCGCCGGCGCGAAAGGCTGCGTCACCGGCTGGCCGTCCAAGGCGACGACGACCACGCGATGCCCGGCGAAGCGCAGCGCCATGAACCGGGCGAGGCAGGCATTGACCAGGCGCAGGCGGATCCGCTCCCCGGCGCGCAGCGGAACATCCGTGCGCCGGCTTCCGTTGATGGTGACCACATTGCCGATCCGCCCGGCCATCGCCGCCTGCATGAAGGTATCGAAGCCCGGCAGCAGGATTCCGCTCGGCTCCAACTCCCAGTCCTGGAGGACCCAGAGGAGGTCGCGCTCAAATGCCGGTGGTTCAGGCTCCTCGACGATCAACGCGCCGGCCATGCCGCGACCCATCTCCGCAGCGGTATGCTCGTGCGGGTGGTACCAGAACGTGCCGGCGTCCGGGGGCGTGAAGGCGTAGGTGAAGGTGCCGTCTGGCGCGATCGGCTTCTGGGTGAGAAGCGGCACCCCGTCCATCGCGTTCGGCAGCCGGATGCCATGCCAGTGCACGGTGGTGCCTTCCGCGAGGCCGTTGCGGACGATCGCGCGGAATGGCTCGCCCTGACGCAGACGCAGCACCGGGCCGGGAACACGGGTGTTGTAGGCCCAGACGGAGGTGTGCGGCTGTCCGGTGCCGAGCAATGCAGCGGTTCCCGGGGCGGGCTCCAGGGAGTACGCAGACGCACCCGCGGAAGCGGCTGAGGCGCGCGTTCGGGGCGTCGCGGACCACAGCGCCGCCGCCGCGGAAAGTCCCGCGCCCCGAAGTGCTGTCCGCCGGGTCAGGGACGGCCATGGTGGCATCGACATGCGGAGGTCTCCTACGGGACGAGGGTCAGGACAGAGCGGCTGCCGGGCGCGCCGCTCGTGCTCTGACATGAACAGATGATTCAGCATGGGTCAGAGCACGAGCTTGTTCTGGTGGGCCGATTCAGCCGACGCCCGGCAGCAGGCGTCGGCATCGGACCACTAGCGTGGCTGTGCCACGAGCCGCAGATAGGGCTTCACGGTCTTCCACCCCGCCGGAAAGCGCTTTGCGGCCTCCGCATCGCTGAGTGACGGCGCAATGATCACGTCCTCGCCGTGCTGCCAGTTCACCGGCGTGGCCACGCTGTGCTTCGCCGTCAATTGCAACGAGTCGATCGCGCGCAGGATCTCGGCGAAGTTGCGGCCGGTGCTGGCCGGGTAGGTGATCGTCAGTTTCAGCTTCTTGTCGGGGCCGACGACGAAGACCGAGCGCACGGTCAAGGTGTCGCTCGCATTCGGATGGATCATGCCGTAGAGCCCGGCGATGCGCCGCTCGTTGTCGGCAATCAGGGGGAAATTGAGCGCGTGTCCCTGGGTCTCGGCGATATCGCCGGCCCAGGCGCGATGGTCCGCGAGCGGATCGACCGACAGGCCGATCACCTTCACGTCCCGCTTGTCGAATTCCGGCTTGAGTCGGGCCACCTCGCCAAGCTCGGTGGTGCAGACCGGAGTGAAGTCCTTGGGGTGGGAGAACAGCACGCCCCAGGAGGTGCCGAGCCAGTCGTGGAAGCGCAGCGTGCCTTCGATCGTCTGCGCTTCGAAATCGGGGGCGGTATCGCCGAGTTGGAGGGTCATCACGAAAACCTTTCGGTGGTTGCCGTTTGGGTTGGCAGCTGGATTCGTCTGTGGACTTGCCAACGGGCTTGACGGCGGGATCGCGCGCCGGGACGGAGCCGTCCGGCTCGGTCCCGGCGCGCGGGCCGCGTCAGCTCTTCGCCTTGCCCGGCGCGGATGTGGCGGGGTGATGCGACTTGTTGTTTGCGCTTTCCATCATCCGATTGCAGTTGTTGGCCATGCGGGTCATGGCGGACATCATGCCCATCATCCCGCCGCCGTGGCTGCCCATCGTTCCGCCACCCATCATGCCGTGGCTCTGCGCGGCTCCGGCGCCGCCCATCATCCCCTGACCGCCCATCTGCGCAGGGGGTTTCGACGGTGGACTCGCCGGCGTGGGGGTCTGGGCAAGAGCGGCGGTGGCGACGCCGAGGGTCAGGACCGCCGTCGACAGCAGCCGGGTTGTTTGCGTATTCATCGAGAGGTCTCCTTGTCAGGATTGGGCCGTTCGGCCCGGACAGGTCAGGAAAACGTCGCGGGTTCCCGCTCGCGCGCGGCGGACGGGAACGGCGCGTCGTGGGCCGCGTCGTCAAGCAGCGCGGGAGCGATGGTGGTGAGCTTTGCGGCGGCGTCTCCGGAAGCCGCGGACGAGCCGTGTCTCCCCATGCAGAGTCCAAGCGCGCACATCGCCGCGCACGGGAGGATCGACAGCAGGATCGGCGCCAGGCCAAAGGCCACCAGCCACGGCCAGCCCAGTGCCGCTCCACCACCCGCCAGGGCGATGACGCCGAGCATCAATCCTCGTCTGCCGTGCAACCATGTTGGCAGGTATCTTGCGATGCCGGTACCGCCCGAAGCGGTGCCCGACGATCCCTGGCAGCACCCAGGGCCGGAGTTCGTGTTCACGTTGGATTCTTCCACCTCTGCCGGTGACACCACCTTGCAGCCCGCGACTCTGCAGTCCCACCGCCACCGCGACGCCAACGCGCCTCAGCCAACGCCGGAACGATCAGGCGCGAATGCAGCATCCATCGCATGGGAGCAGCCGGAGCCGCTCGCATCCATCATCGCCTCCGGCCGCGAGGCCGGTGGCTAGATCGACGGCAGGGGTCTGGGAGGAAGGGGGGCCGGCGCCACGCTGCGCCCCGGTGGCATGCCCGCCTGGTCGGCAATAAACGCCTGCAGCGTCCAAACCACTGGGCGTGCGACGAGGTCCCGGTCAGGCAAGGTGGCGGTCGGAACACAAGCCACCCGGCAATGCGCGCTACTCGGCATGGCGTGGTGGGCATGGCCCGCATCTGCGCAGCCGCCGTGGGCGGCTTGGCACAGGCTATGGCTGGTGGACATGCCGGCGGAGGCCATCGCCACCCCCGGGACAACCAGTCCCAGAGCGACGACCACGGCAACCACGAGACGGCGCAGCCAGTCCAACATGGTCGAGCGAAATAGCCCTTTCCGCGCGCCGGATCAACGACCGGACAGCCGGCTCACCGGGCGGGCTGATGAAAAAGCAGTCATGCCGGACGGCGGAGGCGGGAGGGCATGACTCGGGTCCCGGACCCAACTTCAGGCAGCCGTTTGTGTCCGGATCAGCAACCCCGACGCCACGGCCGTGCCAGCCGCCGCCGTGCCGGGCCCACCCGCCGCGGTCACGTCTCTCCCACGCTGACCACCCGCACGTTCTCGCCCGGGGTAAAGCAGGGATGACGCCGTATGGCGTGATCGTGGCGCACGGTGATTGTGCTGCCATCGGCCAGCCGCAGGGCGTTGTGACAATGCGAGATGTCCGCTTGGTCCGGCATGCAGTTGGTGTCGGTCAGCACGGTCGCGGTGGTCGCAACGGTGGGCGGCGTTCCGGCCATCGGTCACGATCGCCTGGCGGCGGCCGGGCAGCCGGATGCGCAGATGGATGCACCTGGGCACATGGCCGGTTCTGTTACCGGCCGTATCTTCCGCCCCCGAAGATGTATTTCGCCAGTGCGATGATGCCGAACACCACCAGCGCCAGGACCAGCAGCCCCAGCAGCCCCATGCCCCAGCCCATGCCGCCGTCCATGAAACCATTACCGAACATCTCGAATTCCCCGATTCACCTGTTGATCGAAGCGGCACTGCGACCGCGTGCCCAGAGGAGTGCCAGCGGTGGCACGAGCAGCCACTGCAACAGCGGCGCGAGCCCGGTGCCGAGGCCGGGCAGCACCGGCATCGCGGGCGCATAAGCCCATGCCTGCCGAACTACGACGTTCAGATGCTCGCTGTACACGGTGTAGCTGACGCCGAATGCCGTCGCGGCAAACAGCACGGGAATGAACCGCACCTCGGGCCAGTCGGGGGCCGCGGCGAACGCAAGTCCCAATGCCAGGGCACCCGCGGCGATGCCAACATCGCCCGCAGCACAATGCAACGCCGCGAGGGCGATCTCGCGCCGTGTCCCGCTCTGCCACAACGTGTAGAGCGGCATCTGCCCGAACTCCCACACCAGGTTGCCCGCGCCAGCGGCCAGCAGATAGCGTCGCAGCACGGAAAGCCACCTTGTCGCGACGGTCTGCCCGTTCATTGCGCGACCCTCCGGTCGTCGTCGCGCCCGCCGAGCCGAGGCACCCAGCGCGGCACACGCGCAGCGTAGACGTCCCACGCGGCGCCGAACGTCTGTTGGGCCTCCCGCTCCTCGGCATGCGCGAGCCGCACGTACATGAGCACCAGAACCGGGAACATCGGCAACGTCAGGATCGTCGGCCATTGCAACAGGAAGCCGAACATGATGACGATGAACGCGACGTATTGCGGGTGCCGTACCCTGGCATAGACACCCTCCGTCGCCAGCCGCCCGCTCCGTTGCGCCTGATACAGGACCCTCCAGGCGGAGGACAGCAGGATGAAGCCCCCGAAGATCAGCACGTCGCTCGCAATATGCAGCGGACTGAAATGCGGATTTCCCTTCCAGCCGAAGATCGTGGACCACAGATGCCCGCTGTCGTGCGACATCAGGTCGGCATGCGGATGCAGCCTGGTGAGCCAGCCGGACAGCAGGTAGATCGTCAGCGGAAAGCCGTACATCTCCGAAAACAGCGCCACGATAAAGGCACTGAAGGCGCCGAAGGAACGCCAGTCGCGCGGAGTGCGTGGCTTGGTGAAGCTGAAGGCGAAGACGATGAAGATGGCCGAGTTCAGGATGACCAGCACCCAGAGCCCATAGGCGCCCTCCTGCGTCATGATCCGCCTCCCTTGTCATCCGCCCCGCCATGGCCGCCGTGCCCTTGATGCATGAAGAGATGCATCAAGGGGCAGGCCGCCAGCAGCAGGAACGGCGCCGCCGCCAGCAGATGCGCCTGGTGGCCGGTCAACAGCAGACCCGCCGCCACCAGCATCAGGAAGCCGAAGGCGAGGCCGCCGCGCGTGCGCAGGAGAGGCACGCGCGCGTGCCCTCCGCCAGCGCGGCTTCCGTGGTCATGGGATGGGAGCTGCGCCATCTGTGCATCCTCACATCATGCCGCGCGGGCCGGTCATCAGGGCGTCGGCGGTGCGCCGCTGCGCCGGCGTGAGCACGCGGTAGAGCGCGTCCGTGGGACCGGCGAGCCCGCGCAGCGCGGCCACGCGCGCCTCCAGCACGGCGGTCTGCTGATGCAGGCGTTCCGGCAACGGGCCCGCCGCGATGACCAACGGCATCTGGGCGCGCATCGGCCCGACTTTTGCCGCCGCGCCCTTCAGCGCATCGGCGAAGGCGGTCCATGCCCGGTTCTGCGCCGGCGTGATGGCGAGCTCGGCCTTGAGGAAGGCGATGCGGCCGGCGATATGGTCGAAGCGCATCATGCCGGCGGCTGGCCCGGCGCCAGCCTGCGCCATCATACCGCCCATCATGCGCATCATCTGCATCATCTGCGCCATGGCGGGCATCCCGCCGCCCATCATCCCCGCGCCGCCGCCCGACGGCCCGCCCATGCCGGACGGACTACCCGGCATCGAGGCGGAACCACCAGTCGCACTGGGGCTGGTCGGGACCGTGGCCCCAGGATGATGGGCGGCGTGATCGGCGGCGCTCTGCGCCCGCGCACCGGTTGCGACCAAAGCAAGCGCCAGCGCGGCAATGCCGGCGTGGCGAGATATCCTGTTCATGATGTGATGTCCTCTCCCGACGCGAAAGTCGGGCATGGCTGATGGGAGGCGGGAAAGGTTTCCACGCCGCACGATAGGGACTCGAACCGAACGCGCCAGCCGGGCCGCGTGCGCGACCCGACCGGCGGCTCAGGCCGTCCGGCGCGGTGGCGGAACGATCGGATGCTGCACGAGGCCGCCTGGAAGGAACGTCGGTTCCGTCACGAAGCCCGAGGACCGTCGCGCCGGCGGCGCAAGGAGCGCTGCTCCGGCGGCGAGCGCACCAGCCGATACCCCGGCGCAACCGGGACCAGGGCACATCCCGGCGCCGTCGGGGCAGCCGTCGCCACGGCATGGCGCAACCGGCCCCGGACCCGGCGCGACGGCAGGCCCGAGCGACAGAACCGCCCCGATCGCCGGCCCGGGCAAGGACGCCGCCCGGGCCGACGTGGCGCCCCAGACCGAGACGCCGACGAGCAGAAGCAGCAGCGCCAGCAGCGCCACTCCCCAGCCCATCCCGTCACGCCTGCCCGATCGCATGGCCCCGTCCTTCGCCGATCACGCGACAGATTGAACCGGATGCCGCCGTCGGCATTGATCTGGGTCAATAGCTGGTCCGAGAGCCCTCCTGCGCTACCTCGGTGGCATGCCGGTCCCACTTGGTGCAGGTTATCGGAGCGGAACATCTGGCACGGTGACGCGCAGCGCACCCCGGAGCGGACGCTCCTTCCGCACGAGCATCTGGAAATGGTGCCCGTGCTGGAGTATCGGCCGCTCCAGCGGGATGCGGTTGACGATGTCGCACACCACACGCGCGCCCTGCGCAACCATTATCCGCGCGTGATCGGGCCAACGCCTTCCGTCGATGCGCCAGGCGTGGGGCCTCATGGTGCCGGTCAGCGGCGCGCGATACATCCCGCCACGGGAGCCCGGGGAAGGCCGCAAGCCGCCGCTCCGGCCGTCAGGTACGAAACTCCAAGCCATCGGCGGTCGGGTCGACGACAGTTCCCGCGGTGCCGTCCAGGATTGCGCCGGCATCCTCCAGCCGCCCGATTCCGGCCTTGTGTCCGGCGTCAGTGGCGAAACGGATGGCGCTCTCGATCTTGGGCCCCATCGAACCGGCGTGGAACTCGGACCGCCGCGCTTGCAGGCTATGCGGGTCCGCGCGGCTGATCGCCCGTGCCTGTGCGGTGCCGAAGCCGATATAGGCGGCCTCCACGTCCGTCAGCATCATCAGCATGTCCGCGCCGAGGCCGATGGCGAGCACGGCGCTGGCGCGATCCTTGTCGACGACGGCTTCCGCGCCGACCACGGTGCCATCCGCCTGGCGCGTGCATGGGATGCCGCCGCCGCCGGTGCAGATCACCGTCACGCCGGCGTCGATCAGCACCGACACCACCGGCTGCTGTAGGATCTCGAGTGGCATGGGGGAGGCCACCACCCGGCGCCAGCCGCGCCCGTCCGCCGCCACCTGCCAACCGCGCGCAGCGGCCAGCCGGACGGCCTCAGCCTCTCCATAGACCTGGCCGATCGGCTTGTCCGGGCTGCCAAAGGCGGGATCAGCCGCATCGACACGCACCTGGGTCAGCAGAGTCGCCGCCTGCGCGCCGGGCGGGAGATGGTTGCGCAGCTCTTGCTCGATCATGTAGCCGATCATGCCCTCGCTTTCGGCGTCCAGCACGTCGAGCGGATAGGCACCGTCCTTCGGCCCCGCTTCCGCTTGCAGCGCCAGCAACCCGATCTGCGGGCCGTTGCCGTGGGTGATCACCAACTGATGTCCGGCGGTGATCAGGCTCGCCAGGGAGGCCGCCGCACGGCGGACATTTGTCCACTGGTTCCCGGCGGACATCGCCTCGCCACGCCGCAGCAGCGCATTGCCGCCGAGGGCCACCACCAGGCGCATTGCCTATCCCCCGATGGTAGCGACGAGAATCGCCTTGATCGAATGCATCCGGTTCTCCGCTTCGTCAAACACGATCGAGGCGGGCGACTCGAAGACCTCGTCGGTGACCTCCATGCAGTCGATGCCGAAGCGCGTGGCAATGTCCCTTCCCACCGAGGTCTCGCTATTGTGGAACGCCGGCAGGCAATGCATGAACTTGATGTACGGGTTGGCGGTTGCCGCCATCACCTCGCGTGTGATCCGGTAGGGCGTGAGAAGCTGGATCCGCTCCGGCCAGGCAGACTCGTCCTCGCCCATCGACAGCCAGACATCGGTATAGAGAAAGTCCGCGCCGCGCACCGCCTCGGCCACGTCGTCGAACATCCTGAACTGCCCGTTGCTGGTCGCCGCAAGGCTGGTCATTTGCGCGACGAAGCTGTCCTCCGGCCAAAGCGCGCGCGGGGCGGCGATACGCATGTCGAGGCCCACTTTGGCGGCACCGATGGCCAGCGAACGGGCGACGTTGTCGCGTCCGTCGCCCAGGAACACCAGGGTCATGTCCGACAGATGCTTGTGGCTGAATTCCCGCATGGTCATGAAATCAGCGAGAACCTGCGTCGGGTGCGCCTCATCGGTCAGGCCGTTGTAGACCGGGACGCCGGAATGGCGCGCCAGCTCCTCGGCCAGGTCTTGGCCGAAGCCGCGATACTCGATCGCGTCATAGATGCGGCCCAGCACCCGGGCGGTATCTCGCATCGACT
>Ga0307374_10008532_pt1 | contig 15296 bp, 11 predicted proteins | sample OX3MG_FD_202532 | JGI IMG/M metagenome (GOLD analysis project Ga0307374, IMG submission 202532) | Soil microbial communities from Risofladan, Vaasa, Finland - OX-3 | ecosystem: Environmental > Terrestrial > Soil > Coastal area > Acid sulfate soil | place: Finland: Risofladan, Vaasa | collected... | reverse complement strand
CCGAACAGCAGGCCGCGAGAACAGCCAATAGCCACCACCATCCGCGAAGGACACCAGCGCGCTCGATCGACATGATAGAATCTCCCATATCCGTAGGTTTCATGTAGACTACCCCAAAGCACTAGGTGAATGCAAGAAAAATATGCTTCACCCGGCCAGGAATGAGACGTTCACGGTGGCTGGAGCAGCGCGTCAGCGATGCCCCGGTCGCTATTTGGCCTAGGCATCGCGAACGCTCTGCCGCCAGCCACCACCTTTCCCGCGGCGGCAAAATGTCTCATTCTGGGGTGCGTGACGCATAATCCGAGTTGGGAACTCGCCAATCCACTTGCAGTTGCGACCCTATCAGGACTAAGGTAGTAACTAGGGGCTGATTTGGAAGAGTTGCGGCCCGACACTGCGCCACTGCGGATTTTCCCATGTCCGATTTGACCACCGCGACGCTGGCCTATCTCGTCATTCGCGAAGGCTCCAAATGGACCGACGTGTTCCGGCTGATCCCCGGGCAATCGGTGACCATTGGCCGGGCTCCGACGAACCAGATCGTCATCAAGGACGAGAGGTGCAGCCGCTGTCATGCGGAGCTTTTCATCACCGAGGGGCGCTGGACATTGCGCGATCTCGACAGCCGCAACGGCACGTCGGTCGCGGGCACCCTCATCCAGGGGGATGTCCCCCTCTCGGCCGGCGATATCATCCGTATCGGCAATTCGCAATTGGCATTCGTCCACGACTTGTCGAAGGCCTTTCACGATTCGAGTGGAGTCGGGTTGCTGGGCGAGTTGCCCACCGTCGAATCCATGGTGGGATTGCGCGGCAGCGAGACGTCGGTGTTGGACCTTCCCGAACCGGCCACGATCACCCACCGCCGCGGCCAAACCAGGTTTCTCGAACCCGACGACGAGGACGAAGCGGGGTCGTCCAAGGAGGGCCGCGCCGCCGCCAAGCTATATCGTCTCGCGTGCGAATTGGCCAAAGCGCCTGACGCGGTGTCGATGGCCAAGCTGGCGTTGGCGGGGTTGTTCGAAGGAACACGGATGGACGCGGGCGGGCTGCACCTCCTGCGCCGCGGTGTGACCGGCGATCCGACCGCGACCGACCTGGAGTTGATTGCCTCGCGCACCGACACGCAAGTGCCGTACCACCGCATCTCCCCATTTCTGGCGGCCACCGTGTTGCGCGAGGGCGAGGCCGTGCTGGCCCGCAACGTGATGGGCGACAGCACGCTGGGCAGCCGCGACAGCAAAGGAGACATGCACGCCACGAGCGTGATCTGCGCTCCGATCCGCCGGGGGAAGAAGGCATTCGGGCTGGTCCACTTGTACTCGACCGCCTCGGAGCGCGTGCCCGATCCCGACGACCTCGAGTTCACGCTGGCCGCGGCCGACGCGGTGGCGGTGGCGCTACAGAACCTGAACCGCCGCCAGGAGCTCGCCGAGAACCTGAACCAGATTCGTGACGAAAACGTGCAGCTCCGCGAGCGGCTGGGCGTGCAGAGCGAGATCGTCGGCCGCGGCAAGATGATGGAGCGCGTCGTCGAGGAGATCGCCCGCGCCGCGCCGACCAGCGCCACGGTGCTGATCCGCGGCGAGAGCGGCGTGGGCAAGGAGTTGGTGGCGCGGGCGGTGCATTTTTCCAGCCCGCGCCGCAAGGGGGCGTTCGTCTGCCTGAACTGCGCCGCGCTCTCCGAGAGCCTGCTCGAAAGCGAACTGTTCGGGCACGAGCGGGGCGCTTTTACGGGCGCGGTGGGCCGCAAGATCGGCAAATTCGAGGCCTCGCACCAGGGTACGCTGATGCTGGACGAAATCGGCGAAATGAGCCCCACGATCCAGGCCAAATTCCTGCGAGTGCTGGAGGGGCACCCCTTCGAGCGCGTCGGCGGCAGCGAGCCGGTGAAGGTCGACGTGCGCGTGATCGCCGCGACGAACCGCGACCTGGAAAAAGACGTCGCCGAGGGACGTTTTCGCCGCGACCTCTATTTCCGCCTGCACGTGCTTGAAATCGTCGTCCCCGCCTTGCGCAAACGTCCGGAAGACATTCCCGAATTGGCGAACTATTTCTTCCACAAGTACAACCTCGAAACCGGCCGCCGCTTGCGCGGATTTTCGCCGCGGGCGATGGAACATCTGGTCCGTTATCGCTGGCCGGGCAACGTTCGCGAGCTGAAAAACGTCATCGAGCGCGCCATCGTATTGGCGGAGGACGAATACATCGAAGTGCAGGACTTGATGCTCTCGAAGCTGCCCACGACGGGCGACACCGGCGAATCGGCGCCCGTGAACGTCGAATTCAAGCCCGTCTCGCTGGCCGAAATGGAACGGCGGCACATCCTGGCCACGCTGCGGGCCACCGGTTGGAACAAGAGCCAGGCGGCCCATTTGCTGGGGATCGAGCGCTCGACGCTCGACCGCAAGATCCGTCGCTACGAATTGGCCGAGTTCCTGCCAGGACGAGTGCCGTAGGGCGGCCGATCCCCAGATCCCCTTCTCCTTTTTTGAAAGCGCCGTTAATTCACGAAGGGACAAAGCGATGCTGAAAGAGCTGCGAACCGAATCCAGCGGGAACGCTAAGGACGACCCTCCGCGGCTGGAAGCCGGCGATCATCTCGACCAACCGACCTTTCATCGTTTGTACGAAGCCATGCCGCCTGGCTTCCGAGCGGAGCTTATCGAAGGAGTCGTCATCGTGCCCTCGCCGCTACGCAACGACCACGCGGATATCCACGGCCTGGTGATGGGTTGGCTGTTCAACTACCGCCTGGGGACGCCCGGGGTCCGACCGCTGGACAATGCAAGCCTGAAGCTCCCCCCTCTGGACGAACCGCAGCCCGACGCTTCGCTTGTGATCGATCCCGAATACGGTGGCCAAACGACGATCGAGCGAGGCTATCGAACCGGCGCGCCCGAATTGATCGTCGAGGTGGCCGCGAGCAGTGCGTCGTACGATCTACACTCCAAATTCGAGCGATACCAGAAAATCGGCGTCCAAGAGTACCTCGTCGTCGTGCTTCGCGACGCGGAGGTCCGTTGGTTTGCGGCTCGGGGCGGCGTCTTCCAGCCGCTGCTTGCCAGCCCGGGCGGCGTGTTCCGCTCAAGCGTCTTTCCCGGGCTTTGGTTGGACGCTCATGCCCTCTTCGCCGACGACGCGACTGCACTTGTTACGACGCTCAACCAGGGTTTGGCGTCACGTGCCCATGTGTCGTTCGTCAAGAAGCTGAAAGCGCGCCGTGGGAAGACGTAACACGGCGACACGGACCGGATGGAGCCGTTGGCTCCTCGACGGATCAACACTTCGGCGACTTTCGCTTCTTGCCGATCGCGCTGCGTGCTTCGAATTTCTTGATATGATCGGGAGCGAACGGAATCTTGCACGCCCCGACCAGGTCGACGGCGACTTTGCCGATGCCGTTGGCCGTATCGACCGCGAGCTTGTGGTGCGGCTTCACATAGCAGCCGACGGCGATGACGAAACTGTTCATCACGTATTTGACGCGATTGGGCTGTTGGTGGATCGACTTCGCGACGCGCTGCAGGAGCGACTTGATCGTTTCAGCCACAACTTCTTGGTCTGTTCGGTGCCGAGCTTCTTGAGTTCGGCGACGATGTCGGTGGCGGTCATTTACTTTCTCCATCTTGGTTTGCCGATCCCCGCGTTTCCGGAGCGGGTGAATGAAAAAACCCCATCAAGGTGGGGCAGGAACCTTGAAGGGGCGTGATCGGGGTTGCCCCCGACACGTTGATTTTGACCGGCTGGAAGAGAAAGTCAAGCGAATTGCCAACGAGCCAGTTGTTCGAATAGGGGGCGGCTCGTTCGGGGCGGGCGGAAGGCTTTGGGCCTCGTCCGAGATGATTTCGTCCCAACTTTCAGCGATGTCGAAACAGCTTGGTGACCATGAAGGCGGTGACGACAGACGCCACGACGAGCCCAATTGACTGGCCCGGCGACGTTCGGGCGCGTGTGGCAGCGGCGATCAGCACGACGACCAATGCCAGGTAGGAAATCAGGAGTAAGGGTTTGCGCGCCATGCCGGCGGGGATGCCTTGCGATTAATCGTGACCTGGGAGTCCCCGGAAAAAAAGCTGAACGGTAGTTCGGCATGGTGTAGGATCTGTCGACAAGACTTAGTTCCCGCGGACGACGAGATCCTTCACTGAGTCAACGTGCGACGGATAATGCCCCGCCAGCCGATCCGGATGAACACCGAACTTCGCCGCCGACAACAGCAGCCAATTCCGCGCGGTCTGCCGCACTACACCATACCGTTGCCAGCGGCGGGCGCTGACATAAAGCGGGCCAACGAGCAACACGGGCCGGCTCTGCCGCCGCAATCGCTTCATGAACATCAGATCTTCCATCAACCGCAACTCGGGAAACCCTCCTGACTCTTCGAAGACGCCGCGGCGGACGAATATCCCTTGGTCGCCATAGGGCAACCCGCGATGCGCAGCGCGCCATCCATTGCCGCGCTCGAGCCATCGGTAAAGCCGCCCCTCGGCACCAATACGCTGGCGAAAGGCCCCGCATTCCACGTTCGGATCCGTAAGCGCTTGCTCGATTTGCCGCACACCATCGGCCGCAAGCCAGGTGTCGGCGTGCAGGAACAACAGGACGTCGCCCGTCGCCCTCCGCGCCGCGGTGTTCTGTTGCGAAGCGCGGCCGCGGGGGGCCTCGACGACTACGGCCCCCGCGGCGAGTGCGGCGTCGGTCGTGCCATCGTCACTTCCACCGTCGGCCACCAGCACCTCGTGCGGGCTTGTTTCCCAGGCGTGCGCTACCGCGTGGGCAACCAGCGCGGCTTCGTTAAGCGTTGGAATAATGATCGAGACGGTCATGGCTTGGGTTATACCACAGGCGGTGGGGTAGGCTCCAACCCCAGCGTGAAGTAGTTACCTGCTACCCGCCGCCATCTCCTCCGGCGCCGTCAACGCCATGTTGCTGATCGCCTCCTGCGTGAACCGGTTGGCCAATTCATTGAGGTCGGCCGTGTCGCCGCCGTCCGCCGGCTGGAAGCCCGACTTCTCGGCAACCAGCAACTGAATCAGCGTCCCCAGCAACCCCTGTCCAACCAGCGACGTGTGACCGTTGGCGCCGTCGCCTCCCGCGGCGACGAACAGTTTCTCAGGCACGAGCGGCTGGCTGCTGTGGGCCAGGTCTTCGCTGACCAGACTCAAGGCGTAGAGCCGCGGATCACCGTACGAACCGATCTTGCGCAACAGCACCGAGGCCTCGGCCAGGCCGACTTGCAACGTGCGCTGCGCCTCGCCCCGCCCGGCCAGAATGCGCTGCCGGCTGTCGGCCTCGGCCGTGACCACCGTCTGCTCGGCCTGCCGCCGGGCACGGGCCAACTCGGCCTCGGCCACGACGACCGTCTGCTCGGCCTGCTTGCGCGCACGGGCCAGCTCGGCCTCGCCCTGGTTACGGGTGATCTCGACCTGGATGTGCGAGTTGGTCAGTTCCGACTGCTTCGCCGCCTGGGCCTGGGCCTCGGTCAGCGAGCGCTGCTTCTCGGCCGCCGCGCGCTGATGCTCGAAGGTCTCGATCTGCTCGATCGACAGTTGACGCAAGCGCAACTGCTCCAGGAGCGTCTCGATCTTGCCTCCCTTCTCCTCCGTGGTCGGCTTGCCGATCAGCACGTCGACGCATTCGATGTCGAACTCGCGGAACCTCCGCCGCAACTCTTCGCGCGCTTCGAGCTGGATGCCGTCGCGCTCCTGCAGCAGTTGCAGCATCGTCCGCTTGTGCGCGACGTCGCGGAAGAAGGCGCTCAGCATCGGGTCGAGCGTCTGGGTAATCAGCTTCTTTACGTCGCCGAAGCGCTGGATCACGTTGGGCGCTTTCTGGTAGTCGATATGCACCACCACCGACAGGGGCAGCGCCGGCTCGTAAGCGTCGCGCGTCACCAGGTCGATCGAGCGCAGCGATTCGTCGTAACGGTGCGTCTCGCTGCGGCCCGTCACCCAGTGCAAGACGAAATTGGTGGTCGGCACCAGAGTCACGATGCCGGCCGACGTGTTGAAGGGGTACTTGCCCGGCCCCAACGGGCGCTCCCACACGCCGCGTTCGCCTTCGGTCACACGCTCGCCGTGGCGGAACTGCACGCCTGAGACGTCGCGGCCGATCTGGCCACAGTAGCTTACGACCACGCCCACGTAGCCGATCGGCACCAGCGTCTTGGGAATCACCTCGATCGTGGCGAACCAGCGATTGATGAAGTAGGTGCCGTCGGTGAGGGGCACGTACTGCCGCCCGCGCCGGCCACCGGCCCGGAGGAAAGCCTCGGTGTCCTGGAAATTGTTGTGAAAGTTCGCGTCGTTGCGGTCGGTACCCACGGCCGGGGCGATGATCTCTCCCGGTGCCAGCGACGGGCCGTCATGCACGGTGACGATGCCGATGCTGTCGATCGCCACCAATTCGTCGGCGTTCAATGGGTCGATGGCCTGGATCGGCGCGCCGATCACGACGGGATTGAAGCCGTCTGCCTGGGCCAACTCCTCCTGCCACGACTCGATCATGCTCGCCTCCTGCCGCGTTTGCAACGCGCGGAGGCAGTAGACCTGTTGCTCGGTGATCACGTTGAACAGCGCCAGGTTGATCGCGTAGACACCCTCGCGCAGGATCGCCCGCTGCCGTCCGCGCTGGCCGCGCACCGGCACGTCACCCTCCAGCGCACCGGCGAGGAACGCCTCGGCGTCCTGGAAGTTTTTGCAGGTTACGACGTGGCCCAGCGTCTGGCTCGGCGCGAGCGGTTCGCCGTCGCGGGCATAGACATAGCCGATTTTGCCCTGGGGCACAGTCACCAGCCGCACGCGATGCAGCCGGTATTGCCAACGCCACAGACCGAAGTGAAAGCCGCCGCGCAGCAGGTTGGCTTCGTAGCCCGCCTCGCCGGCCAGCGCGATCATGCTCCCCTCGGGGACGGAGCCGGCACTCGACCAGAGCTTTTCGACGATACCCACTTGATGGTTGGCGATGTAGCGCAGGCCCAACAGTTCGCCGAGCGCCACGATCGCGACGATGCCCCCCACAAGCACGAGCGTGCCGGTGATCGGCAGGCCCCAAACGCCAAGGTCGGCGAGCAAGGGTGTGGAGGTAGCACAGAAAATCGCTTCCATGGGAAGTCTCCGGGAGGATGGCAGTCCGTGAGCGTCACTCGGTGGACCGCCTGACCGAGCCAGGAACAGCCTGGTCAAGTATAGGTCGAGATGCTTTTCATTTGATTTCGCTATCTGGGCCCGGTTCTTGGGATCTGCTCCGGCTTCCCGCGGGCCGTTAGCGACAAGTTTTCGCCGGCGGCACTCGCGTGTCAATGCACTGCGGCCCGCGCGGCAAGCGGTATCGCTCACAGCCACCGTCAGTTGCGACAATCACCGAGCTTGGCCGCCAACTGGACACGAAAATCCACCATCGGAGTTAACACCGACGGGTGGGGGACAACGCTATCGGGAGTTGCCTAAAGGCTTTAGGCGGGCTGGATTGCCGCGGCAACGGCATCGGTAGGGAACGCTTTCCATCTCCTGGCTGACGACATCGCACCAGCCTCACGGAATCCCGGCGCACACGGAGAAGGCGCTCCCTACCGAAAGTTCAGAATCCTCGCGGCCCGCCCGCCTTGGGCGACTTGGCGCGTGGACGTCTCGCGGCCTGATTGCTCCCCGCGGCGACCTCGGGCGAATTGGAGCCGGACGACAACGCGTCGATTTCCCTCTCGATCTTTCGTCGCAGCTTGGCCGACGCACCGCGGGCAGCCATTTTGTAGAATATTTTGGCCGCTCCGAGTTTACCGTCGGACGCAGCCTTGCGGGCCTTGGCAAGCGTATCTCGCGTGGCCTCGTCGTTCGCGGCCAACTCGGCGGCATATTGCCGCCGGGCATCGGCAAGGCTGCCCTCCGGCGCTCGCGCAGCGGAGCTCGAGTCTCCCTGCGCCGGCGAACGAGCCTCGTCGTCGGCGAAATCGTGGGTGATGGCTTTATCGCGAGTCGGCAACGCGCTCGTGCCACGACCGATGGCGCGACGAGAACCAAGGCTGGAGCCAAACGCGGTCGACCCGTTGCTGACGCGCCGCACACCACCGATGTAAGCACTGCCGCGGTCGGGCGCCATCACGGTCGTATCGACGCCGAAAAAGGAGAACGAAGGGAGCTGCACCGACTGGGCGCCGGCAAGGGATGACCAGCAGCCCACCAGGGCCAACGAATGCCAGAATGAACGCACCGTCATAGTCGTCGCCCTCCGGGCAACCTTCTTCCCCGTGCCGGCCGGCACAGGGCGTGCCGCATTCTACACCTTTGGCTAATCTCGCGGCAAGCATGGATTGCCGCAGCCCGCTCATATCCCCAGAGTCACGACAAGCTCACCGCTCTCAATCACGACGTCCTGGAGAACGAGCCTGGCGGCCGCGTGCTTCAGGTCGGTCGCCCTGAGTGTGTATCCAACCCATTTTTCGGCAAGATCGTGAGAGTCTGCCTGCGGCCCGGAAAATCGGGACTTTAATTATTCCCGCGGCGACTTTTCTGTCGATAACGATTGTAGCGGTTGTTCCGATTTTTGCGCGCCGCGCATGACGCCGGATCGGACAGGACGCCCCCCACTAGCAGGTTAATTTGTCAGCGAGCGCCCCTGGGGCCGGAGAGATCAAGCTTGAAGAGGAAGAAGAAATTCAAATTAGCGTTGCAAATCGGGCTGCTCGGGCTGGCGCTGTACTTCATTCCGCGGATCACGCTTTTCTACCTGGCGTGCGGGCTTTACGATGTGACGCGGAACCGAAATCTGAACATCGGTATCGTGAGGCAGTACTTCTTCGGAAATGGACTGTTCACGTGGATGCTGTCGCCCTTCAACTTGCTGCTTGACCTACTGTCGTTGCCGAACGTCAATAAGGGCATCTACCAGTTGGAGGACGTCCCGGCGCAATGCCGGAACGAGATCAAGAGCGTCATCGAAACGGCGTACCACGAGAACCTGATCGGAAAGTTGGAGGATCGGACGCAGAGCCAGCCGCGAACCATGATCTTCTTCAAGTGGTACGGCTACAACGTAGACACCTCGATCTCCGTCCCCGCCTACCGCCGGAAGTTCAAGTACGTCAAGACGATCGGGGTTTCGGTCTTCAGGAAGCGAGAATCGACCGGGCGCCACTTTGGCCCCCTGCGCGCCACGCTGCGCGTCCTTTACAACATCAACGACATGTCCGACGACTCGGCCTTCATTCGCGTTGGCCCTGAGGAGCACCACTGGCGCCGGAACAAGCTGTTCATCTTCGACGACACGCTCCTGCACCAGTCGTTCAACAATTCGGACGAGACGCGGTACTGTCTGTTCGTCGACATCATCCGCCCCACGCTCTTCAACCGCTTGCTGTCACTCATCGTCACCGGCATCCGCCTCTGCATGGCGAGCGTCAATTTCGTCTTTTACCGGGACTGGGCCGTGATCAAATAGCCGGCCATCGCCACGCGGGTTCTTCGGCGACGACTCCGGCTTTCTCGTGGGCGATGTGGGGCGCGGCGCCCAAGCCCGTCGTGCCCGCGGTCGCTTCCGCGGCAGAATACGCCGCCTCTGGACTTATGTTCGTCCATTCGACCGCGCCAAACGGCGCCACCGGAACGGTCCGGGCCGGGTGGCCGTCCGGTGCGTTGACACGTCGCCGTAAGCTGTTTAGAGTAAATATCTTGACGTAATTCCAGGACCATCGAACACGTGACTCGCGAGCCGCACGTTGGCAGCCAAAGCTTGGGCCGGTGTTTTCGAGCAGGCGACGGACCGCCGCGTGGAAAAGTTCACCGAAAGCGTGAGCTTCGATCGCCGTTTGTACGCGCAAGATATCCGCTGCTCCGTTGCCCATGCCGAAATGCTCGCCCACGTCGGCCTGCTCTCGAACGATGAGTGCCAGCGGATCGTTGAGTGCCTGCAAGACATCCGCCGGGAAATCGAGCTGGACCAATTCGAGTTCCGCCTCGAGCTGGAAGACGTCCACATGCACGTCGAACGGGCATTGATCGACCGGCTCGGCGATGTCGGCCGCAAACTCCACACGGCACGCAGCCGTAACGACCAGGTATCGACCGACCTGCGCATTTGGGTCCGCGAGGCGATCGACGAGATCGACGAGCGGCTCGTCGTCTTGCAACGGGCGTTCGTGGGCCGGGCCGAGCGCGACCGAGGCTGCGTCGTGCCCGGCTACACTCACCTTCGTCGTGCCCAGCCCGTGCTGGCCGCGCACTATTGGTTGGCCTACTGCGAGAAATTCGAGCGCGACCGCGACCGCCTCGCCGACTGCCGGCGGCGGGCTAACGTGTCGAGCCTGGGTGCAGCGGCCTTGGCCGGCACGAGCCTGCCGATCGACCGCCATGACGTTGCCCGGCGGTTGGGATTCGATGCCGTGGCGGCCAACAGCCTCGACGTATCGAGCGATCGCGACTTCGCTTTGGAATTCGCGTTCGTTTTGACACTCGTCGCCGCGCACCTGAGTACGTGGTCCGAAGAGTGGATTCTATGGTCAACCACTGAGTTCGGTTTGCTGCGGTTGCCCCAAGAGTTTTGCACCGGCTCGTCGATCATGCCTCAGAAGATCAATCCCGACGTGCTGGAGCTGGTTCGCGGGAAAACGGCACGCGTCATCGGCAACTTGACGCGGCTGCTGGTGCTGGTCAAGGGCTTGCCCTTGGCATACAACCGTGACTTGCAGGAAGACAAGGAGCCGCTGTTCGACTCGTTCGACACGGTGCGCGACTGCCTGGAAGTGGCGGCGCCGCTGGTCGAAAGGGCCGAACTCGATCGTCGAGCGATCGCCGCGAGGCTGGACGAAGGTTACCTCGACGCCACCACGCTGACGGATCACCTGATCGTCCGCGGGCTGCCGCAGCGCACTGCATATGAGGCGGTTGGAAAGCTGGTCCGAAAGGCCATGGCCCGTGGCGTGCCGTTGGCGGGGCTGTCGCTCGCCGAACTGCGCGAGTCGGAGCAGAGCCTTGATGACACGGTCTATCAAGTGCTGGGGGCCGAAGCGGCTGTGCGGGCGTTCGTCAGCTTCGGTTCGTCCGGACCGGCGGAGGTGGAGAAACAGTTGGAGATTTGGCGGAAGAGATTGGACGTCGAGAAGTAAAGACGCTTGTTAGACGGGGATATGTGGATGCGGAGGAGATGTGGGGGGATGTTGCCTTTCGCTCCGCGAAGAACGCCCTTTCGCTCCAGCGAAAGGCGACAGACATGGAACGACGACCAACCAATGACCAATGACCAATGACACGTAGCCAGCCTTCACGATTCAATCTGGTGGGAATCGCCTTGATCGCCCTGGCCTGGTTTGGCTCGGCGCCACCATTACGCGCTCAACAGGACGACGATCAGGCGGTCGAAGCGGCTCAGCCCGCCGCCACGGCGATGAAAACGTCGCGATCGCGGTCGGGCGATGACACGGTGCGCGATTTGCTCGAGACGAACCCGACGTCGCCGGCCGAGCTAGTGCGCGTGGCCGATTTACTGATCGGCTTGGGAGCGATGGTGGAAGCGGCGCCGTTGACGGAGCGTTTGGCCCAGGCGCAGCTCGACGAGGCGGCGCTGGCGGCACTGGTCGAGCAGTTTGGCTCAGCCACGTTTCTGAAATTCGCACTGGTCGAGGAATTGCAGCCCGACGGGCGCAAATTCGCCGACGCGGTGCTATCCGCCGCCGACAAGAAAGTCCGCAACCCGGCGCGGATCGCCGCCTTGATCGCACAACTCAAGGATCCGTCGGTGGAGCTGCGTCACGCAGCAATCGCGCGGCTCCGCGCGGGGCGTGAAACGTCGCTGACGGCGCTATTGGCCGCCTTGGTCGCTGACGCGCAGGCCGATCAGCACGGCGCCATCGGCGCGGCGCTGGCGGCCTTCGGCCGCGAGGCCCTGCCGCCGTTGGTGGCGGTGGTGCGCGGCGCCGAAGGCGCGGTGCAGATCAAGGCGATCGAAATCCTGGGACGAATGGAGCATTCGGACCTGGCCCTGGAACTGTTGGGACCGGCGCTGATCGAAACGGGTCCGGAAGAAGTCCAAGTGGCTGCCAGACAAGCTCTGCGGGAGTTGATCGGTCGGGTTCCCGACATCGACGAGGCGGCCGACGCTTTGGAGCGCCGTGCCCGCTCTCTCTACGATCGACGTTTCGACTCGCAGGATGGCGACTCAACGCCCGTGGGCGTTTGGCATTGGGACGCCGAAGCCTCGCGGCTCGTCGCGGAGCCGACGACACCCCGCGTGGCTGCGTTGGATCGCGCCGCGCGTTGGGCCGGCGACGCGATCGAACTGAAGCGACATCATCACGCGGCGCGGAGGGTTTTCCTTGGCGCGTTGCTCGAGGCCGAGGCGTTGTTCATCGCGGCGGCGCAACCGGCGCCCGGGGGTCGAGGGGCTGTGAAAGGCAGAGGCGCCGTGGATGAGGTGGCCGATCGCGGTGTCGCGGTGGTCGAGGATTTATTGGAAGACTCGATCGCCGGTGGGCACCTGGTGGCCGCCGCGTCGGCGGCCCGCATCCTTGGCAAGATTGGCACGGTGGAAGTGTTGTACCGCAAGTTGCCGCGACCCTGTGTCCTTGTCGAAGCGGCCAGACACGCCGACCGGCGGCTGCGGTTCGCGGCGCTCGAGGCGATCGTCTCGCTACGACCCACCAAGCCGTATCCCGGATCGAGCTTCGTGCCCGCCGCGCTGGGGTTTTTCGCCTCGTCGTCCGGCGCCCCACGAGCGCTGGTGGGCCATCCACGCGCCTCCGAAGCCGAACGGGAGGCGGGGCTCCTGGCCGCGCTAGGGTACGAGACCCACGTGGCAACGTTCGATCGCGCGGTGTTGGCGGGGGCCACGGCCTCACCCGACCTGGAACTGGCCCTGATCGACTTCAAACTCGCGGCGCCGACCTCCGGCGAGTTACTCGAACGGATCCACGCCGATAGCCGTACCACGAGGTTGCCGATCGGCATCGTGGCCGCCAGTGATGAGCTGGCCCGCGCAGAGCGTCTGGCGCGGCTTAACCCGCCGGCAATGGTCATCATTCCCACCGAAAACGAAGCGAGTCTCGACTTCCAGCTTCGCCGTCTGCTGGCGGAGGCGGGCCGCGGCGCCGTGGACGCCGTTGAGCGCGACCTTCAAGCGGAGCAAGCGCTTGCTTGGCTGGTCGAACTGGCCCAGGTGTCGCCGAGGCTGTACAATTTGCGGCGGATCGAACCGGCGGTGTTGAAAGCGCTCGATCGGCCGGAGCACAGCCCGAAAGCCGCAACCGTATTGGCAACCCTTGGCACCGCTACCAGTCAGAAAGCGCTGGTCGATCTGGCTAGCCAGTCGCTGAGCCCGCTGGAGGTGCGGCGTGCGGCGGCCGAAGCCTTTGTCGAAAGCGTGATCCGTTACGGCACTCTATTGACCACCGCCGAGCTAGCACGGCAGTACGAGCGCTACAATCGGAGCGAAACCCAGGACCGCGAGACGCAAAGCTTGTTGGGTTTGGTGCTCGACGCGATCGAGGCCCGCGCGGAAGTGGAGTAGCCGCCCGTGCGAGCCTTCGATCCTCATGATTCCACTCCACCGATCCCCGGCCTGATCGGCGCGGGTCCGGCCATGCAGAAGGTCTATGCGCTCACGCGCCTGGTCGCGCGCTCAAACGCCGCGGTGCTGCTCTTGGGCGAGACGGGGACGGGCAAGGAGCTGATCGCCAGGGCGGTGCATATGCTCAGCCCGCGCGGCAGCGGGCCGTACGTGCGGGTCAATTGCGGCGCCTTGTCGGAGAGCCTTTTGGAAAGCGAGTTGTTCGGCCACGTCCGCGGCTCGTTCACCGGCGCGATCGACAACCGCACGGGCCGCTTCGAAGCCGCCCACACCGGGACCGTGTTCCTCGACGAGATCAACTCGACGACTCCCAAGCTGCAAGTCAAGCTGTTGCGCGTGCTGCAAGAGCGCGAATTCGAGCGCGTGGGCGACACGCACACGATCCGGGTCGATACGCGTGTGATCGCAGCCAGCAACCGTGATCTGCTCGAGGAGATCGAGGCGGGGCGGTTCCGGGAGGACCTTTTTTACCGACTCAACGTCGTTCCCATCCATTTGCCGCCGTTGCGCGAGCGCCGCGAGGACGTTCCCGAGTTGATCGGACACTTTCTCACCGTCTACAATGAGGAGAACGACCGTTACGTGGCGCACATCGAGCCCGGGGCGCTGGAGGCGCTCGAAGACTACGATTGGCCCGGCAACGTCCGCGAGCTGCAGAACTACATCGAGCGCGCCGTCGTGCTGGCGCCCGGCGACGAATTAACCTGCGACCTGCTGCCCGACGCCGTGCTGGGGGTGAGGCGGCCCGGGCCCAAACGTCTGGCCGATGCCGACGTCGAAACACTGGTCCATGTATTGGTTTCGCAAGGCATCGCCGAGGCTGGAACCGAAGGCGCGGACCTGCACGCCAGGATCGTCAACCGCGTCGAGAAAGAGCTGATCTCGCAAGTGCTGGCGTCGTGCGACGAGATCCAGACCAAGGCGGCCGCGAAGCTGGGGATCAACCGAAACACGCTGCACAAGAAGCTGAAGGAGTACGGGCTGGACGACGCGGAAGAAGAAAGTTAAACGGAGAAAGTAGAAAGCGGGCGAACGAAGGAATCTCCTTTGACTTTTTCCATGCAACTCTTTCCTTTTGACATTTTCTCCCATGCTCTCTGGCATCACCATCTTCTGCTTCGCGGCCAGCTATGCGGTGGCTTTGTTGCTCGAAGCCTCGCGGCTGGCATTCCGCAGCGGCGTGCGCGGGGCGTTGCTCTTGGGATTCGGCGGCGCGGGCTTGTTGGCCCACACGCTGTACCTGGGCCACCGTGCCATGCAGGCCGGGACCGCGCCGTTGTCGAGCGAGTACGATTGGTACCTGGTGGCGGCATGGGTGCTGGCGGTCGTCTATCTTTACCTTACGCTTCAACACCCGCGTACGGCCGTCGGTTTGTTCACGCTGCCTCTGGTGCTGGGCCTGATCGGGTGCGCCCGGTTCGCCGACCAGGTCCCTTTTCCGCGGACCAGGGCCTCGCAGATCTGGGGCATGATCCACGGCGGTATCTTGTTGTTGGGTACGGTCGCCGTGCTCGTCGGTTTCGTCGCCGGCGTGATGCACCTGGCGCAAAGTTATCGCCTGAAACACAAAGTCCGCCCCTCGCAGGGCTTGCAGTTGCCCAGCCTGGAACTTCTCGAACGCGCCAACAGCCTGGCGATCCGCATCTCGGCCGTCATGCTCCTGATCGGCTTCCTTTCCGGCGTCGTGCTGAACATCGTCAACCACGGGCAATCGGAAGATGAACACGTACCGTGGACCG
>Ga0307374_10008531_pt1 | contig 15296 bp, 17 predicted proteins | sample OX3MG_FD_202532 | JGI IMG/M metagenome (GOLD analysis project Ga0307374, IMG submission 202532) | Soil microbial communities from Risofladan, Vaasa, Finland - OX-3 | ecosystem: Environmental > Terrestrial > Soil > Coastal area > Acid sulfate soil | place: Finland: Risofladan, Vaasa | collected... | reverse complement strand
CGAGGGCTGGCCGCGACGCCGAGCCCACAGGATGAAGCGTACCGAGTCCGGCAGCAGCTGTGCTCGGCGCAGAACCAAGCCAAGCTGCTGAAGTGACCAGCCAGGCCGCTGCAGCCACCGAACTGCACGCTGCCCCCAAGCCAGCCCACTGACGCCCACCAAGTCAGCAAGCGCTGGCCCCATGACCAGCGCGCTACCCCCAAGAGCCCTCACGCTCCCGCCCGACGATCCGCACGCTGCCGACCGCCGGGCCGTCCGCGCCGACCTTGCCGTCCGCGCCGACCTTCCCGCCCGCGCCGCCAGGTTGTCCCTCCGGTAGCATCCGCTCCGTGGAGAGCGCCTTCTACGATGCGGTCGGTCAGGACAGCTATGTCGCCACGGCAGCAACTGTGGGCCCGTGGGCTCCCGACGCACAGCATGGCGGACCTCCTTCCGCGCTTGCCGCGAGGGCGCTCGAGCGGCACGAGCCGGATGATCGCCAGCGTCTGGCCAGAGTCGCCATTGACATCCTGCGGCCGGTGCCGGTCGGCAAGGTCTCGATCAGGACCAGGACGATCCGGCCGGGCCGCCGGGTGATCCTGGTCGAGGCGATTATGGAGGCAGACGGCCAGGAGGTGCTGCACGCGCGAGGCTGGCGGATCGAGCGGCCAGCGGGCGTAGTTCCCGAGATCGCCGATGGCGGCCCTCCTGCGCCTGTACCTGCGGCGGGGGACGGGTTTCCGCCGCTGATCTTCAGGCGCGAGCAGCATGGTTATCTCGCGTCGATCGAGTGGCGGTTCGTGCCGGCCGACTCCGACCAGCTAGCCGTGCCCGGCGCCATTGCGGAGGCGACCGACGTCAGCGCCGAAGTGGCCGGACCCGCCGAGCCGCGCGCGGATCCCTTCTATCAGCCGAGCGCGACGCAGCAGGCGAGCGCGACGCAGCAGGCGACCACGGCTCAGCCCGCGAGTACCGCTCAGATCAGGGCGGCGTGGACACGCCCGCGGATCCCGTTGCTGCCCGACGAGGAGCCGTCACCCATGTCGCGGGCCTTGCTGGTCGCTGACTCTGGCAGCGGAGTCGGAGCCGCGCTCCCGTCGACGGAGTTCGTGTTCATCAACATCGACCTCTCGGTCGCGTTGCCGCGCGACCCGGTCAGCGAGTGGCTGCTGCTCGAGTCGGCAACGGCGGTGGGCGCGGACGGTACGGGGCTCGCCATGACGCGCCTGTCCGACCCGATGGGCGCTTGCGGTCGCGCCTGGCAGACACTTCTCGTCGCACCTCGTTAACGGCCCGACCGCCTGAGGCGGGGCGGCCGGATAGCCCCTCCGCGAACATCAGAAACCCCGGCCGGTCAAGCTATCCAAGTGTGATCTGCGTCTCGTAATCTTACGCAGTCTGAACCAGATCGCGGGCATGTCCGTACTCGTAGCTATACCGCCGACTGTGCCAGGCTACGGGCACGGACCGCACCACAGGGAGGGGTCCCCGCATGTCACACAAGCTCTTCACCACGATGATCGGCAGTCTTGCGCTACTTGGCGCATTGGTAGCCGGCTGCTCGTCGTCGCACCCTGCCACGCATCACCACGCCGCGACCCACAGCTCCACGCCAGCGTCGAGCGGCGGCAGCGGAGGCAGTGGTGGTGGGATCCCGCAGAACAACGGCGGGGATCACGATGGTGACAACAACGGCGGTCCAAGTGATGGTGACGGCAACCTCTAACCGGACATCTCCCCGGGTGTTCGCGGCCGCGGTGTTCGCGGCCGCGGCCGTGTCGGCCGCCGTGGCCGGGTGCCAGTCATCAGCCTCGGCGACCGGCGACGGGAACGGGAAGTCGCCGGCAGCCGCGGTCCCGCCGGTGCATGTGCTCGCGGCGGAGTCGGCGCCAGCTGGCTGGCACCAGGCCAGCCTGGCTAGCGGCGGGGCCGTGCTCGCTTACCCGCCGGCCATGCGCCCGGTCTCCGGCGACCGCGGCACGGCGTCAGCCGCGCAGCTCAGCTCGTCCGGGAAGTACCTGATGTACCTCAACGCGACGCCGAAGCAGGGTGCGGAGACCCTGCGGGACTGGCCGGAGTTCCGGCTGGAACATCTGACGGAGGATGACGCCTCGACCGCACGGCAGCTCGCCGCGAGCCACGGTGTCCGGTTCCTCGGCGGGACTGGGACCTGCGTGATCGATGCCTACGTCACGAAGGTCAAGGCTCATCACTACACAGAGCTCGCCTGCTTCGTGCAAGGCCAGACAAGTTCCAGCGTCATCATCGCGGCCGCACCGACCGCTAGCTGGGCAACCGCGTCCCGCGTGCTGATGCGCGCTGTCGCCGCGTATGAGGTCCGATGACCCACCGCCGAACGCGGGCGCGGGCGCCGGACTGACCGCGCAATCAGCGCCAAAGGGGAACGACCATGGTACAGAGAACATCCGCTGCGAACGCCGACGGCGACCATTCCGACCGGGCTGACCGGGCCGGCTGGATGGCGAACGCCCTCCTGCTCATCTCTGTCCGGTGGCCGGACCTGCGGCAACATGGCAACCTGTTCGCCATCGCTCTGGTGCTCCGGCTAGCCGGAGTGGCTCTGCTGGGCTGGATCGGCTGGGTGCACTGGGTGCTCTGGCAGCAGGAGGGTTACAAGTTCATTCCGACCAGCGGGCCGTTCTTCCTGGCCGACGCGATCGCGGCCGTGCTGCTCGCCGTGCTGCTCCTCGCCTGGCCACGACCACTGATCGGGCTGGTCTCGGCAGGCTTCACAGCCTCGACCATCCTCGCTCTCGTGATCAGCCTGGCGGTCGGGCTCTTCGGCTTCCACGAGTCGATCTCGGCGAACTACGTCGTTGAGGCGCTGGTCCTCGAGTGCGTGGCCATGGTCATCCTGCTGGCCTGGGCCGTCATCGCCGCATCGGCGCTGCACCGGCGACGCTGACACCGGCTACCGAGATGCCAGCCCCCTGATGATCGAGGGCCATCTGCTGGTTCTCCTGCTGCGGATACTCTGGCTGGGGCGCTCGCAGGCTAGCTAGCGCCCGCTGTCCGCAGCGAAGAGCAAGGGAGTAGCACGATGACCGCCGTCGAGCTTCAGGGCGCGTACAACGTCCGTGATCTCGGCGGCCTGCGCACCAGGGACGGGCGGCGAACCAAGCCCGGCTTGATCTACCGCGGTGATTCGCTGGACAGCATTACCCCGGCAGATGCCAGCGTCCTGTTCGACAAGGTGGGCATCGGCGGCATCGTCGACCTGAGGACGAAGGCCGAGACCGAGCTGAGCGGCCTGGTGTTCCCCGTGCCGCGGCACCGGTTCTCCGTACTGGCGGAGGGCAGGCTCGGGCAGGAGCCGTTTCCCTCCGACGACCCGGTCGAGCTGGCCAAGGTGTACCTGAACAACCTCGAGGGCGGCCGGCTGGCGGTCAAGGGCACCATCGAGGTCATCGCCGACGACCTGCGGACCGGCGTGGCGACGCTGTTCCATTGCGCGGCAGGACGAGACCGGACCGGCATCATGGCCGCCCTGCTGCTCGGGGTCGTCGGCGTGACGGACGGCCAGATCGCCATGGACTACGTGCAGAGCAACAGGAACGCACGGCGGGTCACCAAGAAACTCGCGGAGAACCCCCTGTACGCCAACCACGACACCCACCGCGGCGAGGTAATCCTGCTCCACGAGCAGACGATCCTGGGTTTTATGCGGCTGCTCAGGGAGATTGCCGGCGGTCCTCGGCAGTTCGTCCTGGACAGCGGGGTCTCCGAGGAGACCATCTCGGTGATCGAGGACTACTTTGTCACCGCCACGGCAGACGTCAGCGCGCGGTAACACCGCCATCCGCCCAGAACAGGACCTGCGGGCGACGCTGCGTCGCGAACCGGGCATCTGCGTGCTGACCGGCGGCCAGACGGGCGTGGACACGGCTGCGGCGAACGCCGCACTGGACGCGAACCTGCCCGTGCACCTGGTCTTCCCGCGCGGTCTCCGCCAGGAAGACGGCCCGATTACCGCGGCGAGGCGCCGTGCCCTGCGCGGCGCCGTCCTGCACGAGCTGGCGTCCGACGAATTCAGGCACCGGACCCGGACGTGCGTGTACGTGTCGGACGCGGTGATTCTCATCGATCCCGCCGGCGGCGAGGGCTGCCGGGAGACACAGCGGGCGGCTCGCGACCTGGGCCGTCCGCTCTTCACCCTGGCCGGGGAACGCCGCACGCGGCCCGGGGAGCCTGGGGAGCCCGGGGAATGCCCGGAACGCGGCAGCGGATCGGCGGATCCGGACGAGGTCGCCGACTGGATCGAGCGGACACTGGCGCGCGTGCTGATGGTCGCGGGCTGCCGGGGCAGCCTGCTCGCTGCCGCCGGATGCGAGCGGCTGGCGGCCGGTCAGGCCGCCGTGGTCGCCGCGGCAGCCCGCCGGCGGCACGACCAGCTGACGACCTGAATCACGGGTCAGCTCAGTCGTCGGGCGGCGGACCCCAGTCCACGCTGACCCCGGATGCGGCCTCCGGATGGCGCTCGAGCCACTTGCGGGCGAACGGGCAGAGCGGCACCACCGTCAGACCCTCGCCGGATGCCCGGTCCACGGCCGCCTGGACGAGCATTCCGCCGATTCCCCGGCCGCCAAGCGCCTCGGGCACTTCGGTGTGGACCAGGATCAGCCGGTCGGCCCGCCGCCGGTACACAAGAACGGCGACCGCGCCGGCCGTGGCGAGCTCGAACCGGGACTCACTACGGTTGTCGATTACCCGCTCGCCCTCGTTCATACCACTATGGTCGCATCGCGGACGTGCGCACGCGCAGCGCCGGATGCCACCAGGGCAGCGGTCATCCTCACGGCTTCGGGCGGGTCGCGGCGAGCGGGACCTCCGCGCCGACCGGCGTGAACCCGGCCGCGAGAAATGCCCGGACGCTGGCGGCGTTCGCGGGGGCGACCTGCGCCCACAGCGGTTCGCCGCCGGGCACGAGATGCCTGGCCGCGCGGGCCAGCTTCCGGCCGAGGCCGCGCTCGCGCCGGCCGGCGTCGACCTCGATCGCGGTCTCCCACCGGCCTGCAGGAAGGCCGGGCTCAGCGGCGCTCCGAGGTCCCCGGGCGGCAGCTGGTCGGCTACCCAGCCCGGGTCGGCGTCAGTGAAGATCACGGCGTGCGCGGTGAAGCCGAGTACCCCAGCATCCCTGGGCGACGGCTGCGACAGGATCGTGACCCCGCCGTCGGCGGGCGGAAACCGGCCCGAGGCCGCGTTCCGCAGCACAGCGGCCAGCGAGTCCGCCCTGGTCATGACTGACTTCTCCATTAGCTTTTAACTAACCGCTCGGACGGATTCGGCTGCAGCAGGCCGGCGTGGTCAGCGGTAGGCCGAGATGCCGGTGAGGGCCTGGCCGATTGCCAGCGTGTGGATCTCCTCCGTGCCCTCGTAGGTCAGCACGGACTCCAGGTTGTTGGCGTGCCTGATCACCGGGTACTCGAGCGTGATGCCGTTGGCCCCCAGGATGGTCCGCGCCGTCCGCGCGATGTCGATCGCCGTCCGGACGTTGCTCATCTTGCCGAGGCTGATCTGCTCCGGGGTGACTTTTCCCGCCTCCTTCAGCCGCCCGAGGTGCAGCGCGAGCAGCTGCGCACGCTGCAGGTCGGCGAGCATCCAGGCCAGCTTGCCCTGGGTCAGCTGGAAGCCGCCTATCTTCCGCCCGAACTGCTCGCGCGTCCTGGCGTAGTCGGTCGCGGACTCCAGGCACGAGCGGGCCGCGCCCGTGACGCCCCAGACGATCCCGAACCTGGCCTCTGACAGGCAGGAGAGCGGGCCCTTCAGGCCGGTCACGCCGGGCAGGACGGCGTCGCTGGGCAGCCGCACGTCGTTGAAATGCAGCTCCGAGGTCACAGAGGCCCGCAGTGATAGTTTCTTATGAATGTTCCGGGTGGTGAAGCCGCGCGTGCCACGGGGGACCAGGAAGCCGCGGATCCCCTGCTCGGTCGAGGCCCACACCACGGCGATGTCCGCGATGGATCCGTTGGTGATCCACATCTTGGAGCCGGACAGGATCCAGTCCGAGCCGTCGTGGGTAGCGCGGGTCTTCATGCCCGACGGGTCGCTGCCGTGGTCGGGCTCGGTCAGTCCGAAGCAGCCGATCGCCTGGCCCGCCGCCATCCGGGGCAGCCACTCGTTCTTCTGCTCCTCCGAGCCGTATTTCCAGATCGGGAACATCGCCAGCGAGCCTTGGACCGACACCAGGCTCCGCAGGCCCGAGTCGGCCGCCTCCATCTCCCGGCAGGTCACGCCGTAGGCGATCGCCCCCATCCCGGCACAGCCGTAACCCTTCAGGTGCATTCCGAGCAGGCCGAGCTGGCCGAGTTCGGGGACCAGCTCGCGGGGGAGGGTTCCGGCCTCGAACCAGTCGGCGACGTTCGGCATGATCCGGTCCGCCGCGAACTTGCGCACGGTGTCGCGGACGAGACGCTCCTCGTCGCTCAGCTCGTCGTCGATCCGCAGCAGGTCGCTGCCAACGGGTTCGGTGGTGCGCGGCATGGCTCGGTCCTCTCTAGTCTTTCCTGCGGCCAGCGTATGCGTGCGGCCGCGTCAGGCGCAGCCTGGGCTTGCCCGTTGCGTTAGGGCCAGGCGGAGTGCGGAATAATGTATTTATGAGTTACACGAACGGCAGCGGCAAGATCCTCGTGCGCCGTCGCGACAACCGGATCATCGCGGGTGTCTGCGCGGGCGTGGCCGACTACACCGGCATGGACGTCAACCTGCTCCGGGTGATCGTGGCGCTGGTCAGCCTGCTGACCGGGGGCACGGGCGTGCTCGTCTACATCGTGGCGTGGATCGTGATCCCCGAGGAAGGCCAGAAGTCCTCGATCGTCGAGGATCTGGTCAACAAGAACCGGCAGAGCTAGCCTCGCGGGGCAGTCCGGCAGGGCAGGCCCGGCAGGGCCACATGCGGGGGTGACGGCATCCGCTTTGCCGCCAGTGCCGCCTGTCCCCTATGCTGAATCGGTCCCCGACGGCGGGCGCCACGGGCAAGGCGGCTGTTGGTCGTCGAGCCCCCATCGTCTAGCGGCCAAGGACACCGCCCTTTCAAGGCGGCGGCGCGGGTTCGAATCCCGTTGGGGGTACGGCTGGCTTACGTCAGCAGCAGGCGCGCGCAGCGCGTAGGATGCGTTGCGCGGTTTGTTAGTTAGTAGCGGTAGCAAGTACAGCTTGGTCCTGTAGAGCAGCTCGGAGTGCTCGCCACCCTGTCAAGGTGGAGGTCGCGGGTTCAAATCCCGTCAGGACCGCTCCGGTCGGCGGGGCGGCCGCGGCTAGGAGCCGCTGGTCTCGCCTGGCACCGGCCGAGGTCAGGTAGCTCAGTTGGTACGAGCGTCCGCCTGAAAAGCGGAAGGTCGGCGGTTCGACCCCGCCCCTGACCACCCCTTCTGACTTGCGACGATGCTCTCCCGATGCGGGTTCCCGGCCGGTCAGCTCCGTGGCCTAGTCTCATTTTCGGGTCAGCGGAAGGTCGGCGGTTCTACCCCGCCCCTGACCACTCAGACCCTCTCACCTGCGGAAACGCTGATCCTGGGCAGATGCGCCCCTCAGGCTCACCGCAGGAACAGAGGAAACTATGGACGAAGCCGCGAAGCGTCCCCGGCAGCCGAAGCCGTTCGCGGCTGGAGCGTTCCAGGCGGCGGTCAGCTCGTTCCGCCCTAACCTGGCAGCCGAGGGCAAGTCCTGCAAGACAGTGCGCGTGTACACCGAGGCAGTCCAGTGGTTCGCTGCCGCTCACCTGCTCCGCGAGACCACCCGTACCAGCTGGGATGAGGTCTGTTAGCGACCTCGCTATATGACGATCCAGCGGCCGAACTGCATGAAGACGCTTCGGCAAGGCTCAGTGAGCATCCCGCTCTCCTCGGCTGCTCGATCTTGCGCCGGTCCTTGCCCGGCGTCCGGCGTGAGCCGCTACCAGGATCCCGCTGGCGGCCACGAGGAGGGCGCCGGGGCCCAATCACAGAGAGCGACCGGTGTCTTGGGATACCGCGCTGCCGGTCAGCTGCCGAACGAATAGGCGCGTGCTGCAGGGCTGCCTCGTGGCTGATCGGAAGTTGCGCTGCTAGGCCTGTTATGCGCTGGCTCGGGTGGGGCGGGCGGCTGGCTTCGCAGAAGTAGGTTCCGGGCAGTGGCGCGTTATCGGTCTGCGCCCGGCGGCACTGCCTATTTCGGTGGCGTTGCCAGGGCGGCTGGGCGGGCATCTCTGTCACCGGCACGGGCCGCGCAGAGCTTCACGTACCGGCCGGGTGTCATGCCGAATGCCGCTTTGAACGTCCGGGTGAAGTGGGCCTGGTCGGCGAAGCCGGCCTCAGTCGCTGCTTCTGCCAGGGGCCGCGCGTCGCGCAGCCAGCCCCGGGCGACGTCGAGGCGCCGCATCACCGAGTACCGGTACGGGCTGGTCCCGTAGATGGCATGGAACTGGCGCGCGAACTGGTAGCGGTCTAGGCCCGTGACCGCCTCCACCTCGCCGGATGACACCACCGTCAGCCGGCTCGCCAGGAAATCGCGGCCGCGCTCGACAGCGGGCAGGTCGACCCGGCAGCGCAGGGTGCCGGTGAGGCCCGCAGCGCCGATACGCAGCAGGCCCTCGGCCAGCCGAAGCACCAGAGCGTCGAGCGCCAGCGGCTCGGGCATCTGCGCGAACGCGGTACGCACCGCGCGCGCGAGGGCTGGGTCGCCGGTCACCGGGGGCGCGAAGGGCAGCGGCGCCGGCCTTCCGGTGAGGGCTGGCAGGGCGGAGGCGATCCGGACCGGGCTGACGTAGATCTGGCGGTAGCCGAACAAGCCCGGCCCCTCTGCCCTGCCGCAGTGCGGTTCGTCGGGATGCAGCACGAAGACCTGTCCGGGGAGGCTGCGCTCAACCGTGCCCCGGTAGCCGAACGCCTGGACCCCCTCCTCGGTGACGCCGATCGCGTAGACATCGTGCCGGTGGGGGCTGAAGGGGCGGCCACGCAGGCGAGCGCGGAACAGTTCCACCCCATCCACCGGCCCTGTGGCGTCTACCCACTCGTCTGGGCCGCACGAACGTTCAAGACCAGCGCCGGCTGCATCACTCAGGCTGGAGGCCATAGGTCAAATCTACGGAGCGGCGCATGAACGTCATACATGACCCCGCCCAGGTGATCGCGTTCGTGACGTTCTCAGCGGTCGTTGCTGGAACTCCCGGCCCCAGCAATGCGCTGCTGACCGCCGTCGGTGCAAGGGTCGGCGTCCGGCAGGGCCTCGCGAGCCTGCTGGGGCAGGTGACCGGGATGGGCGCGATGCTGTTCGCTATCACCCTGGGACTGGGCAACCTGCTTCTTGCTCATCCGCTGGCCCTGGAGGTCCTGAAGTGGGGCGGGGCGGCGATGCTCTGCTGGATGGCCTGGCGGATCGCGATCGCGGGACATGCCGAGGGGGCCACGAACCCGCCCGCGGGATTCCTCGGCATGGCCGCCTTCCAGCGGGTCAACCCCAAGGGGTGGCTGATCGGCGTCGCTGCCATCGCCACCTTCCTGGACCGGCGCGCGGGCGGCGTCCTGGCCCAGGCCGTCATCTTCGCGATCCTTTTCATGCTGGTCGCCTTCCCCAGTTGCTTGCCCTGGCTGGCGTTCGGCGCCGCGCTTCAGCGCTTCCTCCGGGCACCCCGTGCCCTGCGTGTCCTCAACGGCGCCATGGCGGCCCTGCTGGCCGCATCCACGATCCTGCTCGTCTGGACCCGCCTTTGACCACGCGCCAGACCCTGCCCCCGCCAGCTGGCGGCCGATCCACTCCACCGGGTCCCGGCGTGACTGGGCCCGCCGATTACCTAGTTCTGCACCCGTCTGCGACATATCTGCGGAGTGCCCGTGGGCATGCAGGCGGCGATGCGCGCGCAGGCCAGCAGCAGGACTGATCACAGAGAATGACGTCGAGCCTGGGCGGCCGTACCGCCGGAACACCGGCTCTGTGCTTATTGGACGTCGGTTCGTGTGAGAAAAAGACCGGCATGCTCACAACTGCCGTTCCGCAGACAGTTGTGACTGCAGGGCTGGTCTAGCGGCGCGTGCTCAGGATTACGCCGCTGCCGACGGCAAGTTCGGCGGAGATGAGCTGCGGTGCGGTGAGCAGTGCCTGGCGGACCTGGCTCTGGCGGGCTCGCTGCGTCTCGGACCATTCCGGCATCGGGGTCATGTCATCGACGATGAGCATGCCGTGCGGGCCGAGCGCGGCGATCGTGCGGTCCAGGCCATGCCATTTGCCGTCGGGCGCATCCGCGAAGATCAGGTCGTAGGTGCTGCCTTCGGCGAGCAATCCGAGCGCGCCGCCGTGACACAGGCTGACGAAGGAGGGCCAGTCGCCGCGCGCGGCCAGCGCTGCTGTCTGGCGGTCGTTTTCGACGGTGGTTACCGTGACGTCGGTTCTGGGCAGCAATCCGGAGGTGATCCAGGCAGTGCTTACGCCGGCGCCGGTGCCGAGCTCGAGCACCTTCGCGTGGGCGGGCAGGTGTGCGGCCAGGACGGCGAGCAGCCGCCCGGCAGCCGGATCGCAGGACATCAGGAAGCCAGCGTCGCGGGCCCGGCTGCTGGCGGCCTCCACCAGCGGCGGCATCGCGTCGTGACCGGCCATCGTGCGGGCCTTTCCTGCCAGGCGGGATTATCCGCTGATGTGGCGGCCAGTCGTGCTGTCGACGTGGGCGGGAATGTCACCCTCGTGCCGGTCACCGGTCGTCAGCGTCCCGGAGGGCTCGAACATCAAGATGGCACCGCCCGTCGATGACGGCTTGTGCTCGATGCCCTTGGGGACCACGAAGATGTCACCGGCGTGGAGCTCGACTGTGCGTTCATGGCCATCGGCCTCGCGCAATGTGATGGCGAATTGGCCGTCAATCACCAGGAAGAACTCATCGGTATGCTCGTGTGCCAGACATGCTCGCCCTTGGTGTGCGCCACTTTGACGTCGTAGTCGTTGACCCGGCTGATGATCCGCGGGCTGTAGATGTCGCTGAAAGCGGCGAGCGCGTGGCTCAGTCCGACCGGCTTGACTGTCATGCGCTCTATCGTCCGCGGCGGCGCGGCCCGGGTCTTGTACGATCCTGACGTGGGCGCGGAACCGCCGGGTCGCTGCCACGTCGAGGCGTGGGCGCCGCGGGTGCCGGGGATCCGCGAGGTGTTCCATGCCCACATGGTGGACTACGCCTACCCGCCGCACTGCCATGAGACCTGGGCGGTCCTGATCGTCGACGACGGCGCGATCCGCTACGACCTTGACCGCCGCCGCTGCGGAGCAGCGGGCCAGACCGTGACGATCCTGCCCCCCGGAGTGGCACACGACGGCCGCCCGGCACCCGGCATCAGCGGATTCCGCAAGCGCGAGATCTACCTGGAGGGGGCGTTCTTCCCGGCCGAGCTGATTGGCGCCGCGGTCGACCACACCACTATCAGCGACCCGCCGCTACGATCGGCCCTGTCACAGCTGCATGATTGCCTGCTTCAGGATGCGGAGAGCCTGGATGCCGAGGCCCGGCTCGCGCTGATCGGAGAGCGGATCACCGGCCACCTGACCCGGACGCCGCGCCCGGCTCCCCCACCCGAACCAGGCATCGCCCACCGGCTCCGGCAGCTCCTCGAAGACCACATCACAGGCCAGGTCAGCCTGGCATGGGCGGCCGCCACGCTAGACCGCAGCATCCCGCATCTGGTCCGCAGCTTCACCCCGCCAGTTCGGCCTGAGCCCGTATGCCTACGTGATCGGCCGCCGCATCGACGCAGCTCGCGGCCTTATGCTCCGGGGCGACCGCACCTGCCGAGGTGGCCACCGCCGTGGGCTTCTACGACCAGGCACACTTCACCCGCCACTTCAAGAAGCACACAGCCACCACACCCGCCAGCATACGCCGTGTCCGCGGCAAAGCCGCAGCGCGCGATGGTGCCTCCGGGCGATGGCGCCACTGAGAATGACACGCTAGTCTCAGTTCCTAGTCTCAATTGCCCGAGCTGACAGTTGCTTCAGTGCGCGTAGTCGCAGGTCAGGGATCTGTCGGGCAGGCGTGCCGTCCGCTTCGGGCAGCGGGCGGCACATCGTCCAGCAGGGTCCATACGGGAACGTCGCCGCGACCGAATGCGAGCACGGTTGAGTGCCTGCCGAATACTCCTACAGATCGACGAGTCGGCGCGGCTGCAGCCCGCCCGCGTGGCTACTGCGGGGTGATCCTAACCGGTGATTCTGCGTCGGGGCTGGGTCGCCGCCGGGCGAGATCGCCAGATTGCGGTCATGGCTGGGATGGCGAATAACGCGGTGGGTGCGAGCGGAAGCTTCACGGGAAGCTGGAGACGTGGTTCGTCCAGGTTCTGCTGAATCCGATGGCCCAGATGACAATCTAGGCCGGCGGCAACAGAACGCACCTATGGGTCAAGCGGTACAACGACCCGGCCAACGGCGGCGACGCTGCCTGGTCGGTGACCGCCCACGGCGGACCGGCTTCAGAGCGGGCGGCTCTATAGTCAAAAGGCCTATGCCGCCGCATGCGGCGATCTCGAGTCCAGCCGTTACGAGTCCGAGTCGACAGAGAACAGTCGGCTCTGGCTGGCCAGGTCGTCCGGGCGCACTCTAGCTGAGGTGGTGCAACATCCAGACGTTTGGCTCCCAGTACTCGCCAGTGCCGTCGGCCACCGTCAGCGGCGCCAGCCCGCCGGGGAAGATGTACTGGCCGGGTCCGGGCAGCAGCAGGCCGGTCCATTCCTCCCAGTCGGCGACCGCCGCGGTGATCTGCATCGACCGCGGCTCGGGCCGCAGCACGGCCGCCCCGAGCCGGGCATGCACCCGCATCCACGGGTCGAACGGCAGCCCGTCGGCGCGCCTCCAGGAGGCGTACGCGGCGATCGGGATCAGCGGGTACCGGTCCTTCCAGCTTGGCCGGACCGGCGCGACCAGCGGGCCCAGGCCGGCCCCGCGCGCCGCAGCGGCCATGGCCTCGATGATGACCCGGCTCAGCCCCCGGCCCTGCCGGTCGCCCTCCACCTCGGCGGCCAGCGCCGATACCGCCGTCGGCTCGGCCCGCTCGGTCACCGCGCGTAGCCCGGCCGCGTCGATGCCGGGCGGCAGGTCGGCCAGGGTGCCGTCCCAGCGCAGTGGGACCGACCGGCCGCGGCCGACCACCCGGTCCGCGGAGCGGTCGTAGACCAGCACCTGGAACCGGGCGAACCGCGGGACCAGCTCGCTGAAGTACGCGCCAGCGTGGTTCCCGTGCATGTTGTACTCGGGCCAGCTGCCCGCAAAGCCATCATCGGCCTGCGCCCACAATTCAGGCCGTTCCTCGGCGGTGAAGACCTGCAACGGCGAGCCGGGCGGCAGGGTCAGTCCGTCCACCACGTCAGTATCCCAGGCCGCCCGCCCGGCCCGGACCTGCCATCGCCCGGCAGGCGATACTGGTTCCCGCGCCCCGGCCATCCTCCGCAAGGCGCCATGCACCTAAGACGCCGCGAGCAGAACAACCGCTGGTGGCGAAACGCGGCGCCAGGCCCGGGCTGGCACAGCCAGCTGCTGGGCTCGGCACCGATTGACCACCTCAGGACCAGAACACCAGCAGCGGTTACCCGATAGCGGGGTCGCTGTCCGATCACCGTAAGCGTACGGCCCCCGGTCGTCGATTGGTGCCGAGCGCCGATTATCTGGAGCGCTTGAGAACTACGCCGGTCGTTGGCGTGCCTGAGCCCAGATCGCCTGTTATGGGCCCGTGATGTCGGGTTGCTGGCCGTCAGGGTTACCGAGTGCGCCGAGCGTGTCCCGGGTGAACTGGCGTGCCGTCGGGCCGGGCAGGTGGCGAGCGGATGCGGTGACCGTCTCAGATGAGGGCTTGATCCTGGCGGCCAGGGCCGCCGGCCTGTGCGGCAGGCCAAGCCGCCTTGCCGGCGGGTCACGGCCGGCCCGGGCCCGGAGACGCCGGGTCGTCTGGGGCGCGCTGCCGGCGGCCTTGTTGTCGTCGCGCACGCGGTTGGGGTCCTGGCCGGGGTGCCGGGCCGGCGGGTGCCATGCCCGCGCCCGCCTTATCCGGTCTGGTTCACGACGAACCCTGGAAATGATCTTGACCGCGGCGGTCCTGGTAGTCCCCGCCGGCCGCGCAGCCGCCGGCCGGGGCGCACGACACCTCGTTGTCGAGAACGGCCCCGCCCTTGTTCAGGGCCCCAGGCCGGGCACCTCGATCGCCGGGCCCCAGACGCCGTTCTTCTCGCTGACCACGAACCCCGAACCGTACGGATCGTCGTGCCCGCCGGCCGCGCAGTTGCCCGCGGAAGCGCACGACACCGAGTCGACCTCGGCGTTCTCGGAGCTCAGGGCCGGCACCTCGATCGCCTTGCCCCAGGCGCCGTCCTGCTCGTCGGCCACGAACCCGTGCCCGTTTTCGCCGCCGTCCGTGTAATACCCGGCGGCCGCGCAGCTGCCCGCCGAGGCGCACGACGCCGAGCCGACCCCGGCGTCCCCGCCGGCTTTCAGGGCGCCCAGGCCGGGCACCTCGATCGCCGTGCCCCAGACGCCGTGCCGCTCGACGGCCACGAACCCCTGCCTATGACGGTCGCCGTCCCGGTAGGACCCGCCGGCCGCGCAGTTGCCCGCCGAGGCGCACGACACCGAGTCGACGCCGGCGCCCCCGCCCTGGTACAACGCCCCCAGCCCGGGCATCTCCATCGCCTGGCCCCACGAGCCGGCTACCCGCACCGCCGCCGATTGTCCGCACCCCGCGAGCGCGCCGACGAGAGCCAGGCCAGTGCACCAGGTCATGATCTTGCTCATGCGCCACGCCGTTCCCAGCCCAGGGCCGCCGCCATCAGCCCGGCGGCGCCGCGTGCTGTCTCTACTCATAGACGCGGCACGCACCAGGATGTTGCACAAGACCACCCTAAGACGCCGTCCACGCCACCGGACCCTGGCCGACCGGAGCCCGCCCCGGGACCAGGACGTCAGTCCACCGCCTGCGGTGGTGGCGCAGCAGTAGCACTCCATGAACCGGATCGCGGACGGGCGCCCAGCAAGGGCCAGCGCCATGGCGGACCGGGCATCACCCGCCCGCCTCGGCCTCAGGGCGGCATGCGCCGCCCGCTGCGGCCGTGCCCGGTGCCGCGACCTGCGCGCGGCGGCACCGCTCAGATCGACCAGCTAGGTGCCGCCCCGGTGGCCAGACCGCCGCCTTGGCACTGAGTACCGAACGAGCCAGATGCGCGGTCCGCTGCACAGCCGGGACTGTCTCGCACAACCTTGCTTGCGGAGAGCGACTGCGAGCTCGCGTGGTGCTCAGCTTGGACCTGCTTCACAGGTCGGCGCGTTGGCGGCAGCCGCGCCTTCCGCCTGACCCCCATTCAATT
>Ga0307374_10008529_pt1 | contig 15297 bp, 12 predicted proteins | sample OX3MG_FD_202532 | JGI IMG/M metagenome (GOLD analysis project Ga0307374, IMG submission 202532) | Soil microbial communities from Risofladan, Vaasa, Finland - OX-3 | ecosystem: Environmental > Terrestrial > Soil > Coastal area > Acid sulfate soil | place: Finland: Risofladan, Vaasa | collected... | reverse complement strand
TACGGGGGCGGGCCCGGGTGATCCTGCACGACCTGCGGGTCGGTTCACCCACCGACGGGGCCACCTTGGCCCTCGACCTCGACGGCGACGTCGATCGCGGCGTGTTCATCCCTCCGGGCGTCGCCCACGGATTCGCCTCGCACCGCGACCTGCTCATGTGGTACCTGGTCGACAACTACTACAACCCGGCCGACGAGTTGGGAGTGGCCTGGGACGATCCGGACATCGCCGGCGACTGGGGGGTGGCCGATCCGGTGCTGTCGAACCGCGACCGGGAGAACCCGCGCCGGGTCGACCTGGCGCCGGCGGTGCGGCCGCACTACGGCTTGCGGACCTGATCGGCAGGACGTCGAGATGTCGTCCGGCGAGAGAGGCCGGCTGGACTCCGGTGTCGGGAACCGGCACGCTGGCCAGGTGGACGAGTCACGTCAGTGGGTCGAGTTCGGACGGTGGCTGGTCGAACAGCGCGAGGAGCGTGGACTGCGTCGGCGTGACGCGGCGCGTCGGGCCAAGATCTCCGAGGCCCTGTGGCGCGATCTCGAGACCGGTCGGAAGGAAGCCATCGGGGGAATCAGGCTGCTTCCGAACCCCAGTCAGGACGTCCTCGAACGAGTGGCCGCCGCTCTCGAGTTACCCATCGAGGACGTACTCGCCCGGGTGGGGAGGGCGACGGCCGGACGGCGGAGCCTGCTCCCGGCCGACGCGTCTAAGGGCGACGACGACGGCTCGCTTCTGTCGATCAAACTGCGGCGGCTCTCGGATCGGGACCGGATCCTGGTGGAGCGCCTGGTCGACACCATGCTCGAGCACGAGGATCGGTAGCGGACCGGGTGCGCTTCGGCATCTTCTATGAGCACCAATTGCCGCGACCCTGGGGACCCGACGACGAGCACACGCTCCTGAAGAACGCGCTCGATCAGGTCGAACTGGCCGACTCCTTGGGCTTCGACTACGTCTGGGCTGTCGAGCACCATTTCCTGGAGGAGTATTCGCACTCGTCGGCGCCCGAGGTGTTCCTGGCCGCCGCCAGCCAACGGACGAGTCGGATCCGACTGGGACACGGCATCGTCCAGATGCCGGTCGGCTTCAACCACCCGGCCCGGACGGCGGAGCGGATCGCCACCCTCGATCTGGTGTCCGACGGCAGGGTGGAGTTCGGTACCGGAGAGTCGAGCTCCGAGGCGGAATTGGGCGGGTTCGGCGTGGAGCGGGCCAGCAAGCGGGCCCAGTGGCACGAGGCTCTCGACGTGGCCACCCGGTTGCTGGTGGAAGAACCCTTCGCCGGCTACGACGGCGAATTCGTGCAGATGCCGCCGCGCAACCTGGTGCCCAAACCGCACCAGCGTCCCCACCCGCCGCTCTGGGTGGCATGCAGCCGCCGGGAGACGATCCATCTGGCGGCCACCAAAGGCATCGGGGCATTGACCTTCTCGTTTATCGAGGCGGCCGAGGCCAAGGCGTGGGTGGACGACTACTACGACACCATCGTCTCGGAGCAGTGTGTACCTGCCGGCTTCGCCGTGAACGCCAATCTGGCCTGCGTGCTGCCGCTGATGTGCCATGCCGACGAGGCCACGGCTATCGAGCGGGGCATCGACGGGAGCCATTTCTTCGGATACTCGCTGGCCCACTACTACGTCTTCGGCCACCACCGGCCGGGTGCGACCAACGTCTGGGAGGAATTCCAGCAGAACCGGGAGCGGTTCGGCTTCAGCCGCAAGATCGCCGCCCGAACCGGTCAGGTCCTCGGGGCGCAGCTCATGGAACAGGGGCTCGGCTCCCTGCGCGGGGCGGTGGGCACACCCGAGCAGATACGGCAGTTGGTGCGGACATATGAAGAGGCGGGTGTGGATCAGCTGATCTTCGTGAGCCAGGCCGGCCGGAACCGGCACGAGGACGTTTGTGAGTCGCTCGAGCTCTTCGCCCGTGAGGTGATGCCCGAGTTCCGGGAGAGAGCCCCGACGGCCGAGGCGGCCAAGGCGGATCGATTGGCGCCCGGCATCGCCGCCGCCCTCGGACGGCGATCCCCTCGCCGAACGGTGGCGCCGGAGTACGCCTTCCCGGCAACTCCCGCTTATTGAGCGGCTCCTGCCTGGCCCGTGCGGCCTTCTGACCAGCGCCGGGTCGGTCCGGACGCCGTGGTCGGGGTCGCGATACCCCTCGGGCGCCGCTTTGGCTTGAATGGTGGGGATGACCGCCATCCTCGTGGTCGCTGCGATTGCCGTGGTCGGTGCTGTGATCGCCCGGGTGACCTGGCGGAAGCCCGCCGACGAACGACACTCCATCCAGAGTCACCAGCAGGCGCTCGACACATTGCGGTCGATGGCCGACCGCCGGCCCGGTGCTCCGAGTGACGGCGTTGCCCGTGACGGGTCCGCCGCGGCCCCGGTGGTCCGGACGCCGAAGAGCCGAGGTGGCACCGGGGTCGGCGGTCCGGGGGGTCCTGCGCCTTCCGCACCGGCCCGGGTGGCGCCGGCCCGGAGCCCTGCGGCGGCCGGTGGAACAGCCCGATCCGGTCCCGTACGGGGGTCGTCGTCTTCCCGTGGTGGGCGCCAGGAGTTGGTCTTCGTGGACGACGCGGGGGCGTCGGCCGAACCTCGACCCGAAGGGCCACCGCGGATCTCGCCACTGACGTCGGCCAAGGGTTTGCATCGGAGGAACCCGGTTGACCGGTGGACAGGGCGCCGGCACACCGGCGCCCTGGGTCGGGTGTTGCCGGTGGTGGCCGCGGTGGCCGTTCTCGGCATCGTCGTGGGCGCCGCCGTCGCCTTGGCCCCGTCGCATCACGCGCCACCGCGGGCCGGCGCCACGACACCGCTGACCAAGGCGGCCGGTCATGTCCGTCATCGCCCGACCAACGTGACCGTTCCCGCTCAGCTGCAACCGACGACGTCGACGGCCAGTAGCGCCACCTACGGTGCGCCGTCGACCAGTTATACGGTGACGCTCGTGGCCACGGGCCTGTGCTGGGTGGACGCCACGAAGACCTCGACGGGGGCGGTGGTCTGGACCGGGACACTGCAGACGGGCCAGAGCCAAGCCATCACGGGCAACGGGAGCATGACCGTGCGGCTCGGGGCGGCCAACGACGTGACCATCAGGCTGAACCGGGTACCGGTGGTTCTGCCGACGGGATTCCGGTCGCCGTTCGATCTGAGCTTCGAGGCGGCGTGAGTTACCGGGCCCGGCCGACGGCATCGAGGACGAAGGCCAGGACGAAGGCCTCGTCGCGCCACGCGTCGTAGCGACCGGACGGGCCGGCGTGACCGGCTGTCAGCTCGACCTTGAACAGGATGTGGTTGGCCGGATCGGCGGCGCGCAGCTTCTGCACCCACTTGGTCGGTTCCCAGTAGCCGACGCGCGGATCCTCCAATCCCGCCGTCACCAACATGGCCGGGTATCGGACGGGGCGGACATTGTCGTACGGGCTGTACGACTTCATGACGGCGTAGATCTCGGGATCGGCTCCCGGGTTGCCCCATTCCTCCCACTCGATGACGGTGAGGGGGAGGGTGTCGTCGAGGATGGTGGTGAGGCAGTCGACGAAGGGCACTTCGGCGACCATGGCCCGGAAGGCGTCGGGGGCGAGGTTGGCGGCGGCCCCGATGAGCAGACCGCCGGCCGAACCGCCCCGGGCCACGAGTCGTCGGGGACTGGTCCAGCCGCAGTCGACGAGGTGACGGGCACAGGCCACGAAGTCGGTGAAGGTGTTGGGCTTGGCCAGGAGCTTCCCGCCCTCGTACCACCTCCGGCCGAGCTCTCCGCCCCCGCGGACGTGGGCGATGGCGAAGACGAAACCGCGCTCGAGGAGGCTGAGCCGGAAGGTCGAGAAGACGGGATCGATGCTGTGTTCGTAGGCGCCGTAGCCGTAGAGCAGACAGGGGGCGGAGCCGTCGCGGGGGGTGTCACGGCGGTGGACGACCGAGATGGGGATCCGGGTGCCGTCGGGTGCCGTGGCCCAGAGGCGTTCGGTGGCGTAGGCCGCCGGATCGTAACCACCGAGGACGGGCTGCTGTTTGCGCAGGACGCTCCCGCCACTGTCCATGTCGAGGTCGAAGATCGACCGGGGGGTGACGAGCGACGAGTAGTCGTAACGCAAGATGGTGCTGGCGAAGTCGGGGTTCGGTCCCCCCCACGAGGCCGAAGGGATCTCGGCGATGGGGATGAAAGTGCCCCCGGGGAGAGGCCGCTGCCAGGCCGACCCGTCGGCGGGGAGGGGAATGACCCGGACGCGGGGATTGCCGTCGAGTCGCTCGTAGCTGACGAGATGTCGGAAGAAGACGTCGAGACCTTCGAGCCTGACGTCGTGGCGGTGGGCGATGACCTCTGTCCAGCGGTCACGACCGGGATCGGCGGCCGGGGTGGCCACCACCCGAAAGTTCTCGGCCGCGTCGTTGGTGAGAAGGAGGAAGGTGTCACCGTGGTGCTCGACCTGGTACTCGATGCCCTGATGACGCGGCTCGACGACACGGGGGGCGGACAATGGCCGGTCGGCGTCGATGACGTGCACCTCGGCCGTGACCTTGGAGTGGAGCTCCAAGACGATGAAGGCACCGTCTTTCGTCCGGTCCACGCCGAGGTGGAAGCGTTCGTCGGTCTCTTCGTAGACGAGCACGTCGTCGGCGGTGGACGAACCCAGGGTGTGACGCCAGAGCTGGTAGGTGCGGTTGGCGGCATCGGGACGGGTGAAGAAGACGGTCTCGTTGTCGTTGGCCCAGGCCACCCCGTACGAGGTCCCCTCGATCTCCTCGGCCAGGTCCGCTCCCGTCGCCAGATCGCGGACGCGCATGGTGAAGCGCTCGTCGCCCGTGGTGTCGACGGCATAGGCGAGTCGTCCGTGTCCGGGGCTGACCGAGAGGTTGGCCACGTCGAGATAGGGATGCGGGCCGGCCAGGAGGTTCTCGTCCAGAAGGACCTGCTCGTCGGGCCACGTCCCGAGGTCCGCGCCGGCGCCGGATGTCTCGGTCCCCGGCGGATCGGTCCCCGGCGGGGTGTCCGGATCACGGCCATAGCCTTCGACCGGGAGGCGGCAGTGGATGGCGTAGTCACGGCCCTCGACAGTGCGGGTGTAGTACCACCAGCCGTCCTTGCGGACGGGAACCGAGAGATCGGTCTCGACGATGCGGGACCGGATCTCGGCGAAGAGGTGCTCGTGGAAGTCGGTCAGATGGGCGGTGGCCGCCGCCGTGTAGGCGTTCTCGGAACGGAGCAGGGCGAGGAGATCGGGGTCGTCGCGGTCCCGCAGCCACAACCAGTCGTCCACCCGACGGTCGCCGTGGGTCTCGAGGACGGCGGGGCGCCGGGGGGCCACAGGGGGCGTCGAGGGAGCGCCAGGAGGGCCCTGAGGCCCCGGGAGGGAGCCGGAGGAGGATCCGGCGGAGGATCCGTCGGGCAAGGATGGGGCCATGGGAGAAGGGTCCCACAGCGCAGGGGTGGCCGGACGCTCCCTCCTGGTCCTCCCCGTTGTTACTATCTAGGTAGGAGAAATCCCCGATCGATCGTGGGGTGGTCGCCGATGCGTCCAGCGCCCCCACGATCAGAGGTAGCCCATGACCAGCACGGATCTCGACCTCGGCCGCTACAAACTCGGTTGGAGCGATGCCGAGGACTACGTCTTCAAGCCGAAGAAGGGCCTCTCGGTGGAGATCGTCCGCGAGATGTCGGCCATGAAGAAGGAGCCGCAGTGGATGCTCAAGTTCCGGCTGAAGGCGCTCGAGCGGTTCTTCGCCAAGCCGATGGCCCCCTGGTTCGCCGTCAACATGCCCGACCTCGATTTCGACAACATCTACTACTACATCAAGCCCACCGAGGGTCAGGTGAACTCGTGGGACGACCTGCCCGACTCCATCAAGGACACCTACGAGAAGCTCGGGATCCCCGAGGCTGAGAGGAAGTACCTCTCGGGCGTGACCGCCCAGTACGAGTCGGAAGTGGTCTTCCACCGCAACCGGGCCGATCTCGAGGCCCAGGGCGTGCTCTTCTGTGACATGGACACGGCTATCCGCGACTACCCCGAGATGGTACGGCGGTGGTTCGGGACGATCATCCCCCCGAACGACAACAAGTTCGCGGCGCTGAACTCGGCCGTGTGGTCCGGCGGTTCGTTCATCTACGTCCCTCCTGGTGTGCAGGTCGAGATGCCGCTGCAGGCGTATTTCCGGATCAACGCCGAGAACATGGGGCAGTTCGAGCGGACCCTGATCATCGCCGACGAAGGTTCCCAGGTGCACTACGTCGAAGGGTGCTCGGCGCCCGTCTACTCGACCGATTCGCTCCACTCGGCCGTGGTGGAGCTGGTGGCTCTGCCCGGTTCTCGGATCACCTACACGACCATCCAGAACTGGTCCAACAACGTTTACAACCTGGTGACCAAGCGGGCCCGGGCCGAGGCCGAAGCCCGGGTCGAGTGGATCGACGGGAACATCGGCTGCCTGGCCGAGGGCTCGCGAGTGACCACTCCCGGCGGGGTGAAGCCAATCGAATTTGTGAGCCCCGGGGAGCAGGTGCTCTCTTTCGACGAGTCGAGCGGCGAACTCTGTTTCCGCACCGTGACGGCCAAGCGCTTCTCCGGTTACCAGCAGGTGCGCGAGGTGAAAAACGGTAGTCGCAGCCTGAAGGTCACTGACAACCATCCCTTCTACTCCTACGAGAACGACCCAGAGAAAGCGAAGAAGACCGGCCGTTACGACCTGGCCTACGTGCGAGCCGATCATCTGGAAAGAGCCATCGTGCCCGTGACGTCGATCGACTACGGCCACCCTCACAAGCTCCAGATCCCTGACTCGGTGACCTCGTTTACGGGTGGTAATCAGTACAGCGAGACGTTCGAGAGTGTCAGGGAGCGACCGGTTCGCATGGCACCCATCGAAGAGACGACCGACGAACTCATGTGGCTGTTCGGGTTGTTCGTCGGGGACGGGTCGATTGAGCGAGAGCCGGCCCACAACGGTGGGACTCGCTGGGCGCGAGTCACCTTTTCCGTGCCCCGGAACGACCGGGCTCGCCCCCGCCTCATGGACGTCATGAACCGCGTCATGCCGGCCACCGAGCCCGGCGAGCGACGCGACGGCGTGACGGTGCGCTGGTCGAGCGTGGAGCTGGCCGACTTGTTCGAGCTCAACGGCTTTTCCTCGGGCGCATACGCCAAACGACTTCCGGCCTGGGTTCTCGACCTGCCTGAGAGCCAGCGCCTCTCTCTGGTCGCCGGCTACCTGGACTCGGACGGGTGCGCGGCCAAGGGTCGGCGCGGATTCAGCATCACATCCGTCAATCGGCCCCTTCTCGAAGACGTGGCCGACGTTCTCACCTCTCTCGGGATCACCTCCCGGGTCCACACGGAGTACGAGGAGGACCGTCAGGTTCAGATCCTCGACTACACCGCGACCAGCCGAGGTAGCCACCGGATCGAATTCCGGGCCGATGAGCGCCTTCTCGGCCAGGTCAGCGAACGGTTGCGACAGGCCGCGCTGGAAGCGGCCCCGGCGACCACCAAGTGGTTCCGGAGCGTGGGCCGGTCACAGATCGAGTTGCCGGCGACGGTGGAGATCCGAAAAGTCGATGTGGGGGAGCACGTGGGCGAGGTGCCGACATGGGACATCGAGGTCGAAGGAACGGGCAACTTCGTGTCCGAGGGTTTCATCGTGCACAACAGTCGGCTCACCATGAAGTACCCGTCGGTCTATCTGATGGGACCAAAGGCGTCGGGTGAGGTTCTGTCGGTGGCCTACGCCGGCGCCGGACAGCATCAGGACGCCGGGGCGAAGATGGTGCATGCCGCGCCCGAGACGACATCGACCATCGTGTCGAAGTCGATCTCCAAAGATGGCGGGCTGTCGACCTACCGGGGTCTGGTGCACGTGAACGAAGGGGCCAAGCACGCCAAGAGCTTCGTCCGGTGCGACGCCTTGATCCTTGACGAGCAGTCGACGTCGGAGACGAAGCCCTACATGGAAGTCGAGGAGCGCGACGCGCAGATCGGCCACGAGGCCACCGTTTCCAAGGTCGGCGACGACCAGCTCTTCTATCTCATGAGCCGTGGACTGTCCGAGAGCCAGGCCATGGGCATGATCGTGAACGGTTTCATCGAGCCGATCACCCGGACGCTGCCTATGGAATACGCCGTCGAGTGGAGCCGTCTCATCGAGCTGCAAATGGAGGGCTCCGTCGGCTGACGGGCGGAAAGGACGCAGCCGTGCCCATGCGGGAGGAGTGCAAGCATTTCCAGAGCCGGACGTACGCCACCGGCGAGGTCGTCCGCTTCTGCGAACTCGATCTGGCCCCCGAAGCCCCGTGGCGCTGCCCTGATGACTGCGCCTCCTACTCCCGGCGACTGGCCGACGTGGGCTGGGTGCACGGCAGCCTGGTGGAGCCGGCCATCGAAGACGAGCCCGGACCCGGTGGGCCCGACGTCGTCCAGCTGCTCGAGGAGGCGGAGGACATCATCGATGCCGTCGTACCCGAGACCCTGGCCCAGGTGCAGATCCAGGAAGCGGCCAAGGCGAAATCGCGCCGCCGATGGTCATGGCGCCGCCGCTGAGCGACCCCCGTCAGCGGCCCCGGAATTCAGGCGGGCGTTTGGCCATGAAGGCGGCCATGGCTTCGACGAGGTCCTCGGACTGGAGCACCCCGGCGTTCCAGGTGGCCACGTAGTCGAGGCCCTCGGCCACCGACTGGTCCTGACCGGCGGTCAGGACCGCCTTCGTCCCTTCCACGGCCAGCGGCGAATTGGCGGCGATCTCCTCGGCCATGGCCAGGGCGGCAGCGGCGACGGCATCGGCATCGGGGAACACGTCGTTGACCAGTCCGATCTCCTTGGCCCGGGCCGCCGTGATGTCCTTGCCGGTGTAGGCGAGTTCGGCCACGTGGCCCTTTCCGATGATGTGGGGAAGCCGCTGCAGACTGCCGAGGTCAGCCACGATGGCCACCTTCGTCTCACGGACGGAGAAGACGGCGTCGGCGCTGGCCAAGCGGATGTCACAGGCGCTGGTCAGATCGACGCCGCCCCCGATGCAGTAACCGTGGATGGCGGCGATCACCGGTTTGGGGCAGTCCGCCACCGCGTTGATGGATCGCTGCAGCCGCTTGACACCGGCCCGAGCGGCCACGGCGCGGACGGCCATGGAGGGGGGCCCTTCTCCCTTGGCTCGTTCCCCACCTCCCCCGTGGTCGCCACCGGTGAGAAGGCCGGCCATCGCTTTCAGGTCGAGGCCGACGCTGAAGTGGGGACCACGGGCGGCCACCACCACGGCCCGGACGTCGGTATCGAGCGAAACGTCGGTCATGGCGGCGGTGAGGTCCTCCCAGAAGGCCGGGCCCATGGCATTGCGGGCTTCGGGACGATCCAGCCACACGGTGGCCACGTGGCCGTGGCGTTCGATGCTGAGTACCTCGAGGTCGGGCATCGCGACAGCCTAGGACGCCGCCCCTGCCGGTCAGGAGGCCGCGATGCGGCCGGTAACATGAGGGCGGGAGCGAGCCCCCGGGCCTGCGCCGTCGCAACCGTCTCTTCAAGCGAGGAATGACCCTGACCGCCTTCACCGCCGACGTGTCATCTGCCCTGGTGGGACCGCGCTGGTTGGCCGGTCGGCGGTCGGCGGCCTGGGAGCGCTTCGCCGGCGGGTCGTTGCCCCACGAGGCCGAAGAGGTCTGGCGTTACAGCGGGATCGACCGCTTCGACCTCGAGAGTTTCGCCCCGGTGCCCCCGACCCCCCGGCCCGAGGGGCTCGATCTGGAAGTGGGCCGTGCGCTGGCTGAACCGTTCGGTTCACGGGCCGCCCTGGTGGTGACCTACAACGGCGCCGTCGTGGGGGTGGAGAGGTCGGTGACTCTGCACGAGGACCAACTGACGGTCTCTTCCGTGCTGTCGGACGCCGAGGCACCGGCCGGACTGGGCGAGCTGGCTCCCGCCCACGACGCTTTCGGAGAGTTGCACGACGCATTTCTGACCGACGTCGTCCACATCGTGGTGGCCAAGAAGGCCGTTCTTCGCCATCCCGTCGTCGTGGTGCACCTGGTCGATCGTGTGGCGTCGTCGGGCTCGGCATCGGCCTTCCCTCGGAGCCTCGTGCATGTCGGCCCGTCGGCCGAAGCCGGTGTCATCGAATTGGTCGCCAGCGTGGGAGGGGTCGAGACGACGGGGGCGGCCGGCGCCGAACGTGTCGCTGCGCCCGTCCTGGTCATTCCGGTCACAGAACTCGAAGTGGAGGACGACGCCCATCTGGGCTACGCCAACCTGCAGGTGCTCGACCAGTCCTGCACCGAGTTGGCCGTACAGGCGAGCCGGGTTGGCCGCAACGCCACCCTGCGGTCGTTCACCGTCAGCCTCGGTGGAGGCTACGCCCGGGTAAGGACGGACTCGGATCTGATCGGCCAGGGAGGACACACCTCTCTTCTCGCCGCCTATCTGGGCACCGACAAGCAGGTGCACGACTTTCGGACGCTACAGGACCACCATGCCCCGCGGACGGAGAGCGAATTGCTCTTCAAGGGTGCGGTCGCCGATGAGGCCCGGTCCGTCTACAGCGGTCTGATCCATATCCGCAACGGGGCCCACGGGGCGCGTGCTTTCCAGACCAATCACAACCTGGTGCTGTCGGAAGGAGCTCACGCCGACTCGGTGCCGAACCTCGACATCGAGGAGAACGACGTGCGCTGCAGTCATGCCTCGACGGTGGGCCCGATCGATGAGGACCAGCGCTATTACCTGGAATCGCGCGGGATCAGCCCGGCGGTGGCCGAGCGGCTGATCGTGCTCGGGTTCTTCTCCGACCTGGCCAACCGGGCACCTTTCCCCGGCGTCGGGCCCTGGGTCGACAATGCCGTCAGCCACCGGCTGGCGGGTCGCCTGCCCTCCGATCGGGCGGGCTCGGCGACGGGCGCTGTCGATGGGTGACCGCCATCATCTCTGTCGACGCGACGACATGGATTCCGGCGAGGCGCGGCGATTCGAGATCGGACCTCATCGGATCGCCCTCGTCCGGATCGAGGACGATTTCTACGCCATCGGCGACACGTGCAGCCACGAGGACTACTCGTTGTCCGAAGGTGACGTGCTCACCGAGGAATGCGAGATCGAGTGCTGGAAGCACGGTTCGACCTTCGATCTGCGCACGGGCGAGCCGCAGACTCTGCCCGCCACCAAGGCTGTCCCGGTCTACGTGGTCCGGCTGGAAGGTGACGACGTGATGGTGGAACTCCCGTGACGACGGCCGGCAGCGACGGTCACCAGCTCGTGGTGCAGAGCTTGCGGGCCGGGGTGACGAGCCGCGAGGTGCTCGCCGGAATCGACTTGGTTGTCGGCAGCGGTGAGGTCCACGCCGTGATGGGCCCGAACGGATCGGGCAAGAGCACTCTGGCCCACGTTCTGATGGGCCGACCGGGTTACCAGGTGCTCGGAGGAAGTGTGACCCTGGACGGCCATGACCTGCTGGGCCTGCCCGCCTGGCAGCGGGCGCGCCTCGGGCTGTTCCTCGCCCCGCAGTACCCGACGGAGATCCCGGGGGTGGGCCTCCAGGAGATGCTGGCCGAAGCGCTGGTGGCCACCGGGCACGCACCGGTGGCCGGATCGGGTGCCGGTTCGGCTACCGACAGAGCGGCCGTGGAGGCGCAACGGGTGGGTCTCGAAACGAAGCTGCTCGATCGACCGGTCAATGTGGACCTGTCGGGCGGCGAGCGCAAGCGCAGCGAGACCCTGCAGCTGGCCGTCCTCCGTCCTCACATCGCCGTTCTGGACGAGCTCGACTCCGGCCTGGACGTCGACGGACTGCGCGACGTGGCCCAACGGGTACGGGCCGGCGTCGGCGAGTGGGGCCTGGGTGTCCTGGCCATCACCCACTATCAGCGTCTGCTCACCGTTCTGCGACCCGACGTCGTGCACGTCCTCGTGGGCGGACGCATCGTGGCCAGCGGCGGCCCCGAGATGGCCGAGGAGCTCGAACGCACGGGATACGCGCAGTACATCACCCCCGGCGATGTGAGGTCCGACGCCGGATCCGTGCGTCGGCCCGGATTCACGGAGCCGGCCCAAGACTCCTGAACACATCAGCGGAGCGGGCGGTACCATGATCCGGACCATCGGTCGAACGATGACGAGGGGGCCCCGTGCGTTTCTTCAGCTTCCATCTCATGCCCTATCCGGATCTGCCACCGGACTATGACGGACCGGCCTGGATCACCTGTCCCAACGACTTCTTCGACCCTGCTCTGGGCGGCGAGATCTACAACCGCTACATCGACGAGCTGCTCTACGCCGAAGAGGTCGGCTTTGACGGCGTCTGCGTCAACGAGCACCATCAGAACGCCTACGGCATCATGCCGTCGCCGAACCTGATCGCCTCGATCCTCGCCCGCCAGACGAAAAGGGTCCGGATCGCCGTGGTGGGCAATGCACTTCCCCTCTACGACCCGCCCACCCGGGTGGCGGAGGAATTCGCCATGATCGACTGTATAAGTGGAGGTCGACTGATCGCCGGCATGGTCGTCGGCGGTGGTCCCGAGTACTACTCCTTCTCCCTGAACCCGGCCCACGCCCGGGAGCGGTTCAACGAGGCCCACGACCTGATCATCAAGGCATGGACCGAACCGGGACCGTTCGAGTACATCGGGAAGCATTACAAGCTCCGCTACGTCAATACCTGGCCGCGACCGGTTCAGAAGCCGCACCCCGAGGTCTGGATTCCCGGGGCCGGGTCGCTCGAGACACTCGAGTTCGTGGCCAAGCACCACTACGCGTACATGGGTATCCCGTACTTCCATATCAGCGTGTTCGAACGGATGTTCTCGTTGATGCGCGAGGCATGCCAGGCCGAGGGCTACGAGGCCGATCCGTCGCAGCTCGGCTGGTTGGTACCGATCTTCGTCGCCGACACCGACGCCGAGGCCCGACGCCGGTATGAAGATCACTTCTGGTACTTCGTGCGACGGCTGCTGCCGGGCATCAACATCTCCCCCCCGGGCTACACGTCGGTGCGATCCGTCGAGAATGTCATGAAGGGCGCCGGAACCTTCGCCCTCAACCTGGAGACGTGGCAGGAAGTGGTCGACGGTCAGTACGCCATCGTCGGGTCGCCCGATACGGTGGCCGAACAGCTGGGGGCCAATATCGAACGCCTGGGTGTGGGCAACCTGCTCGGCCTCTTCCAACTCGGCACCTTGCCGGCCGACGACACCCACCGGAACCTGACGCTGTTCGCCAACGAGGTGATGCCCCGGCTCCGTCAGCGCTTCGGGGCCGACGCCGCCGCCGTGGGCACCGCCGCCGGCGCCAGGGAGTCCTCGTGACCGTTCTCGACGAGGCCAGGCTTCCCACGTCGGTGGGGGAGATCGAAATCCGACGCGGGGGAACGCCCGGTGAGTGTCCCCTCGTCTATCTCCATTCGGCCCAGGGCGAGGGCGCCGGCATGGTCCTGTTGGAGGAATTGGCTGATGGGCGTGAGGTCGTGGCACCGGTCTTTCCCGGCTTTGGCGCGTCCCAGGGCCTCGAGGCCATCGACGACATCGAAGACGCGTCCTTCCACCTCCTCGACGTGCTCGACCGGCTCGAATTCCCCCAAGTGGATCTCCTGGGTCTGTCGCTCGGTGGTTGGATGGCCGCCGAGTTGGCGACGCGCTGGCCCGACCGGGTCCGACGTGTGGTTCTGGTGAATGCGGTGGGCCTCTATGTCGAAGGGGCGCCCATCACGGAAATCTTCGGACGCCCGCTGGACGAACTGGCCGACGAGCTGTTCGCCGATCCCGAGCACCCGGTGGCCCAGTTGATGCGGGCCATGGCTCAAGCCGAACAGAACCCGGGTGAGATCCCTTTCGACATGATCCGGCCCATGATCCAGGCCCAGGCGGCCACGGCCAAGCTCGGATGGAACCCCTATCTGCACAACCCGAAGCTCGGCGGCCGGCTCCGACGGATCAGCGCGCCGGCACTGGTGCTTCGCGGCCGGCACGACGGCATCGTTCCCCGGGCTCATGCCGAGGCCTATGCGGCCGGAATTCCCGATGCCCGGCTCGTCGATCTCGACGACGCCGCGCACATGGCCACTCTCGAGGTCCCCGCCGAGGTGGCGCGCCTGGTCCACAGCCATCTCCAAGGTTGAGCGTCCGGCCGGCGCATCGGGATCGAGGCTCGTCCCCGTAGCGCCGACCGGCGCGCCCTCGACCCCGTGAACGACGCTGGTACCGTTCTGGCCCTATGGCGCGACGTGTCGAACCGGGCTCGAGCGCGGCACGTCGCGGGCGCCATTCCGCTTCTCGAGGCAAACGTCGTCCGGGCACGTTGCCGACGGCCACGGCGAGCGCGGGCGAGGTGGTGCCATCGACGGCGGTACCGGGAAAGAGAAAGCGTAAGAGGCGGGCCGGAGAGCGGATCCTGCGGGTGGCCATCGTCCTCGTCGCCCTCACTCTCATCGGCGCCGGCAGCGTCTACGGGTATCTGCGGTTCCGTCTGGGCCAGATCCCCACGGTCAAGTGCAAGACCTGCGCGGCGGTACCGAGCGGAGCGCCGTACAACGTCCTCATCGTCGGTTCGGACACCCGCGTCGGGAACACCGGGGGCGCGGCGAAGGCGTTCGGCAGCGCGGCCCTGGTCGGGGGTCAGCGAAGCGACACCATAAAGATCCTGCATGTCGATCCGGCATCAGGGACGGCCCGACTTCTGTCCATTCCCCGTGACACCTATGTGCGGCTGTCGGGCCTCCCGAATGATTCGGGTCTGTCTACCGACAACAAGATCAATGCCGCCTTCAATTTCGGGCCGAACGCCCTCATTGCCACCATCCAAAACACCTTCGGGATCGAAATCTCCCATTTCGTCATCATCGATTTCACCGGGGTGGTCGACCTGGTGAACTCGGTCGGGGGAATAAACCTCAACTTCCCCTATCCCGTCCGAGACAACGACAACGGCAACAACAACTCCGGGCTCAATGTTCCGAAAGCCGGCTGCCAGACACTGAACGGGAACATGGCGCTGGCCCTGGCCCGCTCGCGCTTTTATGAGTACGAAGTGCGACCCGGCTACTGGCTGTTCGACGGCAGCGGCGACCTCGGTCGCATCCAGCGCCAGAACGTCATCATCAAGGCGGTCATCGACAAGGCGCACTCGACCTACAACCCGTTGACGCTGAACGCCTTCCTCGGGTCCGTGGTCCACGATGTCACCGTCGACCAGAACACCTCCGGGAGCGATCTGCTCGACCTCGTGCAGAAATACCACGCGTTTTCGGGATCCAGTCTGGAGACGGCCACCCTCCCGACCGTCGGTGCCTATTCCTCCATCGGCGGCGACGTCCAGGTCGTGCAGGAGCC
>Ga0307374_10008525_pt1 | contig 15298 bp, 8 predicted proteins | sample OX3MG_FD_202532 | JGI IMG/M metagenome (GOLD analysis project Ga0307374, IMG submission 202532) | Soil microbial communities from Risofladan, Vaasa, Finland - OX-3 | ecosystem: Environmental > Terrestrial > Soil > Coastal area > Acid sulfate soil | place: Finland: Risofladan, Vaasa | collected... | reverse complement strand
CCGACCGCTACCCCGCCCAACGCCTCGGTCAGCTGGCCCTGGCCATCACGCTCATCCTGACCGTCAAGCTCGTCGCATGGGCCAAGCGCTGGACCGACTAGCCGCCGCCTATCCGCGCGCGCTCTTAATAGCGGACAGCTTCCAGCGCTCGCCCGAGGTAGTGCGGCCTGACGAGGCAGCGGAGGAAGTGCTCCGTCAGTTTGCAACAATAATTCCTCCGGTTGACGAGCCACTCCAGGTGCAGCTCATGACGCTGAAATCTGGCGGGGTGGGGGAGGGTCCTCCACCAAACCAGGAAACATCCGCCTCAACCTGGGCGGGCTGATACGGGCCATCGCCAGTGGCACCCTGAGGATTGTTGGCGCGATGGCCACACCGTGGACGCTGATATTGGGCGCTTTGATCACTTGGGATGCCCTCTGGTCTTGTCTCCAACTTGTACTTTCGGAGGATCACTCGTCCGTCGTCTGGGCAATGTGGATCAATCGCGACGAATCTAATACGGTGGCCAAGGCCGACGTTCCAAAGGCTGTGACTCAGGAGCGCAGAAGGTTTCGCCAGCAGGAAGTCAGTCCGCAGGAGATCGGACGCGCGCTGGATGATCTCGTGAGAATGCGGTGTATTCAACAATCAAGCAGTGATCCCGGGCGCTGGTGGCTTCGTGAATGGGTTAGCGTTGCCTACCGCTGAAGGTGAAGGGGTCCGAAACCCCGATTCAGCCTCGACCGAGTTGGCTGGCGCGGTAGGGCGCCACCCAGCGGAGCTTGCGGGTGCCGATTGCCACGCACCCCGCCGAGTCGAGTGCTCGGGCGAGACACTGGCTCGAATCGACGACTTGAGCCGGGGTTGGGTGCGCCCGGATGTCCGGATGGGTGGCTTGCCCGGGCCGACCATCGACCTCAACTTGACCGTGCGGATTGCCGGTCTTCCATGGTCCGCGGCGGAGAGGCACCGGCGTTGCGACGCTGGCACCCACCAAGATTCGATTCGGATACCGCTTCTGCGAGGATCGCCAGCCGGGGTGGAAGCTCGCCAGCCGCGACGTTTTGCCAGCTCAGCGACCGTAACCGGGTTTTGGACCCTCACACCCAGGGCGCTCTCCGTCCCGCTGATCACCCAGGTTCGGCCAAATTCACGCTCGAGGACCATCCTGCACGTCTCGCGTCGCCGTGCGAAGGCGGGCACGTCGCACGGCGACCGCAAGAAGCGTGACACTGCCCAGGAGGAGCAATACGATGGCCACAACCCAGGCCCCGGCCGTCAGGAGTACCAGCAGAGCCGCAAGCTGGAGACCCAGACCTGCGCCGAAGCCGACTCTGCGCCGCAATGCGTCTGTTCCAGCACCGATCACGGCATCGCGGCCTCTCTGCTTGAAGACATCCCGACGGATTATGGGTCAACAGTGCCAGCCTTGCCCCGCCGACCTATGGTGGCCGCCACTCTTAGCCACTCGATCACTAGCGCCTTATCGAGCAGAACTATCACCAAGGCAAGTGAAAGCCAGTCTGAGACGAAGCGAAAAGTAATGACCCCAGGGATGAGAAGGCACGCGTCAATGAAAAGCACGAGCCCGCCAAGTCCGCGCACGAAGGACCGTGCAGCCAGTGCATTTGCAGAACGTCTGATGGCCCACCCGTACCCCAACAAGAAGAGTCCAGTGAAACTGTCCATCCCCGCGGTGGCAAATAGGTAGGCCGCATTGTCTGAATTCCGATGGTGTGACAGTAGTGTCGCGATCGCACTGATCAATCCCAGAATCACCAGCATTGTCGCACCAAACCGCAGCTTGGAAGTAGCCCTTGGCATGCGCTCAGTCCTATTTCTCAGAACAACGAGGAGAGCCCGACGAGCGCGGCACCGATAGTTGATAGCGCGGACCCGAAAACCGTCGCCGCTCCGGCTACGAAATCCACCGTACCGAACGTTAGGCCAAAGGCACTTATGTCGCCGCCAATGCCAAGTGTGCCGGCGATTAGGCCAGCCCCGGCGAGTCCTATACCGCCCGAGAACGCCACCAGGGCGCCGAAGAAGATGATTCCGGCGCCGATGGACGTGGCGCTCTGCCCAGACCCGTCGGTGCCATTGATCGGGTCACCCCCCACATAGCCGTAGCTGTCCACGGATTGAGGGTTGCCGATCGATCCGGCAACGGCGTCGGACTGCGTGAACCGTTGCACTGCCTGGTTGTAATAGCGGTCGCCTAGTTTGGCGAGCCCGGTGACGGTCTGGTAGTAGCTGCTTGCGTATTCCCAGGGGTTGGTGGTGTCGAGGCTGCCGCTTTGGCTGGTGACATTGCCGTAGGGGTCGTAGGTGTAGAGGGCGGTGTCGGTGAGGCCGGTCGAACTGGTCATGCCGATGACGCTGCCGAGGATGTCGAGGGTGTAGTAGTTGTTGGTGGAGCCGGACCCGGCGCCTTGCCGCAGGCCGATCAGGTTGCCTTTGTTGTCGCGGGTGAAGTAGATCGGGTCGCTGCGCCCGGTGAGCCCGAGTAGGCCGTTGAGGTAGGTGACGCCGCCGCTGGCGGTTCGTTCCGACTGGCCGACGTCGGCGTAGGTGAACGTGTGCGACCCGACGGCGGTGGTCTGGTTCTTCGCGTTGTAGGTGGACACGGTCGCCCCGGACGGGGGGCTGGCGCAGCTGTAGCTGGTGCCGGTGGCTGTCGCGCTCCAGCAGGTGTTGCCGTCGCCGTCGTAGAGGTAGTCGGTGTTCCCGGACGGCCCGGGGTTGGCGGTGCAGTTCGAACCGGGGCTGGGAATCGTCCCGTTGCTCGTCCCGGACCAGCAGAGCTGGTCGGCGTTGTTGTAACCGTAGTAGACGGTGGAGGCGCCGGTGTGGGTGGCCTGGGTGAGGTTCCCGCCCGCGTCATAGGTGTAGCCCAAGGTAGTCGTACCGGTGACCGCGCTGGTCAGCTGGTCGAGAGCGCTGTAGCCGTAGCTGGTCTTCGCCCCGGCCTGGTCGGTGACCGACTGGATCAGCGCGGAGTCCGTCGACGCGGAGGTTGTGTAGCTGTAGGTGCGGGACAGGAACGTGGTCCCCAGTGGGCGTTTCGCGGTGACCGAGGTTTCCCGGCCGGAGCTGTCGTAGCCGATCGCGATCGACTCCCCGGACGGGTAGTTCACCGCGGTCCGCGCGCTGTTCGCGTTGTAGGCGAAGCCGGTGCACACCGTGGTGTTCGGGAAACTCGGTGCGGTCGGGTAGCCGGGGCAGGAGCCGCCCGGTTCGGCGAGGTCCCACAGGTTGTTCGACGGGTCGTAGTTGTAGGACACCGTGCCGCCGGCGTCGGCGTAGCTGGTGATGTTGCCGGCCTTGTCGTAGCTGACCGTCGAGGTCGTCGCGTCGGGGAAGGTCTTCTGATACACCCGGCCGAGTCCGTCGAGGGTCCAGCTGGTGGTGCCCGTGTTGTCCACCCGGGAGGTCAGGTTGCCGTCGGTGTCGTAGCTGTAGCCGATGCAGTTACCGGCGGCGGCGGCCGACGACGAGCAGGGGCTGGTGGTGTACCCGCCGAAGCCGAGTTCGATGATCCGCCCGAGCGGATCGTAGAAGTAGCTGGCTTTCTGGCCCTTCCCGTCGGTGACGCTGCTGACCAGGTTGGTGTTCGCGTCGATCGCGACGCTGGTCGCCGGACGCGGGGCCGGCGGGGTGATCGAGGACAGGTTGCCATTGCTGTCATAGCCGTAGGTGGTCGTGTTCCCCCGCCCGTCGGTGGTGGTGCACAGTTCCCCGGCTTTCGCTCCGCACGACGGCACCCCGGTGTCGCCCTGATAGGCGTCGGACAGATGCGTGCCGCCGGTTTTCCCGGCGCAGCCGGAGGCCTGCCCGGTGTACACGTCGGTCTGGTTCCCGGCGGTGTCGTAGGAGTAGGCGGTGCAATTGGCCTGCGGGTCGGTCGAGGCGTTCGGCCAGTAGTCGCTGCTCGGGAACGGCGCGTTACCACTCGCCGTCGGGTAGCCGAGGTTCGTCGTGGCGCCGCTGGTGCTGCCCTCGGCGGGCAGCTGGATCGACTTGAGGTTGTTCAGGTTGTCGTAGGCGAGGGTGACCGCGTTGCCGGGGCTCATCGCATCGGTGAACATCGACGGGTGATCATCCCCGCTCCAGGTTCCCTGGTGCGCGTGCCCGAGCGGATCGGTGACCTTGGTCACCTTCAACTCGTCCCTTTCGAAGGTGTACGTGGTTGCGTGACTGTTCGCGTCGGTGACGGTCGCCTCGTGCGTCGTGTAGTTCGTCGTGAACGTGTCACACGGTGTGGTGGAGGTGTGCGGGTCCGGGCGGCACACGCTGGACACCACACCGTAGGTGTAGGTGATCTCGATCTGCCGGCCGGCCGGGCTGGTGATCAAATTCAGCTGGTCGTTGCTGTCATAGCCGTAGGAGGTGGTCTTGCCGTTCGCGTCCACCACGGACGTCAACAACGTGTGTCCGTCCGGGGCGGTGCTGTAGTCGTAGGTCACCGTGTGGCCCGCCGCATCCGTCGCGGTCTCCAGATAGCCGTACCCGGCGCCGGCGGACCAGTAGCTGGTCGTGTACGCCCGGCCTTCGGTGTCGGTCCAACCGTCCAGATCCTCATCCGACGTCGGATCGTTCACGGTGATCGTGTTGCCGTTGCGGTCCTTCACCGAAGTCAACTCGTGTGGGGAGAAGGTCTGCACCAGACCGCCGCCGTGCCCGGTCAGCGTGTAGCTGTTCGACCCGGACGTGTACACCAGGTCCGCGTCGATCCCCGACGGGGCGGTGAAATGCGAGCCGTCACCGGTCGGGATGAACGTCCACGCCGTGCCAGTCGGCCCGTAGTAGGTGATGCTGCCGTCCCCCCACACCCCCAGCGACGTGTTCGAGCTCGGCGACAGACCCCACCCCTGCCCGAGGTAGCCGGTCAGGTTGTACGGGCCGGCCCCGGAGTTGTACGCGCGGGTCAACTGGAAGTTCTGCCCCACCCCGGTCACCGAATCGTCGGCCGCCTCCAGCACCGCATTGCCGCTGACCACATCGACCTTGAGTGTCTCCTTGTCATCGACCGGGTAACTGCGGTACGTCGCGATCGGGCGGTCCCCGGTCGGCATCTGCCAGTACACCGTCAAATACGGGGTCTGCCCGGCGGGCGCGGTGTTGTCGGTCACGCACAGCTTTCCGGCCGAGGAGGTTTCGCTCGTCGCCTTGATCAGTAACCCGTCCTGCGGGTGGTCGCCGTGCAGCCAGGCCGCGACCAGCGCCGTCGGGTACAGGTGCGCGTAGCCACTCGTCGTGGTCACCGTCGTGGTCACCGTCGGGCCGCCGCTGATCGTGTCCCCACCCGCGCTCGTCCAACTATTCGTACCGTCGTAGGTGTTCCAGGTCACCCCGCTCGGGGTGAACACCCGCGACAGGCCCAGCGCGGTGATCGACACCGAGCCGGTGTTCGACGTCACGTACAACCCCAGATCGGCGTTGAGCACCTGCGCCTCGGGCGGCAGGTTGCCGGTCACGTCGTAGCTCATCAGCACCCGCTGGTAGGCGGTGTACGTCCCGTCGTAGCCGATGCACATCGGGGTCACCCCGTCGAAGTTCGTGCTCGCCAGGGAACCGCCCTCGATGTAGCTGTCGCCGGTGTCGCTCAGGGTCACACTCGGATCCACCACCACCGGGAACACCCGGGCTGGCGCCGCCAGTCAACCCGGATTCACCGTCAGCGTGACCGTCGGTGCGGCGGCGGTACCGCCGAGGGTGTAGGAGACCGGGCCCGGGTCGTTGGCCGCGGTTGCCGCGGAGTCCCTGACCACCGGCGTCGGCAACCGCAACCGGGCGATGCCGGCGGCATCCACCACGTCGACGCCGCCGCCGCTGGCCACGAGCCGCGCGCCGCTCGGCAGCCCGAGACTGAAGGTGAACTGGGAGCCGGCCGCCGCCGACGCCAAACCCAGGGTTTCCTTCGGGCCCTGCCCGGTCGCCGTCTCGGTCAGCGTCACCCCCGGCAGCGCCTCCGGGTAGGTCACGGTGGCACCCGATACCGACCCGGCGCCAGCCGCCCCCTGCAAAGCCATCGACATGTTGAACCCGCCGACGGCGACACCCACGGCTCCGGAGGCGTCGCTCGGCACGGTCAGGGTGTACCGGTCCGCCCGATTCCGCCAGCCCGACCCGGCGGGATTCGCGACCAGCGAGTCGTCGATCTTCTGCCAGGCGCCCGATGTGTCTTGGTAGTTCACCGGCGTCGGGAAGATCAACGTCTTGTAGGCATGCCCGGACACGTACGTCCGCGAAGTCGCCCGCCGCAGCGAACTCACCTCTCCATCCCTCGCGACCTGACCCGACGTCGGCGTGCCCACCCCCGCAGCCGAACCCGTGCTCGCCGGTGCCGGCGGCGGCGCCGACGCCGCCCGCGCAGCACCCGGTGCCGCGACCGGCACCAACAGCGCCGCCAGCACCGCCCCGACCGACAACACGGCCCGGCCAGACAGGCCCCCGGTCAGCACACCCCGCCGCCGGACAGCGTGACGACCACCACGAGCAGGCTCAAACATCGCGACCTCCGCGTAGTCGTGAAGCGTCCAGCCCGAACACGTCGACGAACTCAACCACCGCCGAATGGACACACCCAACCGGCGCCAGGCGGCGCCCTGCTGGAGGTGCAGCGTCAACCCGTGGCGGCACCGTGACCGCCCCTGTCATCGGCCAGGACAGTCCACCGCGGGGAGCCCCCTCGGTCATAGTCCGGCAAGCGAACACCCGGAGGCATGGTCGGGGCCTGGCAAGAGACGGTGATCGGCGACGCGAGGGCCGTGAGCGACTCTCGGTTAGGTCGGGCGCAATGTTCGTATTAGCGACCGCGATTCGGTCAGCAGTTCGGTCAGCAGGTGGATCCGCCATGGGTTTCGCCGCCTGAGGCGTCAGCTAGTCACGGGGCGGCGAGGGGAGCATGAGGTCCGGACAGACCCAGGCGCGCTGAGCGCCGCAGTGTTGCACGACACGACCACGAAAACAAGTGCCGCCCGCCCTGCTGTTCCAGCCCCTTGCTATTCGAGGGCTGCGAGGATGCGCCCCGGCACGCGGGTCTCGCGACTAGCGCACAACAGGAGCCGTGTAGCTACTCAGCCCACCGCGAAGGCCAACACGAACCGGCGATGGCGTTGCTCCAGGGCGTACCTGACCATCATGAAGCTCAGGGCGGTGACTCCGAACGCGGTCAACATGCGACCACCCTGCCAGCAGCCGGTCGTTGGCAGACCGTCGCCACCGACGACCGAGCACGCTGTGCCGGTCACGACCGGGCGCGCTGACTGTATCTCCTGAACAGCGTCGCGCGAGGTCGGTCCCTCGCCGTCGGCTGCGCGGTGTAGCGGCTGTCAGGACGGCATCATGGCTCGTCCTTGAGTGTGAAATGAACGGCCGCGTGGGTTACCCCGAAGGCTCCGAGGCGACGGACTCGACCTGTACCTCGCCGACGGGCTGGGACACGATTCTTCCAATGTTTTCAAGGCTTTCGCCCCGACCGCGTGACAGCAGAGTTATTCACAGGGCGTGTTGCGACACCTCGCCGACGGGGCGGGGTCAGGCGCTCACCCGTCTCAGGCGCTGGGTCATCGTCGCCGCCGCTGGGGAACCGACCCTCAGGGAGCCAGCAGGGCAGCGAGGCGCCTACGTGTCTCGATCGTAGATGGTGCCGCAGGACCGTCCGTCTTGACTCGAATGTCGATGACCCGCCGCAAGCTGGTGATCGCACCCGGTGTGTCGTCGTTTCGAAGCTGAGCCTCCGCGAGGGCGTCCAGGTCGGTGGCGACTTCCTGATCAACCCCGCCGTAAGCCGCTTCATCGACGGCTGCAGCACGGGCGAAATACCCAACAGCCGCGCCCGCATCACCGAGACCGAGTTCGACCAATCCCAGCCGGAAAAGGACAATCGCAATCCGCGGATGAGTCGCTCCGTATAACTTCTCCGCGCCTGCCAGGGTTTGCCCGTACAGCGGCAGCGCGTCGGTGAGCCGGCCGGCGTCGTGGTAGGCGCTGGCGAGGTTGTTCCGGCTGGTCAGGGTGTCCGGGTGGTCGGGGCCGAGCAGCCGCTCATATTCGGTGAGGGTGCGCTCGAACAGCGGCAGCGCATCGGTGGGCCGGCCGGCGTCGTGGTAGGCGCTGGCGAGGTTGTTCCGGCTGGTCAGGGTGTCCGGGTGGTCGGGGCCGAGCAGCCGCTCATATTCGGTGAGGGTGCGCTCGAACAGCGGCAGCGCGTCGGTGGGCCGGCCGGCGTCGTGGTAGGCGCTGGCGAGGTTTTTCCGGCTGGTCAGGGTGTCCGGGTGGTCGGGGCCGAGCAGCCGCTCATATTCGGTGAGGGTGCGCTCGAACAGCGGCAGCGCATCGGTGGGCCGGCCGGCGGCCTGGTAGGCGCTGGCGAGGTTGTTCCGGCTGGTCAGGGTGTCCGGGTGGTCGGGGCCGAGCAGCCGCTCATATTCGGTGAGGGTGCGCTCGAACAGCGCCAGCGCATCGGTGGGCCGGCCGGCGTCGTGGTAGGCGCTGGCGAGGTTGTTCCGGCTGATCAGGGTGTCCGGGTGCTCAGGGCCGAGCAGCCGCTCGCACTCGGTGAGGGTGCGCTCGAACAGCGGCAGCGCATCGGTGCGCCGGCCGGCGGCCTGGTAGGCGCTGGCGAGGTTGTTCCGGCTGGTCAGGGTGTCCGGGTGCTCAGGGCCGAGCAGCCGCTCATATTCGGTGAGGGTGCGCTCGAACAGCGGCAGCGCGTCGGTGCGCCGGCCGGCGGCCTGGTAGGCGCTGGCGAGGTTGTTCCGGCTGGTCAGGGTGTCCGGGTGCTCAGGGCCGAGCAAAGCTGTGCAGCATTCGGCGACCCTCCGGTGATGCGCCAGGGCGTCGATCACCAGGCCTGCGCTGCGTAAGCTCCGGCCGGTCCGGAACATGAGGGCGTGCGCGTCTGGGGTCCCTAGCGCGCCAGGGCAGTGGACCTCCAAAAACCTGACGTTGGTGCGCAGCGACAGCGATAGCAGCGCCAGACCGGGCAAGTAGTCGGCGTCGGGCCAGACTTCGAGCAAGGCGTCTGCCGCGGCTCTGGCGGCCAGCAGGAGTTCCTCGGGGCTCAGGGCCTCGCGGACGACCCGCTGCACCAGAGCATGCACACGCACCGTGCCGCCACCGGAGCCGGGTGCAAGCTCTCCCTCGTCCACTCCAGCTTCGGGGCTGAGGCTGGCCAGGCTGAACCTGCGGAGGACCCGGAGAGCGTCCGCGGCGTCGTCGATCCGGACATCCTCGCCGACGTCGTCCGAGCCGGCGGGATGCCCGGCGAGGTAGGCCCGGGCCGCGGCGGTGGTCAGCAGGTCGGCCGGAATGCCGTTCGGGTCGAGTAGCGCGAGAAGAGTCAGCGTCGGCCTAGCCAGGCCCAGGGGCGGGCAGCGGTCGGCGGCATCGAGGGACATGTTCCAGGTCGTCGCCACGATCGCCTGGTAGGCACGGTCGGCGGGGGCGTCGGCCGGTAGTACCTCGGCCAGCCGTCGGGCGGCGAACCGACGCCGATACGCGGCGCAGTCCAGGCCCCGATCGAGGATGTAGCTGGCGGCCTGGGCTATCGCCAGCGGCAGCCGGCCGAGATCCTCGGCCAGCTCGGCCGCCTCGCCCAGCTGGGCCGACCCCAGCCGGGACGCAAGGTAGCTCAACGCCTCCTGCGGGGTGAACAGGTCGACCTCGACCGTCTGCCGGCCCTCCCCGCCAAGCACGGCGTCGCGGCGGCGGGTGCTGACAAGCACCCGCCCGGCAGGCCCGGCCGGCCACCATCCGCTGAGGTCCGCCGGGTCGTTGAGGTCGTCCAGAACGACCATCCACCGCTTGTCGGTGCCCGCCAGCCAAGCCAGCAATCGGGTCGCCCGGTCCTGCGGGGTTTCCCCTTCAGGCGGGTCGGCGACATCCCAGCAGGCCTGCGCGTAGCCGGCCACGATCGACTCCCGGCTGGACGCGGTCACCCAGATCAGCAGATCCAGTTCGCGCTGCTCCCAGCATTCCTCGACGTGCGCTGCGGCGAGCTGGGTCTTGCCGATGCCACCCAGCCCGGTCAGCACCTGGGTGAGCACCGTGGTCCGCCCGGGCGCCAGTCCGTCCCGCAGCGCCGCGGTCACCATGCGTGGCTGGTAGCCGTCCGCTAGCGGAGGGACGACCCCGACCCGATGCGGCCACACCGTCGGAGCGCGCCGCTGCAGCACCGGGCCGGTGTAAACGTCGCCGAGGATGTCCCGGCCCGCGGCTGCCGCGCCTGGCCCGCTCGCGGACACCAGCGGGTACAAGTCCTCCACCCGTCGTCCTAGCGATGCTCGGGCGCGGATGGCTGGCCGGTATGCAACGTTCCAGTGATGTCCCGGCCGGCCGCGACCGAACCGGGTCCGCTCGCCGTCACCGTCGTCACCTGGTTCACGATGGTGGTCGCCGCGTCGGCCGGCAGCGGCGTCCCAGTCGTCGGTCGCTGCTCTCCGTGGAAGGTGATGTGCTGGCCGTAGATCACCTCCAGCAGTCCCCGCAGCCCGGCCACCCGGGCCATCAGATCAGCATCGGAGGGGTCCGGGTCGGTCAGACCATCGGCCACCTCGGCCACCGCAGAGCGCAGTTCTCGAAGCTGATCTGTATACCGATCGAGTACCGCGAGATCCACCGGGCCGCCCACCAAGTCCCCGTCGAGAACCTCGGCCGGACCGGCGGGCACCTCCACGACCGACCAAAGGTCCTTCTGAGACCGCCTCCGGCGACGCAACAGATCCGTGGCCTGCCCAAACAGGAAGTTGATCCCCGCCGTCAGCGCGGACCCGGCCAGCGTCACCGACAACGAATCAACCACCACACACCCCCGCCTCAAGGGCCATTCTCCACCGCTTCTCGGTGCTCGTCCGCCCATCGTCACGATCCACCAGCCAGAGGGGTCCCGCGGCCGTTAGCTTCGCGCGGGCACCGATATTCCGTTTCCGGCACACTGAGCGATACCTCTACTCCTGAGAGCTACCGCCCGGTTGCCTTCAGCGCGAAACGTACAGCGCCGTCGGTGACCCCAAAGGCCTTGAGGCGACTCCTGCGATATCTGGCCGATCGATCACCTCGGGGGAGCTGTCGCCCCCGCCCGAAGCCGCGAAAGCCCAGGTCACGCTCCAGGAATCCCAGTAGCGCAACGGCTTGCGGACGGATTCGAGTGTTCGCGGAGTCACCTGACAAACCTTGATCCGCCTCCCAGCCGTGGATCCCAGGGGTCCTGACACGGTGAGATCGTCTACGTGCCGTTCCAGGATGTTCATGGAGCGCGCGGGACCAGACTCGCGCTCAATCAAGCTCCAACGGACTGGCAGCTGGCCTACGCCGGCGACAGCAATTATCTCAGGCCGCTGGTCATCGTCCGGCCCGCGTTGGCGCGAGGTCGCCTGGCCAGGAGGCGAAGTCGTCGATGAGGAGCGGCGCTAGGTCAGGACCTCTGGGAGCCCGCCGACACGGGTAGGCGGCGTGAGTCGTCCTTTACGAGGCCGTTGCCGCAGCCATGGACCACCTCGGGTCGGGACTGCCGTGGGTCGTCGACGGGTATCTGCGCACGATGGCCGAGGAGTTCGTCCAGCGCGATGCTCCGCGGGCCGACGGCGCTTCCGTGGCAGACGCGGCGTACGAGGTGTGCGACCGGTCGAAGCGTCTCCTCGGCTTCTGCGGGCTGCCTGCCCGGCTAGGAGCCTTGGTCGGAAATCGCCGCGGGGGCGTTGCGTCGACAACTTGTGGGCTCAGGGTGGGGGTTCGTTGGTTAGACCTCGGCCGCCCCTCCTGGGCCACCCCAGGGCCTCGCAGGAAGACGCTCTCGCACGCACGGGCTATTTGGACCCACGCTCCTATGCATGGGCTAAGCGGTCGTCCAGCGTTCAGGTCGACGCCCCCTTCTTGCGAAGAATGCGAGGCCGACCAGGATCGTGGCGACCAGGGGTGGAAGGACGCCATGGGTCGGACCTGTTGTCGCGAGCGCGCGGTCAGTCCGGGCCGAAGCGGTGACGGACCGGCTCGCCGGCGCCTGCTGGCTCACCGGGAGATCCTCAGCGACCTCCGGCGAAAGTCCCGACACCGTTGGCAACAGCAGTCGGGACGGATGGGCTGCCCCGAAGTACACGGTGATGGTGGAGGGTGTCGGAGGCTGGATGTAGGGGTCGCCGTTGTGACCATTCGGCGAGTCGGAGACCGTGACGAGCAGCCGGTGACCGACGTCGAAATGATTGGCGAGTGGCCAAATCGCGATTCGGTAGTTAATGATCTGACCCGCCGGCACGGGCAAGTCGCGCCGGAAGGGGTAATAGGGCTTGCCGGTCCTCGACAGGGTCGGATCGACCTCACGGGCGGCGGCGCGTAGCTCGCCGTTTTGGAGCAGGTGCTTGCTACCGGCCGGATCGACGTCGTACACGCCAACGTTGAACGCGGTGTCCTGGCCGCTTGAACTGGAGGCGTACAGGTCTAGCTCCGGATAGCCAACGACGTCGGTCGCCGTCGTGAACGGCACGCTAGTGAAGTTGATCTGCTCACCATCGGCCAGACTGCTCGACTCCAGTTGGGCGTCGTTGGGCAGGTACTGGTAGGACGCCGAACCGTCGATCCCGGGGCGTCTCACGATAGATCGTCCGCCACCGAGGTAATACGTCGCGTACTTCGTCGGTAACGGCCAGTGCTGCGCGGTCACCCAGCGACCATGTCCAGCTTTCGCGCCGTCCTCACCACCGTTGGGGATGTAGACCTGCACCGGCGGGTCAGAGGTGACGCCCGAGGGTAGGCCTTTGAGGTAGTAGTCCAGCCAGCGCAGCCGCTGCGCCCGGCCGTCGGGCCGCCGGTGGGCCTCGCTGTGGGTCCATGGCCCCAGGATCAACCGTTTGTGCGAAGTCGTGATCTCCTCGAAGTTGTTCAGCCCGCCATAGAGCATGTCATCGTAGAGGCCCTCGTCCATCGCCACCGGAACGTTGATCTTGTTCGCCCACTGGTTCGGCGACCGTTCGGTGTAGAAGGAGTCCGCGAACGGATGCTGCAGGTAGTCGACGACGATGGGCCGATAGCCAACCTTGTTCGTCGCGTAGCAGACACCGGTGGTCGTCGGGTTGTTGTTGAACTGCAAGGGTGGAGCCTCGGTCGGGGTGCGGTCTTTGGCGTCCCACTCGATCGGATAGCCGGCCTGGAGCAGGCCACCGGTGTAGATGAGATCGCGATACAAGTCGTTGTAGTCCGACGTCGGATAGATGGTCACGAGGTGGGGGGGACGCCGTCCGGCGGCGAAGAACTCAATGATCGCCGCGTACGACAGGCCTTCCATCGCAACCTTACCGTTCGACCACGTCTGGATCGCGCCCCACTCGACGGCGTCATAGGCAGCCTGCTGTTCCTCCGTTGAGAACGCGTTGTCGTAGGTTCCACATGAACTGTTCGAGCCCGGTGACGCGACGTTGATGAACACATACCCACGGCGGACGAAGTAGTCTCGCTCCGAGTTGACCACCGGACCTGTCGGGTCGTCCTTGTAGTACACGTCGAACCACACGATCACCGGGAACCTTCCGGGTGCTTCGGGGCGGGCAACGTCGGCCCTTACCTTGGTCCCGTCGGCCATGGTGAAGTACTGGTCAGGCTCGAGCACCTCCTTGTAGGTGGGCTGCGATGGCTGGTAGCCGTGGGTAGCACGTGTCGGCTCTGCGGTCGCCGCGGGCACGAACGCTGCGATGACGGAGCAGGCGACGAGCAGCACCACCCCGCGCCAGCCCTTCGCGTGAGCTAGCGCCCTCGGTGGCGACCCCGTCGCGTTCATCCGAACTCCCCTCAAACATGATCACGGGCTACCGGCAACCGCGGCCCGTTCACGGGCCCACTCCAGTCGCCCAGGATCTATCATTCGGCAATCCCAGACCCGGCACCTTGGATGAATCGATCCGACTTTCGCCGAAATCTTTGATGAAACGTCAACGAGGAGCTCGCCGTGCAGGAAGCCAAGAACAAGAGCCAAGGCACGCTTGAGTCGATCCGAGCATCCGAGACCGGCCGCGAGGACCTCCGCCCGACCCAACGCTGGGAGCCGGCCGCACCCGACGGCTGGGCACCGGTCGCCCGCGTGTGCCAGACCGTGCGCGATGCGCTCGAAGAGCTCACACAGACGATCGTGGATGCCATCCGGCGCGAGATCGACGACTACGCCCGGACCCCCTCCGTTTCGACCGGAGACCTGTTCGCCTCGGTCTACCAGAACGTCGACGTCATGCTGCTTGGCATCGCGGAGCATCGGGGTCCCCACGGGCCTGAACTGGAAGTTCGGCGGCAGCTGGGGCGCTACCGTGCACGACAGGGACTGCCGATCCAGTCGCTGGTCGCCGCCTACCACGTCGGGTATCGGGAACTTTGGGCGGCGCTCGTTCGGGAGGCCCGGGCGGCAGGGGATCCGACTCCCGATCTCTTATTGGAGGGCAGCGCGATCGTCTGGGGGTGGATCCACTCGATCACGGCGGCTGTGACCGACGAGTACCTACGGGAGGTGGCACAGCGTCAGGCCGCCGACTCACGCGCACGAAGTCACTTCATCGATCTCCTCATGCATGATGCCGCGTCGGAGGAATGCGCCGAACTGGCACGTGGCTATGGCTTCCGGCCCGAGGGCACATTCCAAGCGCTAGCGGTTCCGCTAACAGGCGGTGAGGAGGCACAGATAACGGACTCGATTCGGGGTCGCCGGGCCACGGCGATCGTTGGCGACCGCGGTCGCACGGCGATCATCCTCGTCCAGAGCGGCCGACCTGAATCCGGCAGTCCCCAGCTTGCGCTGGGAGTTAACCAGCTCGCGGGTGTGGGTCTCCCTCGAGTTGGAATCGCCAACGTTCGGTTGAGCATTGTTGATGCCGAGCGTGCCCTGGAGCTGTCTCGGCGCCGCGGACGGCCATCCCGATTCGAAGAGGACTGGCTGGAAGCAACCCTTCTGTCACATCAAGAGACCCTTGCTCCAGTGCTTAAGAGATCCATTGACGTGGCCAGGCTTTATCCCCATCTCGCGGAGACAGTCCGCACGTTCGCCGCAGTGGATCTCTCCCTAGCAGAAGCAGCACGCCAGCTTCACCTTGCACCCAACAGCGTGCGACATCGTCTGGATCGCTGGACGCAATTGTCCGGAGTGAGTCCATGGACCCTAATTGGAGCAAGTAGATCTTTGATCGCACTCGAACTGTGCGGCTCCGAATCGTGGTCGTAACTACTCAGCCGGTCTTCGTCTGGTGACCGGCGTGGCGGCTTGATCGTTTGTCAGTTGATCGCCAGAGTTGGGCTTATCGGTGCCGTTGCTGGTGCCCTCGGCCGTACTTCCCCCTTGGCG
>Ga0307374_10008523_pt1 | contig 15299 bp, 11 predicted proteins | sample OX3MG_FD_202532 | JGI IMG/M metagenome (GOLD analysis project Ga0307374, IMG submission 202532) | Soil microbial communities from Risofladan, Vaasa, Finland - OX-3 | ecosystem: Environmental > Terrestrial > Soil > Coastal area > Acid sulfate soil | place: Finland: Risofladan, Vaasa | collected... | reverse complement strand
GAGCGGCGCCTGTCCGGACGTGACGTTCACGGTCAGCAGCACGACCGTCACGACCTCGTCCTCGACGACCTTCCAGGGTGGCGCCTGCACGACGCTGGCGGCCGGGACGAAGGTCGAGGCGACCGGCCCGGAGACCGGCACGAACATGACCGCCACCAAGGTGTCGATCGAGAGCCAAAGCGGCGGCAGCGGCGGCGACGGGATCTGAAAAAAAAGCCCCGCGCCTTCCATCGGGGAGGCGCGGGGCTCTGGCTCGGTGCTCGGTGCTCGGTTCGGTGTTCGGTTCGGTGTTGGGTGCTCGGTGCTCGGCTCAGTGCTCGGGCGCAGGGCCGGGCCTCTCGGGTTGGCTCCTCTCAGCGGATCTGCGATGTCGTAGCGCCGCTTTCTCTCCGTTCGTCATGCCCGCGCAAGCGGGCATCCAGCCCCGAGCACTGAGCCGAGCCCCGAGCACCGAGTTCCGCTCAGGAAGCGGCCGTCACCGGCTGCAACTGAATCTGAAGGCGCAGGAGCTCGACGTCATGCGCCGAGCAGAGCGCCTCGAGATCGCCGAGGCTGCCGCCGTCGACGAATCGCGTGCTGACGATGACGCACTCCACCGCGCCCGCTGCGACCAGCGTCCTGAGCACGTCGCGGTCGCCAAGCACCGGATACCCGTGCACTTTGGCTCTTCGCTTCATCGGGTCGTCATCGATGAACCCGACGATCCGGGCCGGCTCCTGGCCGTTCAACAGCTCCCTGACGGCCAGCAGCCCCGCATTGCCGGCCCCGTAGATCAGGCAGCGGCGGCCGACGGCACGCCGCCGGTTCGCAAATTCCGCGATGAGTCTGAACGAGGCCCTGGAGACCGACACCAGAACGAACAGCAGCATGGCGTCGATGACGAACACCGCCCGGGAGTAGCTGCTGAACCGGTACAGGTACAGGAGGATGAGTTCGGCGCCAACGGTCCCGGCAATCACGCCCTTGCCGACCGTCACGGCGTCCATCATGCCGAAGTACCGCCACACGCCGCGGTAGACGCCGACCACGAAGAACGCGAGCAGTTGTGACGCCAGCACGACCGGCAGCGACTGCAGAAACAGCGAGTAGTTGAGCGGAAGCTGCCCCCCTTCGAACCGCAGCCGGTAGGCGGCGTAGTACGCCACGGCGATCAGGCAGACGTCGAGCGCGACCTCCGCCACCCGGCGCTTGTACATGAAGTCGGCGATGAGCGGCGTGAGCCGGCCGTCCTTCATGCGGGCCAGTTCGGACTCGTCGTACGTCCTGACCTTCGACAGGTACACCGCAAAGACGACGATGGCCAGCAGGAACACGGCCGCCATCGTGATCGTCCAGCCGAGGTCCAGCAGTCCGACGGAGACCGAGAGCCCGCCGGCGGCCGCGGCCAGCCCCCAGAGGGTCATCACCGCCCGGCGCTCGGAGAGGCCGATGGCGACCAGGCGGTGCGACGTGTGATCGCGCCCGCCCTGCGAGATGCGCCGGCCGGACAGCACGCGCATCGTGGTGACGAGGGTCGTGTCGAGAATCGGGATCAGCAGGAGGAGGACCGGGCCGGCCACGACCGACAGCAGGCTCGATTTGGTGCCGGCCTCGGGCCGGTCGACCAGCGTGAGCGCCGCCAGGTTCAGCCCGATGAAGAGGCTGCCCGTGTCGCCCATGAAGATCGACGCGGGGTTGAAGTTGTACACGAGGAAACCGGCCGTCGCTCCAAGGACGAGCGCGAGGTAACCCGTGTACGGCGCCATCCCGCCTTCCGACACCAGGCCGATGAGCAGGAAGCCGCCGGCGATGACGCCGATACCCGCGCACAACCCGTCCATGTTGTCGAGCAGGTTGAACGCATTGGTGACGCCGACAATCCACAGCAGCGTCACCAGCGTGTCGCCCGCGAGCGAATGGGTCCAGTGCAGGCGATAGCCGAAATAGAGCAGGAGCGAGGCGATGACGATCTGGCCGATGAGTTTGCTCGACGCCTTGATCGACAGGAGGTCGTCGATCAGGCCGAGCGCCGCCATCAGCGCCACGGCGCTCAGCAGCCGCCAGAGACCGGTCAGGGGGCCGATAATCGGAAGGAGAACGGCGACGCTGGCGACAATGGCCACGCCGCCGAGGAGCGCCGTGGGGCGACGATGCCAGCGGTCGGCCTTCGGCTTGGCCACATAGCCGAGCCGATGGGCCGCTGCGCGGCATATCGGGGTCAGCGCCAGCGAGACCGCCAGTGCGGCACCGAACTGGAAAGCCAGACGGTGGACTTCAACTGAACCAAACACAGGGCGGTGTTATTGTAGCCGATTCCGGCGCCCGCGCACCCGCCCGAGCCCCGAACACTGAGCACCGAGCCCCGAGCACCGAGTTCCTAGACCGCCTGGAACATCGTCAGCGCGAACCGGGCGTCGGGGTCGATCCACTGATCGCGCACCCGGAAGCCGGCGTCGTTCACCACGGCGATGATGGCGTCCTGGTCGTACTTGTAGGAGCTCTCGGTCCAGATCGTCTCGCCCTCCGCGAACTCGACGCGGCACCCCGCCCCCGGAATGGACACCGACTGCCGGCGGCCGCTCACCAGGTGCATTTCCACCCGCGAGGCATCCGCGTTCCACCGGGCTTCGTGCGCGAACGCCGCGAGGTCGAACGTCCCTCCGAGCTCGCGGTTGATGCGGACGAGCAGATTGCGGTTGAACGCCGCCGTCACGCCGAGCGGGTCGTCGTAGGCGGCGAGGAGGTCGGGCTCGGGCTTCACCAGGTCCGCGCCGACCAGCAGCGCATCGCCCGGCCGCAGCATCCGGCGGATGCGCGCGAGCCGATCGGCGGCATCCGGCGGATCGAAATTACCGATGTTCGATCCGAGGAACAGCACGAGCCGCATGTCCCCGTCGCGGCGCGCCGTGCCGGCCAGCAGATCCAGGCCGGCCCGGTAGGTCGCCTGGTGCCGGTGCACCGAGGCCGGACCGAGTCGGCGGAGCGCTTCCGACGCCTGATCGAGCGCCGCCCGCGAGATGTCGACCAGGTGCACGTGCGCCTGCCGGACGTCCCCTCCCATCGCCGCGAGCAGCAGGGCCAGCTTCTCGCCACTGCCCGATCCCAGCTCCACCAGCGTGACCGGCGGCGTCAGCGAGGCGGCGATCTCCGCGCCATGGCGGGCCAGCAAGCCGAGCTCCGCCCGCGTGACGCGATACCAGGGCAGGCGGCAGATCGCGTCGAACAGGGCCGAGCCGAGGTCGTCGTACAGATAGCGCGGCGGCAGCTGTTTCGGCCTCCCCGCGAGCCCCGTCCTGACGTCACGCGCGAAGTCGTCAACCGGCTGCGCTTCCGCCTCGTCTCGCGTTCGGCTGGATTCCGGATCGGCCAGCGACACCTTCGTCATCACTTATCCCTCATTCCTCATTCCTCATTCCTCGTCCCTCATTCCTCGTTTCTCATTCCTCATTTCGACTTCCTCCCGAGGCCGGCCTGAAGCCCGGCGCTACGACCCCAAAGTCCGAGCACCGAGCACCGAGCACCGAGCCCTGAGCCCCGAGCCCCTGGCCCGCCGAAGCGCCTGCGGCCCGAAGGCGGCCGGCCCCGAGTTACCCCACGCAGCGGAACGTCGCGTAGACGTACGGGTACTCCGGCCGGAACCAGTTCCGGAAGCTGCGGCGCAGCAGTTCGCGTGCCGTGGCGGGCGACGCCCCCTTCATGACGTAGTGGCGGCCGTCGAAGAAATCGACCGAGTACTCCGGGTATGACGCGGTCGGCTCGAAGCCGGGAAACCTGTCGAACACCGTGGACGTCCACTCCCAGCCGTTGCCGACCAGATCCTCCACGCCCCAGGCACTGCGGCCGGCCGGATGCGCCCCGGCCGGCACCGGATCCCACTCGGCGAAATCGAAGCAGCCGTGGTGCGGCGCCGGCTCGTCGCTTCCCCAGGGAAACGGTCGCTCCTCCCCTGCGGGTGTGCCGTAGGCCGCGCGATGATATTCCGCTTCGGTCGGCAGCCGGCCGCCCGCCCAGCGCGCAAAGGCGGACGCCTCGGCCTGGCTCACGTACACCGGCCACGACAGCGGCAGCGGAATCCCCTCGAACATTCCGCGCCACATCCAGCGGTCGCCGCTCCGCTCCCAGAACAGCGGATGGCGGATGCCTTCCGTGCGCAGGCGGCGGAACGACTCCTCGCTCCACCAGCGCGGGTCGTCGTACCCGCCCGCTTCGACGAACTCCATATACGCGCCGTTCGTGACATCGTTCACATCGATGGTGAACGCCGGAACGTCGACCACCAGCTCGGAAAATTCGTTGTCCCAGCCGAACGGCTGCGCATCGCGGTTCGCACCAAGTGTCGCCCGCCCCGCCGGAATGCGGACCGCGGGCCTTGAGCGCCCGAGGGCCTGAACGCCCGAGGGCCCGGATCCGTCCGCGCCTGTCGTCGCACCGAGCTTCCGCCGCCGCTGAAGCTCCGGCGGACTCGCCGCAGCCTTGGCGAAGGCGGTCACCTCGGTCCCGCCGAGCCCTGAGCCGCGAGCCCCTGGGCCCGCCGAAGCGTCTCCGGCGCGAAGGCGGCCGAGCGCCCGAGTTTCCCGCTTCTGCGCGTACGGCAGCCGATGCAGGATGTACAGGAGCGTTTCCTGGTGCATCGCTTCGTGTTCGAGGATGGCGTAGGCCGCCTGCGCCCGGTGCAGCAGCGGGTGGCCTGGCTGGTCGATGTCCGCACGGACGAGCGCGTCCAGCACGCGGCGGTCGCATTCCGCCACGAACGCGCGGACCTCCTCGCGGGCCGGCCAGGCCGGCGGCCCATCCTGCGGCTGATCCGGGTCGATCCCGCGTGCGAACAGCGTCTCGAGCCGCGCGTCGATGCCCGGCCGGCCGAGCCCGCGCTTCACGAGCGTGTTCAGGTTGAACGCCGCCAGATGGCCATCGTAGAAGGCGATGGGGTGCCTGAGCGGGATCGGCTGTGCGTAATACGCGTTCGGGGAAACGATCGCGAAGATCTGCCGCGACCGCTCGCGGCTGCGCTGGAACCAGTCGACCAGCGCCCGCCGATCGACCTGTTCGGCAGCATGCGCCCGCGGCATGAGAGAGACTCCTTCCCGACGGCCTTCGGCCGTTTCACGTTCGTCATGCCCGCGTACGCGGGCATCCAGTCAGCCTTCCGGTGAGAGTCCGCCAACGGCCCGCAGGGCGGGCCGGCAAGGGAGTGACGCGGGGTGACTGGATCCCCGCGAGCGACCGGGCCGGGGTCCGGGCAGGGCCGCACCTACGTTAGGATGTCGCACGGTCGCCAAAAGATCCAGCCTTGGCCCCCTTCATCTCCGGCGGGCGCCGGCATATCCCCCGGTCGCCCTTCCCGCAGACCCCGGTTTTTTGCCCTTCGCCCTCCCCGCAGACCCCGGTGTTCCCCCCTTACGTCATGCCCGCGTACGCGGGCATCCAGCCAGCAGATGCGGCGCCGACGCGGAGCCCTAACTGGCACTGTGCGAACGGCTTAGGCTTGACTTGCCGCGCGGCCGCAGACTACGCTCGAAAGTCGGAGTGATTCTCAAGGGCGCAAGCACACGACCGCCGCGCCATAGCGCTTCCCGCGAAGGCGGGGGTTTGGGGCGGAGCCCCATGGAGATCGTTCTCAACGGCGAGCCGTTCGGCCTTGACGGCCCCCTCAGCGTCCGGGCGCTGCTGGAGCGGCTGTCCATCGACCCGCGCCGCGTGGCGGTCGAGCACAACCTCGTCGTGCTCAAGCGGACGACGTTCGACGAGACGATCCTGAAGGACGGCGACCAGGTGGAAATCGTGAATTTCGTGGGCGGCGGGCAAGTCTAGGGATGCCTTCACAAGGAGTCAAGGAGCCGAAATGAGCGCGATCAGCCGAATCACCGTCTCCCCAGACGTCTGCGGCGGCCGGCCGTGCATTCGCGGACTCCGCATCCGCGTTAAGGACGTGCTCGATCTGCTGGCAGCCGGTGCAACGCGGGAAGAGATTCTGGCCGACTATCCGTACCTCGAGCCCGACGACGTCACCGCCGCGCTCGAGTTCGCCGCCCGTCAGAGCGACCACCCGATTCTGCGGAGTGCGTAGGTGCGTTTCCTTGTCGATGCCCAGCTGCCGCCTGCCTTGGCGTGGCTCATTGACAATCTGAGTCATTCAGCCGAACACGTCATGGACTGCGGCCTCCAGGCGGCATCCGACGCAGCCATTCGGAACCACGCGGCACGCATTGGCGCGATTATCATCACAAAAGACGAGGACTTCGCGGTTCACCGCGTGCTCCATGATGGCCCACCAGTTATCTGGGTGCGTTTGGGAAACGTCCGACGGCCCGGACTGTTGGCACGGATGCAGGCCGAATTTCCTGCCATCGTCGCTGCCCTGGAGCGAGGCGATACTCTCATCGAAATTGCCTGACGCCTCTCCACCGTAAGGGCCGACGCACTGTTGCGCGGGGTTGGCGCCTGTGAGACGATCCGATCGTATGCAGTCCAGTCCTCTTCGCGAACTCCTCCGCTCGAAGCCGACATGCGTCAGCCCCGCCAGAACCGCAGACCGGGGACTGTAGACCGAAGACCATCATGAATACACCGCTCGTCATCGCCGGCCGCGAGTTCCGTTCGCGGCTCTTCGTCGGCACCGGCAAGTACTCCTCCAACCCCGTGATGGTGCAGGCGCTGGAAGCATCCGGCGCCGAGGTCGTCACCGTGGCCGTTCGACGCGTGAATCTCCGCCAAGCGCCACAAGTTTCACCCGAAGACTTGCAGGCAAGATCCGGAGCGTCAGCGACGGCTGCGCGTGGGGGTGGGGCCCCACGCGCACTGAATGATGCCCGGGCGGGCGAATCTCTCCTTGACTACATTGACCTCAGCCGCTACATGCTGCTGCCGAACACCGCCGGCTGCTACACGGCGGACGATGCGATCCGGACCGCGCGGCTGGGCCGGGAAGCGGGCCTGTCCAACTGGGTGAAGCTCGAAGTGATCGGCGACGAGCGGACGCTGTTTCCCGACAACGAGGCGCTCGTGGAGGCGACCCGTGTGCTCGCCGCCGAAGGCTTCATCGTCCTGCCGTACACGAGCGACGATCCGGTCGTCTGCCGCAAGCTGGAGGAGGCCGGCGCGGCGGCGGTGATGCCGCTCGGCGCGCCGATCGGCTCCGGCCTCGGCATCCAGAACCTGAACAACATCAGGATCATCAAGGAGTTCGCCAAAGTCCCGGTCATCGTCGACGCCGGCGTCGGGACCGCCTCGGACGCGGCCATCGCGATGGAGCTGGGGGTCGATGGCGTCCTGATGAACACTGCGATTGCCGGCGCGCAGGATCCGGTCGCGATGGCGGCCGCGATGCGTCACGCCGTGGAGGCCGGGCGGCTCGCGTTCCGTGCCGGCCGGATTCCGCGCAAGATGTACGCGACCGCGAGCAGTCCGCTGGAGGGGGTCGTCGGAAGGTGACTGCCCCCGTCGTAGCACCGAGCTTCAGCTCGGTCCATATCGTCGCGCCGAACTTCAGCTCGGGCCGCCCCGAGTCCCGAGCCACCGGGACAGAATGTCGCGGCCTTCTCCATCGTCATTCCCGCGGAAGCGGGAATCCAGGTCGGGCGAGGCCATGCGCCCTCTGAGCGAGGACGACATCCGGCGTCTCGAGCGCGAACGGCTGGAGGCCGACCGCCATTACAACGAGGCGCTGACGCTGCTCGACGCGGCGCTGCAACGCGAGCCGGCCTTTCCCGCCCCCCCCGACGCACTCGACGAGACCCTCCTTCGTCAGCTCAACGAGCGCTGGCGCATTCTGACGGACCCGGCGCCGCCTGCCGGCGGCGGCCTGCGCGGCCGCCTGAGCCGGTTCGTCTGGCGACTGGTCGCGCCCGTGTTCGAGCGGCAGCAGGAGTTCAACGGGGCGCTCATCGAGCACCTCAATCGCAGCATCGCCGGCGAGCGGTCCACCCGTCAGGCGGCCGGTCTGGCCGTGGCGGCGCTTCGCGATCACGTCGTCGGGCTCGTCGCCTTCCAGTCGCGGCTGATTCAGTATCTCCAGCAGATCACCCCGTACGTCGACACGAAGGATCGCGCGCTGGCGGCGAGCGTGCTGCGGGATCCCCACGAGCAGGCGCGGGCGCTGGAGTCGACGATCGGGCTGCTGCAGCAGCAGGTGTCGGTGCTGAAGCGGGAAAGCGCCCGCGGCCCGCGCGAGGCGCCGGAGGGAAGCGAGGCGGAGCCGAGCCGCCGAGCGCTCGCGCGTGGGGGTGGGGCCCCACACGCACTGAATGATGCGGACAGCTCTCGGGACAGAGAAACCCGGCTGAACGCCTACAAGTATCTGGGTTTCGAGCGGGAGTTCAGGGGTTCGCCGGAGGAGATCCGGCGGCGGCTGGCGGCCTACTGTCCGTATTTCGAGGGGGCGTCGGACGTGCTCGACGTCGGGTGCGGGCGGGGGGAGTTTCTGGAGCTGCTGCGGGAGCGGGGGATTTCAGGCCGCGGGCTCGAGATCAATCACGAGATGGTCGAGGTCTGTCGTGCGCGCGGGCTCGACATCGTCGAGGGGGACGTCGTCAGCTATCTGGCCGGCCTGGCTGACGGCGCGCTGGGAGGGCTGTTTGCCGGACAGGTCGTCGAGCATCTGGAGCCCGACTATCTGATGCGGTTCCTGGAGCTCGCGTATCACAAGCTCCGGCCCGGGTCGAAGATCATTCTCGAGACGATCAACGTCGACAGCTGGTCGGCGTTCTTCGGTCCCTACCTGCGGGACATCACGCACGTGCGGCCGCTCCCGCCAGAGACCCTGCTGTTCCTGCTGCGTGCGAGCGGCTTTCAGCGGGTCGAGACCCGTACCAGCTCGCCGATGGGCGACGAGGCGAAGCTCGCCCGCCTGCCCGTGCAGGCGTCCGCGTCCGCTCCGCCCGGTGTGGCCGAGCTCATCGCGGCGTTCAATCAGAACATCGATCGCCTGAACGGCCTGCTGTTCGGCGACGTCGACTACGCGGCGATCGGCGAGCGGTTGTAGGCGCCGCTCTCACCAGCGTCATTTCCGCGCGAGCGGAAATCCAGCGCGGCGTTCAGCTCTCGAAGGCCGCCCCGGTGTTGCGTTTTTTTTCAACACCCGCGCGTGGCAGGCGTTTCAGCCATTGCGATCATTTCCCCGTTGCACACGCCCCGCGACGATGCTACCGTCGTCGACTCCTGATGATTCTCGCAGAGTCTCCTCTGCCTGCCGCCTGGCACGCCGCTCGCAGGTGTCAGTCGCGGCACAGGCAGGAGGAGAGCAGTGCAGGAGCCGATTTTCGTACGCGTCAGTAATCTGGAGCGACGGATGGACGATCTGGAAGGACAGCTTGGCTCACTCAGGGTCGAGGTGAAGGGCTTTCGGGCTGAAGTTCGGCAGGAATTCGCGAAAGTGGGGCGGGAATCTGCCCAGGAATTTGCGAAAGTGCGGCAGGAAACCGCCCAGGAATTTGCGAAGGTGCGGCAGGAAGCCGCCCAGGAATTTGCGAAGGTGCGGCAGGAAGCCGCTGATTTCCGAGCCGAGGTCCGGGGAGAGTTTGCAACGGTTCACGCCCGGATGGATGCGGGGTTCGAGGAAGCAAGGCGGTACATGCTCGTGCTCCACGAAGAGGTCATCGGGCGTATCAAGACCCTCGGCGAGCGGTTTCAGCGCCCGGACAAGTCCTGAGCGACGTTATCCAGCGGATGCGCTCAATTGATGACCGTCGCCCCCGGCGGCGGCTTGTCGACGAACGTCCAATCGTCGATTGCCAGTCCAAGTGTCCGGGTGTCCTTCTGTCCGTAGCTGCTCGGCTTCCAGGTCCGGCTGACCCAGGTTTCGAGCATCATTCGGCCGTGGTCTTTGGGGACGCGTACGTAGGCTGTCACCGGTGTGCCGCTGTTCAACCGCGTATCGACGATGAGCTGCTCCCTGGACGGATCCTTACGCCAGAACTTCACCTCGACCGGGTGTTTCGCTGCGTCCGGATGGTGAATCCAGAACCTGAGCTTCAGATATCGGTTCGACGCGGGAAAGACGTCCACCGCTTCCTGCGTAGTCCATCGAAACAGTCCGCCGCCCGAGCCTCGCTCGAGACCGTACAAGCCGACAACGTACTCCCAGTTGAATCTGAGCGCACGGTAGGGCGGCCGCAAGTCGCTCCATCCGACATAGGCTGTTGAGGAGACGAACAGCGCCACGATGAGCCAGGCGGCGACCCACCGCGCACGCCGTGGCTGCGCGGCAGCGACCGTCTCCCCCCCGGCGTGTGCCAGGGCAAATGCCGGATCAACGGCCGTAAACAGCCAGAACAGGAACACCAGCACGGTGAGAGCGGCTGCCGTGTTCTCGGTGGGCATGCCAACAAGCGAGACCAGCGCCACGCCGATCAGCGTCCCCTTGAGCGCGCCGGTCATCAGGTGCGTGGCGCCGCTGCCCCGGCTGCGGACGACGAACGGGATCAGCATCGCGAGCCAGACAATCCAGCCGAGGCTCCCGACAACACCCATTTCCGCCAGCTGGTGGCGATACCAGTTCTGCGCGTTGTCCGGCGTGAGCCAGGTCCCTGAGCTCAGGCTCCCGTAGTCCACCGCGAGCGTCGGAAAGGTTCCAATGCCGACGCCAACGAGCGGGAACTCGCGGATCATCCGTGTGGCCGCGGCGCCGTAGTCGTTGCGGTTCCACATTTCGACTGCGAAGTGCTTCAGCGACGCCAGGGAGGTCGATGGCAACGTCTTACGGATGCGTGCGAAGGCGCCGACGTCTGCCTGTGGGGCGATCGCGACCACGGTCAGGGTCATCGCGAGTGCGGCCGCGATTCCTGCCAGCAGCCAGCCGCGCGCCCGTCGCGAGGAGAGAGTCTTGACCGCGTACCACAGCACGAACATCAGTCCGACGCAGGCGGCAGCGGTTGCGGTCCGCGAGGCGGAGGCCCATACGTCCATCCAGGACGTCACCATGGCGACCGCTCCGAGGCCAAGCAGCCACCGCCGTCCGGTCCCGACGGTCCAGGCCAGCAGCACCGGCCCCCAGATTGCGGCCACGACCCCGAACGCATCCGCGTCCAGCATCCCACCTGAAGCCCGGCCCAGGTAGCTGTACAGTCCTCCGTTCAGAAAATCCATGTTGACGAAGGCCTGGTACATGGCCAGCAGACTGCTCACGAACCAGCTTGCGGCGAGCGGCGCCATGACCCACGGCAGGAAGCCTGCAGGCGGTTCGGTCCCGAAGATTCCAAAGAGCCTGTCCAGCCACAACAGCGGCAGCCCGAGCGTGAGCACCGTATGAGTGATGGCGGTCGCTTCAACCGGAGGCGGAATGCCGAGCCCGGAGTTCGCGAGGTGATACACGTTCAGCAGGTGCAGGTTGAAATCGCATTCCCGCAGGACGATTACCGGCCAGACGAAGGCGATACAGAGAAGCCAGACGATGACCGGCCATTTCCAACGTGGAGGCAGGCGCCAGGTCGGCCAGATGACGGTCGCGGCCACGGGGCCGGACAGCGCCGCCAGCCAGACGCACTGAAACGAGACATTGGCATTGCCTGCGAGCGCCAGAATGATGGCGGGGGCGATGTACGTCAGCCCGAGAACCAGAGCCGGCCCCAGCCTCGGGAAGGCAATGCTCAGAGCGAGGGCAAGAAGGAACGCGAGGAGACTGGCCGGCGCGATCGGCGGAAAGGCTCGGGCCGTCAACACGACCTGGAGCGTCAGGGCCGCGAGCAGCGACAGGATGACGACGAGACGGGTCAGTCGTTCCATGTCATCGCCGTACGGCCGCTTTGACCGCCAATCCGGGACCGGTCAGCGAGCCAACTTCGAGCCCCAGCGTCCTCATGCCGCCGGGCTGCCTGAAGAACGCTTCGCAGCCAGCCCCTCACGATAGAGCCGGGCAATATCACGGACGAGTCGTCCCTCGCTGAAGTGAGTCGACACGAACGCCCGCCCCGCCGCCCCCATGCCCGCCCGCTCAGCGGGCTGCGTTGCCAGACGCTCCATGACCGCGGCCAGCGCCTGCGCATCGCCTGGTGGCACCAGCAGTCCGCTCACTCCCGCTTCGACGACGTCCGGCACGCCTCCGACAGCCGTCGCTGCGACCGGCCGGGCTGCCGCCATGGCCTCGATCAGCCAGAGCGGTGTCCCTTCGTTGATGGACGACAGCACCGCGACATCGACGAGGCTGAGCAGTTCGACCGGGTCGTGGAACCAGCCTGCGAAGGTGACCCGGTCCTGGACCCCGAGCCGCTCGGCTTCTTCGTGCAGTGATTCGCCGAGCTCACCGTCGCCGGCAATCAACAGCCTCGCGTGCGGTACCCGGGCGGCCACCAGCGCGAACGCCCGAATGAGGGTCGCCACGTCCTTGATCGGGACGAGCCGCCCGGCGAACGCAAATACCACGTCCTGGGGCGTGAAGCCGTAGGCGAGTCCCGCCTCGACATCGCGCGCGCCGAGATCGAGATAGCGGTCCAGCGCCAGACCGAGCGGAACCACGGACACCTTCCGCTCCGGGGCGATCCGGAACCGCTCGACGATATCCCGTTTCTGGAGGTTGGAGATCGCGATCACGCGATCGGTGGCGCACAACGCGAGGGCTCGTTCGACGGCGCGCGTCATGGCGCTGCCGAACCTGCCGAAATAGCCGGTGAAGACGTGTCCGTGAAAGGTGTGAACGACCAGACAACGCCCTCGTCGAGGCCTCGTCAGATTGTACGTCGCGGCCGCCAGGCGCCCGAGCGTGCCCCCCTTGGCGGTGTGCGTGTGCACGACGTCCGGCGTCGTCCGGAACGTCAAGCTGAGGATCGCGAGAAACGCCCGCAGATCGTCGAGCGGGCTCAGCCGGCGTCCGAGTGCCGGCACTTTGGTGGCCGGCAGCTGTCGGTCGCTGACGAGACGTTCCAGATCGCCCTCACCGGCGCCGACCGATCCGTGGACGAGGAGGGTCTCGTAACCAAGCGTTCGCAGCCCGGCGTCGAGCGTCGTGACGTGCCGCGCGGGCCCGCCGACGTTCAAGCGGGAAATGATGCGGAGAACTTTCAAGGAGGAGGCCGGCGCGATGCCGGTTAGAGGGTATTCGAGTTTACTGAGGGGATGATGAGTGCCCCGGAGTCGCGACTGCCGCACGAGCGGTCCTGATCAACCCGACCCCGTCCAGGTACCAGAGCTCAAGCATCATGACGGCGGCGGCCCACGGAAGGCAACGTCCACCTTCTTCAGCAGACCGTCGGGGAAGCACGATGAGTTCGGCGGATCCGTCATCCTCTCTTGGGCCGCGGCAGAATGGAGAGGTCGACCAGCGTGTTCATCAGCCGTTCAGCGGATTCCGCGACCGACTCGCGGTCGGTGTGCAGGACCATCTCGCAGGACTCGTCCGGCGGCTCGTATGGCGCATGGACGCCGGTCAGACCGGGCAGTTCGCCGGCGACGGCTCGCGCATACAGTCCCTTGACGTCCCGTCTGGTGCACTCCTCGAGCGGGCAGTCCACGAAGACCTCGACAAACCGTCCTTCCGGTAGGAGGCTCCTGACACGGGCTCGGTCGGCAGCATAGGGGGACACGAACGCACACAAGACGATGTCACCGCGCTCGAAGAGGATCCGGGCCACCTCGCCCGCCCGCCGTATGTTCTCGGCGCGGTCGGCGGGACTGAACGCGAGGTCCCCGCAGAGTCCATGTCTCAGGCGATCACCGTCGAGCACGCTCACCTGGCATCCCGCCTCGAACAGCCGCCGCTCCATCGCCCGCGCGAGGGTGGACTTTCCCGATCCCGACAAGCCGGTCAGCCACACGACGGCGGCGGAATGCCCGTTCCGCACTTCGCGCTCGGCGGGGGCAACGCCAGCCGACTCCCAGACCACATTTGGCGACGCGCCGGGCCGCTCCCGACTTCCGGTGTCGGCGCGCCCGAAGACCTCTTCTGCGGTGCGAACCGCTCCTCGGATCATGCCGGCAGCCATTGTGGCGTTCGTAAACGGGTCGATGAGGATGAAGCCGCCGGTCGCGCGGTTCCGATCGTACGGATCGAAGAAGATCGGCTCTGCTGTTGTGACTTCAACCCGACCGATATCGTTCAGCTCAAGAGCTGAGACATGCTCGCGATGAAGGCTGTTCACGTCTATGCGATGCACGAGACGGGTCACGACCGCACGCACAGTGCGTGTTGTGTGCTGAAGGATGTAGCTGAAACCTACTTCCAGCGGCCTCTCGTTGAGCCAACAGATGGTGGCGTCCAGCCGGCGTCCAATTTCCGGCAGGTTCATCGGCCGGACCAGCATGTCGCCGCGCCCAACATCGATGTCATCCGCCAGCCGGACGACGACCGAATCGCCCGCAACAGCAGTCTCGATGGCCCCGTCGGCAGCCTCGACACTCGTCACACGCGACTCCAGACCGGACGGGAGGACAACCACGTGCTCACCGGGAGCTAGTGTCCCTGACGCAATGCGGCCCGCAAGGCCACGATAGTCCTGATTCGGCCTGATAACGCACTGCACAGCCAGCCTGAAGTCAAACAGATTACGATCAACACCGACATTCACGGTTTCGAGATGGCGGAGCAGAGTTGGACCATCGTACCAGTCCATCCCGTGACTCCGTTCGACAACATTGTCGCCACGAAGCGCACAAATCGGAATGCAGGCCAGGTCGACTATCCCAAGCTTCTCGGCAAACCCTTCGTACGCGTCAACGATGTCTCGAAACACATCCTCCCGATAATCAACCAGATCCATCTTGTTCACAGCCAGAACCACATGCGGGATTCGCAACAGCGACGCTATGAAGCCATGACGCTTCGACTGAGTGACGACGCCCTTCCGTGCGTCCACGAGCACGATCGCCAGCTCCGCCGTGGACGCGCCCGTCACCATGTTGCGCGTGTACTGCACGTGCCCGGGCGTATCGGCGATGATGAAGGTGCGCCGGGGCGTCGAGAAGTAGCGGTACGCGACGTCGATCGTGATGTTCTGCTCGCGCTCGGCGCGCAGGCCATCGGTGAGGAGCGCGAGGTTCAGCCCGTCCTCGCCGCGGCGGCGGCTGGCGCTCTCGATCGCCTGCAACTGGTCCTGGAAGATCGACTTCGTGTCGTACAGCAGCCGCCCGATCAGTGTGCTCTTCCCATCGTCCACGCTGCCGGCAGTCGAGAAGCGCAGGAGGTCGCGGTCGTCCAGCGCAACCGCCACGCGCGTCGGCTTCACCAGCCGGACGGCCGCCGGCAAGGATCGCTGCGACACGGCAGCGTCGTCGTCTTCATCCAGAGTGCGTAAGCGCATCGTGTCGATCCTAGTGTCCAACTTGATCGATCGTAGAGCCCGGTCGATCGCGGTGTCCGGCTTCAGCCGGACCCGCTGCTTATCCCCTGCGCTGTC
>Ga0307374_10008522_pt1 | contig 15299 bp, 22 predicted proteins | sample OX3MG_FD_202532 | JGI IMG/M metagenome (GOLD analysis project Ga0307374, IMG submission 202532) | Soil microbial communities from Risofladan, Vaasa, Finland - OX-3 | ecosystem: Environmental > Terrestrial > Soil > Coastal area > Acid sulfate soil | place: Finland: Risofladan, Vaasa | collected... | reverse complement strand
TCTCTACGTCGGTGCCAGCGTGTAGGCGACTATCTGCGACGCGCCCTTGCCCGCGCCGTATTTGGGTCCACCCGCCGGCACGATCACGGTGTTACCAGCGATGGCGATGGGCGAGTTCGTCGACCTCGGCAGCTGCCGCTTGTAGACGATCGCGCCGTTCGAGCGGTTGAGGGCCAGCAGCTCGCCTTGGAACAGCGTCGTGAAAACCAAGTTGTTCGACACCGTGGCGGCGCCTAGCGGAAGCCCGTTTACCTTGGTCTCCCATTCGACCTTTCCGGTGACGAGGTTCAACGCTTCGACGTCGCCGGAAAGCTTCTTGCCCACGTTCACACCGACGACTTGATCAGTCTTGGAGAAAGAGAAGGCGAAATTGCAAGTCACGACGTAGACGGTGTTCCCCGCCACAGCCATGTTGGTCAAAATGCCACCAAGGGCGCCAGGGATGTACGTGAAGGGGACCGACAGCTTGCTCTTACCCTTAAGCGCCTTCAGCGAGTCGTCGTCGTGGCCGTTGTGAGTGCCAACCGGTGTCTTCCAGATCAGTTTTCCGGTGGAGGCGTTTATCTCGTAGACGATGCCCATCTTGCCGCCGCCAATGACGACCGGGACACCGTTGGCGTTCGCCGAGATCGGCGAGGCCTGCATGTCGTAGTCCTTGAAGTCGTTCGTCACGCCCTGGTAGTACCAGCGAAGTTTGCCCGTCGCGGCGTTGAGGTTGACGTCGCTGTCGGTGTAGAGCAACGCGCTCGGATCCGTGAGCGCCGACGCCAGGGATTGGTAGGGATTGCCAATGCCGAAGGTCACCGACCCGTCGGCGCTGACCAGTGGTGTCTCCCAGGCGCCACCCGCCCCCAGGCCGACGGCTATGACCCCCTTGTCGCCCTTCGGTACCGTCTTGAACGTCCACAATAAGGCGCCCGTTGCGGCGTTGAGAGCGAAGACCACACCCCCGCCCGGCACGAGGCCGTACTGACTCGCCAAGTAGACCCGCCCGTTCGCGACCTGCGGTTGAATGCCGAACGTGCCCTGATCCTTCTTGAGCAGTTTGTCGTTCGACCAGATGCTGTGACCGGTGTTCGCGTTGAGTGCGAAGACCGTCCTGGGGGTCGCGCCGTAGACCTTGCCGTCGACGACCGCAACGCCGTTGGGCCCGGGTCCGCTCGTCTCCTTCTTGTTCACGAGGTACGACCATTCGAGATTGCCCGTCGCCAGCGAGAGCGCGTAGACGTTCGAGTGGAGGTCTTGGACGTACACCACGCCGTTTACGACGATGGGTGTCGCCGCGAGTGTGCCGTACCCGCCAACATTCTTCTTGGCTTTGCCCGTGAGTGAGAACGACCACCTCTCCCTCAACGTCGACACGTTCGCGGCGGTGATGGTCGAGCCCGCGGCGTCGCGGGTGTTCGCCAGGTCGCCGTTTGAATACGGCCACGACGCTCTCGACGTCGGACGGCTCGAGGCAGTCGCCGGATGCACGCCAGCCAGCGCGCCGCCGACGCCGAGAGCCAACGCCACCGTGACGATCCGAGCGCGTCGTGACGTCGATGTCGTCATCATTGACCCTTCCTGGTGCGCCCGTCAACATTGTTGCGCATTCGAGGCTGGCCGTCGCTTACCTCGGCGTGGAACTTTGGGATCGCGTACCGCTTCCGGTGATTGAGTCGACGCAGCACCATAGTCTGCGATGAAGTGACCGCACACATGGATCGCGAAGCTCCAACGTTGCAAAGCGCTCAGTGCGTGCAGGCATGCGTCGCTCCCTGCGGCGACGGTTCACTCCGGCTCACCGGTGAAAGGCTCACGCTGACCGTCGGAACACGATGGACACGTCGGCGTCGTGGGGCCAGCACGAGCAAGCCAGCGCCTAGCCACGTTCAACAACTCGCGCCGGACGACACGTAGCCGGCGTCGACGAACGGTGCACCGGTCACGCGAACTTCGTAGACTCGCCTCTCGTGAGTCTCAAGACGCTGTCCGGGTCAAGTTCGAAGTGAGTAAAGGTGCCGTCGTCGGCACGACGTCAACGAAAGAGGAGTCTTCATGTCGAAGTCGCCGTTGGAAACACTGCAAGCCGCAATGGCCGCGATTGAGTCAAGGGACGTGGAGTCGTTGATGTCTCTCTTCGATGAACATTGCACAATCTCTCACGAGAGGAACGTCGTGATCGCGGATGGCCACGACGCCATACGAGATTTTTACACGGCAGCCTTCGAACGCTTCCCGAACTTCAAAGTGGAACTTGGTGAGTACCTCACACTGGGCACTGTTCTCATGGCGATCGAGACTAATGTTCCGGCTTCCGGAGATGAGGGGGAGATGATCAGCTCCGCGTGGGCCTATCAAGTCCGCGATGGAAAGTTCACGTTGATGCATATGTTCGACCCAACCGGCGATATGGAAGAGTTACTTTCCCGCGACTCCCTCGAGTAGTCATGGAGTGATCCGTGGCGACGCACGTCAAGGATTCCCCAATACGACGATGAGTTCCACACCGTGACACGATTCGCGCACTCATCGTGGGCCGCGATGAGTCGAGGTGGCGTCGATTTGATTGTCGACCACGTGTTCATCGACGCGACTCTTCGCGGTCAAGCGAGGGGCAACCTACCCAAGGCATTTTGGGTGGAGGTCACGTGCGACGGCGGTGAACAGATGCGACGTGAAAACGCGAGGGAACCGATACCCCGGCTTGGCTTCGGGAACGTCCGAAGTCGTGCACCGCGATATAACCTGCGACCTCGGGGTCGACACAACCACGACCCCTCGATCATTCTTGCGCACCCGATCCACGACACCGTGAGGGGAAGAGGAGTTGACGACCGCGTCAAGACGAAGGTATTCAGACAACCTCGCGCGAAGGGGAAAGTCGTCGCACCAGCCAGGGGCCTTGGAATGAGCCCATCGTCGAGCGAGTGGCCATCATTCTCGGTGACCGTGATCGACTTGAAAAACGACCTCTCAGCTCACCGTGGAGCGACTGCCTGAGAGTTTGGAAGCTGGGAACGGGCCGGCTTTCGACGTACCCGTCATCGTGTCGCCCTCGACGTTGACGTCGAAATTCAGCGTCAGTCGCATCGGTGTCGTGACGACTTGCGACCAGGTCAGACGACTCCCCTCGGCGACGGCGTCAATGAAGTCCACGGCTTCCGCTTCCGAGCGCGCGACGCCGTGAATCAAACCATCCTCCTCGGTGATCTCGAAAACGACATCCATCTTGCCAATGAGCGTGTCGATAGTCACGTCCCACGAACCCGCGAAGGTGGTCATATGCTTCGTCGTCCTTTACTGGTCTCGTTAGCCGCAACGCTACACAACGTAGTCTCGTGCCCACCCAATTCGTGGCAACGCTCCTCCACACAATATCTCCACCACCATTTACCTCTCATGAAGGCGTCGTCACCTTCACGCGGCATCCAAATAATCGACGAGGCGCTACCTCGGCATGGGCCGCAACCTCTCTTGGAGACCCTGGGGAAGAGGGACCGCCGGATTCGACTGATCTCCATCCACGAGAGGCGTCGCGGCGCGCGAAGGAGGAGATCGAGAATCTCTCGAAACGGCGCCGTACACGCCAGAGACTCGACGAGGTGACGATGTGACGAGGTGACTTAGACAAAGGGGCGATCAAGACGAAGTCGACGCCGAGTGTCCCACCACACTAAGTTCAGTGGAAACTCGCGAACGCGTCGCGGCAACACACGATGCGTGACCGCCGCGACGCGGGTCAGAGCATCGAATCGACGCTGAAGGGCGTCGCTCCAGGCAATTCCAAGTTCTTGACGAAACACCTCGGGCAGGAAGCCAGCGGTCACGAATTCGTGCAATGGCCCGAAGCCTATTCGTAACACCTTCGGAAGAAACGACAGTGATATCACGTCTCGCAAGTACGAGCGAGTGACGTCGTCCATAGCAATGAGTTCAAGTGACGTTCGCCAGTACGTGTCGAAGGCCTCGCGATTTTCGGGCCACTGCGCCGGGGAGACCTGGAGCGTCGTTGCGAATCGTGCGCAGCAACTATAGAGTTCATCAAGCGTCGCCGACGACTGAGAACCGTAGACGAACGTGACCGCCTCGAGCGCGCCTTGGTACATGCACGCAGCCACCCAGAGCTGAAGATCGGGATCGAAAGCGCTGTACGTCACCGCGTCATCGGCGAGAGAGTAAACCTTCTGGTGTTGTCGATTCACCTCGCGCCGAACGAAGGCCCGATCCTCATCATCACCGAGCAACGCGACGAGGATGTAGCCGAGTGTCGTACGGGTGCGCTTGATCGGGTGACGCGTCAACGCGCCGCTGTCGACGCGACTCTTCGCGACACCGTGGCCAACCGACAGCCGTGAGAGCTGCATCACGACGTTGGCTCCCGCCGGCGCGAGAGACAGACCGTTCATGAGCATCGCGCGCAGCGCGGGCGAAGGCGCGTCGATCGCGCCCGGCTCTCGCCTCCTTCTTCGTGGTGACATTGAACGCACTCCGTGACCCGAACGGTCATCCACAGCGTAGACCGCGAGGGGTTACCTCTTCGGTCGCGGGTAAGCGTACTGACCGGTCAACTCACCAGACAGAGCCCGCCACCCAACATCTCGGGTCCGTTGAGCGCACCCGCGGCCTCTGTCGCCACCCGTGACGCTCGCGACGAGACGAGAGCGAATGAAGGGCCGTCCCTTCGCGTTCGCGTCGTCGGTCCACCCTAGAACGTCCGTGGAAAGGTCAAGTACGCCAAGCGACCCTGTCGACGTCGGGGTACACCGAAACCGGGTTTGGCAATGATCGAACGTCCGACGTATCGATGAAGTGTCGGCCACACGCTGATGACCGATCCGGGGGTGGTGCACCGGAGACCACGGAACGATCGAAAGTGAACGTGCAAGATTCGGTCGCTGCTTACCCGCGAAGCACCTCCGGAGTTTGCCCTCGATGATCACACCGGCGCCAAACTCCGTGGGTCAGAAAGCTACCCATCGAGGTCGCGACGAGCTAATCCTTGAGATCGTCCGGCCCGTCAGGAACATCGACGGCGTGCTCACGCAGAGCCTCGAGAGGCACGATCTCGAGGGCACGCTCGTGCGTCGAAGCAAGGATCACGTAGGCCGCCGCCCCGTCGCGATGGGAACGGAGCCAATTGGCGGCGGTCACGCACCACCGGTCGCCGGGTTTCAGTCCCGGAAACCCGTACTGGGGTAGCGGCGTCGTCAAGTCATTGCCAATTCGGCACTGGTGCTCGAGGAATTCGGCGGTGACCACGGCACAGATGGTGTGGCTCCCAAGGTCGTCCGGTCCTGTCGCGCAAAACCCGTCACGGTAGAAGCCCGTGACGGGGTCGACGCCACAGGGCTCCAATCGTCCCCCGACGACGTTTCGATCGACCATGGACCCAGTATCGTCGATGCTCTAGCCCCTCTGGCGCTGGCGAGCGAACGGAGCACTTCCGGGCTGCCCGTCGTCCCAGCTCCTGGTGTCAGAAGTCCGGCGCTAGCGGCCCGCTCGTGGCAAAAGCCACTCGTACCCCTCGCAATAGTCGGAGTTCGTGGCGAAAGGTTTAATACCTGATGAAAGTCGCGACGGGCCGTTATACACACCGTGCTTGGATGTCGCAGCAATTCGTCGCGCTTGGACGCTGTCGAACGGCGACGCTACCTGTCTTCGACAGGCTGGCTTTCGGGCCGATGGCGACGACATGAATCAACGCAACCTCTACGTCGAAGTTTACGAGAAGTTGCGTGGACCGGGTTACGGCGATGCCTACTGATCTGGCGTCCGGAGCACCGCGTGAAGCGAATGAGTCCCGCCCCGGCGTGAGGGTCAAGTTCGCTGGCATCGGTCGTCCCCCCTACCCCCGTGGCTTCTCTCCAGGTGGCAGAGCCCACTCGGCGGCGCACCCCACTCCCAGGCACTTCCAGTGAACAAGGCTGCTAGCGGTACGGTCAACTTCTCTTGCGTCGGCCGCGTAATCGCGCACCGGCGCGTGGTGGTGAGCGAGGCCCTGTCCGGTCTCTCGTTGCACGATGCCCACGGTCCTCCATTCGACGAAGCAATCTCACTCACACCATAGGTTGCCCCCGCTGGCGCGCCGTGAGTTAGGTACCCAACGGTGGTTGATGTTCGTCGAACCCTCAAGTGCGGGAAATCTCATCTGAAGGGTGTCGGAGATCCGACGCTGCCGTTCGCCAACCGTGCGTTGGGGGCTGCACGTTCATTGCGTCAACGAATGCGTGTTGCAGCCATTTGCACGTGGCGCTAAATCGGCCCGATTACTTGTCCAGTTCGGCTAGGACTTCGCCAATGATCTTGGTCATTTTGTGGGCCGGGAGTGGATCGCCCCCTTCAGCTTGCGCCACTTCTTCGGAGAAGGCCTCGACCGAGTGCGTCCCGCCAATAAGCACGTGTCGCAGCGCCTCGCCGCTCGCCTCGGAGTCGTTGACCTCTTTGAGCGCGCCGGCGACGTCATGGTCGGGTGACTCGGCAAGGGTGTGAACGACGTTCATCGCTTCCTCTCTTCCGCTCGCCGTTGAAACGGCGGGCGCGCGATCGGGATTTTGTTGAAGATCCCATTCGGCAAGTGCCTCGCTGTAGCCTCCCTCGCCGGGATGTAACAACCGAGTCGTCGGTGCTACGAGCGCGTCAGCACCGTCGACGCTCGGAACGTCGGCGGCGTCGTCACCGTCGTGATGTCGCCCCTCAGGAATCGGCACCACCAGGCTGCCATCGGGATTGCGGATGATCTCCATGTCGTCGCTCCTCTAGGGCACCGCTTCGTGCCCGTCACCCCCAACCTAAAGGGTGCCGCGGAACGACAATCGTTACACGGGTGGACGTTCCATTGTTCGCCAGCCGTTCACCAGTGAGCGTGAAAGAGTTCACGAACGATTCCCTTTGAAAGAGGCAACGCCGTCGAGGTGAGCCCTTCTGCGCGACCACCTTCAATGGGCGCTGGACTGATCAGAATCGGTGATCCGTGGGGCTGTTTACCTTCTTTGAAGAGAGACGGAGCCTTGGTCGGCGTGGCCGAGAACGTGTGAGTGCCGTCGCGTGGATCGAGCACGCCCGCGCCGCGGGTCTCGACGACGAGAGCATCGAGGCCCTCTTTCGCGACTGCTTTCGGCCGACCTCGAAGGCGGTTCTCACATGACCGCCGTACCGGAGGCCGAGGGGCTAGGTAAGCGCTACGGACGAAAGTGGGCACCGCGCGACTGCACTCTCGAAATCCCCGAGGGTCACGTCGTCGGGCTCGTCGGTCCAAACGGCGCGGGAAAGGCGACGCTTCTGAACCTAGCGGTCGGCATCTTGGCGCCGACGCGTGTCGAAGCGCGCCGACGCACAGACCGAGTCTGAGAACCCACGGAGACGGATTAGTTCTTCGACATTGCCTCCCCCACGCAGGTTCCGCCCCCTAGTGCGCACCGAAAACTTGACATATGTCGATAATGGAATATATATTGAAACCGTGGCTCGCTCTTCCGCGACATCGGATATCTTCAACGCAATTGCCACGTCGCACCGTCGCGAAGTTCTGGACACGTTGATCACGGGCGAGAAGTCAGTCGGGGCGATCGTGAGTGACCTCTCAATGTCCCAACCTCAAGTTTCAAAACACCTACGTGTTCTGAGCGACGTCGGCCTCGTCAAGTGTCGTGCGGAAGGTCGGCGACGACTCTACCGACTAGACCGGGAACGTCTTCGTCCCCTCCACGACTGGTTGGAGAAGTACGAACAGTCCTTGAACGAGCGACTCGAGAGATTGAACGACTACCTCGGTGACCTGCAGGGAAGGAAAAGTTAGCAATGACGACCACCTCAAAGACCTACAACGACAAGGAGAACCGCCGTGACACCTAATCGACATGGATCGGCTGTTATCGAATTCCCGAATGATCTCGAGATTGTCGTCATTCGAGAGTTCGACGCTCCGATCGAACTCGTCTTCGACGTGCTGACGAAGTCGGAGCACGTGCGCAAATGGTTCGCCCCGTTTGAGGAGAGGATGACGGTGTGCTCGATCGACCTGCGCGTCGGGGGGAACTGCCACATGGTCTTCGTGACCGAAGACGGAACCGAGTGCTCGTTTCGTGGAACCTACTTGGAGATTGAGCGGCCGTTCCGGACCGTCGAGACATGGTTGTTCGAAGGCTGGCCGGACGCGCCGGCCGTCGAAACCGTAGAGCTGCTCGAAAGGAACGGGGTGACGAGGTTGACGAACAGCCTGACGTTCCGTGACCAGGCTGGCCGTGACCACATGACCAAGACTGATGGCTTCGAAGCGAGCTTCGACAAGATGGGGGCTTACTTGACGTCACTCTTGGATCCAGCGGGAACTGCCTCTGGAAGTTGAGGTTCGAGCCAGCCTTCATCGCTGGTGCACCTACGTAGGCCATAAAGTGATCCTCGGTGGGTTCGCCGCGTGTCACGGAACGCGCAAATTGCTCGGAGTCAATCATCGGTGGCGCTTCACGGAAAGTCTCTGACTCGAAGGGAGCGCAGAATGTTGTTGTGGAGAACCGACGCGACGCCAACTTCGCCCGCGCGGTGTCGAGATAGGTCAATCTGTTGTCGCAGAGATGATGTCGACAATCTTGGACTGGAGAAGGGCGGCATTATGAGGTCGGGTGGTGTGGATCAATGGGAATGAGGGCAGCCGTCGTGCTTTACGTGGTCGGTATGGTAGCCGTCGTGGTCGTCGTGGACGTCCTGTTCCTCAGTCGCCACATCTTGAAACGGCTGCTCGTGAACGTCGGAATTGTCCTAGTCTTCGGGGCGTTCTACCTGGCGTTCTTGAAGCATCCATGAGTGCACTCGCCGCACCGCTCGTCACTCGGCCGCACGGCGAGCGTACGTCGGTCGTAGCAACTTTTTACTCGCCGGAACGTGAAAATCTCATGACCTCGTACCGCGATCCCCGCAACGACGGCAAGGGCGGCGAGTAGCGCTATTCCCGCGACCACCAGGTTCAGGAAGATTTCTTCACGAACATTGGGTCTTGACGGCAGACGCAGGCTTCAATTGACCGCCTCGACGGAGCACTGCGGACTTGGCTTCCGAGAGGGATGACTCGGTGCGGCTCTTGGTGACGATGATGGCTTTCGAGCGTTGCCCGCCTCCTAAATCTGGATCGAGCCGTCCTCGTCGAGTGTCCATCCGGGATTATGAGCGACTTCCCACACGTACCCGTCGGGATCAGCGAACGCGCCGGAGGTGCCTCCCCACTCCGCGATCGCCGAGGGACGTACTATCGTCGCACCCGCGAGTTCGGCTTCGGTAAGTGTCGCGCCGACCTCTTCTGGCGTACGCACGTTGTACGCCAATTCGACTCCCGGAGCACCATGACCGCCAAGAGCAGTCCAGAGTCCAAATACCATTGGACCCGCCTGAAAGAAACACACCTCACTGTCAGGCTGTCGAGCTTCCTTCCAGCCAATCGCTTCGTAAAAGGACCGAGCAACTTTGAGATCGTGGACTCCGAGTGTTACCAAACTGATGCGCTGCTCCATTCGGACAGTATGGCATTGGTCATCGAGGCAGTCCTGGCGAAGGCGAACAACTACGTTTGCGCGCGGCCCGTGACGCAGCATCCCCATATGGATCGACGCGTTTTGTGGACGAATGCGCTCGAAACGAACGAGCTGTTGTCAATCGGCGACAATCGGGGTCGGAGAGCCTACGCGCCGGTTCTGTACCAGCGAACGGGCGGCCATCTGATTGAGACGAGTACGTGACAGGTGTAGACGGTGGTTCGTCAAGACCAATAGCCTTTCAATATGAGCGGCGATCAACACTGGGTCAACTGGCACTCGGACTACGACGATCCACATTCCTACCTAAGCCGACGACTCGTCGCCGTCCAAAAGAGGCTCGTCGAAGCGCTCCAGGTAGCACCTAAGGGTCCGCTGCGGCTCATCAGCATGTGCGCCGGACAAGGCCGAGACGTGATTGGGGTGCTGGAAAAACACGAACGTGCCCTCGACGTCAGCGCTCTACTCGTCGAGTTGGACGTCCAACTGGCTGACGACGCGCGAAGAAGGGCCCGGCGAGCTGGCTTAGTGAACGTTGAGGTGCGCGTGGAGGACGCGTCCGTGACGTCGGCTTACGAGAACGCGGTTCCCGCCGACATCCTCCTCGCCTGCGGGGTCTTCGGCAACATAAGCGACGCGGATATTCACGCGACGATCTCCCACCTTCCGACTCTCTTAGCGCGAAACGCGAGGGTTATCTGGACTCGCCATCGTCGAGAGCCGGATCTGACACCCACAGTCCGCGCATGGTTTCGTGGCGTCGGGTTCGAGGAGGTCGCGTTTGATGCGGAGGAGGGAGCTCTATTCAGCGTCGGCACTCATCAATTGATGAGTGAACCACAACCCTTTGAATCGAACCAAGAGCTTTTCGCGTTCTTTGGCGATGGAGCGGAAGCACACCATTAACCAACCGCGATGGGATGAGGCTCCAATCTGTGGTTCGTCTGCGTTCGCATCAAGAAGTTGGTCCGCACGTTTACCGCAGTGCCGTTGCGTCGAAGACCCGACTTCAACGATCACCGACCGGAGCGTTGAGCCCAGCGCGAAGGAACGACTCCGTCCCGGCGTTGCAAAACGCAATCTTCGAGCCGTCTCCGACGCGGCCCCATTCGTCGCTTTCGGAAATACACCCCGGCCGCACCCCCGATTGCGAAGGATCAAGGAGTCACTGGTCCCGAAAAGGAAGGCGGGGAAAGTGACAGAGTGGAGCGCAGACCGTCCCCAACCGATCTTGTGGTGGGCCGATCCGACGCCGGTCCCGACGCCGAAGGCCACCGCGAACTCCCCGGTTAACTTCGACCTGAGTGGCAGGCGCCGTCTCCGGACAGGAGGAGGCGGATGATAGAAATCGTGCATGGCGAAGTCATCGACGCGGCTCGTGTTGATCTGTGGGCTTCCAACCTCTGGCAAGTCGACTCTCGCTCGTCAGTTCGCACCCAAGATCTCCGCCATCAGGTTGGATAAAGACGCATGGGTAACCCAACTGGGCGCCGATTTATGGGATGAAGAGTTCCGAGTGCGTCTCGAACACCAGTTGTGGTTACTTTCTCAGGAACTCCTCGCCCGGGGCCAGAGCGTGATTCTGGAGTGGGGCCACTGGGCGCGAGTTGAACGGGATGAGAAACGGCTCGGGGCCCGCGCTCTGGGGGTAGGTGTCGAACTGCACTACCTCGACGCGCCTTTGGAGGAGTTAATCGAGCGAGCGGAACGTCGCAACGCGTCGGGTGAGTGGGCGGCTTCGCCAATGACTCGGACTCACTTCGAAAGGTGGGCTGCGACTTTTCAACCTCCGGACGAGGAAGAGATGCTGTTGTTCGACAAGCCCGTTGTCGAACGTTGATCTCACCGAACTTGTTTCCTCCGTTATCTCCGGCGTCCCCGACGTGTCAGTATGGGACATCCCGAGGGACCACTGGATGGCGCGAGACGGATCCCCACGGCGGTCGCGGGCGTCCCTCGAAGTTCCAGTGTCTCGTCAAGCGGCGCTCTGTCGCTCCCGCCACCCCCGATAGTGGTTGGCGAACTTCCGATCGTGACTGACGCCGTGCTCCAAGCGCGCGATTCGCAGCGGGTGGATCCTGAGTTCGTTTGAGGCCGCCGTTGATCTGATCTACGCGGCGTTTCGTACGACGCGCGGGTCCCTGCCAACGCGAGCCGCGGCGGGTTCGTTAAGTGGGCGATGATCTCTCACACGACGCGGCGCTCCAAGCATCGAACGTTCTCGCGTCTGGTCTTACCTTGACTGAGCCTTCGAACTGTGTGGACCTTCGTCGCGTAGTCGTGAAAGATCACGGCGCCCCGAAGCCGCGTCGTTACCGGCTGCCCCTGAGTCGTCGGCGAAAGCGGCGAGTCGTCACTCGGCGTCTATCGGTGAAGGAGACTCGCACCAACACGCTTGACACCCGTCGTTGGCGTCTTCGTTCAACTTGGCGATGACTTCATCAGTTTGCCCATCGAGCATTGACAGATCACGAAGGTCGAACGCAGTGACCTAAGGGCGACGGCCTCGAGCCAGAATCGCGGTCATGACGTGCTTTATCGCTTCGCCGTTAAGACCCGTCATCCTCCGCTGCACGTCCGCGAGGACCGAGGTTCGAATGTCGCTGTCCAAGGCGTCAATGGTCGGTCCGTACGGCGTGCCGGAGACGGCGCGAACCGCGTGGAGCACGCTCGGCCACGCAACTTCCAGTCGGTCGACTCGGATCACCACCTCTTCGAATCCGGCGGTGTCTAACGCGCTTTCCAACTCGTCCGTGGTCATCCCGAGGATCGACGAGTCATAGGCCCCTTGGAACGGTTCGGGCACGTGGTGAGCTCGTAGGGCGTCACCATAGATGACGAACGGCTCGAGTCTTGGCGTCGACAGCCAAACCGCGATGCCGACCTTGCCGTCGTGACGGAGCACGCGAAACATCTCTCGCGCCGCCCCGAGTCGATCGGGAATAAACGGCAAGCCCTGCTGGCAGAACACCACGTCCACGGAAGCATCCGGCAACTCGAGGGCGGTCGCCGAACACTCCAAGGTTTGAAGTCTCACTTCGGGACTGGAGAAGCCGTTGGATACTTGGGCGAGCATGGCTGCACTCACATCACTGGCGATCACCCGACCTCCAGGACTAATCCGTGCTGACGCTGCCCGTGACACAACCCCCGTGCCAGCGGCTACATCGAGTACGGTCTGTCCCCTATTCGGATCGACGAAATCGACCAGCAGTTCGGCCCACGGACGAAAAATGACCGGCTCTAAGTACTCACGGTAGCTACTCGCAACCGAGCCCCCGAACAGTGCCTCGTCCTTTGCCATCCCCGGATTCTTCCACAAAGAATGCTGTTCCGGAAGTCCCACGTTCCTAGAGACTCTGGGTTACCGCTCTCCTCTCGGAGACCAGACGCAACAGAAATGTCACCGTGCATTGGCTTCTCGACAACGCGGGATTCGCGAGTGGTTTACCTCTCATCGACCGGCTTCCGCGCGTTGGAAACTGCAACCCCTTCAGACTTCTTCAAACTGTTGTGCTCTACTTCAGGTGACTTCGGTCGCAATGTTCATCCAACACGAGACGGACGTGGGCCCGGGCACGGTAACGATCGAACCGGACCTAGCTCGCGGTTAGTTTGAATCGAATTGGTGCGCGCGCGGTGTCTCTCCCAGAATTGTCTCCTGCGACAATGGCGCAGTTCCTCACGTTCCGTAGGTTGGTCCCGCACGTTCCGATGCCGATCTGTCCGACGATCACCTTGAATCTGGAGGGAAGAAAAGTGCCTCGTGCGCTGGCGGTCACGTCCTCGTGGGTGGAGACGGCACACCCGCTGTCGCCCACTGCTCTCCTCACACACTCGACGAGGTTGACCCGTTCGTGGGACCGGAAACCACTGCCGGACACGCGTACGACCTCGCCGGCTCTCAAGCCGACGGCCGGCACGATGGTCGGGTGGGGCGCGACGTTGGCCTCTGCCGCGTGGTCGGAAACCAGAACGTAGGAACCCATCGTCAACACGAAGGCCGCCGCGAGCGGAAAAGGTCTAGAGATCCACTGACTCATAGAAGCCTCGACGGCGGCGACGCGACACGGAAGGTCGTTCGAGCTTCGCGACCCGTCGACGACCGATTGGCTCGTCCAAACTCGTGGTAATGCCCCCACAATGCCAACGCGGCCCGCTCAGGATTACTTGCGGCGAGGACGGCAACCGTGCCGAAATCCATGCTCGGCCACGTTTCCAATTTCTTGAGGATGCCGTTAGGTCGGCTACTACGTCCTATTCTCAAACACTGGCGCTCTGCTGGTTAACCGGATCGTGTCGGCGATCCAACATCACAGATCTCTTGACCCTTGACGGCTCAACTCATGAGTTGGAACTTCACGTCGAACTCAGCCAGGGATGTCTAGATTGACCTCATGCTGACTCTTCGACCGATGTCTGAAGGCGACCTCCCTAGCCTTGCGGACTGGCTTCTACAGGTCCATGTGGCTCGGTGGTGGACTTCAACCACCACTCGAGCGGAGGTACTTGCCCTCTCCCTACTTCGAGTCACCGGTCTGGACCGCCGCACCAGCATGCTCATGTGTGCAGAGGACGGAAAGGACATCGGCTGGTGCCAGTGGTACTTCTGGAAGGACTACCGAGTGGAGTCGCTCGCTCGAGGCGCCCGACGGGACGAAATTGGTATTGACTACGCAATTGGGCTTCCGGCAAACACCGGACGAGGGCTCGGAACTCTTCTCGTGGCGACACTCATTGATCACGTACGGGGCATGCATCCCCGAGCAGGATTTCTGGCCGATCCGGAAGAAGCGAACGAACCGTCGAGGCGAGTCCTGGAGAAGAATGGCTTCTCGCTTGTCGAAGTGCGCGGAATTGTCACCGAGATTGGAAGCCCCCGGAGAGCTTTGTATCGACTTTCGTCAGCGTCCTAAGCAAACCTGGTGTCGCGGGCCCGCCGTGACCGCTCTTCAACCTTGCGCTGTCGGTTGAGAAGATGAGTGAGTCCGGTTTCGGAGACCCGAAGCAACAGATCTGCAACCGTGCAGTGCCGGCTCACCGGGCCGAGTAACGTCCATCCCAATATTCCTGGCATCTTGTCCCAAGGCTCGTCCCACTCAACGCGTCACCTGGGACGGAATGATGCACTGATCCAATTGTGCTCCGTGTGGCTGTCGCGTTGCGTCGGCACCCATACTTACCACCGTGATAGAGGTTCCCGGATGGACCAAGCGGGGTGCCCTGTCAAAGCTGCACGAGGTGCTGAACGATGAGTTGGTTTCAAATCGTACGATTGACCTCTTCTCGTTCGTGTTCACCGATTCGACAGTCCCGTGCATGATCAATACCGCCGTTCTGTAGTTGCTGAAGAACCGATCATTCTTCATCGCTTCCGCAACTTGAGTTGGAGTCACCCTTTCAAATGTCACGCCCTTTAGAGATTGAAGGTCGCCTATCCAATAGGCAACGGCGGAGACCCCCACCAACACCATTGAGGTCAGAACGATAAAGAAGAGGGCCCTAGCCTTTGACACGAACATCACACTATAGAAGCACTCCCAGCGCTGTTCGAAATGATCGAAATCTCTCTTCGTTGGTGACAGAATCAGGAGTCGGGGTAGAGCGAGGAATTTTATGTCGACCGGTCCGATTTGAGGACCCGACTCCACCGAGATGTAGCGATGCAATGGCTGTCTCGTGCCCCTTGCGACCCGTTCGGTGTCGGAGGCCCGACGCAGCAGGTCAGGTGCAAAGCTCTGGCGGCTGGTCGACTATGTCGGTCTGGTGTCGGAAAGCGGACGTCAACAATCT
>Ga0307374_10008520_pt1 | contig 15302 bp, 12 predicted proteins | sample OX3MG_FD_202532 | JGI IMG/M metagenome (GOLD analysis project Ga0307374, IMG submission 202532) | Soil microbial communities from Risofladan, Vaasa, Finland - OX-3 | ecosystem: Environmental > Terrestrial > Soil > Coastal area > Acid sulfate soil | place: Finland: Risofladan, Vaasa | collected... | reverse complement strand
GCACCGGCCGAGCCCCGGATGGCCTTGGCCACGCCCTTGCCGGTCGATCCTTCGCCAAAAGCCCTGCGCATGGCCTCTCGTTCAGGCGTATCCAATTCTTCGGTAATGGCAGCAGCTTCCGTCTCCGCGGCCTTCACCAGCGCGGCCGCCGCGGCGAACGCCGGGCCGAGGCCGGTCAGCCGGGCGGGCACGGCCAGCACCTCGTCCCGCCGCCGCGCCGCCTCCGGGTCGGTGGCCAGGCGGCGGGCCCGGCCGATGTGCCCCTGCGCGGCGCGCGCCGCGGCCAGCGCCCGCTCCGGCTCGACCCCGTCGGCGGCCAGCACCTGGGCGACCGCCGACGCCGGCGGCACGCGCAGCGTGACCAGCCGGCACCGGGACCGGATCGTGGTCACCAGTTCCTCCGCCGACGGGGCGCACAGCAGCCACACCGTCCGCGGCGCCGGTTCCTCGATCGCTTTCAGCAGGGCGTTGGCCGCCTGTTCGGTGGCCCGGTCGGCGTCCTCGAACACGACCACCTGCCAGCGCCCGCCCGAGGGCGCGCCGGCCGCCCGCAGCACCAGGCTCCGGGTCCGCCTGACCCCGTACGACAGCCCGTCCGGCCGCACCAGCAGCAGGTCGGCGTGCGTGCCCGCGCGCACCTGGTGGCAGGACGGGCAGTGCCCGCACCCTCCGTCCGGGCACAGCAGCGCGGCGGCGAACGCCCGGGCCGCCACCGACCGCCCCGAGCCCGGCGGGCCGGTGAACAGCCAGGCGTGGGTCATCCCGGTGGCCTGCTCGCCGCGCAGGACGGCGGCCGCGGCGGTGGCGGCCCGGCGCAGTTCGGCGACGACCTCGTCCTGGCCGGCCAGGTCGCCGAACACGCCACCCGGGCCGCTGGTCATTCGATGATGGCCGGGAAGCTGCCGGTGTCGTATTCGGCGGCGGAGGGCACCGGATCGGGCAGCAGGTCATGGATCCGGTCCTGGACCGCCCAGCTCAGCTCGTCCGGCGGGCGGGTCGCGTCGAGCACCAGGTACCGCTCTGGCTCGGCCTCGGCCTGTGCCTGGAAGCCCTCCCGGACCCGCTGGTGGAACTCGTCGGGCTCGGCCTCCAGCCGGTCCGCGGACGGCGCCCGCCGGCCCAGGCCCGCCGCTGGCGGCAGGTCGAGCAGCACGGTGAGGTCCGGCTGCAGGCCGCCGGTGGCCCACGCGTTCAGTCCGGCTACCTCACGGACCGGCTGGTTCCGGCCGTGCCCCTGATAGGCGATAGAAGAGTCCACGAAACGATCGGTGACCACGACTGCCCCGCGTTCCAAGGCGGGCACGATGACCGAGTCCACATGCTCGGCCCGGTCGGCCGCGTACATCAGCGTCTCCGCCCGGGGGGAAAGCCCGGTGTGCGCGGTGTCCAGCAGCAGTGCCCGCAGCCGCATGCCGACCTTGGTCGCGCCGGGCTCGTGGGTGGCGATCACGTCGTAGCCCTGCTCGCGCAGCCAGATCGCGAGCAGCCGGGCCTGGGTCGTCTTGCCCGACCCCTCGCCGCCCTCGAAGGCGACCAGCAGGCCCCGCCGGGGCCGGTGCGGTTTGCCGTTGGGATGGGCGGGCACCGGCGCGAACGACCCGCCGCGGAACGCGGCGGACAGGTCGTCGCGGAGCGGGACCCCCCGGCGGTCGTCCATGTGCCGGTAGGAGATCACCCCGAGCCACACCGCGACCGCGGCTGACAGCAGCAGCACGAAGTTGTAGCCGATCGCGTCGTAGTCCACGTTGCCGAACTTGATCGTGCTGGATCCGGTCACGGCATGCACCAGGGCGCTGAACCCGGCCGCGAGGAACGGCGCGATCGCGATGACCGCGAACAGGATGACCCGGATGCCCGACTGGAGGAAGGCGAAGGTCCGGCCCCGGGTGTCGTCGTCGACCTCCCGGCCGACGATGGTGTACCCGGTCACGTAGGCGATGCCGGCGAAGGCGCCGAGCAGGATCACCAGCAGGACCACCACGACCAGGTTCGGGATCAGGCCGATGAGGATCAGCGGCATGCCGGCGCCGACGATGGACAGGCCAAACAGGCGCCGGCGGCTGAAGCCCCGGAGCATGCGCAGCCCGAGGAACATGCCGGCGGCCAGCCCGCCGAAGACCGCCGCGAAGACAACGCCCCAGCCGGCGCTGCCGCCGTTGAGGGTGTTGGTGATGTAGGACGGGCCGAGGCCGACGACCACGCCGCCAGCCGAGAAGGCACCGATCATGCCGATGACAAGCCCGCGGACCACCACGTTCTGGCCGAGGAACCTCCAGCCCTCCCAGATCATCTTGGCCACCGACGGCGCCGAGATGTGCTCGCTGACCTGCCGCTTGGGGATCTCCCGCAGCACGTAGATGGTGAGCGCGGAGACCACGAAGGTGGCGGCGTTGAAGTACAGCGCCAGCTTGACCTGGCCCTGCTGGGTGGAGAAGTACGTCGAGAACGACCCGAGGGACCGGCTGACCAGGGCCAGCAGGCCGAAGAACAGGCCGGCGATCGGTGCGGGGCCGAACGTGCCCAGCAGGCTGTACTGGTTGGCCTGCTCCAGCTTGTCCGGGGGCACCAGGTTGGGCACCGACGCGTCCTTGGCCGGCGTCCAGAACAGCGACGCGCAGGACGCGAAGAACTGCACCGTGTAGATCCAGGTCAGCTCGTTGGCGAAACCGAGCGACAGGTTGAGCACCAGGGACAGGTAGAGAGCGGCGCGGAGGACGTCGCCGACAATCATGTTGAGCCGCCGGTCCAGCCGGTCGGCGACCGCGCCGGCCAGCGGCCCCAGCAGCAGTGCGGGCAGCAGCGAGGTCAGCCAGACACCGCCGACGGCCGCGCCCTGAGCGGCTGGTCCCTTGCCGGCCAGCGTCGAGGCCAGGGTGGACAGCGCGACCAGGCTCAGCCAGTCACCCAGGCTGGACAGCGACGTCGCGATCCACAGACGCCGGAACGGCCTGATGGACAGCACGCTGACGTCGGCTGTGCTGACCGGGCCCCGGAAGCTCACTGCGCTAGGGTATCCACCACGGGCACGCTGGGGCGCTCTCCTCAGCGGGATTGGTCGGGTCTTACCGCCATATGTTCCCGAGGTACCCCAGCGCCGTGGCGGTAATCGTGTCTCCCAGCAGCCCAGCGCTCGCCGCTGCCCCCCAGCCATCGTGCCGCTACCGCCGTCTCGACGTGCCCCTGCCGTGCCGTGCCCACCGGGCTAGCTGCTGCGCCGGCTGCCACCGGAGCGGGACGCCGAACGCGCGCTGCCGGGCTTGGCCGCCGAGCGCCCGCTGCCGGGCCGCGCCGGCCCGGAGGACCGGCGGCGTGGCGTGGGCGGCCCGGCCGCGCGGCGCTCGGCGAGCAGCTCGACCGCACGCTGCAGGGTCACCGACTCGACGTCGTCGCCCTTGCGCAGGGAGGCGTTGGTCTCCCCGTCGGTGACGTAGGGACCGAACCGGCCCTCCTTGATCACGATCGGCTTGCTGCTGGCCGGGTCCTCGCCCAGCTCGCGCAGCGGCGGGGCGGCCGCCCGGCCTCGGCCCCGGGCCTTCGGCTGGGCGAACATTTCCTTGGCCTCGGCCAGGGTGAGGGTGAACAGCTGCTCTTCGCTTTCCAGCGACCGGCTGTCGGTCCCCTTCTTGACGTAGGGGCCGTAGCGGCCGTTCTGCACCGTGACCGGCTCGCCGTCGAGCTCGCCGATGGTCCGCGGCAGCGTGAGCAGGCGCAGGGCGTCCTCCAGCGTCACCGTGTCCAGGGACATCGACTTCAGCAGGGAGGAGGTCCGCGGCTTGGCGGTGTCGCCCTCGGCCAGCACCTCGGTCACGTACGGGCCGAACCGGCCGCTCTTGGCGACGATGGCGTGCCCGGTCGCCGGGTCTGTGCCGAGCGGGATGTCCCCGCTGGGCTGGGCGAACAGCTCGGCCGCCAGCTCCGGGGTCAGCTCGTCGGGTGCGGTGCCCTCGGGCACGTTGACCCGCTCGCTGTCCCGCTCCAGGTAGGGCCCGTACCGGCCGACCCGCACCACGATGTCGGTGCCGGCCAGCGGGAACGAGCTCACGTCCCGGGCATCGATGTCGCCGAGGTCGCTGACCAGCTCTTTCAGCCCCTCCTCGCGGCCCGCCTCGTCCCCTTCGGTGCCGAAGTAGAAGCGCCGCAGCCAGGGAACGCGGGCCGCCTCGCCGCGGGCGATCTCGTCCAGCGCCCCTTCCATCCGGGCGGTGAAGTCGTAGTCCACCAGGTGGGTGAAGTGCCGCTCGAGCAGGGTGACGACGGCGAACGCGAGGAAGGAGGGGACCAGCGCGGTGCCCTTCTTGAACACGTAGCCGCGGTCCAGGATCGTGCCCAGGATCGAGGCATAGGTGGAAGGCCGGCCGATCTCCCGGTCTTCCAGCTCCTTGACCAGGGTCGCCTCGGTGTAACGGGCTGGCGGGCGGGTCTCGTGCGCGGTCGGCGCCACCTCGCCGGTCAGCGGGTCACCCTCGGCCAGCGGCGGCAGCCGCCGCTCCCGGTCGTCCCGCTCGGCGTCGTCCTCCACGTCCTCGACGTAGGCCTTCAGGAACCCGTGGAACGAGATGATCTTGCCGGACGCGCCGAACTCGGCTTCCTCGCCCGCCGACGAGCGGCCGGTGATCCGCACCGAGACCGACTCGCCGACCGCGTCCTTCATCTGGGACGCGACGGTGCGCTTCCAGATCAGCTCGTACAGGCGCAGCTCGTCACGGGACAGCCCGGCCTGCGGCGGGGTCCGGAACCGGTCACCAGCCGGGCGGATCGCCTCGTGAGCCTCCTGCGCGTTCTTCACCTTGCTGGTGTAGACGCGGGGGGAGTCGGGCACGTACTCCGCCCCGTACAGCTCACGGGCCTGGGTGCGGGCCGCGTTGATCGCGGTCTGGGACAAGGTGATCGAGTCGGTCCGCATATAGGTGATGTGGCCGTTCTCGTACAGCCGCTGCGCCACCGACATCGTGTACTTGGCGGAGAACCCGAGCTTGCGCGAGGCCTCCTGCTGCAGCGTGGTGGTCCGGAACGGGGCATAAGGGGAGCGCCGGTAGGGTTTGCGCTCGACCGACTTGACCGCGAACGGGACCCCGTCCAGGCGGGCCGCGAGTTCGGGGGCCGACAGCCGGTGCACGACCCCGGGCGGGCCGGTGGGCGCCTCAGCGGCGCTGAGGTCCGGTGCCGCCGAGGCGCCGTCCAGGTACAGCAGGTCGGCGTTGCGCAGCTCGCCGGTGGGGGCGAAGTCGCGGCCCTGGGCCACCCGGCGGCCGTCCACCGCGACCAGCCGGCCCGGGAACGACGAGGCCTGCTCCTGGCCGTCCGCGGGCTCGCCCCGGTCCGGGGTGAACACCGCTTCCAGGTCCCAGTAGCCCGCCGTGCGGAACGCGATCCGCTCCCGCTCCCTGGCGACCACCAGCCGGGTCGCGACCGACTGGACCCGGCCAGCCGACAGCCGCGGCATGACCTTCTTCCACAGCACCGGCGAGACCTCGTAGCCGTACAGCCGGTCGAGCACCCGCCGCGTCTGGTAGGCGTCGACGAGCCCGCTGTCGAGGTCACGCGGGTTGGCCACCGCCTGCGCGATCGCCTCCGGCGTGATCTCGTGGAAGACCATCCGGTGCACGGGGACCTTCGGCTTCAGCTCCTCCAGCAGGTGCCAGGCGATCGCCTCGCCCTCGCGGTCCTCATCAGTGGCCAGCAGCAGTTCGTCCGCCTCGGCGAGCAGGTGCTTGAGCTTGCTCACCTGTGACTTCTTGTCCGCGGGCACCACGTACAGCGCCTCGAAGCCCTGGTCCACGTTCACCCCGAGCCGGGCCCACGGCTTGTCCCGGTACCTGGCGGGGATCTCCGCCGCCTTGTCGGGCATGTCACGAATGTGGCCGATGCTCGACTCGACCACGTACCCCTTGCCGAGGTATCCCGCGATGGTGCGCGCCTTGGCCGGCGACTCCACGATGACAAGCCGGTGCCCGCCGTTGCCGCTGGCGGCACCGCTCTTGCCGGTCGCGCCCTTGCCGGCGCTACCCGTCTTTGCTGGCACGCTCCTCACCCTCTAGCCCGGTACCCGTGACCGGCTCGTGTCATGCTGATCCAACTCCCTGCCCCCGCGGCTGTGTTCCCGGATGCCCACCGCCAGGGGCGTGTGCGCCGGCGCGAATTTGCCGGGACTGATTGAACCACGCCGTCCCCGGCGCACAATAAGTCTGATGGCCGAGTACTCCTACCTCGTGCTGTACCTGCCGCGCGGGACGTCACGGGACGCCGCGCGACGCATTCTGACAGACCATGCGGAATACGGGGACTGGGAGCTCGCCGTGCTCCGGCTGAACGCAGACGGAAGCAGGAAAGCGACCCTGCGCCGGCAGATCATACGCCCCGTCCGCACCCTATGACCACGTCAGCCGCCCGAGCATACCCGGGCCGCCGGCCAAGTCAAAGGCGCCGGCGCACGGCGCCCTGGCCTGCCAGCGCGGCGGCCTAGCCTGCCAGCACGGTGAGTGGCGACCCTCCAGTGTGGCGGCGGCCACGACCGGGCCGGCACTGCGGGGGCAAATCCGGCTGATCGTGGCCGCCTGAGCGGGGGCAGTCGCCTCGGCCTGGTTGCCCGGGAGGTACACCTCGCCGGAGCCAGCCGTGGGTCCCGTCGTTCACTAGAGCAGGCGCAGCATCTGTGCTAGCCCTGTGGAACCGGCCCCGCACAATCTGTGACGCTAGCACTACTGACTGTGGGCATCGGGTGATATCGCGAAAACGTGACCCTCCGTGGATGGGTCCGGTCAGCAGCGGTCCAGGAAGCTATCCAGCACCCGCACCCCGAACCGCAGCGCGTCGACCGGGACCCGCTCGTCCACCCCGTGGAACATGCCGAAAAAGTCCAGGTCAGCGGGCAGGCGCAGCGGCGCGAACCCGAAGCACCGGATGCCCAGCCGGCTGAACGACTTGGCGTCGGTCCCGCCGGACATGCAGTACGGCACCGCCCGCGCCTCCGGATCCTCGGCGAGCAGGGCCGCGGTCATCGCCGCGCACAGGTCCCCGTCGAAGGTCGTCTCCAGTGCGACGTCGCGGTGGACGAACTCGCGCTGGACACCGGGGCCGAGCAGGCCGTCAAGCTCGGCGAGGAACTCCTCTTCGCAGCCAGGCAGGAAACGGCCATCCACCTCGGCGGCCGCCGTGCCGGGCACGACATTCACCTTGTAGCCAGCGTTCAGGATGGTGGGGTTTGTGGTGTTGACGAGAGTTGCCCCGATCATCCGGGCCAGGGGCCCGAGCTTGTCCAGCACCTGGCGGGCGCCCAGCGGGGAGAATTCCAGGCCCAGCGCTTCGCAGGCCGCCTCCAGGAACGCCTGCGCCGACGGGGTGAACCGGGTGGGCCACTCGTGCCGGCCGATCCTCGCCACCGTTTCGGCGAGCTCGGTGACCGCGTTGGCCGGCTGGAGCAGGGAACCGTGCCCGGCCGTCCCGCGCGCGGTCAGCCGCAGCCAGGCCATGCCCTTCTCGGCGGTCTGGACCAGGTAGAGGCGCTGGCCGCCGATGGTCGCGCTGAACCCGCCGACCTCCCCGATCGCCTCGGTGACCCCGTCGAACAGGCGCGCGTGGTTGTCCACCAGCCACCGCGACCCCCACGTCCCGCCGGCCTCCTCGTCGGCCAGGAACGCGATGACGACATCGCGCGGCGGGCGGCGGCCCTCCCGCATCCGCTGCCGCACCACGGCCAGGATCATGGCGTCCATGTCCTTCATATCCACCGCGCCCCGGCCCCAGACCGACCCGTCCGCGATCTCACCGGAGAACGGGTTCACCGACCATTCCGCCGGGTCGGCCGGGACCACGTCAAGATGGCCATGGATCAGCAGGGCCGGCCGGGACGGGTCCTCCCCCGCCATCCGCGCGAACACGCTGGACCGGCCCGGATGGGACTCCAGCAGCTCCGGTTCCAGCCCCGCGTCGGCCAGCAGCGCGGCGACATGCTCGGCCGCGAGCCGCTCACCCGGCCCCGAGTGATCCCCCCGGTTGCTGGTGTCGATCCTGATCAGGTCGCTGCACAGAGCGGCGACCTCGTCTTCGGCGGTCACGGCCGCACTGGATGGGTGCTCGGTCACCTGCCCATCGTCGCACCTGCCACGCTGGCGGCCCGGCAGCCCTCCCAGGCGAGCGGGCGTCCTGCTCTCCCGGCGGGCCTGCTGCTCTCCCGGTCGCGAGCGTGTACTCACGGCCCTAGCGCCCCGGGGCGGCACCTGACCTCGCCCCTGCCGCTCGCGACTCTTCGCCGCAAGCTGCCGGATTTGCTATCGTGATGCGGCCGACACGGGTCCTGCCGTGCTCCGGCGTACGTCCGGGTGGCGGAATAGGCAGACGCGCTAGCTTGAGGTGCTAGTGCCCGTAAAGGGCATGGGGGTTCAAGTCCCCCCTCGGACACGCAATTCCTACATGAACCAGGCCGACTAAATATGGGTCTGACCTGCGGTCATACGTTCGTCAAAGACGCCGCTACGTGCCCGGGCGGTCGGCTCGGCGTCACGGCTGGAGGCGCTGGCTCGTCCACAGTGAGCCTTCGCGGGTGTATTCCAGCCGCCGGTGGAGACGGTCCCGCCTGCCCTGCCAGAACTCGATTCGCTCTGGGGAGAGTCGGTATCCGCCCCACCCCTGTGGCCGCTGGATCGGATCTCCGGACTCCAGCAGCGAACGGGCTCGGTCTGCAAGTTCCTGTTCGCTCGTGAGCGGGCTGCTCTGCCGGGAGACGGCTGTCGTGACCCGGGCGGCGGGCGGGCGCTCTGCGAAGAGATCGTCGGACTGGGCGTCGGGAAGCAGCCCGACCGTGCCAGCGGCGGTGACCTGCTGCAGGGTCTCGCGCCAGTAGAAAGTCATCGACGCCCACGGCGTCACGGCGAGGTCGCGGCCCTTGCGGCTCCCGGTGTGGCTGGTGAATACCAGCGCGCCATCCGCGATCTCCTTCAGCAGCACCACCCGGCTGGACGGGCGCCCGTCCGCGCCCACCGTCGCCAGCACCCCTGCACCAGGCTCACGCACCCCATAGGGCGTCGGCCGACTCGAACCAGGCCGGCAGCAGCGCGACCGGATCGGGCGGCGGGTCGTCGAACTCCGGCAAGACGATGCTCTCGTCCCCGCTCAGCGAGACAGCGTGACCGGAAGCATCGCGCCCGGACTGGGCATTCAGCGCGCCAGGCTCACTCACATGTCCTCTTTACCCGGTGGTCTCGTGGGAGAGGTAGGCACGGCGGTGGCTGGGAGAGCGCGGCGATAAATGGCTCCCGGACAAGCGGGTCGCAGTAGCGGGCCTCCAGCCTGGCCTTGTCAGCGTCGGGGTCCGCGCCCGCGGGATGGTCCTCGCCCTCGCCACACGCCACCCGCATCGAGCCACATCCATCCCACGGAGCGTCGCCTGGAAACGTCGCGTCGATGATCACATCCCGGCCCGCTACATCGATCACCAGGTAACGGTGCACATCCATCAGCCCGCCCACCGGGACGGCGGACCCAACGGCAGGTCCATACCGCGCGAGCACCGCAGCCCGCTCCGCGCGATAGACCCGGTGGACCAGCCGAGGTCGCGAGCCAGGCCACCGCTCAGCGAACAGGCCGGCCAGCAGCGCGTGTTTCGTCGAACAAGTCCCCCGCCACTCCCGCACCACCCCCGCCGCGGTACGCCGGCCGGGACGCCCATACGGAATCGCCTGCACCGCGCACACCACCTCGCGAAGCGACGGATCCTGGGACAGCCCAGCCCGTACCCTGAACCCGCCAAACAGCGATCCGGCCACCCCGACATGCTAGGTCGCCACGGCTGGGGAGACGCACCGACGCAAAGCGCCCAGCACCTCCGGAGCCCGTTTACGGGTCGAGGCGCCTCGCGAGCAGGTTCAGGGAGCCGGCGGTGGTCCGCAGCGTTGACGCGGTCAGCCCAGCTAGCCGACCCACGATGCCGCCCCGCCAGGGCATGGGAACCGGGTCGCGGACAGGCGCACTGAGGGTCTGGAGGATGTCGTCTCGGTCGCGGCGGGGAAGTTCCGCCAGATCGGCCTCGTGATCGTTTTCGCGGCTGGCGGCGGACACCGTCGATTCGGGCTGGGGCGCGACGACCGTGATCAGCAAGGCCGCAGCCCGGAGGACTAGCGCGGCGTATACCGGGTCGATGTCGGCGACGAAGCCGTGGGCCACCTCGTTGCGGATGTTCATCCCGAGGGGACCGAGGAGCAGCCAGCGCAGGAAATAGGTCCACGACTCGTCCAGAGCCACCCTTTCGAGTTCCTGGAGGAGCACGTACAGGCCGGGGTACTGGCCTGGATCCTTGGCGACCTGCAGCCGGTAGATCCCCTCGTCCAGCTCCCGGAGAAGCGCCCGGGCCGCTGCCTCTATCTTGGGGACGACGACGTGGACAGACGCCTCGTAGTCACCAGCCCAGTAATGGCGGAACCCGCTGGCGAGACTGCGCGCGAGCGCCTGGTCGAACTGCCCGTTCCGCGACAGGTGGGCCGCGAGATTTACTTCCGCTGGGGTACCGTAGCGGCGTTCCATCCGCTGGAGGCCCTCGGCGAGGACGCGCCCCTGATTCTCGACGTAGATGCGGGCACAGGTGGCGAGCCGCTCAGCCTGGCGGTCCTCGTCAGATGAGGCGGTCCAGCGCGGCAGCCCGTCTTTACCCAGGATGGTGCGGGGCAGGAGGCTGCTGAAGACTGTGACCTTCGCGATGTCGCGTTCTTCCTGCCGCAGCCGCGCGAGATCCCCCAGTGGGCATTCCGTCTGGAGGAAGTAGTTAATCCCGTCGCGCCAGTCGGGGCTCGCCGTGAATCCGTCGAGGAAGCGTTCCACGTAGTCGCGCGTATGCGGACCGACGAGGCAGTCCTCCTCAGGCCGAGATCCTTCATGGGAATCGCCTGGAGCCGGGCGGTGGCCTGCCTCGCCAGGTCCATGAGCCGCGCTCCCTGGCGATGCGGATGGCCTCCTGGAGATGGGACTGCTTCGCCAGCCCGCTGCTGGCTTCGGCCTCATCGAGATGGGCCGTGACCTCGCGGCGGCCGATCTCAGCAACGGCCGCCGGGTCGTCGGTGCGGGCTCGCATCAGGGATGTGATCTGGCTCGCCAGGTACCCGGCCCTGTAGGTGGCGAACGCCGTATCGAGCAGCTGCCCCACGGCTACTGGGTCCGGAATGGCCTCCGGTGCCTGCCTGGCCTGATCGCGGACCGGCTTCGCGGCGACGGCGGCGATCATCGGCAAGACAACTCCGCGCCCGCGCGCCCGGACATTTCCGCGTGGGCACGCTTGATCATTTCCGAGCAGGAGTCAGCGCGCAGCTCCCACGCGCCCACCCGCCGCGCGAGGTCCCACGCGCGGACCAGGAACGCGGCGACATCGAGATCCGCCTGCTCGCGTGAGCGCGCGGCCGCGAGATACGCCGCTCCGGCGGCCACGGCCCGCTCACGGCCCGCGCCGTCACGGCGCTCGAACAGCAGGTCAAGGAAACGCGCCCTGGCCGCCGGATGACTGGCCTGTTCGGCGACGTCGCGCCACAAGACGACTACATCAGGATCCACATCGGCGATACGGGGCGGCCAGGCGAACCCCCCGGTATCGATTCTGGGGCGAAGCACACAGCCGGCCTTCCCGCCATGATCGAGCCGGAGGTCATAAGACACGGCCAGGACCAACTGACCCACCAGCGGCCGTCAGCGGCCAAGCCCAACCCCGGCCCCAGAGCGCGCAGGTGGTCCGGGAGATCCCACCATCGCTCCGCCGCGGCGTAAGCGAGATCGACAAGCTGTGCCGCGACCCCAGCGGCGGCCGGATCGTGCACGTAGGGAATCTCTTCGGCGCCGCGGCCCTCCGGGATGGCGGCGGCGGGCGCCCCGTCCGCGGCAGATTCGGTCACGGCACGGCCTCCTTCCGATGGGATCTCCGCGGGCCTGGCCGCGCGGTTTCGCGGGATGTCGCCACGACATCACGGTCAGTGATACCACTTCCGGGCACGGCGGTTCATCTGGTTAACGCGTGCGGACCCGCTCTCTGTGATCTCCAGCCTGTGGGCCACTCGCGCGCTCCGTGATGACGACCATGACCGGGTCGGCGGTGTCCATCTGGAGGGTTCCGGCGGCCGGGTCGTAGGTGAGGGTCAGCGACGCGGCACGCATGCCCTTGATCACTTGCTGGGCGGTAGCGTCTCCGGCCCACCCGGCGGCTCGGGCGTGCCTTGCCAGGTGATCGCCAGGGCAATCGCGCGCCGAGGGCAGGCAGCAGAGGCAAGACACGGTCCTCGCGCAGGTAGGCGTTCCTGGCTCGCCCTGGGCCGGCGGGGGTAACGCTGGTGTGGCCGTGACGGCAGCGGTAAGCGGCGCGCTGGTTGACCCAGCACGATTCCATGCGGCGCGCGCATAGCCCACAGCGCAGCAGGCCAACGAGTAGATAGCGGCGGCCATCGCTGTCTCCGCGGGACCGGACGGTCTCAATGTTCTGGGCGGCGATGTAATCGGCCTCGCTGACCAGGGCAATGTGGGCGGGTCGGGTGGAGATCACCCAGCCCTCCGGCAGGTTCCACCGCTGGACCCGCTGATGGCCGAGGGTGGTGTTGGCGGGGTCGATCAGGTCGTGGTCGGTGCGCTGGCGGTTCCAGACCTGCCGGCCGGTGTAGCGGGGATTGGCGAGGATCGCCCGCACCGTGTTCAGGGTCCAGGCGTTCCCAGCGCGGTGGGGGTTGCGGCCGGGGTCGGCGGCGGAGGGGCAGGGCACACCCTGGTCGTTGAGCTGTCGCGCGATGCGCGGGCGTTCTCGTGCGCGTAGAACCGGCCCCCGGCGAGCAGCCGGGAGTGGTCATCGACGATCAGGAACAGCCTGGCCCGCACCGACCCCTCCCGGCGCGGGTGCGGCACCCAGGGGCCGACCAGCACATCGGTGATCCACCGCTCGTTCGGCGCGGCCGCCTCATACCTCCCGTACGCCTTCGGCTCCGCGGCCAGGGCCTCGCGGTGCAGGCCCGCGCGGCGCAGCTGCCCCCGGATCGTCCGCTCGGAGACCTTGATCCCGTGCAGGTGGAACAAGATCGAGGCGATCTGCGCCGCCGACCGGCCGGGCAGCTCCAGCCGCAGCGCCGACGCCTCGGCGAACAGCTCCGGGTGCGCCCGCGTCAGCCCGGTGTCCGACCGCTCCGCGGGCTTCAGGCCCTCCAGGCCGCCTGCCCGCCAGGCCCGCAGCCACCGGCCGGTCGTCTGCCGCGAATAGGCGCGCCGCGACCCGTCCGGGTGCGCGTGCGGGCGCGCGGCGATCTGGCGGACCAGCGCGCCGCGCTCCCGCGCGGTCAGCTTGCCGTCCGCGGCCTCGGCGATCACCGCCCAGCGGTGCAGCGCGATCCGCTCCTGCTGATCATGATCCATCCCCTGATGCCTCCCTCTTGCCGGTTATGGCGGGACAGGAGGCATGAAACGCCGTCCGCCGACCACCAGCCAGGGCGCGGGCGTGTTGGCGGCCAGCATCATCCCGCCGGTCACCGCCGACGCGAACCGCCACGCCCCCAGCGGCGCCCACCCCGGCAGGCCCGCCGCCGTCGCGAACCGGGCGGCCCCCTCCGGCGGGGTGATCGCCTCACCGCCCAGCTCCACGGCCAGCGCCGCGAACCCGGCCCCCAGCACCGGGGCACGCGCGGCGAACCGCCGCCACCAGCCCCGCGCGGTCGTGTGCGCCACCCCGGCCCGCTCCGCGGCCGGGCGGACCCCGCACCGCCCCGCCGCCACCGCCGCGAGCACCCCGCCGATCGTCCCGGCCGTATCCAGCCGCCGGGCCAGGACGAACGCCGGCAGCAGCGCGTGGCTGACCCGGCACGCCCCGCACCGCAGCCGCGGCACGAAGACCCGCCGGCAACCACGCCGGTCCCGGACCCACCGCCGGTACCCCGACCAGAACGTCATCGGCCCCGCGCACGACGGGCAGCCCGGGCGCGGGAACACCAGATCCCGCCCGGCCGCCGCGTACTCATCGACCGGCAGCGGGCACGGCCATACGATGGCCAAAGGGCGACACCGCCTCCGATCCCTCCCCGCGACCGTGGCCAAACGAAGGCGGGGAGGGATCACTCACATCACCACACAGACGGCAAAATCCTGGCCCGCCCCCGGCAGCCAGGCACACCAGACATGAAAAAAGAGCGTGACCGGGCACCCCGCCCGGACGCTCAGGTAATCAGGCCGTCAACACCCGTAGATCTGAGATCGGGGCGCGAGGACTTCAGGAGACCTCACCTCGCGGAGGCCGTGAGCTGTACTGCGGGTTGGCTTGGTACTCGCCGGTCGGTGTGCCATCGTCGGCGATCTTCCACGCATCGATGATCCCTTCAGGGGGGCACCGCTCCGTTAACCCCGTCCGGTGCGTACGCAGGATCGATCGCGTAGACCCATCCGCCGGGATGGGACTTGGCTTCCGCCAGCAGTCCGGGCGGGAAGGCGGGATGAGGACCCTCGGACTTCTGACGGCGCTTCCGCATGCATCGTTTCTATGCGATGTCCCCGGTCGGACGGACTCATTTGCGGCGTGGCGCGGTGGTATTCGCTCGCCGTCAGCGCGCCGGACGGTTGCGGAATGATTCTGATCGAGGGGCGCGTTGACTATAGAGGACACAATATATCGTGTTGTTTGGTAGGCGTGGGCCGTTGACGGGCTCCGGGCCTTAAGAGGTGAGCGTGATGACCGGTCGGTACGCAGACCAGGCGCCGGACAGGTCGGCCAAGGCCATGATCGCCGTGACGCTGCTCGCGCTGTTGCTGGTGGCGGCCGTGCCGGTGGCCCTGCTGGCCGCAGTGGTCATGATGATGCTGGGATACGTCGTCGGCGGGCTCGCGCTGTTCGGCGGCTCGGTCCTCGCCGCCGCTACAGCTGTCGCGCTCGCGGGCATGAACGGGATGCGGCACCTGCGCAAGCTGCTCTCCGGGGGCAGCTTCCGCGTCGTGCGGCTGGACGGCAGCCAGTACACCGACGTCGCCGAGCCAGAGGGCAGGCACTACACCAACCTTGTGCAGCTGGACCGCAGCGAGTACACCGAAGTTCGCTGACCTGGCCCTCCCCCTTATTGCGTGTATCTCGGGCCGGATATCCGGCGGCGGATTCGGCTGGTGGTCGCAACGGTGAACTGACCCGGGTTTCAGCGGCCATCGGCGCGGGCCGCTGGCGTGCCGCCAGTGGAGTTCGCCGGTGGCACGGTACAGCGCCAAGGAGAGACCGGCCGTCAGCTGGCTGATCTTGAACCGATCCGGCAATACACGCCCCCGGCGGACCGCGGGAGATCTATTGCGCGTACCAGATCCTGCGCTATTCCGGCCATCAG
>Ga0307374_10008519_pt1 | contig 15303 bp, 14 predicted proteins | sample OX3MG_FD_202532 | JGI IMG/M metagenome (GOLD analysis project Ga0307374, IMG submission 202532) | Soil microbial communities from Risofladan, Vaasa, Finland - OX-3 | ecosystem: Environmental > Terrestrial > Soil > Coastal area > Acid sulfate soil | place: Finland: Risofladan, Vaasa | collected... | reverse complement strand
GCTCCTCTGGAAACAGCGCGGCTTCGGCCGACGCTAGCGGCTCGAAGACCATCTCGGAGGGCGTGATTCCCGCGCGCTCGCAGCATTTGGTCAGGTTCTGGCCGTAGCTTTGCGCGGCGGTGACAATATGGATGCGCGCCTCGAGGCGCACGCCCGCCATCCCGATCGGTTCGCGCACGCCGTCTTGATCATCGACCGCGAACTGCTGCGGCAGGATATGCAAAACCTGGCGGTCCAGCGGAATCGCGACCGCGCGCGCCGCGTCGATTACCCGCTCGACGTCGCGCGGACCGACTTCGCCGCCGCGCACCGCGACGATCCCGTGGCTGTTGAGTCCGCGGATATGCGGTCCTGCGACGCCTGCGACCACTGCGCCAATTCGCAGACCCGAGGTCTTCTCCGCCTCATCCAGCGCGGCGCGAATCGCCTCGACCGTGGCTTCGATATTGACCACCACGCCCTTGCGCAAGCCGGTGCACGGCGCGACTCCGTGGCCGAGCACGGCGATATCGCCTTCGGGGCTCGCCTCCGCGACGAGAGCGCAGACCTTGCTCGTGCCGATATCCAATCCTGTGAGCAGGTTCCTCATCGCTTCACGGACTCCTCAAAGCCGCGGACCGAACCCGCGAATGAACCGAGACCTTGCGCACGGCGCCGTGGCGACTCTTGGCGGGCGCGTCGACGGCGGCCATCCGCACAACAGCTTCGTCGGGCATGGTCATATCCAGCGCGGCGAGCATCCGCTCGCGTCCGCGCCATTTTCCCAGCACTTCGTTCGCGCGCTTGATCTCCGCGGGCGCATTATCAAGATCGATCAGAACCTCGGTGCGCGCGCCGTCGAGATAGAGCGCCGCGACCGCGCCGTTATCGACGCTCATCTCCGAGACCAGATGCGACAATTCCGCCTCCGCGCGAACCATCGTCGCGGCGTATCCGACCAGATCAATTCCGCGGCCGTTCTCGACCCGCTCGCCGCTCAGAATCGGCAGGTCGCCTTCGGCGTTGGGCGATACCGGCCCTTCGAGCTCGCCGTCGGAGAACAGCGCATAGAATCCGTCATGCCGCTCGACCATCGCGATCGCGCCGCCCGGCCTTACTCCCGCGGTCTTGGCAGCCGGCGCACTCGCGATCCCCACCTGATGCTCGATCGAGCGGAGTGCTTCGCGCAGGCGCTCCAGGAGCGGACTTGCGGGAGCGGCAGCGCGATCGATGCGGGTGGAATAGGAAGAGAAGAAATTCGAGAAGCGCAGCGTGAGCGCGCGGCCCGGCGCGCTGAATCCCGTCATCACGCCGAAAACAAAAAAAGCGCACAGGACGATACCCACCATCCGTGGGTTCCATCCTACCGCCTCTTTTCCTTTTCTCCGCTCCGCCACCGCACCACCACTTCCGCGCGCGACCTACCAGTCGCCGACCAGCTTGACCTCTGGCTCGAGCCAGACGCCGCTTTGCTCCTTGACCCGGTTCCGCGCCAGCTCCATCAGGGCGCGCACTTCTTCGGCGCGCGCGCCGCCGAGATTGACGATAAAATTCGCATGCTGATCCGAAAACGCGGCGCCACCGACGCGCAGGCCTTTGAGGCCCGCGCCTTCGAGCAACCGTCCGGCGAAGGTGCCGGGCGGATTCTTGAAGATCGAGCCCGCATTTGGAACGCCGCGCGGCTGGCGCGCCGCCCGCTTGGAGTGCAGGTCCGTTACTCGCGCGCGCAGAGAGTCGCGATCGCCAGGGACCAGCTCGAACTCAACCCGCGTGATCACGAATCCGGCGGGAAGATTTGTCCGCCGGTAGGCAAAATTGATTTCGTCTTTGGTCAGATCACGCGAGACGCCTTCGCGCGTGACGCCGTGAACGATAGTCACGACCTTCGCGATCTCGCCGCCGAACGCGCCGGCATTCATCACCAGTCCGCCGCCGACGGTGCCCGGAATCCCTTCGCCAAATTCGAGTCCGCCGAGACTCTTCTCGACTACGGCTTCCACCAGCGCTCCGAAATCAACCGCCGCGCCCGAGATGACGTGGGTGCGATCGATTTCGACTTGGCGGAAGCCCTCGCCCAGGCTGACGACCAATCCGCGCACGCCGCGGTCGCTCACCAGCAGATTGGTTCCCGCGCCCAGGCAGAACGCGGGCGTCGAGCTGCGATAGGCCGAGGCCATCGCGTGGCCGAGTTCGGTTTCGGTTTCGACGGCGAGGTAAAGATCGGCCGGTCCGCCGATTCTGAACGAGGTCAGATCGGCGAGCGGCCGTGCGGTTTCGAGGCGCGCTCCGAAACGCCCGTGCAGATCGTGCTCAAGCATGCTCATGCGGCTTGGCCTCGTCTGCGAGCGCACCGAGAATCCGGTCGCCGAGTTTATAGATATCGCCCGCGCCAAGCGTGACGATCAAATCGCCTGCGCGCGACGCGCCTGCAACTTCGCGCGCGGGTTCGAGCTCGCGGCCCAGATAGTGAACCTCGAGATGGCCGCGCGCGCGGATTGCTTCGTACAAACGCCGCGAAGAGACGCCGGGAATCGGATCCTCGCCGGCGGGATAGATGTCGAGAATGAAGAGCGCGCCTGCGTCGTCGAAGGCGGTCAGAAAATCGTCGAACAGATCGCGCGTCCTGGTGTAGCGATGCGGCTGAAAGACGGCGACGACGCGGCGCTTGAACCCGGCGCGAGCGGCGGCGAGAGTCGCGCGAACCTCCGCCGGATGATGCGCATAATCGTCGAGCACGATCCGTCCGTTGCTCTCGCCCTTGATCTCGAAGCGGCGGCCGATTCCGCCGAACTTCGCGAGCGCGCGCGACGCAATCTCGAAATCGATTCCAAGTTCGAGCGCAACCGCGATCGCCGCCAGCGAGTTCATCGCGACGTGCAGTCCCGGCGCCGGAAGTGTGACCGTTCCGAGCGCGGCGCCATTGAAGATAACCTCGAAGCGGGTCGAGAGGCCGTCGATCACGACTCGCTCGGCGCGCAGGTCGGCGTCGGCCGCAATACCGTAAGTGAGGACGGGTTTGCGCACCTGCGCCAGCATCCCGCGGACGTTGGCGCTATCGATTCCCAAAACGGCGCGTCCATAGAACGGCACGCGGTTGATAAAGCTCGCGAACGCCTCGCGCAGGCGGTCCATCGTGCCGTAGTGATCCAGATGCTCAGGATCGATATTGGTGACGATTGCGATGGTCGGCAAAAGGAGCAGGAAGGAGGCGTCGCTCTCGTCGGCTTCGGCGACCATGTAGTCGCCGCGCCCGAGGCGCACGTTGGTGCCGGTATTGCGCAGGTTTCCGCCAACCGCGACCGTCGGATCGAGGCCCGCCTCTTCCATGATCAGCGCGACCAGCGCGGTGGTGGTGGTTTTGCCGTGACTGCCCGCGACCGCGACCCCGAGCTTGACCATCCGCAAAAGTTCGCCCAGCATCTCGGCGCGCGCGATAACCGGAATCTTGAGATCGCGAGCGCGCGCGACTTCAGGATTAGAAAATTTTATCGCGGACGAAATCACCACCGCGTCGAGCGGCGCGCGCAGATGCGACGGGTGATGCCCGAGCTCGATTTGCGCGCCGAGCGCCGCCAACCGTGCGGTCGCCGCGCCGGCAGCGAGATCGCATCCGCTGACCGCGAAGCCGAGGCTCAGCGACAGCTCTGCGATTCCGCTCATTCCGGCGCCGCCGATTCCAATGAAATGGAGGCGGCGTTTCGGCGCGAGCAAGCCCGATGTCAGCGCGGTATCCACCCGATCTAGTTCTCCACCCGTGCGAGGCTGAAGCAAACCCGCGCGACGCGCGCGGCGGCGTCGGGAAAAACCGCGCCGCGCGCCTGCACGCCCATCGCGATGAGACGCGCGGGATCGGCGAGAAGAGTTTTGATATCGCGCGCCAGATTCTCTCCGAGGCGTTCGTCGTCTTTGACGATAATTGCGCCTTCGAGTTTTTCGATCACGCGGGCGTTGTGAAGCTGCTGCATATCGCGATGAAACGGATACGGCACAAAAATCGCCGCGCGGGCGGCAAGCGCGATATCGGTGACAGTGCCGCCGCCGCTGCGTGCGACGACCAAGTCCGCCGCCGCGAGCGCGCCAGGCATGTCGTCTATAAACGGAACTACTTCCGCCTCAAACGGAAGCTCACGGTAAGCCCGCCGCACCACCTCAACGTCCGCCTCCCCTGTCTGATGTGTGACCTTCAACTTTATAACACCTTTTCCCCAGATTTTGAAAGCCTCTAGGACACCAATATTAAGGCGACGCGCACCGGTCGAGGCGCCTAAAACAAGGATTTGAGCCGGACGACCCTCGATTGGAGTCCGATCCGGGCGCGGTTTATAGCGCACCGGGTTGCCGGTCAGCTCAATTTTGGACTCCGGGAAGTAGGCGCGGCTATCGGGAAAACTGATGCAGATTTTGCTCGCGAAGCGCTGGATGATCCGGTTGGCCAGGCCCGGCATGACGTTCTGCTCGAGCATCACGATCGGCACCCGCGCGAGCGCGGCTGCGACCCCGACCGGCACCGACGCATAGCCGCCGACGCATACGACCAGATGCGGGTGGATTCGTCCGAGTAGTGGCCGCGCCTGGCCGATCGCGTGCGCGAATTCGGCGAGCGCCCGCAGACGCGCTGCGACGCCGTGACCGCGAATGCCGTGGACATTCAAAAGCTCGAAGCGGTAGCCGCTGGTGGGGAGCCACTTGGCCTCGAAGCCGTTGATCGTGCCGACGTAAAGAATTTCCGCGTCGGGCCGCTGGCGGATTATCTCCTCGCCGACTGCGACGGCGGGAAACAGATGGCCTCCGGTGCCTCCGCCGGCGATGATTAACCTCATCCGACGTTTCTCGCGGCTAACTCTTTCATCGGATATTTTTCATCGAACTGCGGGCCGCCGGCCCAGAGCGAGGAGCGCGCCGAGCGCCGCCATCGCCATCATGATCGCGGTGCCGCCGTAACTCAAAAACGGCAGCGGCAGACCCTTGGTCGGAATCATCCCGATCACGACCGCCATGTTGATCAGCGCCTGCAGCGACAGCATCGCGGTCAGACCGACCGCGAGCAGGCTTGCGAACGGGTCGGGCTCGTCGTGCGCAATGCGCATCCCGCGGAACAGGATCGCGCAGAACAGCGCGATCACGATACATGCGCCGATAATTCCAAATTCCTCGCCGACGACGGCGAAAATAAAATCAGTATGCGACTGCGGCAGATAGAACATTTTCTGGCGGCCCGCGCCAAGGCCGACCCCGCGCAAACCGCCCGCGCCGAGCGCGATGAACGACTGAATCAACTGGAAGCCCGCGCCGCGCGCGACCTGCCATGGATCGAGAAAAGCAGTCAGGCGGCGCATCCGGTACGACTTCGCGCACATCTGAATGATCAGGCCCACCAGCGCGATCGCGCCGGCGGCGCCCAGATGCTTTGCCTCGGCGCCGGCGGCGTAAAGCATCACGAACAGGATCACGGAGATCATCACGGTCGAGCCGAAGTCGGGCTGCTTGAGCAGAATAATTGCGAGCGCGCCGACAATCGCAAAGGCCGGCGCGGGGCCGCGCATGAAATCGCGCAAGTCATCCTGGCGGCGACTCAGAAAGTCGGCAAGGAAAAACACCAGCGCGAATTTCACCATCTCCGACGGCTCGAGGACGATCGGTCCGAGCTTGAGCCAGCGCCGCGCGCCGCCGCGGACCAGGCCAAGATGCGGCAGATAGACCGCCAGCAGCATCACGACTGAAACGATCGCAAGCGGCATTACCAGGCGTCGCAGTCCGACGATCGAAAACTGCGAGAGCATCACCAGCACTGCGAATCCGGCGACTATATGCGCCACATGAAGCTTGAAAAAATGAAACGCGTCGCCGGTCTTTTCCAGGCCCAGAAAATAAGTCGTGTTCAACACCATCAGCAGTCCGAACAAAATCAGCGCCCCCGCCGGCAACCATAGCCACGGGTCTGGACGCCGGTATTCGACCGCCTCAAAGCGTCCGAACCAGCTTTTGAAATAACTCTCCGCGCTCTGCATAGTCCTTGAACTGATCGAAACTCGCGCACGCCGGCGACAACAAAACCGTGTCGCCCTTTCGCGCCACCCGCGCCGCCCGTTCGACCGCCTCCGCCAAAGTTGTAACCAGCTCGATTTCGCAAGCGCCGGTAAGCGCCGCGCGCATCTGCTCGCGCGCCGCGCCAATCAGAATCGCGCGGCTGACCTTGCGCCGCATCGGCGCGATGAGCGGGCCATAGTCGCCGCCCTTATCGACTCCGCCCGCGATCAGAATGATCGGCGCAGCGATTGCTCCCAGCGCCTCGACCACCGCGCCGACATTGGTGCCTTTCGAGTCGTCGATCCATCGCACGCCGTCGCGCTCGCGCACGAATTCGAGGCGATGCGGCAGTCCGGCGAACAGGCTCAGCACGTGCTCGATCACGTGTTCATCGACGTACATGGCAAGCGCGGCCGCTGCCGCCGCCATCGCGTTGGAGACGTTGTGCTCACCCGGAAGCCGGAATCCCGCGACGCTGATTTGGCCGCGGCGCGAGCCCATATCGAAGATCAGCGAACGGTTTTCGTGCCAGATTCCCGGTACGTGTCCCGAGGCGACGAAGCCGAAAGAGAACACGCGCGAGCGCACCGATTTCGCGAGCTCCCAGACATTGGGATCGTCGCGATTCAGAACCGCCCAATCGCTGCCATCCTGGTTATCGAACATCCGCGCCTTCGCGACGCCATATTCCGCGAGATCGCGGTAACGATCGAAATGATCGTCAGTGAGATTCAGATAGACGCCGACCTTGGGCTTGAAGTGCACGGTCGATTCGAGCTGAAAGCTCGAGACCTCGGCGACGATCGCGTCGAAAACTCCATCGACCGCCGTGATTAGCGGCGGTTGCAGGTTTCCACCGACGAACGGATGCATCCCCGCCGCTTTCAGAATCTCGCCGAGGAGCACGGTCACGGTGCTCTTGCCGTTGGTGCCGGTGATCGCCGCGATCGGCGCGGAAAGAAATTGCGAAGCGAGCTCGACCTCGCCGATCACAAGGATCTTGCGCTTGGCCGCGGCCGCGAGCAGCGGAGAATCGAGCGCCGCGCCGGGAGTCGCCACCACCAGATCGACGCCGTCGAGCCACGCGGGATTTTCCGCGCCGAGTTTCAATTGTCCGGCGGGAAGCCGCGCGCGATCGATATCGGACCTGCGATCAGTCAGGATCAGGTGCGCGCCGTGGGCGGCCAGAAACTTCGCCGCCGCGATTCCAGTCGTCGCCAGTCCCACGACCATCACCGTTTTGCCCGCGAGCTTCATCATCGTTTCAGTATAGCGCGGCGGCCTTTGGATTCAGCGAAGTTTCAGCGTCGAGAGCGCGACCAGCGCGCACACGATCGAAATAATCCAGAAGCGCACCACCACCACGGTTTCGGGCCATCCGCTGAGCTCGAAATGATGATGTATCGGCGCCATGCGGAAGAAACGTTTGCCGCCGGTCCATTTGAAATAGTAGCGCTGGATAACCACCGAAGCGGCTTCGAGGACGAACACTCCGCCCGCGATTACCAGCGCAAGCTCCTGCTTGCACAACACCGCGACCATCCCGAGCGCTCCGCCGAGCGATAGCGCACCCACGTCGCCCATGATCATCGAGGCGGGGTAGGCGTTGAACCACAGGAACCCGAGTGACGCCGCGATCAGCGAGGCGCAGAAGATCGCAACCTCGCCGACGCCGACGACGTGCGGGATTTGCAGATAGGTGGCAAATTTCAGATTGCCCGCGACGTAGCTGAATACCCAGTAGGTGAAGGCGGTGGTCATGACCGGGCCGATCGCAAGGCCGTCGAGCCCGTCGGTGAAATTGACCGCATGCGAGCATCCGGCGATCACGAACATCGCGAACGGGATATAGAAGATCGGGCCCCAATCGGGATGCAGATTTTTCGCAAACGGGATCGTGAGCGTGGTGGGAAATTTCAGCACCGCGAACAGAACCACCGACGCGACCAGCGCGCAACCGAAAGTGCCGCCAAGCTTCGCCGATTCGCTGAGTCCCAAACCCTTGCCGCGCTTGAGTTTCAGGTAATCATCGCAGAAGCCAATCGCGCCGAAGCTCGCGGTAACGAAGATGACGATCCAGACGTAAGGGTTGGTGATGTTGGCGAGCAACAGCGTGGCCGCCAGCGTGGCGGTCAGGATCAGCAAGCCGCCCATCGTGGGCGTGCCGGCCTTCTTCTGATGGCTCTGCGGAACCACGTCGCGGATTGTCTGCCCGAAATGCGCGGCGCGGAAGCGATCGATCAGCCACGGACCCATCGCGAGCGAAATCGCGAGCGCGGTCAGCCCCGCCAGCACCGAGCGAAAGGTTTCGTAGCGAAGGACGTTGAAGGCCTGGAAATGGGTGTGCAGGCTATAGAGCAGGAGATACAGCATCGCGTCTCAGTCTGTCCGGTATCCGTGCTCGCGGGCAATCTCGGCAATCACGGCGCGATCGTCGAAAGCCAGAACACGGTCGCCGACCAATTGATAGTTCTCGTGGCCTTTGCCCGCGACGATCACGGTGTCGCCCGGCTCAGCAATGCGCAACGCGAGCGCGATCGAGGTGCGGCGATCGGGCTCGACGCGATAATCTTTCGCGCGCGCGCCAGTTTGTTTTATCGCGTCGCGAAGACCGGCTTCGATCTCTCCGATGATCGCGCTCGGATCTTCGCTGCGCGGATTATCCGACGTGATGATCGGAAGATCAGCCATCCGCGCGGCGATTGCGCCCATGATCGGGCGTTTGCCGCGGTCGCGGTCGCCGCCGCATCCGAATACGCAGATCACGCGGCCGCGGGTGAACTTGCGCGCCGCCCCGAGCACCGCTTCGAGCGCGTCGGGTTTGTGCGCGTAATCGACCAGCACCAGCACGCCCACGCGCGCGGGCACCGCCTCCATCCTGCCGGGGGCCCCTGGGCATCGCCGCACACCTTCCGCCACCGCCTCAGGTTCGATGCCCAGGGCCACCGACACGGCGGAGGCCCCGAGGATATTGATCAGGTTGAACTCGCCGACGAGCGGCGAAGTAAACTCAATTTTTTTGCCGAGCGCAAGCAATGTTGCACGAATTCCGCCGGCGCCGACTGAGTAGTCCTGTGGATAAACGTCGAGATCCGGAGCAAGTCCGAAGCTGATTTTGCGCGTCGGCACCGCGGCGAGCACCTGCTGTCCATATGGATCATCGCCGCGCGCGACGGCAAAGATATCGCCGCGGTGGCTGCGCGGAAGAATCTCGGTAAACAGGCGCAGCTTGGCGGCGAAGTAGTTTTCCATCGTGCCGTGATCATCAAGATGGTCGCGGCCCAGGTTGGTGAAAACCGCGCAGCGAAAGTTGAGCGCGTCCACCCGTCCCTCGGCGATCCCCATCGAAGAGACTTCCGCGGCGACGTGGCGCACACCTTCGCGCTCCATCCGCACAAGCGCGGACTCGGTATCGATCGACTCGGGCGTGGTCAGCCCGCTGTAGATTTTATTCTTGCGGATAAAGGTTCCTACCGTACCGATGATCCCCGCCGGATGACCGGCGGCCTCAAGGATCGCGGCGAGCAGATAAGCGGAAGTGGTCTTGCCGCTGGTGCCGGTAATTCCGATCAGATCGAGGCGCTCGCTTGGAGCGCCAAAAAAACGCGACGCGGCCGCGCCCATCAGCAGGCGCGGCCGCGCGCTCTCGACAACGGACACCGCGGGACGGGCGTCCACAGCACCACCACCCACCACAATCGCCCGTGCACCGCGGTTTAATGCGTCATTTATGTTCGCGCGGCGGCGTTCCGGGTCGCGCGCAAGGGAAAAAAACAGATGGCCGGCAGCCACCGCGCGCGAGTCATAGCTGAGTCCCGAAATTTCCACCGCCGCATCGCCCTCAATCCGTCCATCGAGTCCCTCGAGTAGCTGGTCGAGCCTCACATCCCGCCCCCCGGCGCCGCCGTGCCGCCGCGGATCGCGACGGCGTCGGCAACGGTATCCGGCTGCATCGGGGCAAGCGTGAGCTTTATTCCCGCATGACTAAGCGGAGCGTAGGGCGCGGGATCCTGCGCAACCACGTAGCCGCTTCCGCGCACTTCGAGCGTCACGCCGATTTTGCGCGCGACCATCAACGCCCGGCGCAGACTCATTCCGGAAAAATTCGGAGTCGTCGGAGAGCTGGCACCGGTCAGTGCGGGAATCTCGTCGCCGGCGTCAGGCGCGGACACATCGGCCAGCCGCGCCCCGCCCTTGCCGCCAGCCGGCATCGGGATCATTCCGGCGACATCGTAGTTGCCGCCGGGCGCGGTGATATTCAGATCGCGCGCCGCGCCGGAAGCGATCTCGCTGAAGGCCGGCGCCGCGTAAAGTCCGCCGAAGTGGCCGTGGCCGACATCGTAGAGCACCACCAGGATCAGCAGGCGCGGATCGTCGGCGGGCAGAAACCCGACGAACGAACACACGTGCCGATTCTGATAATAACCGCCCGCGGGATTAACCATCTGCGCGGTGCCGGTCTTGCCCGCGACGATAAAGCCGTCAACCTTGGCGCGATGCGCGGTGCCGTTGGGACCGTTTACGACATTGCGCAAAAGCAGATTCATCTGATGCGCGATCTCGGGCGAGATCACGCGGCGCATTACCTGCGGCGTATGGCGCAAAATCACGTTGCCCTGCGCGTCGTACGCGGTCTTCACCACGTACGGCCGGACGATCAGTCCGCCGTTGGCGATCGCCGCGTACGCGGTTGCAAGCTCGATTGGCGTCACCGCGATTCCCTGCCCAAAGCCGTGATTTGCGAGATCGATATCCTTCCACGTCGAGGGATTCATCACCAAGCCGCTCGCTTCCGCGGGGAGATCGATCCCGGTGCGCAGGCCGATTCCGAATGCGCGCATGCCTTGATAGTAGCGATCCGCGCCGAGACCGAGCGCGATCTTAGCGGCGCCGATATTGGACGAAACCTCGATTATTCCGGCCAGATCGAGCGAGCCGTGCTTGCTGTCGTCGTGAATCGTGCGGCGGTCAAGCGTCCAGTGGCCTTCCTCGCAATAGATCTGCTTGTCGAGCGTGATCGCTCCATCGGACAGCGCGACCGACGCGAGAATCCCCTTCATCGTCGAGCCGGGCTCGAAGGCGTCCTGCACCGCGGTGTTGTGCAACCGGTCGTGAACACTTGCCGGGTCGGCGCCGATATTCGCCATCGCGATAACTTCGCCGGTAAATGGATCGAGCACGATCGCCGCGCCGCGTTTGGCGCCGCTTTGCCGCACCTCGGCCGCAAGCTCGGTCTCGGCCAGCGACTGGATCGACGAATCGATCGTGAGCTCGAGCTGCGCGCCCGGCTCCGGCGTCTTCAGCTCGAGTGGGCTGTCGAAAATCGGATGTCCCAGCGCGTCGTGGTAGAAGCTCAGCTCGACCGGCTCCCCACGAATCATTTTGTTGTATCCGAGTTCAAGGCCGGAGAGCCCCTGGCCGTCCATCCCCGCAAGCCCGACCACAGCAGCGGCCAGGTTGCTCTCCGGGTAAAAGCGTTTGTATTCGCTGAGCGCGCCGACGCCTTCGATTCCGAGCCCCTCGGCCGCCTGCGCCATGTCCACCGACACGCGCCGCACCAGCCATACGAAGGGAGCAGGTTTGGCGAGCCTGGCCTCAAGCTCGTTTGAGCTGAGCCCGAGAGCCGCCGCGAGTTTGGCGCGTTCATGCGCGGTGGTGGAGTCGAGCACGCGACGGGGCCGCGCATAGACCGAGCGCGTCTCCGCGGAAAGCGCGAGCGGCTCTCCATTGCGATCGACGATCGGCCCGCGCACCGCGGCAAGTTCGGTTTCGCCGGTATGCTCACTGTTCGCGAGCGAGGCCAGCCGCGGTCCGTCGAACTCGACCAGCACGATCAGGCGCATCACCGCGAGCGCGAACATCGACGCCAGCACCAGCGTCAGCCATCCCACCCGCGCGCGGCGCTGTTTGAACGACACGTTCACGGCAGCATCACCACCTGCCCATTGGCGGGCGGCGCAAGATGATACCGCGGCGCGAGCGCGCGCAACCGATCGTGCGAGGCGAGCTGCGCCGCCTTGAGCCGCAGGGTGCGGTTCTGATCCTCGAGGCCGGCGATATCCTCGCGCAGCGCGGAGAGCCGGTAGCCCTCGCGCGTGGCTTCGAGCCGGATCATCAAGGTGGTGAAGCCGAGAGCCGCGACCGCGATCATCAGGATTCCGGCCAGGATCGGCGAAGGCGGATTTGCGGGACGCACCCGGCGGCTCATTGCGCGATCCTCTCGATACAGCGCAGGCGTGCGCTGCGCGCGCGCGGGTTGTTCGCAATCTCGGCGCGCTGCGGCTTCATTACTTTGCCGGTGATCGCGGAATATCCGCCCGAGCGTTTGAGCTCGCGAAAGCGTTCCTTGACCGCGCGGTCTTCGAGCGAATGATATGCGAGCACGATCATCCTGCCCCGCGCTGCCAGCAGTCCCGGCGCGTCGGCGAGCAGCGCGGCCAGGCTTTCCATCTCGCGGTTGACGGCGATCCGCAGCGCCTGAAAAGTGCGCGTCGCCGGATGCGCCCCGCTGCGGCGATGCGGCCCGATGGCGCGTTCGACCACCGCGCGCAGCTCGGCGGTGGTTTCAAGCGGACGGCGGCGGCGCTCCTCGACGATCGCGCGCGCGATTCTGCGCGAGGCGCGCTCTTCGCCGAAATTGAAAATGATATTGGCCAGATCAGTTTCGGATTCTTCGTTCACCAGGTCATAGGCGCGGATTCCCTGCGTCCGATCCATCCGCATGTCCAGCGGACCTTCCAGGCGAAAGCTGAACCCGCGCTCCGCATCGTCGAGCGCGAAGCTCGACATCCCGAGATCCGCGACGATCGCGTCGGCGCGATCGAATCCGCATTCGAGGAGCACTTGCGCCAGGTCGGCGAAATCCGCCTGGCGCAGAATCACGCGATCGCCGAACGGCGCAAGCCGATCGCGCGCCGCTGCCAGCGCCTCGGCGTCGCGATCGATCCCGAGGATCCGCGCGCCGGTCGCGCCGAGGATTGCCTCGGCATGACCCGCCATTCCTAACGTCACATCAACGACGACGCGCGGCCCGTGCGCGGCAACCAAGTCGCGCACCTCCGCCACCATCACCGGCACATGCCTCCGGACCGCCGCGCCGTCGTCGTGTTTCACCGCCAAACTCATCGCCGATTACAAATCGAGCTTTTCGTAAAAAGCCGGATCCTGGAGCTCCGCCTCGTTGGCACGGAGCACCCCTTCGAGCAACGCCTTGTCCCACAACTGAAAATGATCGCGCAGCGCGGAGAACGTGACCTCGCGCGCGAGACCGGCGAACTCGCGCAGCCGGGTCGGAATCAGGATACGTCCCTGCCGATCGACCGGAACCTCGTGCGCGCCGCCGATGTAAAATGTTTCGAATTTCTGTATGGATGGATCGAAGCGGTTGCGGGTCGCGACTTTTGCGTGCAACTGCTCCCATTCGACCGGAGGATAAACGTCGAGGCAGCGTTCGCGGTTGTAAAAATTATTGGTGATGAACAGGCGATCGTGCTCTTCGCGAGTAAGCACTTCGCGGAAACGCGCCGGGATACTGACGCGCCCCTTTTCGTCGATCGCGTGGTCGAATCGGCCGCTAAACACCGTACTCCTCCCGAATGCCCCACAATCTCCCACTCTTCACCACTACAGTCAAGTAAATTGAGTAAGGAACATCGCGGAAAGTGAGTACTCACTCGAAATACTGATGGCGAATAAAAAGCGAACATACCATTTCGCGAGAAAATTTCTTTTATCATCCGCTCACGCTTGCGCGTGCGTCCGCGTGCACGGCGAAATTCTTTCTTGACAGGACCGCCGTTCATTAGCGAAACTCGCGCAAATTGCCCCATCGCATAAACCGGATTGAATTCGCCTCGAGCAGACGGGCGAAAAGAGGATTGAAGATGACAGGGAAAGCTTGGTTGAGGAGCGCGGTCGTGGTCGCGGCGGGAGTTGCGTTCACGATGGCCCTCACGACTCCAGCCGCGTGGTCCAGGGCGAAGAAGAAGGCCACACCGACGGCGACGCCGACCGTTACTCCGACCGCGACTGCGACGCCGGACGTAAAGGCCTGGAATTTCGATCAAGACAAGGGCGGAGGACCGGCCGCGGGATGGACCGCGGTGTTGGGTGACTGGCAGGTTATTCCCGATCCGAGTGCGCCAAGCCAGCCCAATACCTACGGGTTGCCTCCCGGACGGATGATGCAGTCGCTAATGAGCGCGCTGCAGTACTATCCGATGGCGATAGTCACAGATCCTACCGAATACTCAGACTTCACGCTCGAGGCGTCATTCAAATCGGCGGGCGGACGCTTCGATTGCTCGGGCGGAATCATCTTTCGCTACGTGGACAAGGATAACTTCTACGTCCTGTCGGCCGGATGCCCGAGCGATTACTTCCAGCTCTCGCGAATAAGCGCCGGCAAGCTCGAAGTGCTGAAGCAGACGGTGGTGCCGACCGACAAGGACACCTGGTACAAGATCAAAGTCGTAGCGCAGGGCGGACATTTCATGTGCTACGACGACAACAAGATGATCTACGATTTCGACGACAGCAAGATCGCCAAGGGGCGCATCGGGCTATGGGCGAGCGACGATTCGCAGGCGCGGTTCGACAACGTGACGCTGACGCTGCCAACCGAGGGCGCCAGCGAGGCGCCGGCTGCGGCGTCTTCGGGGAGCGCGGCGATCCCGGCGCTTCCTCCGCCACTGCCGCCACCGCCGCCTCCGGCGCATTGACATCGATCACGCGGGCGCCGGGATTCCCGGCGCCCGTTTCCGTTCTATCGCGCGCGGACGCCTGTTGATCGGCGGCGACTCGACGCTTAGGCTAGATCGTAATGGAAATCGATTCGCAACCGGCCGAGATCAAGCCCGAGGCCAGCCCCGAGGCCAAGATCGATAAGAACGATCATGAGCGCCTGCCGCCGGGCAATTACCTGAAAGAAGTCGGGCGCGGCATCGGCGTGCTTTTGGGATTGGGACTGCTGTGGGGCCTGGAGATCGTGCGCAACGCGTACTTCCGCGCGCTGGACCGGATCGGCGTGAAGCCGCGCACCCGGCGTTCGAGCGCATTTCCGCCGGGTCAGCCGAAGAAGCATACGGCGATCCAGTCCTGAGTTTCGAGAACCTTTTTTCTGATTCTATTTCAGTTTGATCTGATCATCCACCGCGATCGCGCCGCCGCGCGGCGCGCAGCCCCGCGTTCGCCGAGGACGAAGCTGGGGCAGGTGCTTTGACCTCGCCGTCGCTTGCGTCAAGGTTTTCATCAAGCAGGCGGGCCAGGTAGCGCGCGAGCTTGTCGTCGAGCACGCGG
>Ga0307374_10008515_pt1 | contig 15306 bp, 11 predicted proteins | sample OX3MG_FD_202532 | JGI IMG/M metagenome (GOLD analysis project Ga0307374, IMG submission 202532) | Soil microbial communities from Risofladan, Vaasa, Finland - OX-3 | ecosystem: Environmental > Terrestrial > Soil > Coastal area > Acid sulfate soil | place: Finland: Risofladan, Vaasa | collected... | reverse complement strand
GTGACGTCGTCGCAAGCGCGCTATGCCCCATCGCGGCCTGAATCGAAACGAGATCCACGCCGCCAGCGGCCAGGAGTGAACCGAACGTGTGGCGCAGGTCGTGCCAGCGCAGCGGGTCCACGCCCGCGGCTGCCTGTGCCCGGTGATACCGCCGCCTCAGAGCCGATCCGTCGATGTGACGTCCGATGGCACTGGCGCACACGAGATCATCGGGGGCCGTGAAGTGCTCGCGACGACTGATCCGGTCAAGCGCGGCGGCTGCGTTGACCACGAGCGGCACCTGCCGTACGCGGTCGGATTTCGTCGTCGTCTCGATTCCGTCCGACATGGCGCGACTCACGACAATCTTGTGCCCGGCAAAGTCCACGTCACGCCAGCGCAGGGCGAGAAGTTCGCCGAGCCGCAGGCCAGCGTAGGCCGACGCGCGCGCCATTTCGGCGTCTAGGCGAGGGTCGATGTCGCTGCCCTGCTCTCGCCGGACCTCAGACGCGAAAGCCCTGGCAATCGCCTCGACATCTTCGACGCTGTAGAACTTGAGCGGCCCGGCGTGGGGTTCCGAGCGCTTGTCAGCCTCGCGGGCAGGGTTGACGGGCAGGCCGAAGGTCGAACCCTTCGCGCCGTAGTTGAAGATCGCCGAGACGATGGCCCGGTGCTTGTTGACGGTCCGATGTCTCGCGCCTGTTGCGGCGATCGTGTCGAGCAGGGATTCGATGTCTCGCGTCGTGATCTTGGCCGCAGGCGTGTCGCCGATCGCGCCCATGATCGAACCCCGCAGGACGCCGCTCCCGCGCCGATGCGGAGCGCCGGGCTCGGCGAGCAGTAGCCGGTGGTCTGCCAGCGTCGAAGGCTTCGCGCCCTTCACCTGCTCAAGCCATTGCAGATATGCGGCTGCGACGTCGCGGAAGGTTGGGCCGCGTTCGCGTCGCTCCCTATCGGCACGCTCTCTGGCTTCGGCGCCGGAGACGAACTTGGAGACGATGTCGGCGGCGGCTGCGTGAGCCTTGCGGGCGTCATACGAGCCCTCGGGGACACGACCGCGTCTCGGGATCCACGCGCCGGTCGTGGCATCGCGGATGAGCCACGCGGGACCAATCCGACGGCGGACCTGCTGGCCCTGATGCCGGAACTTGGCCTCGTAGAACACGCGCTCTCCGTGCTCCCTGACGATCAGCGACGCGCTCGGCTGCGCGTTGGATCGGTATGCTGCCTGCGTCGTCATGGATTCCCCCTGACGGCCACGGGGTCGGCGGATACACGCCGCGCGGCCCCTCGTTTGTACTAACACGGAAGCGCTCCGCGCCGTGGATACCAACTGCCGTGGGTACCATCTTGGCTACCACATGAGCACGACAGAACGCGATAATGCCCCATCTAACAGGGGTGTCCCGGCCCAACCTAAGCCAACCGGCAAGTAGGCGGCGCACTCCAAAACCGGGGGTTGGGGGTTCGAGTCCCTCCGGCCCTGTAATCATTGTGGACTGAATGGCACGCATTCGACCCGCACGCAACGATGGATCATCGAAGGACGACGGAGGCGAGAACACCCCGCCGCCGCCCGCGCGCGTGCGCCGAAGCAAGGGTGAGGGCAGTAAGAACGCTCCTCAGGCCCCGCGTCCGAAGCCCGCATCGCAGCGTGCCAAGACCGGCTCCGTTACCAAGGAAGTCCAAGATCAACGGCGCGGGTCCCGCTTCCTCAGCGACGTCATCGCCGAACTGCGCAAGGTCCAATGGCCGACGCGCCCCCAGCTCATCCAGTCAACAGCGGTCGTGATCCTGGTGGTTGCCATCGTCACGGTCTACCTTGACATCGTGGACACCATCGTCGGTCGCATCGTCCACGCGCTCTTCTAGCCCCGTACGGTCGTCGAAGGGACGTATTCGCCCGTGTTTCGTTGGTACGTGATCAACACCTATTCCGGCCACGAGAAGAAGGTCAAGGCCAATCTTGAGCATCGCCTCGTCTCGCTTGGCCAGCGCGAAAACGTGCGCGACATCGTCGTCCCGACCGAGCAGGTCGTCGAGACCAAAGACGGCCAGAAGGTTCAGACCGAAAAGCGCACGTTGCCGGGCTACGTCCTGGTCAACATGGACATGACCCCGGACGCGCTGTGGGTGGTCAAAGACACACCCGGCGTGACCGGTTTCGTCGGCTCGTCGAGCGATCCGGTGCCGCTCACCCAGGCCGAGGTCGATCGCCTGCTGCGGACCCACTCCGAATTGCGTCCCAAGGTGCGTGCCGAGTTCACCGTGGGCGAGTCGGTCAAGGTCATCTCCGGTCCGCTGTCGGACTTCACCGGCGAGATCGCCGAGATCAACGCCGAGGCGGGTCGCGTCAAGGTGCTGGTGAGTATCTTCGGGCGCGAGACGCCCGCCGACCTGTCGTTCGACCAGGTCAAAAAGCTCTCGTAACTTCCGCATACCCGCACTTCCATCCCGCATCGTGCGCGGGGTGGCTACAATGGCCGTCCGCCGAGCCGCGCCACATGTGCGCACCGCCTCGGCGCGACCGCAGACACGACAAGCAAGAAAGAGCCATGGCGAAGAAGGTCCTGCAGGTCATCAAGCTCCAGATCCCGGCCGGGCAGGCGTCTCCGGCGCCGCCGGTGGGCCCGGCCCTGGGTGCTGCCAGTATCAACATCATGGAGTTCTGTAAGGCGTTCAACGCCCAGACTCAGGCGGCCAACGGGACGGTGACGCCCGTGGAGATCTCGGTCTATGAAGACCGGTCATTCACGTTCATCACCAAGACCCCCCCGGCGCCGGTACTCATCCTCCAGGCCCTCGGGATTCCGAGTGGCTCGGCCGAGCCGCAAACCGACAAGGTCGGGACGCTCACCAAGGATCAGGTGCGCCAGATCGCCGAGTCCAAGATGCCGGACCTGAACGCGAACAGCATCGAGTCCGCGATGTCGATGATTGCCGGGACGGCACGGAGCATGGGCGTTCTGGTCGAGGAGTAGGCCCTGCGGGCCGTAGATCACTGGCGGGGACGGCGTGCGATCGCTAGATTGCGCGGTCGGCGCCCAGCCGATGAGGGAGGAATCGAAGTGTCCAAGCGCGGCAAGCGCTACGAGCAAGCCAAAGCCGAAGTCAGCGCGAGCGATATCTACTCGCCGCTGTCGGCCATGCGGCTGATCAAGTCCCAGGAACTGACCCGGTTCGACTCGACGGTCGAGGTCCACATGCGTCTGGGCGTCAACGTGCGGCACGCCGACCAGCAGCTGCGCGGCACGATCAGCCTCCCGCACGGGACCGGCAAGAGCGTACGCGTCGCGGTGTTCGCCCAGGGCGACAAGGTGCGCGAGGCCGAACAGGCCGGCGCAGACATCGTTGGCGGCGACGAGTTGGCGGCCAAGATCGAAGGCGGTTTTACCGACTTCGACGTCGCGATTGCCACCCCGGACATGATGGGCACCGTCGGCAAGCTCGGTCGTGTGCTCGGCCCGCAGGGCAAGATGCCCAACCCCAAGACCGGCACCGTGACGTTCGACGTCGCCCGCGCCGTCGAGGACGTCAAGGGCGGCAAGGTCGAGTACCGCACCGACCGCACCGGCATCGTGCACCTGGGTATCGGTAAGCGCTCATTCGGCGAGGAGGCGCTGGTCGAGAACTACCAGGCCGTCCTCGAGGAGATCCTGCGCGTGAAGCCCGCCGCCGCCAAGGGGCGCTACATCAAGTCCATCACCGTCGCTCAGACGATGGGCCCGGGCATCCCGGTGGATACGACCCGCACGTCCAACCTGCTCGAGGAGGCGACCGCCTAGGGCGGCCCGTCTGCTCACGAGCTGACCAAAGACCCACGGGGGCGTCGCCGTCACGGCGACGCCTGAAACCGGTCCGAACGGACCACCCGTGCGAGGTTGGCGAGGTGCCTCGCGGCGTTGTCGGAATCCCGGCGGACCCGCGTCGGTCCGCGTCGATCCCGCCGGACCAGACGACGAGGAGGTGAGGCACTGCGACGGGACCAAAAGGCGGAAGTCATCGCCGAACTCGAAGCGCGACTGCGCTCCACCAATACCGTTCTGGCCGCCGACTTTCGGGGCCTGAGCGTCAAGCAGCTCTCCGAGCTGCGCGGTGAACTGCGCAACGCCGATGCCGGACTGACGGTTGCCAAGAACACGCTCGCCCGCCGCGCCGCGGAAAGCACGGGCCAGGAAAACCTGCTCGGGTTCCTCAGTGGCCCGACCGGCCTGGTGTGGGTCGACGGCGACCCGGCGGTGGCGGCGAAGGTGCTCAACGAGGCCTCCAAGCGCTTCGAGCATCTCGAGGTGAAGGGCGGGCTGTTCGAGGGACGCACCCTCACGGCCGCCGAGCTGGAATTCCTTGCGACTCTGCCGTCGCGCGAACAGCTGTTGGCCCAGTTGGCCGGCGTCGTCGCCGCGCCGCTGCGTGGCCTTGCAGGGTCGTTGAACAATGTGATCACTGGGCTGGCACAAGCCCTGAACGCGCTGCACGCGCAGCGCGCCGGCGAGGGCAGCTAGTCCCACGCTCGTCCAACCGGATCAGCAACTTTTTACCTACGAGGAGGACGAACGATGGCAACAACTGAAGAGTGGATCGATGAACTCAAGGGCATTTCCGTGCTCGAGCTGGCCGAGCGCATCAAGGCGATCGAAGAGGCCTTCGGCGTGACCGCCGCAGCGCCCGTGGCCGTGGCGGCAGCGCCGGTAGCAGGCGGCGGCGAGGCGGCTGCCGTGGCCGAGGAGCAGACCGCGTTCACGGTCAACCTCCAGGGCGCGGGCGAGAAGAAGATTCAGGTGATCAAGGTCGTGCGTGCCGTGACCGGCCTTGGCCTCAAGGAAGCCAAGGACCTGGTCGACGGTGCTCCGAACGCCGTCAAGGAGGGCGTCGCCAAGGAAGAGGCCGAGCAGATCAAGGCCCAGCTGGAAGAGGCCGGCGCTTCGGTTTCGGTCAACTAATCCCGCTGCCTGCGGCACCGGCCCGATCTGGGCGCGGTGCCCGGCGGCCCGACGCGGTCGGCCACATGGCCCACCTCGCATCGTCACGGTGCCGGGTGGGCCATGTGCGTTTACGGGGCATTTGCGGCAATCCATCGGATCAAGAATCTGCGCAGCGGGGCCCGCTCGCCCCTAGAAACCGCGCCCGTGCACCGCCAAACTTGTCGCGGTCGGCAGCTCGTGGCGTTCTCAAATCGCCAGGGGCGTGTTGCACGTAGTCGTCTTTTTTCCATAGATCCACCCAGCGATTCGGAGGAAGCACATGCCACTCGAGCGTTCCGTAAAGAGCGAGCTGCGCGACAAGGTCTCGCTCGCCAACAAAGCCAATGTCGATGAGGTGATCGGCCTCGTGGAGGCCGCCCGCGCCGGTCTGCCCCAAGACGACCCCGATTACGTGCGGATGGGTGGCTGGCTCGAGGACCTCGCGGTCGTCAAGGGCGGATCGGTTCCCGGTCGCTTCGGCGACACCGTCTAGCTCACGCGACGCGGGCGGGGCCGCGGCCCCGCCCGCGTCGATCAGCCCTAACGCGCTTTGGTGCGCGGGATCTGCAGCATGCGCTGGAGCCGCCGCGTCTCGGCGAGCGCGTTGATCTGGCGCCGGTCGTGGACCTGCACGTTGACGAGCCGGTCGATGCGCCCCTGGCGTCCCTCGCGGACCTCGACCCAGCGTTCGTAGTTCTGGACGAGATCCAAGAGCTGTCGGACCAGCTCGAGGGAGGGCGCGGTCACCTCGAACGGCTCGCCGTTGAGTAGCACCGCGCGATCCACGGCCCGATAGGCCAACTCACCGGCGCCCGGGCGGGCGACGCGGAACGTCGTGCCGGAGATGCGGACGCTCATTCCGTGCCATTCGCGCTTCAGCACGCCCGGTTCGACGGCGGGGCGGAACCCGTAGGCACGCATTCGCCGCCGCTCCTCCGGGGCGGACCACAGAGCGTGGGCGGTTTCCAAGAGGCCTTCAAGGCGCGCAATGAAGCTCTCCGGGTCATCCGGTTCGCCGAGTTGAAGCGGGCCTGACGTCATTCCTTCCAAGTATGCACTGAGTGGCGGGTCGCTGTCGAACTCGGTAGACTGAAGTTTCAGTCAGTCGGGCCGGGGTGATTTCAGCTGCTGTTTTTTATTGACCCTTCGGGTGCTCAATCGAGTACCGCGCGGGGAGACTCGCTGCTGCTGATCTCTGCTACTATGCCGAGCCCCGTCCAGCCCGGTCCACGTCAGCGGCGCGCGTCCGCACGCCGTGACCACCATGCTCGTCCAGGAGGCCTCGCGACTTGAGCAAGGTTAACGCTGCCCGCGTCCGTCGTTCGTTTTCCCGCCTGGGAAGTGTCGAGGAGGTCCCCGACCTCATCGACATCCAGCGCTCGTCGTTTGAATGGTTCCTCAACGAGGGACTCCGAGAGACCATCGACGACATCTCACCGATCGAGGACTTCACCGGCACGCTGGCAGTCCAGTTCGGGTCGTATTCCATTGGCGGCTGGGAGCCAGGGATGCCGCTGGACCAGATCGTCCCGAACAACGACATCCGTGAGTGCCGCGAGAAGGACCTCGTCTACGCCGCGCCACTGACGATGCAGGTCTTTTTCATCAACCGTGAAACCGGCGAGATCCGTGAGCAGAAGGTGTTCATGGGCGACGTGCCGCTCATGACCGACTGGGGCACGTTCATCGTCAACGGCACCGAGCGCGTCGTGGTGACCCAGCTGGTCCGGTCGCCGGGCGCATACGTGATGGAGCCCAAGGATCCGGAGAAGCAGGTCTTCATCGCGAACCTGATGCCGTCGCGCGGCTCGTGGGTGGAGTTGGAGATCGACAAGAAGGGCCTGGTCAACGTCCGAATCGACCGCAAGCGCAAGCTGCCGGTCACGACGCTGTTGTTCGCGCTCGGGTACACCCGGGACGACATCGCCAACCTGTTCCGGCACCCGCACGACCCCGACCGGGTCAATCCGTTCATCCAGACGACCCTGGACCGCGACGCGACCGAGGGTGCCGCGCAGTCGGGGAACCGCAAGAGCCTGAACGAGCTGGCCGCCCTGGTCGACGAGGTGCAGAAGCTCAACGTCGACATCGAGAACTTGCCCGCCGACGAGCGCCAGCGCATCGACGACGACATCGCCAAGATCGAGAAGCGCATCGACCTGCGTGCTGGCGAGTTGATGCAGCACGCCCTGATCGAGGTCTTCAAGAAGCAGCGCCCGGGGGAGCCGCCGACCGTCGACAACAGCAAGTCGCTGGTGCGCTCGCTGTTCTTCGACCCCAAGCGCTACGACCTCACCCGGGTGGGCCGCTACAAGCTCAACGCGCGTCTTGACGCCAACGTGGATCAGGAAGTCCGGACGCTGACCAACCCGCGCTTTACCGGGCGCGCGTCGGGCATGAGCGACGACCTGGTCGACCTGATCCGTGTCCTTGTGGGACTGCCGATCCGCATCGGCGTGCCCGAGGACTCCAAGGACTTCGCCGCCGACGCGTTGATCTACCCGCGCGACGAGATCGCGATTGAGCTCGACGAGTACGAGCACTTCGGCAACCGCCGCCTGCGCACCGTGGGCGAGTTGATCCAGGAAGCGTTCCGGATCGGCTTCTACCGCATGGAGCGCGTCGTCCGCGAGCGGATGAGCACCGAGGACGTTGACACGATCACCCCGCAGACGATCATCAACATCCGTCCGGTGGTGGCCGCGCTCAAGGAGTTCTTCGGCTCCTCGCAGCTGTCGCAGTTCATGGACCAGACCAACACCCTGGCCGGGCTGACGCACCGCCGCCGCCTTTCGGCGCTGGGAGCGGGTGGGCTGACCCGTGAGCGCGCACCTATCGAGGTCCGCGACGTGCACCCGACTCACTACGGGCGCATGTGCCCGATCGAGACCCCGGAAGGTCCGAACATCGGCCTGATCGGCTCGCTCGGCAGCTATGCGACGGTGAACGAGTTCGGGTTCATCCAGACCCGGTACCGCCGCGTCGAGAAGGGTGTAGTCACCGATCACCTCGAGTGGCTCGACGCGACCCAGGAAGAGAACAAGATCATCGCCCAGGCCAACGCCCAGGTGGACAAGAAGGGCAAGCTGGTCGCCCCGGTGTTGTGCCGGCGCGGCGGCGAACCCGAGCTGTTCGACGCGGAAGATGTCGACTACATGGACATCTCCCCGGCGCAGATCGTCTCGGTGGCGACGGCACTCATCCCGTTCCTCGAGCACAACGACGCCAACCGAGCCCTGATGGGCGCCAACATGCAGCGTCAGGCCGTCCCACTCATGATCACCGAGGCCCCGCTGGTGGGCACCGGCATGGAGCGCCGCGCCGCGATCGACTCGCGTGACGTCGTGATCGCCAAGAACGGCGGCAAGGTCGCCGCGATCGACGCCCGCCAGATCATCCTCGAGGACAACAAGGGCGAGATCACCCGCTACGAGCTCGAGAAGTTCAAGCGCTCCAACCAGGGCACGATCATCCACCAGAAGCCGATCGTCCGCATGGGCGAACAGGTGGCACTGGGTGATGTGCTGGCCGACGGCAGCTCCACCGACATGGGCGAGCTGGCGCTGGGCAAGAACATCCTGGTCGCCTTCATGGCATGGGAGGGCTACAACTATGAAGACGCGATCATCATCTCCGACCGCTTGGTCAAGGATGACGTGCTGTCCTCGATCCACATCGAGGAGTACGAGATCGACGCCCGCACCACCAAGCTGGGCGCCGAGGAGATCACCCGCGACATCCCCAACCGCTCCGAGGAGTCCCTCAAGGACCTCGACGAGCGCGGCATCGTGCGCATCGGGGCCGAGGTCACCTCGGGCGATCTGCTTGTGGGCAAGGTCACCCCGAAGGGCGAGACCGAGCTGACCGCCGAGGAGAAGCTGATCCGGGCGATCTTCAAGGAGAAGGCCGGCGAGGTGCGCGACACCTCCCTCAAGGTTCCGCATGGCGAGGGCGGCAAGGTCATCGACGTTAAGGTCTTCGCCCGTGAGAACGGCGACGACCTGTCGCCGGGCGTCAACCAACTCGTGCGCGTCTACGTGGCCAAGCGCCGCAAGATCGCCGAGGGCGACAAGCTCGCCGGGCGCCACGGCAACAAGGGCGTCATCTCGAAGATCGTGCCGGTCGCCGACATGCCGTTCCTCGAGGACGGCACCCCGGTCGACATGATCCTCAACCCGCTGGGCGTGCCGAGCCGGATGAACATCGGCCAGATCCTTGAGACCCACCTTGGCTGGGCCGCGAACTACGGCTGGACGCCGGATGCCGGCGACGACGGGCTGCCGCTTGGCCGCACGTTCGTTGCGACCCCGGTGTTCGATGGCGCCACCCCCGAGGATGTCGACCGCGCGCTGATCGACTGGCGCAACAGCCACCCCGACGTGCCGATCAACATGGCGATCGACGAGTCCGACCGCGTCGGCCGCCAGTGCTCCGGCAAGTTCCAGCTGTTCAACGGGCGCACCGGCGACCCGTACGACGGCAAGGTCACCGTCGGGTTCATGTACATGCTCAAGCTGCTGCACCTTGTCGACGACAAGATCCACGCCCGGTCCACGGGGCCGTACTCGCTCGTCACCCAGCAGCCGCTGGGCGGCAAGGCGCAGTTCGGCGGTCAGCGGTTTGGTGAGATGGAAGTGTGGGCGTTGGAGGCCTATGGCGCCGCGTACACGCTTCAGGAAATGCTGACCATCAAGAGCGACGACACCGTCGGGCGCGTCAAGGCCTATGAGGCCATCGTCAAGGGCGAAAACATCCAGGAGCCGTCCGTCCCAGAGAGCTTCAAGGTGCTGCTCAAGGAAATGCAGAGCCTTGGCCTCGACGTGAAGGTGCATGGCGATGCGGTGCCGGAGTTCATCGGCAAGGACGACGACGACGACCTTCTGCGCGCAGCAGAAGAGCTCGGCATCGACCTCTCGGGCGGCGGCCTTGGTGGGCTGCGCCGTGAGGACGAGGCGTCGGCGGACGGCGAATCGGCTCCGGCCGAGGTCGTCGCGACCGCCGACCCGAGCGACAACAAAGAGTCCCAGGACTGACGGGGGCCCCGGGGCGCGCATGACGCGTTCCGGGGCGCCGTCGAGGAATCAACCTCGAGCGGTACCTGTCGTACCGCCCGTCGCAACGAGGAGCGAGCACACGTGATCGATATCAACAACTTCGACACCATCTCCATCGGCCTGGCATCGCCGAAGCAGATCCGGCAATGGTCATCGGGCGAGGTCACCAAGCCCGAGACGATCAACTACCGCACGCTCAAGCCCGAGAAGGATGGGCTGTTCTGCGAGAAGATCTTCGGTCCGACCAAGGACTGGGAGTGCTACTGCGGCAAGTACAAGCGCGTGCGCTACAAGGGCATCATCTGCGAGCGCTGCGGGGTTGAGGTCACGCGGGCAAAGGTGCGCCGTGAGCGCATGGGCCACATCGACCTCGCCGCACCGGTGTCGCACATCTGGTTCTTCAAGGGCGTCCCGAGCCGCATCGGCTACATGCTCGACATCGCCCCCAAGGAACTCGAGAAGGTGCTCTACTACGCCGCCTCGATCGTGACCTGGGTCGACGACGACAAGCGTGCCGAGGACCTGGACATCCTCCAGGAGAAGATCAATGAGGCACTCGACCAGTACACGCTGGATCGGGAAGAGCGGGTGCTCGAACTGCAGGAGCGCCTGGAGCGCCGTAGCCTGTGGCTGCGCGGCGACGGCGGCACCGAGTCATTTACCGACGAGGACTTCTACTGGCTCGACGACCTCGAGCGCGACCGGACCTCCGAGGACCGGACCGCTAAGCGCGAGCTGACCGACGCCGACAAGCGCCAGGCCGAGACTGAGCTGCGCCGCGAGACCGATCTGTCGATCAAGGACATCGAGCGCTACACCGAGGAGGCGATCGATCGCCTGCAGCGTGCGTGGATCACCTTCAAGGACATGCGCCCGCGCCAGATCGAGACCGACGAGCAGCTGTTTCGCGAGATGCGCGACCGGTTCGCGTCCCCGTTTGGGTTTGGCGAATACTTCCGGGGCGGCATGGGTGCCGCGGCGATCCGCGACCTGCTTGCGGTCATCGACCTGGACAAGGAGACCGAATTCCTGCGCGAGACGATCCAGACGTCAAAGGGTCAGCGCCAGGCGCGTGCGCTCAAGCGACTGAAGGTCATGTCAGCCTTCCGGCGCAGCGAGAACCGTCCGGAGTGGATGGTGCTCGAGTCCGTGCCGGTCATTCCGCCGGAGCTGCGCCCGATGGTGCAGCTGGACGGCGGCCGCTTCGCGACCAGCGACCTGAACGACCTCTACCGCCGGGTGATCAACCGGAACAACCGCCTCAAGCGGCTCCTGGACCTCGGCGCGCCGGAGATCATCGTCAACAACGAGAAGCGGATGCTCCAGGAGGCCGTCGACGCGCTGTTCGACAACGGTCGCCGCGGCCGCGCGGTGACCGGGCCGGGCAACCGCCCGCTCAAGTCGCTGTCGGACATGCTCAAGGGCAAGCAGGGCCGCTTCCGTCAGAACCTGCTCGGCAAGCGCGTGGACTACTCGGGCCGTTCGGTCATCGTCGCCGGCCCCGAGTTGCGCCTGCACCAATGCGGGCTGCCCAAGCTGATGGCGCTCGAGTTGTTCAAGCCGTTCATCATGAGCCGCCTGGTCGAGCAGAAGCAGGTCATGAACATCAAGGCGGCCAAGAAGCTGGTCGACGCGATGGTGCCCGAGGTCTGGGACGTGCTCGAGGAGGTCATCCAGGAGCACCCGGTCCTGTTGAACCGTGCGCCCACGCTGCACCGTCTGGGCATCCAGGCGTTCGAGCCCGTGCTCGTCGAGGGCAAGGCCATCCAGATCCACCCGCTGGTCTGCACCGCCTTTAACGCCGACTTCGACGGGGACCAGATGGCCGTGCACCTGCCGCTGTCGGTCGAGGCCCAGACCGAGGCGCGGATCCTGATGCTGTCGGCCAACAACATCCTCTCGCCGGCCCACGGCCGGCCGATCGCCGTGCCGAGCCAGGACATGGTGTTGGGTCTGTACTACCTGACCTACTGCCGCTCGGTCGACATCCGTCCGGTCGGTGGGACCGGTCCGGTGTTCGCCAAGGAGCTGGTCGAGCTGGTCGATCCCAAGAGCCGCAAGTGGTCGCTTCCCAAGGGCCACGAGGCGCGCTTTGAGGGCGATGAGCGCAACTTCCCGGACAACGACGGCTGGACCAACGACCCGTTCACGCGGTCCGGCCTGCCCGAGCGTGCACCGGCCTTCGGCGACGTCGAGGACGTGCTGGCCGCACTCGAGCACCGCCAGGTGCCGCTCCAGGGCGTCATCCAGCTGCGCGACCGCGGGCGTGGGATCATCGAGATCACGACGGCCGGCCGGGTGGTGTTCAACCACGCCGTGGAGACCGACCTGATCGACGTCTTCCCCGAAGCCGCCACCGAGGAGTACCGCTTTCCGCGGACCAACCGCACCTTTACCAAGCGGGAGGTCACCGACCTCATCGAAGAGATGGTCAACCTCTACGGGCCGACGATCGTCTCGATGGTGCTCGACACGTTCAAGCGCCTCGGATTCCGCTACTCCAGCGACTCCGGCATCACCATCTCCAAGAACGACATCGTCGTGCCGCCGAACAAGGCCGAGATCCTCGAGAAGTACGACCATGAGGTCGACGACGTCGAGGGCTACTTCAACCGCGGCGAGATGAGCGTCGAGGAGCGCCACGAGGCAGTCGTGTCCCTGTGGGACCGCGCCACCGACGAAGTAGCCCGTGCGATGGAGGATCACCTGTTCCGTCTGAATCCCATCTACATGATGGCCAACTCGGGCGCACGTGGTTCGTTCAAGCAGATCCGACAGCTGGCCGGCATGCGCGGCCTGATGAACAACCCGAAGGGCGAGACGATCGAGCGACCGATCAAGAGCAACTTCATGGAAGGGCTCTCGGTCCTCGAGTACTTCATCTCGACACACGGTGCCCGCAAGGGTCTTGCCGACACGGCTCTGAAGACCGCCGACTCGGGGTACCTGACCCGACGCCTGGTCGATGTGTCCCAGGACATGATCGTCCGCGAGCACGACTGCGGTACCGATGACGGCATCGACGTGCCGATCTTCCGCGACGGCTCGATCAACCTGAGCCTGGCCGGGCGCCTGTTGATCGGTCCGGTCGCCGACGCGGTTACCGGCGAGATCATCATCGACCCCCGCGAGATCGAGGAGGGCGAGGATCATCGCGGTACGACCGTGACCAACGAACTCGCCCAGGAAATCGGTACTGCCTGCCGCGACAAGTCCGGCGCGCCGCGCAACGCGGTCGCCGTCATGCGCTCGCCGCTCAAGTGCCGCAGCGACTTCGGCGTGTGCGCGGCCTGCTACGGGCGCAACCCCGCATCGGGCCGCCTGTGCGAGCCCGGCGACGCGGTCGGCATTATCGCCGCCCAGTCGATCGGCGAGCCCGGCACCCAGCTGACGATGCGGACCTTCCACACCGGCGGTGTGGCCGGAGCCGACATCACGCATGGTCTGCCGCGCATCGTTGAGCTCTTCGAGGCCCGCAAGCCCAAGGCCCTCGCGCATGTGGCGAAGGTCGACGGCTGGATCCGCATCGAAGACGACGAGGTCCGTCCGGGCGCCGCCCGCCTGGTGCTGGTCGAGCCCGAATATATTCCGGTCGAGGACGCCGGCACGGGTGCCACCCGCCAGCCGGTCCGCGAACACGTCTACAACGTGCCCAAGCGCACCCAGATCACCGTCACCGACGGCGCCTGGGTGACCGCGGGGTCCATGTTGACCCTCGGGTCGGCCTTCCCGGCCGACATCCTGGCCGCGACGTCCGGGGTTGCCCTCGGCGTGCTGGGCACGGTGACCAAGATCGTGCACGAGCGCGCTCCGAAGGGGAGCGTCGAGCAGTGGCTGCGGATCGACGTGGCCACCGAGGCCGGCACCAGCGAGCGCCTGCTGCGCCTGCCCGCCGACCGTCCCGAGCCGCACATCGATAAGGGGATGGAAGTCGTCCCCGGTCGCTACCTGCTGCCCGCCGGTGCGCATCGCGACCGCTCGACCAAGACCGAGCTGTACCTCGTGCGCGAGGTGCAGAACGTCTACCGCTCGCAAGGTGTGGATATCAACGACAAGCACATCGAGATCATCGTGCGCCAGATGCTGCGCAAGGTGCGTATCGAGGACCCGGGCATCACCAACTTCCTCCCGGGCCAGCTCGTCGACAAGCCGGTGCTCTTCCGCGAGAACGCCCGCGCGGCGAGCGAGCGGTTCGGACAGTTGTTGGCCGAACGCGAGACCGGCGAGTGGACCGGCACCGACGCCGACCTCGAGCGTGAGGTCGACGACGCGCAGGCGTCCTACGAGCCACTGATCCTCGGTATCACCAAGGCGTCGCTGGCCACCGAGTCGTTCCTGTCGGCCGCCTCCTTCCAGGAGACCACGAAGGTCCTTACCGACGCGGCGCTCGAGGGCAAGACCGATCGCCTGCGCGGCCTAAAGGAGAACGTGATCATCGGCAAGCTCATCCCGGCGGCCACGGGCCTGCGCCACTACCGCCAGCTGGAGATCGAATCCGCGCAGCGCGGACCGGTGCTGCTCGACTTTGACCTGGAGACGCCGTACGCCGAGTTCGACGACGACGACTTCGCGCTGCCGGCGCTCGGTGAGGACAGCGGAACGTACCACTTTGAGCCGGAGACTCCCGAGGGCCAGTAGCTGCACGTCGGCACTCGCACGGCCCCGCTCAGGGCCCCGGCGATCCGTCGCCGGGGCCCTCTGTTTCGGCGGGGCACATCCGCGTCGGTCGAACGTGGCCAGCGGCGTTTGCCGCGTGCCGCACGACCGTTAGACTCACCCGGCCAGATCGCGCTGCGTTTCGGCCGATCGGGCCCATCAGGGTGTGCTAACGTCCCGAAGCCGCTCGTCCCGGGCGGCTTCGTACGCACTAATTTCCATCGCGACAAAAGGCGCTCGTGCCAACGATTAACCAGCTCGTCCGCAAGGGTCGGACGCCCAAGACGTCGAAGACCTCGACGCCCGCACTGCGGGGTGCCCCCCAGAAGCGCGGCGTCTGCACCCGGGTCTACACGACCACGCCGAAGAAGCCGAACTCGGCGCTTCGTAAGGTCTGCCGTGTGCGGCTGACCAACGGTGCGGAGGTCACGACCTACATTCCCGGCGAAGGCCACAACCTGCAGGAGCACTCCGTGGTGCTCGTGCGTGGCGGCCGCGTGAAGGACCTCCCGGGCGTGCGGTACAAGGTGATCCGCGCGGCGCTCGATGCCGCTGGAGTCTCAAATCGTCGTCAAGCGCGCTCGAAGTACGGCGCAAAGACCCCCAAGTAGCCCATGCCACGTCGCGCAGTAGTCACCCGTCGTCCGCTCGATCCG
>Ga0307374_10008514_pt1 | contig 15309 bp, 14 predicted proteins | sample OX3MG_FD_202532 | JGI IMG/M metagenome (GOLD analysis project Ga0307374, IMG submission 202532) | Soil microbial communities from Risofladan, Vaasa, Finland - OX-3 | ecosystem: Environmental > Terrestrial > Soil > Coastal area > Acid sulfate soil | place: Finland: Risofladan, Vaasa | collected... | reverse complement strand
AGCTCTTGAAGAGGAACTCCTCTGCGTCGCCATCCTTGTGGCCCTTCAGCTTGCCCTGCAGTTGTTCACTCAGCCTTAGGGCCAGCCCCTCGAGTTCGGTCTTGGACGGCCTCTCCTCCTTCCCCTTCTCTTCGTCCTGTTTGGGTTCCATGCCTCTATGGACTCTCCGACGGAGTTTCGTCCTGATAAGGGTTGCAGCGACCCGGATGGTCGGAACCCGGGGGCGGTGCCCTGGCAGGCGGGTCGGGCCTGTCGGTGTCAATCAGCTCCAGGACCTTCTTCATCCTGTAGAAGACTCGCATGCAGAGCAATCCGCCCTTCTGCAGGCGGTTAGGGAGGGCGCAGCTAGAGATGGTGCTCATGCGAAGCTGTCCGCCAGCCTGCCCTAGAACCTGGCGGGCGTGGCTGCCACAAGATGCGCGATTGTCCCCATTCTCTTCACGAGCTTGTCCTTTGTCCTGCGCCTGTAGTTGCAGAGGACTATCTCTTCGCCCCTGACGGGCAGTTCGATGGCGTCCGCTCGCGCCAGGTCTTCAAGTGCCGTACGCAAAAAGAGAAAAAGATGGAATACGGCCTCAAAGGCCTGGTCAGCATTTAACGCGGGTCGGGCAGGTTGCCATTCTCGGGACGGCTGTTGGCAACCCTGCAATCCAAATGGCAACCCTGGATGGCGATTTGGCAACCTCCTGCCTCGGTTTTGGCAACCCCAGGACAGGTTTTGGCAACCTTCAACCCGTAATTTGGCAACCCTGCTCTGCCGCGCTGCCAAAGCCGCGAGCCGAGAGAGGCGGAGTCTGCCCGGCTCTTGAGGTCGGCAGGATGTCGGTATAGACCTGGAAATCGGTCCAAAAAACACACAAGGGTGAGGGAATTAACTAACCCGCAACTCTCTACCTGCGCTCACGTAGGGCCACTGCGTCTCGATTCGGTGGTTTGGCAGCTCTGACAGAGGACGCCGGACGGGCACGGGCTCGAGCAGGGTGGCCGACTGGACGAAGAGGTCCTTCCTAAGGCCGATGTCGAAGACGTACTCGTTCGCTTCCCCGTGTCTGGGGTCTTGCTGTCCATGTGGGCGATTAGGACGGCGGTGACAGCGATCTGCATTGGAGGAACCGGCCGTCGCTTCCTGAGGAGGAGCTTTTCGGCATCGATTTTTCGCCCTGTCCAGGACGCGCATGCAGCTCCTTCCAACGATCTGGGGGTGTTCGATTGGCGCGTCTACAGACCTCCTTACGCGGCGGGAGAGCGGTTGGTAAATGTTCTGGCGTGTTTTTGGGGTCCAGAATCGTTACGTTCCGGCGCGAATAGCTACTGCGCAGCTCCGCTGCTTGGGCATAGCCGAGGCTACTGCTCCTCTAACGGCACACTCCTACTGGAGCGGGCCTCTGTTTTTGTTTTGGGGGGGGTTGCTTTGAATAGCGGTGGAGAAGTAGGCGGGGATATTTAACGCGGGCAGACCGCGGCCGTTCCTGTCGCGCTTTCCATGACCTCGGACGCAGTCGAGCCCAACACACTCGGGTGTCGCGAGCCGGTCAGGGCCGAGCCATGACGAAAAGGCGCGGGTGGCGATGGCAAAGTGGACAACTTCAGGAGGTCCGGACGGCGCCAAAGTGGACATCCCGGTCGAAAGTGGACATCCAGGCAGGTTCGGGGGATGAATGTGGACGTCAAGGGTGCCTAAAACGGGTCGCGGTTGCAAGATCCATGTCGACTTTCGCGCGCCTAGGGGCGGTAAATGTCCACCTTCGGGCCTTCAGCCAGGGCGAAAGAGGTCGTCGATGTCAACCTTTGAGGGCCAAAGGCTTGACATCAAAGCTCCAGGGTTGACATTTTGGGTCCAGGGTTGACATTTTTGAGGGGAAAGACATCACGTATCCGCGTTGCCCCGGCAATGGGCCTGCATTGTCCACCTTCATGGACGTGGACATGGGTCGCTTCGGGCACGAGCCAGCCTAAGGGCTGCTAATGTTCCACCCTGGAACATTAGCGCGTTTGGGTTAATGCTCCACCCTGGAACATTATTGCACTTTGGAGTAATACGCAACCCTTGCGCATTATCGCGTCTGGACCAATACGCAACCCTTGCGCATTAGCCAGTCCCCCGAGACCAGCGGGTCAGTTTTGACGACGCGCGCCGTCTCACGGGAGCTGTAGCCATATGCAGGCCACAAGTCTCTGCAAGAGTTATGGCCTACATTGGGCCATAACTTTCGATGCTCACGTCGGACAGGCCTAGCGAGGATGTTCGCAAGGGAACGATTACGCTCGGCAAGCAATCCGTGGACGGCAAGCTTCTTGGGAGGAAGCGAAAGCGCGTCTAGCGGCGAAGAAAAGATTTCGAGGCATACGCAAAACATGCCGTCTCAACAACAAGCGCAAAATTTAGTAGAATGCAAGCAGAATGCTTCCGATTTTTGTGGGACCCGAGCACAATCCGCTCGGCTAAGGCACAACCCTTGTGCATTAGCTCGTTTGGGCCAATGCACAACCTTTGTGCATTAACCAGTCCGGGAGACCGTGATACCCAGGTCAGAGACGCAATCAGGCGCTAAAGATCCTATTCGCGGTTCTCACCGTTCAATCGCGGGCGTTCCCTCCTCTGGAGGGCCCGAGACCCGCTAGGCTGTCATTAACCGCAAGTGGTGAGTTGCGGCAGAGCTATTTATTCTAATATCTGGAACGTGGTTCCAGACGTGCTTGCCCGCCCCGAAGAAGGACTATCTTGGAACTTTTAGCAATTTGGTTCGGCCAACTTTCCTGGCCACCAATGTCTACCTCAGCTGGACAAGGCTGGACATGTCAACCCCTACCATGTCCACCCTTCGAGGTTAAGGCACTAGGGTTGTCACATGTTCCCACCAGACAGTGAGGAGAGCTTGATTCTGTACCCGTGTTAAATATGCAAAACCAGAATACATCCATGGTCCAGGAAGGTCACGAGGCTGAGAAGAGAGAGTTCGTAACGGTCAGAAGAGCTGACCTAGAGAGGATCGTGGCCCTCCTTTCGAGGCTGGAAGATCAACGTCCTAATCAAGCACGAACTGCCTCCCTTGAACATCGAGCTGGAGAACAGGAACGAGTATTATGAGGCGCTCAGGGACTATCAGACCAACGGAACCAACGGAAACCTGCGTCGTACCCTCGATTTGATGCTGAAGGAGTATCGGCGGCTCAAGGCTATTCGCAAGAGGTGACTACGATTTCCGGGGCATTCCTCAATCCAAAACGAAGGGCTCAGAGTTAGGTCGCAATCTAGACTAATTTCGCTTTTCCCAAAACATGCCCTTTGAACTTCCGAGCATTCGGGAGTTTACGGCCTACCAATTAGTGAGGTTTGGCGCGTGCCCAAAATCTCTCAAATTGTCCGACCTTGGTCGAATTGTCGACTGGTAGGACGTCGTCCATCTGCGTCGTGATTACGTTCAAAGGTGGTATGTGGAAAGCATCGTGTGAGTCCATGATGTATCTTGCGTGTATCGCGCGCGAGTCTTTGTCATCGAGGATTCGAAGTTCTACCTCAACGTCCAAGTTTTTCATTTCGTTTTTGAAGGCCTTGAAATGGTTGTTGAACTTGCTACCTAACCGATCTTCAGATGTAAGAAGATGGATTAACTTGATATTCTTGACATTTAGCTCGAGTAACAGCGGCAAAGCTTCTTCCGAAAAATGTTTGTCGAGAATTCGGACTTCGCCTTCCAACCTGAATAGAAGTTCCGAAATTTTACGTAGGTTTTGATAAGGTTTGCTTAAAGAGATCTCGAATCCATCCGCGAATTTTTTGCTTTCTCTTCGCTTTAGATACTCTTCAATCGGCGACAGATATTCTTCTTCTATGTAAGCGTCGAAAGCCAGACGATTCACGGGCGCATATCCCCAACTCGTTTGTTCCAAGAGCTTCAATCCTAGTAACTTGGCCAGCAGTGCTAGCCATTCGGCAGCGCTCATTATTCCATTCCCATACGTTGAAAAGAGATTCTCTGTTATGCGATGTTCTCTAAGCAAGTGATACATCCTGTGACGTTTCTCGAGTTCAGCTGGAAGTCCTTCAATGTGCAAGTCGGATTGATATGCTCTGAGGAAATCGAGAACTTCAGGTGATAGAACCCAGCAATTCTCTCTTAGTTCACCTCCCCGTGTTGAAACATAGTTTCTGGCTCTCTTCACGCAAGACGCTTCTTCAAAGGCGCTGAGAATCTGTTGAAGGTCAGTGGTCAAGCCTCTTCTAATTATGCAATTGTAGATTGAATAGGGTAAGTCCAGGTAATCGCTCAGTCCTTGGAAATCAATTGGATATGCAAGCTCTCCCTCACGTAATTTTAGAAACGACTCTCGAATGATAAAAGCCGCAATCCTTCTGGGAATCTGATCCAGCTTTCTCTTGATGGCTTCAGTCCCTAGATCCAAATTGCGCTCGACTTCCTTGGCCGCAATGGACTTTCCAACTGGGGTTACAGAAAGGACGTGGTGTCTGTACCAATTTGAGGAAATGACATATTTCTCTGCTTCCAACAGACTGAGCTGCTGTGAGTACAACAGGCAATCCTGAGACAAAACCCCCTCACGTCTGATATGTTGGGTGATGTAGACATGAGCGAGCGCCTCTTTGCTAACTTGATCAAGCATCATGCCGGTTTGAATCGCGCTGAATTCGTATAAAGGGTTCTCGTAAACAAGAGTCTGATCTCGGAGAAGGACTTCGGCCATGAATGAGGGTTCATTGCGCCTCCGCCGAGCCTTCACTCAACACGTTGCGCGCTAGCTCTTTGAAAATGCGAGATTTGTATCTGCGGTAGGTACGTACGTCACTTCCCTGCCAGTCTCTTTGCGTCTGAGCAGGTCGAAGTAGCAGAGCTTTTCCAGCGCGTTCCTGAATGCCGGCTGATTGTTGAAATTGTAGTCCTTGAACCCTCCCTGGTGCACTTTGCCCTTGCTTGCTGTTCCTTCGAGGATCTTAATCCAGTTCCTCTGTATGCCAAGCCCCTCAATTCTTCGCCTTGCTTCGCCCACTAAGATGTTCCTTGCGGCGCTTTCGGTTATCTTCTGGGCACTGGGAACGGTCGCGTGATACTCGTAAATCATATCGGTAAGCTTCTTGAAGATTGCCCTCACCTCCCCATCGGACAATTTATACAACCAGGATACAATCTCGTCCGGAGCTGGCGCTTTGACACCTGCCTTTCCATATTTTTTCACGCGGACATCTATGGCTTTGTTGACCTCGTCCAACGACAACGGATTCAACCTCACAGGCGGACCGGTCAGGACTTCGCTGACTCTATGTGCTCTGTTCTCCAACGTGTGGACAAATCCGTCTTTGGCTATCAGAACCCACCAGACGCCTTTCTTGGCGAAGGTTATCATGTAATCGCGAACCACGTTCATGAAGTTGACGGCAGATTCTTCATCCAGCATGTCGAGGTTGTTGACCGGTATGATGAACTTCGACCAGCCGAGCTTGCTTGCCGCATCGAACCATTTTCCTGCTGTGCTGAGTATGCTTGGCATCGCAGCGAGGAGTGGCGAAGACGGCGCCGCCGCTTTTCCAGCTCCCGCTTGCCCGCCAAATAGGCCGACATTGAGACCGCCCGAGAAACTCCATCCAGAATTCAACATCTGTGTTACCATCGCCTTTCCAGCTTTCAAGTCAGGGTCATGGTCGGCCGCACCGGAATTCGACAGCTCGAGGGACCCTATGCAGGTAGAAAACGCTGACAATATGAAGCCTATTGGGTCAGTATTTGGCTGGACCTGGAGCACCTGAAACGACGGGAGACATAACTTGGCCCGCCACCTGTCGTACTGAACTACATTGACGAAACTTGTTTTCCCTACGCCTGCACGCCCTTCGACGACAATGATCCCGCCGGCGTCGCTTGCAATCGGTGTGACAAGCCTAGGAAGCTCTGCATCCCTTCCAACGAACAGAGTCCTGTCTTCTTTGTTTACTGCCAGCGGGAGGAAGTCATACGGGTTCTTCCGGAAGCCGAACCATTCCCATACATTCTCGCCTTCTGGCATACGAGTGATTTAAACAAACCATTTATATAAAGTTTAAAACTTTAAAAAATTGAAGACCGCGGGCTGCTTATACCACTCCTGATTGCAAGCCTTGTTCTCGTTCGAGCCTTTTCGAAAAAGATGATTTTCGCCACACATAGGGTTCATTGCGCCTCCACCGGGGCATTTCATTCACACGTCGAGCTATAGGTATTGGACGGGCTGAACTAATCGCTTGAAGAAGCCAGCCTTTGGCTAAGCTGCTAAATCGTGTGACTGGAAAAGGCGGGGCGTGAGATTTAGTCCACGATTAAGATGTCGAACCGAACATCGAAACGCTTCTTCTGACCTTCGTGAGGGACAAAACTATTGTACAGGAGCTCTGGAATAGGGACGAAAACACTGTCCTTCAGTGAGAGGGTCATAGTCTCGAACTTTTTCCCCCCTGTGGGCGTCGTGAGAAGCTCGTTAAGTTGAACATCATAATAGAATCCGGCTGAACCAGAGTCTATGCTGAAAATGTACATCACTCTTTGTCCGCCCCAAACTATCTCAGTTGTATGAGGCTTCTTGAAGAACTCGCTCTTCTCTCTGTACGCTCTTCCGGATAGTCGTAGCCAAGCTTTGTATCCAAATAATTCGTCACCTTGCTCGAGAAACAATACTTTGGCATCAGTGACAACATCATAGCGCTCGATTGCTGACTTTGGCACAAATTGCTCACCTTCACGCGTATCTTGAGCCAGCGTTCTTTGGTTGGCAAGAACGTCAGGAAGTATCGAAGATGCAGCGCGAACATCGGGCGTCGAAACGACTTGTGTCTGGGGAGCGACAATCGCTCGACCTACTAAATCGGCGAATGTTTTCTTTCCATTGATAAAATCGGCGATAACATCCTCAAGTCTCTTCATACTTGTGAGATCGTATTCGAAGGGCTCGCGGTGACTCTGAAGCATTCTGAGAAAGGCTTCCGCTCCTTGCCTTGTACTACTGGGAACTAGATGTGATATTCGGGGGAATATTTCGGAGCGAATGAAATCCTTCACAAATGCTCCGAATGCATCAAAGTCTGTGTCATAGCATTGAAGAAGTGCGGACAGAGAATGGTGTGCTGGAGAAAGGGTTATCGTAATAGGCTGTCCATCGTCCTTGACGAGAAAGGGAAGATTGTGCGATATCGTCCCAAATTGGATTTTTGTCTTGATGAAGTAATCAGTTTCCAGAATTAATGCTAGCCGAAGCGCGAGACCTGCTTGTGCTATCGACCAACTTCGGTCGGGGGCTATTGTAAGAATCTTTGGTTCATCAGTGACAAAACTGACGTTGCCCATCTGAGAGAGGTATTGAGTCTCACACTGCGCACGTGGATTTGCTCTTGCGATTTGTATTAATGGTGATCCCTCGCTCGCAAGGGTTTTCATGATAGCCTCGTCGAAACCACGGTAAGCATTTATGGGAATCTTCTTGGATTGCTCGGCAATTTCTTTGAGTGGAACTCGCATGTCTCCTGGTAATACCCTTGCTTTCAAATTGCCACATAGCTCATATCTGCCATATCGAGCAATCCAGTTTAGGAAGGGCGTGTTCAGGTCTATCAGAGGCGATTCCGCAATAAGAGGGCCGATTAACTGCTCAAGCTCTGAGACAATTGTCTGTAAGATTTGAATGCTCTCAGTAGTCAGTGCATCGCGTCCAGCCGTGGGCTGCAGAAGGTTTAGGTTTGCAACTCCCCCAAACAAGTAGTTCGACGAAACGCCGGTCCGCGCCAGACCGAACGTGTTTCGAAATGCCATGATTTGTCCCGCGCCCTGTCTCAACACGATTTCGCCGACAAGTGGAGAGCCGCTAAGAACTATGTTCCTAAGGTGCAACCAAATGGTAGCGCTCTCCGACATGCGAATGTCGACGTCACATGATAGGCGTTGACCCTCGCCGCAGCCAAGCTTGGCGACTCCCCATGTCTTCGGCTCTGGTGGAACTGATTCTTCGAAGGGTTTCTTGCTCACCATAGTTCCATTCAATATGACAGGTACCTGGAGATGTCTTACGAAGTCCAAGAGGTAAATCGTGGCCTCGGCAACGTTGATTGTTTTTCCCTGGGGTAACTGGGCAAGAACACTGGTTCCCGGCTCGCCTGTTGGAGGAAGACTTTCGAGCGAGATGCAATCCTTCTCAAGAGACAAGGTATCTCGATCCGCAGAAGATCGAATTCTTTTCCCTTGTGCCATTTCGGTTACAATTGTCAGTTTCTTACAGATTCCAAAGTTTGCTAGTCCGCCTATACCAAAGGTACCTACAACTCCGGCGGCCCGCGCTTCCGGAGTATTTTTTCCGCTTGATCCTGCAGTCCAAAAGTTCTTGGCCAAAGTGTCTTCCGACATGCCAATTCCGTTATCCTCGACTTTGACCTCAGACTCGGAAATTGTAACAGTAATTCTAGGCTCGAAATTTGATTGCGTAGATGACTGCCTCATTAGGATCGCGTCGTATGCATTCTGCACATTTTCTCTGAGCAGAGCATAGGGAGTGTCGTAGATTTGACTAGCAAGGAGATCGAGGATCCGTGACACATCCATTTTGAACGTTATAGTGCTGCTCAAGGATTATCTCCAATACTTCGTTCGACTTCAAGCCTTTTTCGTAGTTCAGCTATGAAAAGTGGACTCAGCCCTCTCGCTGAAGCTCGTTTGAGCAACTCGTTTATCTCGTTGAGACGCTTCAATTGGACGTAGGCATCGAAGAGCGAAACAACTTCGTCTTCATTAGTTGGGTCGCCGATGAGTCCTATAATCTCTTGCCATTCACCTTCTTCTCGGTATGAGAGAAGCAGTAGTTTTCTTACCAGCGGTATTTCTGATGACTCTGACTTGAGTAGTGCAATGGCTCTTCTGAAATCCTTTGACTTGACGGCTCGTTCAGCGTTGCCGACATTTGCCATTAAGCGAGATGATTCAGCCGTCTTTGCGGCCTCCTGAGTCGCGAACTCGAGAAGGGGTAGCTTCAAGTCTATCCAGCTCTCCCAGTTCCACTCGGGCAACTTCGCAGCTATCCAAATTTGGTTGTTGAACCATTCTCGAGCATGAACTCTGAGATTGAATGTATTCTCGTCTATTTCAATGACATTATAGTGTCTGCGGTATCCCGGTGGAATATCATAGGGTCCCGCGCAAAGAGAACCGCAACCCACCAGTGGCATGTATTGTCCAGGGTTTATGGCATCCGAGAACGTAGTCACGCTACTATGATGTTGATGTCCGTGTAGTCCGATGACATATCCGCGGTCCATTAGTAATGGGAGCGTATCAAATGAATCAAGGCAATCCTCCTGATAGCTGCTAGTCGCCGGACTGTGATGCCAAATCGCAATTTTTAATGTGGGTGCCATTCCTTTACTTCGAAGTTCCAGATCGTTGACGGCTATTGCGTCCTGAGAAATCCGCCCCCTCCTATTGAAACAGTCATTTCCGTACAATGAACAGAACGAGGTCAGGACTATCTGAGATTCAGGTAAGACAAAATTCACGGTCTGTTTGGAGGGGTCGAGGCTAAAAGTATGGCCCAAGCCCCTGTAGAAGTCGTCAAAAAATTCCTTGTAGAGTTCCAATCGCCTACCATAAGTGTGGGGGTCTTTGATAACGTAGGGGCGGTACTCACCCCACGACCACCTTATGGGAGTATCTCTATCGCTGAGAGCTCTTCGTATGTCCCTTTGAGGCTTCGATGTTAGTCGACTCATTGCCCGATAAGACATCGGCCAATTCACATCGTGATTACCAGGCGCGATAAATATCCTGGCGCGATTTCCATCAAGCAACCTATCGCACAAACTCACAAGAAAGTCTTTGGCCTCCAAATATTGCTCTTTCATTGTTTTCTCGGGTTCTCGATCTTCTAAAGAAACGCCTTCTACAAGATCACCTGTTACCACAATTCCGTCACATTTCGGGATTACTGGATCATCATTCTGATGACGTTGAATATCAAGCAAAAGACAGGAAAGCAAGAAACTATTTGGTGTTGGAGCAACTGGTGACCGATGGAGATCCGAAATATGCAGCAAAGTCACCATTGTAGCTCCTATGTTTGGTGAAATAGATAAATGACTTGGATTGAAGGATTCATCGCGCCTCCGCCGGGCACCTTGTCCCAGTGGTTTGACCGGCTGGTAATCAGGACGTATTTCAAGTCGAATATGCTGTTGTATCCGAGCATCTAGCCAAGGATTCCCTTTAGAACGTAACCGGCAATTCCTCCAGCAACTGCTCCTACGATTATCAGAACTAAGCTTGTGGCAGCTTGATTTGTAACTGAGTAGAACCAATCTATGATCTTCTCCCTGCGGGTCTTCTCTGGCTCTCTGAACCCAGAATCTTTGTCTATGTCGAAGTTGAAGAAATTCTTAAGGTTGAACGCGACCGTTCCAAAGTCCCTGATGTTCCCAATCCATGTTCGACTAAGCACATGGGCAAGCTGAGAATAGTAATCCGGACCAACCTCACTTAGTGCAGTCTTGCATCGGTCACAGACATAACCTAGAGCTATGTCGACTCGGTCATTTTCCTTGTAGTAGGTGTAATCCAGATAGCAACCTCTTACTTCGACGTGAGAATCGAGATGAATCTTCTTGTTCATCTGCACGAGGCATGCGATAACGCAATGCATGAGATATTCAAACAATGAAGGTGGGGCGAATACGCCTTCCCACTTGCGGGTAGTGATAAATGCCGTATTGCCGCGGGTATCCCAGAACAAGTCACTAGCATTGGCTTTGGCAGAATCAATTCTCGAATTGATTATGACAATGAAGAAAACTGGTGCAGTTCCGAAATCAAATCCGACTTTTGAGCGAACCTGTTCGAAAGAACTGAATAACTCCTCTGTATCGTACGTGTCCTGCGAATAGAAATTGAATATGCTTTCATCGCGAGGCTCGGGGAAGGCAAACTCGTAGTAATCTTGAATCTTGTTTAGGTACAACAGAAAATACTTCAGTGCAAACTCGTCATAATCGGGTTCCGACAGGAGCAACACAGAAACTGGTTGCTTCACCATGCCAGGGTATAGTGATGCGGAATCCTAAATCCTTTCGGAAGCCATTCTTTAAGTGAGCTTTGAGGAAGAGCTTTCGCCATGCGTAGAGGTTCATTGCGCCTCCGCCGAGGACACTTCATCCCTGCGGTGGTAGCCGACAAGATGCTTGTCATCATGGTGCATCAAGATGTCGACCCCGGTGGAGGCCTTGGGATTGATTGGTCGTGGCGAAAATTCGCTCTGTCGGAATCCGGGCGCCTAATCAGGACTTGAACGAATCGTAGACGCCGACGGCTATGGCGAGGATGAGGAAGACATTGAACACGTAGAACCAGGGCCCAAAGACCCACGAGGGGATCACGAAATCCATGATGATGAGGATGAAGATGACAAATCCTAGACCCTCCGCATCGTTGTACTTCTGCGCCGACCTCGACCCATCATACTCCCTCTCAACCTCGCGGTTGGCCGCTTCCTGGTTCAGCCTGTAAAACAGGACCTCACGTGGGTCATCGTACTTGTCGCGGCCTAGGGCATCGTACAGGGCCCTCTTCTCGGCGTCCGACAGGACGGCGTAGGCTTCGCTCATCTCCTTGAACCTCCCGCCTTCCCCCGCGTCCCTGTCGGGGTGGTACTGGAACGCGAGCCTCCTGAACGCTTCCTTGATCTCGGCCATCGAAGCCGCCCTCGGCACCCCCAGGACTTCGTAGAAGTCTCGGGTCAAACCAAAGCCGCCTCAGGCAGGAGCCGTGCTCCGCTGCGCCGTCGCGGCACCCGCTGCGGGACTCGGCCCCTCGGAAGCCGGCGTCTTGAGGTACTTCTCCAAAAGGCCCCTAAGCTCTGAAACCTCCTTTTTGGCGCTCTCCTCCTTCACCGCGACCTTCGCCCTCTCCGCCTGGTCCAGGGGAGAAGCACACCTGGGGCAGTAGAGCATCCCGGGGGAGGCCTTCTCCTGGCACCTCGGGCAGATCACGGGGGAGAAGCTCGGCTTCGGGGGCTCGACCGGCCTCCCCGAACCGTAGACCTGCTGGTACTTCCGGTCCAGGTCGCCGCCCGAGAGGTGGACGTACCTCCCCGGGACCTTGGAGCTGGGCGACCACCCGAACATCAGCCTCATCTCGGCGTCGGTGAGGAACCTCGCGTTCCTCGTCGCGCTCCCGTGCCTGAACATGTACATGTGACATCGCCCCTTTCTGAGCCCGGCCTTCGACCCCGCCTCCTTGACGAGCTTGTCAGCTGCGATCCAGCTCATCGGCTGGTTCAGGTGGTTGGTGGAGGTCGTCAGCCAGAGCGGGGCGTTGGGGTCGCTCCTGTGGGGGTGGGTCGAGATATGGTCGGCGAGGTAGGCGGCCGAGGAGATCAGCCTCAGCGTCCTCCACCCCGTCTTCCCCTGCCTGATCTGGACCACAACCCCCTTATCGTCGAACGTCAGGTCCCCAATCCGCAGGAGGAGGAACTCCGACGGCCTCCCGCCCATCTCCCCGTAGGCCGCTACGAACGCCTTGTCCCTGAGCCTGTCGACTGCCCTAATCATGCCCTCGACCTCCTGGTCGGTGAAGAATAGGGGCGCCCGCCTCTCGGACTCCTTCACGTTCTTCCTGAGCCACCTTACCTCGTCAGGGTAGGGAGTCTCCTGGTCGGTGTCACCGTACCTGACGAACTTCTGGAACCGCTTTACCACCATGTGGAAGTCCGCCATCGTCTCCGCGGAGTAGTGCCGCACCTCCCCCGTCCTCTTGCTGACGATCTCGTGGTCGGCGAGCTTCGTCATGAGGTCCTCGATGTCCTTCCTCTTCGCCCTCCTCCATGGCACGCGCAGCATGTGCGACGCGGTGCGCACCATGTTGGCGTACTTCGCCTGCCTGCCCGTCGAGACCCGCAGGGCCTTGATGTGTTCCAGGAAGGCCAGCAGCAGCTTCCTGTCCTCATCCCTCATCGTCGGGTCGTTGTTCACCCTGGAGAGCGCGTTCTTGAGGTTGTACTCGTAGTCGTGGATGAGGTCCGGGGTCATACGGTACTGGCCCTCTTTCGTATTTAAGGCGGGGTACCCAGAAAGTCGGGGATTTGCCATTGTGGGATAAGGTGCCCCGGGCGGGATTCGATCCCGCGTCGCCGACTCGAAAGGCCAGCATACTCTCGATACTAACTTTCAGTTTGACCGGGCTGTACGCTTTCTGCTCTATACTACCGGGGCTTGCTTGTGGCCGGCGGAATATGGCTAATTAACACCTTCCTCCGTCTTCCGATCTTCGACCTCTCTTTGAGGAAGGTCATTACGCGATCCGCGCTCTCGCTCTTGTTTCGGGTCATCAGGAGAGGCCTTACTGCCGCCAAAAATGCTGCCTGACTAAGCACCGGGCTCACCTCCAGGACGTACATCCCGTTTGTCTTACCCGCCGTTCGAACCTTGCAGTGGATTCCTTGGCTCCTCACAAAATCGCACAGCCTTTGAAGCGGCTCGCGCTCCTTCTGAGCGATGTGCACCAGGCTTTCTAGACGACCGTGATGCCGATAGATTGAGGCACTACCCTCAGTATCCAGCCAGATTGCGACGTCACGAAGTAATCGGAAGGTCAGACACGGCCACATGGGAAGTCTTCGGCATTAGTCTCATCCAGTTCCGCTAATCAGTAGTCCTTCATGATGATTTCAAGGCGATATTTCTGCGCCCTTGTAGCTCCGGTTGGTGCTACGCCTTTTGGTTATCGCGTGGCTCCCGCAAGCACCAATTAGAGGTTTCTGGGTCTTCGCCGGACCGGCTACCTTGCAAAGCACCATTCACCGAGCACGGCCGGCTGTATGCGCGCGTCGACTCGCACTCCGGGGAGGGGGATGATGGAGTCCCTCGGCAGATAGGAAGCGGAGTCGGCTCCGTCCGAGTCGATGGTTCTCAAGGAATCGAGGAACTCCGCGACGGGCACTTCCGACCTGTAGTAGAGTCTCCTTCCCTCCTGGATGGCCTTCGAGCCCTGCCTCGGCCTTGCTGTCACGCACCCGACATGCGAAGAGTCCGACGCCCTTCCGAGGAGGTGCTTCAGAACGGCGGCTTCGTCAGGCGTCAGGCCGCAGAGCCCGTCCCTACGAAGGCACGACCAGGTCCTGAGGGACTCCATTCGGGGGAAGAACTGGAGCTCTACAGAGGCTCCAGACCGCTTCAAGGAGAGGTACAACGCCGCCGCGTCTGCGCCCGTCTTCCGGGCCTCGCGGCTTCCGAGCGCGAGCAGAGGGGGGATCGCCGGGGCGAGGGCGTCCAGCAGGTCCGCGGCAGAGGTCGCCAGTCCCAGCGCCCCGTCGATGGCGATGTGTTGGGCGCCTTTCGCCGCGACCCGCCCTCTAGGCCCTCTCCCCGGGCGGACGCTGAAGCCTCGCCCTTCGAGGTGGGCGGACAGGAGCGTCATCTGGGCGTCGGTGAGCTTCGGGAGTGGAAGGAAGTACCTGCTGAGAGACGGCACGTAGAGCTGCCGTAGCTGGAACCCGAGCAACGGCCCTGAGAAGCCGCAAAATATTATATATATCACGCGGGCCTGTGGCGCACCGGTCCCGCCCTTTTGGCCAAAAAAGACCTAGAGTTCCTTGACAGGATAGAGGTCAAGACGACGGACTACCTCGAGAGGATTAACCGGGCGATTGAGAGCGAACTGAGCAGGTACTCCGATTCTCGCTTCCACGGCCCGCTGAGGTACGCGCTCGAGGGCGGGAAGCGCATCAGGCCACTCGTCCTTATGCTCGCAGCCGAGGCCGTCGGACGCTCGGATGACGACAAGGTCCTCGACGCGGCGGTGGCCGTAGAGCTTCTTCACGCAGAGTCAATCATCCACGACGACATCATCGACCAGGAGGCCTCCAGGCGAGGAAGGGCCGCGTTCCACGTGAGGTACGGCTACAGCACGTCGCTCCTCACCGCTGACTTTGTCTTCGCGATGATACTCGCCATTGCCGCGAGGTACCCCGACAGGAGGGTCGCGACCACCATAAGCAACGCGGCCATGGACATGTGTGAGGGCGAATACGCGGAGCTGACGATAGACCCGGAGGTGTACAAGCTGGACTGGGACGAGTACCTCGATGTGATCTCCAAGAAGACCGCGGCGCTCTTCGAGACGGCGGTCAGGCTTGGCGGGCTGGTCGGAGGAGCTTCGCCGGAGAAGCTCGAGGCCCTTACCGAGTACGGGAGGTACTTGGGGATAGCATACCAGATCCACGACGACATCCTCGACTGGGGTACCGAGGACAAGATCACCGCCGCGTTGAAGCGCAAGGGTGAGGAGAGGATGCTCCTGG
>Ga0307374_10008513_pt1 | contig 15309 bp, 16 predicted proteins | sample OX3MG_FD_202532 | JGI IMG/M metagenome (GOLD analysis project Ga0307374, IMG submission 202532) | Soil microbial communities from Risofladan, Vaasa, Finland - OX-3 | ecosystem: Environmental > Terrestrial > Soil > Coastal area > Acid sulfate soil | place: Finland: Risofladan, Vaasa | collected... | reverse complement strand
ACAACATCACCCGCACCGCGGTGGAGGCGCTGGCGGCGATCCTGGGCGGAGCCCAGTCGCTGCACACCAACGCGATGGACGAGGTGTGGGCGCTGCCGACCGAGGAGGCGGCCCAGGTCGCGCTGCGGACCCAGCAGATCCTCGCCTACGAGACGGGGGTCACCACCACCATCGATCCCCTCGGCGGCAGCTTCTTCCTGGAGGACCTCACCAACCGCATGGAGTCCGCCGCCACCGCGCAGCTGGAGGAGATCCGGTCCCGCGGGGGGGTGCTGGCCTGCATCGACCAGGGCTACCTCCAGCGCGCGATCGCCGACTCGGCGTTCCGCAGCCAGCAGGAGCAGGACCGCCGGCAGCGCCTGGTGGTGGGGGTCAACGCGTTCCAGTCGGCGGGCGACGACCCTGCGCCGCCGGTGCTGCGGATCGACCCCAGCGCCGAGCCCGAGCAGCGGGCCCGGCTGGCCGCGCTGCGGGCGGGCCGGGATCCGTCCCGGCTGCGGGATCGGCTCGCTGCGCTGCGCCTGGCGGCGGAGGGGACCGCCAATCTGATGCCGCCGATCGTCGAATGTGTGCGCGCGCAGGCAACCGTGGGGGAGGTGGTGGGAGCCCTGCAGCAGGTGTTCGGGACCTACCGGGAGCAGGCGGTGGTGTGAGCGCGGTGCGGCGGCCCCCGGCCGCTGTCTCCCGCCGCGGCATCACCCCGAGCGCCATCCATTCGACCCGGCGGCAGGGCTGGTGGTCGCGAAGCGGCGTTCGGCGCTCCGGGGCCACCCCGAGGCCGGCTGGTCGGAGCCAGCCTCGATGGGCGCACCGTGACCGGGACCAGTCTGGCGGCCGGGGACGAGGTCGGGCAGCAGCCGTGGCCACCGCCGGGCGAGCGCCGGAGCTCGTCTCAGAAGTTGTGGAAACGCCAGCTGCGGCCTCGCTGACAGCGGGGACGAGGACGGCGTCGCCTGCCCGGGAGAGACGTCAACCGCCGGCGCGCAGCAACGAGCCCCCCTGGAGACCACGCCGAGTCTGCACGGTATCGGGTTGTGCCCCCGACCGCGCCCGTCCCGGCCCCCGATGACGGGCTCGAGGCGCTCGTCCGCCAGGGGGCCCAGCGTCTGCGCCAAGCCGCCCTGGAGGCGGAGGTCACCGAGCACCTCGGCCGCGTGCGGTACCAGCGGGGGCCCGCCTTCCGTGGTTGCGGCACCGGGTGCCGGCCGGCGGGGGCGCTGGGGACGGGGATGGGCGCGGGGACGACCCGGCAGCCCCGGGTGCGGGACGTCCCCCCCACCGTGCCGCCGTTCGAATCCGCGATCGTGGGCCGGTACGTGCGCCGCTCCCGGACCCAGGCCCGCCTGCTCAGCCGTCTCTCCCTGGAGGGGCTGGCCACGGGCGACGTCGAGCCCCTGTTCCGGGCCCCGGTCGGGGAGACGGCGGCGCTCTCGCCGACCGGCATCCTGCGCCTCACGCAGGAGTGGGCGGACGAGTACCGGCTCTGGCGGAGCCGTCCCCTGACCGACCGCTACGTCTGCCTCTTTGCGGACGCCCTCTCCCTCAAGGCGGGGTTGGAGCGGGAGACGACGGCGGTGCTGGTGGTCCTGGGGGTGCGGGCGGATGGGGTGAAGGTGCTGCTGGCGAGGGTCGAGGGGTACCGCGAGAGCACCGCCGCCCGGGCTGAGCTGCTGCGCGACCTGCGCGCCCGCGGCCTGGAGACCGCGCCCCTGCTCGCGGTCGGTGACGGGGCTCTGGGCTGGTGGGCGGCCCTCGATCAGGTGTATCCGACGACCCGGCACCAGCTTTGCTGCAACCATCGGGCCTTGAACGTTCCCGACGAGCTGCCGAAGCGACTCCAGCGCGACGCGCGCGCCGCCCTCCACGGCCTCTATGAGGCGCCGACCCGCGAGACGGGCACGCAGCGGCGGGCGGAGCTGGCGCGGCGGTTGCGCCTGCAGGGCCAGACGGACGCCGCCGCCCGCCCGGAGCGGGACTGGGAGGACTTCGTCACCGTCAACGTCTTTACCCAGGAGCACTGGCTCCATCTGCGGACCACCAACCCGATCGAGAGCGTCTTCGCTGGCGTCCGGCTCCGCACCAACGCCACCAAACGCCTGCACGTGCGGGAGAGCGCGCTCTCCCTGGTGTTCAAGCCGGTGATGCGCCTGCGCACGACCTGGCGCGGCATCAACGGCCCCAACCAACTCGTGCTCCTGCTCGCCGGCGAGCGCGTCCACGATGGCCAGCTCACCCGTCCGCACCCCCCGACCCAGGTGGCTGCTGCCTAGCCCACCGCCCTGATGTCCTGGAGACATTTACACAACGCTTGAAAAGAGCTCGCGGCGCGGGCCCTGACCCCGGTCGCTAACATCCCGCTCCGGGTCCCGGTGCTGGCGGAGATGGACGCGGTCGCCCTGCTGGTGCTGCTCCTGCGCCAGTGCAATCGGCTCGCACCCGCTGCCGTGCGCCGCGAGTTGGAGACGTCGCTGCGCAACGGCACCAGCGCCTTCGACCAGGACCTGCCGCCGGCGGGCGGGTCGCCCGCAGCCTGGCCGCCTGGGTCCGTCACCGCGGCGGGGCGGCTCGCGCCGGCGCCGATCACCGCCCTCCCAGCGCGGCCCCAGCCGAGCCGCCCGCCCCGACCGAACCCCGTGCCGAGACCCTTCCCGCGACGAACGAGGAGACGCGCACCCGTGAAGATCATCCTGACCAAGGACGTGACCGGCACCGGCCAGGCGGGCGATGTCCGCGAGGTCGCCGACGGCTTCGCCCGCAACCATCTCCTGCCCCGCCGGCTGGCGGTGCGAACCAACGCCACGATCGAGGCCCAGGAGGTGGAGCAGCGCAGCCGACCGCGGGACTGCGACGAGCGCGAGGTGGTCGACGCCCGCGCCCTGGCGGCCAAGCTCGGGGCCAGCACGCTGAGGATCAGCGCCCGCGCCGGCGACAGCGGCACGCTTCACCGTGCGGTCGGCAACATCGACGTGGCGGAGGCGGCCGAGAGCCAGCTGGGGGTGGTGCTGGATCGCCGCACCGTCGACGTCGAGCCCGCCCACGAGCTCGGGGAGCACCTGGCGGTGGTCAAGCTCCATGCCGAGGTGGAGGCCAAGCGGCGCGTGGAGGTGGTGCCGCGTGACGATCCGCCCCGAGGACCGTGGGGCCGCGCCGGCCGCGGCCGCCGAGGCGACCGCGGGCCTCCGGGTCCCGCCCCACAGCCTCGACGCGGAACGGTCGGTGCTGAGCGCGCTCCTGCTCGACACCGAGCAGATCGGGTCGGTGGTGACCCTGCTGGAGCCGGACGACTTCTCCCTCGGCGCCCACGGCGACATCTCCCACGCCATGCAGCGCTGCTTCACCCGCTCCGTCCCGATCGACACCCTCACCCTGGCGGACGAGTTGGAGCGTGAGCAGACCCTCAGCCGGGCGGGCGGAGTGGACACGCTGACCGCCCTCGCGGGGGCCGTCCCCACCGCCGCCACCCTCGAGGACCACGCCCGGATCGTGCGCGACCACGCCTCCAAGCGGCGCCTGATCCAGGCCGGCGGCCGGGTCGTCCAGCTCGGCTTCGACGAGCGGGTGGAGGCGGCGGACGCGATCGAGTCCGCCGAGCAGATGGTGTTCGCGGTCGCCGATCGCGGCCGCGCCGGCGGCGACTCCGAGCTCATCAGCCGCAGCCTCACCCAGACCTGGGACGAGCTCACCCGCGTGTATGACAGCCGCGACGTGCGCGCCGACACCGGCGTCGCCAGCGGCTTCGTCGAGCTCGACGAGGTGACCAGCGGATTCCAGCGCTCCGAGCTGATCGTGCTGGCCACCCGCCCGGGCGTGGGCGAGACCTCGTTCGCCCTCAACATCGCCCGCCACGCCGCCGTCCGTCGCCAGCACCCAGTGGCCCTCTTCAGCCTGGAGATGAGCCGCGACAATCCGTTCCAGCGGATGCTCTGCAGCGAGGCCGGGGTCGACGCCCATCGGCTGCGCACCGGTCAGCTCGACGACGACGCCTGGCCCCGGGTCGCCCGCGCCATGGACACGCTCATCCGGCCCGGATCGTCATCGACGACACGTCCTCGCTCTCGACCACGGAGATGCGAGCCAACGCCCGGCGCATCCGCGCCGCCGACACGGTCGACGTCTTCGTGGTCGACTCCCTGCAGCTGATGCGGGGCAGCGGGCGGCAGGAGCCGCGCGCGCAGGAGGTCTCGGACATCTCCGCCGGCCTCCAGGGCCTGGCCCGCGAGCTGGACGTGCCGGTGCTGGCGATCTCGCAGCTCAACCGGGAGTCGGAAGGGCGCACCGACCGCCGGCCCCAGCTGAGCGACGTGCGCGACTCCGGCAGCATCGAGCAGGACTCCGACATCGTGATGTTCCTCTCCCGCCCCGGGATGCACGAGGAGGGCAAGGATCCCGCTGTCACCGAGCTCGGGACCGCCAAGAACCGCAGCGGACCGGTGCGGCGGCTCGCGCTCTCGTTCAACGCCGGACAGACCGCCCTCCGCGACCTCGACGGCCACCAGCAGGCGGGGCCGGAGGAGGGCTGAGCCGCTCCGGCGGCCGGGGTGCCCGATCAGGTTTGTCAAGCGGCGTGAGGGGCGGGGTGCGGAGCCGCACCCCCGCCGGGACGGAGGGCAGTCCGGGGCGGGGCGGTCGCTCGGCCCGGCCGGCGTCGCGGAGGTCCGCTCGCCGGCCGGTCGTGATCAGCCGCGTTCGTCCTCGCCGCCGCGTCCGGGGGAGGCGTCGCTGCCGCGGCCCGGTCCGGGCGGCGTCGTGGCCGGGCGCCGCCGGGGTGGGTCCTTCGCGCCGCGCCGACCGGAACGCGGATTCGCGCGTCCGGTTGCGGGTGGTATCCTCCGCTCGGGTTCCCACCCCGGCAGGTAACGCTGTCGGTGACGACAGCGCGGCGCCGGGGTCGTCCACGACCGCGACCGTGATGGAGGGACACAGATGCGGCGCAAGACTTTCGACGGTCTGCTCACCTCGGTGGGAGCCATCCTCACGCTGACCCTGGTGGCGGCGGGTGGGCTGCTGATGTGGGGCGCCCAGTTCACGTCCAACGAGGTCCACAGTCAGCTGGCCCAGCAGAAGATCACCTTCCCCGCCAAGAACAGCCCGGAGATCACAGCACCGGAGTTCGCGGCGATGAAGCAGTACGCGGGGCAGCAGATGACCACGGGCGCCCAGGCCGAGGTCTATGCCGACCACTTCATCGCCAACCACCTGAAGGCGATCGGTCTGACCTACTCCCAGGCGAGCACACTCGTCCGGGCACATCCCACCAGCACCAAGGACGCCGCTCTGGAGCAGAGCGTCTTCCAGGGCACGACCCTGCGGAGCGAGCTGCTGGAGGCGTACGGCTTCTCGGTGTTGGGGACGATCGCGTTCGTGGCCTCGATCGTCGCCTTCGGGCTGGCGGCGGTGATGGCGGTGCTCAGCGTGATGGGCTTCGCCCACCTGCGCCGGGTCTCGCCGACCCAGCAGATCTGACCCGGTGACCGTGGCTGCCGGCGCCGGCCGGGGCGCGAGACCCCGCCCTATGATCGGGAGGGCGGCCACGGGGGAGCCGACTCGATGCTCCCTTCCGAGCGCCCCCCGACCGGCCGGCGGGGCGGGCCCGAGCCGAGCCGAGCGCCCCCGGGAGAGCGGCACGCTGGTGAACCCGGTGCGGACGCTGGTTGAGGCGCCCATTTCGCTGCGGTGACCACGCTGGGTCCGACTGGACAGCCCCAGACCCAGGTCATGTGGGTGGACTGCGACGACGAGGCCGTCATCTTCAACACCGAGGTGCACCGGCAGACGTTCAAGAACCTGAGCCGCGATCCCCGGGTCACCATCACCATCTGGGACCGCCAGAACCCGTACCTGTACGCCGAGGTTCGGGGTCGGGTGGGGGGGATCGAGCGGGGGCCGGAGGCACGCCGTCACATCGACCGGCTGAGCCAGAAGTACAACGGCCGGCCCCGCCCGGACGCGAACATCCGATCCGAGCGCGTCGTCGTGCGGGTCCGTCCGCCGCGCCAGCGCCTCTGGGGCTCGCCCTCGAGCTGAGCTCGGCCCCGCGCCCCGCCCGGCGCCGCGGACGGCGCCGTGTATGCTGCGCGCTGGTCCGGCGCCGCCGGCCCCGGGGCCCTTGCGCCGGCCGGTCCGGCCCCGGCCCGGCTCACCCCCTCGAACGAGGCGCCCGAGTGAACCGCCACGACGTCTTCGCTGCGGGCTCGCCCCCAATCTCGCGCCCGGCCCGCGCGCGGCCGGGGCCGAGGCTGACCCCACGATGGCGATCGTCATCTGCGTCGCGGGCCAGTGGGGCGACGAGGGCAAGGGCAAGATCGTCGACCTGCTGGCGGAGTCGGCGGACATGGTCATCCGCAGCCAGGGAGGCGACAACGCCGGCCACACGGTGGTGACCGAGGGCCGCGAGTTCCGCCTCAACCTGGTCCCGGCCGGGATCCTCCATCCTGCCACCGCCTGCGTGATCGGCGATGGGGTGGTGCTCGACCCGCGCGTCCTCCTCGAGGAGATCGAGGCGCTGGTGGCGGCGGGTGCCGACTCGGCACCCGCGTCATGAGCGAGCGTGCCCACATGATCATGCCCTCCCACCCGGTGCTGGACCGCTACGAGGAGGAGGCCCGCGGGGACGACCGCCTCGGGACCACCTTCCGCGGGGTGGGCCCCGCCTCCAGCGACAAGGTGCGCCGGATCGGCTTCCGGGTGGGTGACCTCGGCAGGCTGCGCTTCCTGGAGACGAAGCTGAACTTCGCCCCGCCCCTCAAGAACGCCGTGCTGGAGCGCCTCCACGGGGCCACGCCCTTCGCCGTGGGGGCGATCCTGGAGGAGTTCACGGGCTACGCCGCCCGCCTCGGCCCCTATATCCGCGACCCCTTCCCGTTGGTGCAGGGAGCGCTCGCCCGGAGCTAGGGGACTGCGGCCGAAGCTGGTGACCCGCAGGCGGCCAGGGTGTCGCCGGTGTAGGTCCAGCGGTAGGGGTGGGCATGGGGCCGGTGGTGGGTGGTCACGAAGGTGTACAGCTGCGTTTCCAGATCGTCGGCGGAGGCGAAGTCGCCGTGGCGCAGAAGACGACGGACCACGGTCCGGAAGCACGGCTCGATCTGATCGAGCCAACTGGCGCAGAAGGGCAGGTAGTGGAGCTGGAGCCGGCCGGGGTGCGAAGTCTGCCGGGCGTGGAACGTGGGGCCGTGATGGGTATTGAGGTTGTCGACCACGGCGTGGATGACCTGATCGTCCGGGACGTGGGCATCGAGTTGGTCGAGCAAGGCGGTGAAGACGGTGGCGGGCCGGTTGGGCGTGACCAAGCCGAGCACCTGACCGGTGTGGACCGCGAGGCCGGCGGGGAGGCAGCGGGTGCCGTGTCGCACGTACTCCGCCTCCCGCTTGATGCGCTCGCCCGGCCGACGCAGCGGCAACGCCGGGCAGCGACGCGACAACGCCTGAATGCTCGTCATCTCGTCGATCGACCAGACCGGTCCATCGGTCGGCGGGTCCAAGTACAGCGGAAGGATCGCGCGCATCTTGACGTCGACGTCAGGGTCGGCACGGCGCTTCCGGTAGGTACAACCGTGCGGCTTGAGGTCAGCCGTCTGGAGGATGCGCTGCACCGTGCGCCCGCTGATGGCGGCGACGCGCCCGTCCCGGACCACCGTGTCCGCCAACAGCGGGCCGCTCCAGACGCCGGGTGGTGGTGGACTGGCCGATGGTCAGGTCGCGGTGATCCAGCTCAGCAGCGTGCCTGCCGCTCCGCTCGCCGACGTGGGACCGGCCCACGCCGTCGACGAGGGCGAGGGCCACCCGACCGGTCGCCCGTGGCGTGCGGACGGTGCGGCCCTCTGACCCGGGGAAGGGACGTGCCTCTCGGGGTCATCCCTCCTTCGTGGCAGACCATCCAGCGCCGGTCGTCCTCGCCCGCTCCAAGCGGATCGAGCGAATCGCCGGGGCGGCTCCGGGGGGGCTGGGCCGATGATGGAGCTGGGCTGGCGACAGCGTCGGCTCGGGTGGCCGCGCACGAGATGGTGGGGAGTGTGGGCGGATCGACGTGGGCCATGCTCGGCTCTCTGGTCGGGATGCGCCGACTGCGGCGGCCGTGGCTGCATTCGCCCGCTGCGCAACAGGTCCACGTGGCTGCGGTGAGCGACGTCTTCCATGAGCCACGCGGCAGACGACCCAGCCAGACCTGATCAGTGACGTCGGCACTCCAGCGGGAGGGGGCCGGCCCCGCGCGCCGACCATCAGCCGGGACGGCGACCCCACCTCCGCTGGGAACCTCCCTCGAATGGCCGTCAGCGATCGCCAGCGCTGCCCCCTCCCCGCCGAGGGTGCTGCCGCCAGACCGCGGCGTGGGATGCACCGATCGTCACCAGGCCGCCCCGCCCGGTCGGTCTGCCGCTCGCCGTGCTCGGCGGGGCTGGCAGCTCACGCCCGCCGGAACGCTCGCACCGAGAGGGGGATGAACACCAGCAGCAGCCCCGCCAGCCACGCGACCGTTCCGAGAGCGGGCGGGAGCGCATCCGCGTGCCCGATGGTCAGCGCGCGGACCGCGTTGACCGCCAGGCTCACCGGGTTGACCTGTGCGAAGGCGCGCACGGCGCCTGGCATCGAGGAGGTGGGGACGAAGGCGGAGGAGGCGAAGGTAAGCGGGAAGACCCAGATGAACCCGGCGGACTGGGCGGTTTCGGGGTCGCGGACGGTGAGGCCCACGAAGGCGCTGATCCAGGAGAAGACGTACGAGAAGGCGAGCACCAGTACAAATGCGAGAGCGAGGTCGTAGAGCGGCTGGCTGGGGCGGAAGCCAACCGCCAGACCGACGAGCACCATCACGATGAGCGTCATGACGTTCATGACCATGTCGGCGGCGGTGCGCCCGAGCAGCACCGCCGAGCGGGCCATGGGCAGCGACCGGAATCGGTCGACCACCCCGGCCTTGAGGTCCTCGGTCAGCCCCATGCCGGTGACGAGGGCACCGAAGACTGCGGTCTGGACGATGACCCCGGGCATCAGGAAGTCGACGTAGGGGACCGGGCCGGTGCTGATCGCGCCGCCGAAGACGTATCGGAACAGCAGCACGAAGATCACTGGCTGGACGAACGAGAAGACGATGTAGGTGGGCCGGCGGCGGTTCTTGCGGAGTTGGCGGGTGGCCATGACCCGGGTGTCCCGCAGGGTCTCCGGCAGGGTGAGGTGGCGCCGCTCCGAGAGGGCGGCGGGCGGGGCGGTCATGCACTCTCCCGAATGGCCTGCTGCTCGGCGGAATCCCGGTCGTGGGCGGGGCGGCCGGTCAGGGTCAGGAAGACGTCGTCGAGGCTGGGCTGCTGGACTTCGACGGCCGCGATCGGGATCCCCCGCGCGTCGAGTCGGCGCACGGCCTCGGCCGAAGCGCCGGGACTGGACACCGGCAGCCGGATCTCGCCGGCGGCAGCGACGATGCGAGGCGCATCCCGGGCGGCGAGATCGGCGAGCACCGCTCTGGCGTCGCTGGTGGTGGCGGGATCGCTCAGGCGGATGGCGAGCACCACCGTCCCGATCGCTGACTTGAGCTCGGCCGCGCTGCCTTGGGCAGCGATCCGACCGTGGTCCACGACCGCGATGCGCTGTGCCAGGCGGTCGGCTTCCTCCAGGTACTGGGTCGTCAGCAGCACGGTGGTGCCGCCGCGGCGCAGCTCGTCCACGATGGCCCACAGCTCTTGCCGCGAGCGGGGGTCGAGGCCGGTGGTCGGCTCGTCGAGCAGCAGCACCGGCGGACGGCCGGTCAGGCTCGCGGCAAGGTCGAGCCGGCGGCGCATCCCGCCGGAGTAGGTCGACACCCTTCGATCGGCGATCGCAGCGAGTCCGAACCGCTCCAGCACCTCGTCGGCGCGTCGGCGCGCCTCAGCCGGGGAGAGGCGATACAGGCGCCCGACCATCTCGAGGTTCTCGCGCCCGGTCAGCTCGGCGTCGATGGCCGCGAACTGGCCGGCCAGGCCGATGCGCCGACGCACCGCCAGTGGCTCCGTGAGCACATCGTGCCCCAGCACGCGGGCATGGCCGCCGCTGGGACGCAGCAGGGTCGCCACGATGCGCACGAGGGTGGTCTTGCCGGCACCGTTGGGGCCGAGCAGCCCGAACACCGTACCCGCGTCGACCTCGAGATCGAGGCGGTCCAGAGCCACCACCTCGCCATAGGACTTGAGCAGCCCCTCGACCTGGATGGCCGCGGCTGTCCGTTCACCCATCACCTGCTCATCAGAGTGGTCTGCTTGTACTGTTGCCACTCGTCCCACAAGTCCGGCACGCGCGACTGCCACCAGGCGTAGAATTCGTCCAGCGCCTCCAATCGGGCGCGGCGGCCGGGTGGCTCGCCGGCGAGCGCCTCCAGGCCCTTCGCCAGCAGTGCGCGGGCAACCTGCAGCTCGCTCCGGTCGCGGAGCTGCTCATCCCACGCTTCCGGCCGCAGCCGGAAACGATCTGCCCGCTCGCCCCGGACGTGCAGCCGATCGACCAGCCTGAAGCGCACCAGCATCCCGGTCGCACCGCTGATCGAGCCCTTGCTGGCGTCCAGCGCGTCGGCCGTCTGCGCCGCGGTCTGCTCGGCCGGGTCGCACACCAACAGCCAGCCCAGGACCCGGCCCGCCATCCGGGGCATGCCATACGACTTCGACACCCACGCACCGGCCGCGTCGATGAATCCCCACAGCTTCTCGTCCAATACATTCAGAGTGTACTGAATATTCAGACACTAGTCAAGCCAAAGGACACGATCCCGACCGCGGAACCCTGCCCGGGAGCGGCGCCCGGGTTGCCGTCGCGGTTTGCGGTCCCACGAGCCCTGCGGGCAACGCCGGGTGGCGATGGGTCGACACCGATGACCGGGGCCGGCAGCTCGAGGGCATCGCGGTTGAGGTCGAAGCCGTCCGCGACCCAGAGGCTGTCCATCAGGTCGGCCTCGTCATGCCCACCCGCTTCTGAACGGGGTGGTCATGACCATCGACCCGCCGGGCACCTGCGAGCCCCGATCGGCGCGGACGTCGACCGTGAGCGCGACCACGCTCGCCTGGCCGGCGGCACTCGGCTCAGCTCGGCCCTGGCGGAGGCGGTCGCCCGGGGCGCCGGCCGGGCTGGGCGTCATCGCGTGCGCTGGGGTGTGTCCGCTCCCGCACCCGAGAACGCCCTCCGGGCCCTGGCCGCGGTTCGCGACCGCGCCGCTGGGCTCGCCGCCGACGAGGGCATGGCGGTCTCGCCGCTGGACGGTGAGGCACTCGACGCTCGGCGTGACGAGCTCTCCGGAGGCACCGTGGCACTCGATCCGCCCTCAGCGCCCCGCGCGCCCCGTCTCGCTGGTTGGCCCGCTCCGAGGTCGTGCACCTGATGCTCGTGCGCACTTTCACATCCAGGGTCCGTATCGAAGCTCCCCGGGAGACGGTGTGGGTGGTTCTCACCGACCCGATCTACGTCCAGCAGTGGCAATACGGAAGTTCCTTGCGCACGGACTGGTCCATCGGATCCCCGATTCGCTTCACCAGCGAGTGGGAGGGACACACGTTCGAGCAGCGGGGGACGATCCTCGTCGTCGAGGCTCCCGCGCATCTGCGGCACTCACTGTTCGCTCCCCGGCCCGAACTTGAAGACGAGCCAGAGCACTGCTTCACGATGAGCTTCAGCCTCGAGGAAGACACCGGAGGGACCCGCTTGACGATCACCCACGAAGACCCCCGGGAGGCGACCGGTGAGGACACGGCGAGCGGTGATGAGGGGGACAACGAAGTCCTGGCCGGGCTGAAGAGCCTGGCGGAGTCGGTGGGCGTGACGCCGATCCATGAACGCCTCGCCCACGGTTCGGAACAGGTGCAGTCCGGTTGGGTAGCCGTTCGCGGTCCGGAGCACCGACCGGCGCTCGGTCGGGCCTTCGTCGAACTCGAGCGCATCGAGGGGCGGCAGCCCAGTCGACCGCTCGCGCTGCGGCTGTTGGTGGGCACAGGGGTCCCGGCGACCGAGGCTTCCGTGCCGATTGCGACTATCGATGCGCAGACCTGGTCACCACCCCCCGAGTCTCATCGCCGACCGGTTCGGAGGTGATGGTCACCTGCCCGGACCGCCGTGGTGGAGACGAGAGGCTGGAGACGCGGGGAAGCCCGAACCGCGGCAGAACGCCGTCGTCGAGGAAGCGGGTGATGGCCGAGATCCGGTCCCCTTCGAGGGTCAGCACCATCAGTCCGGCTGGGTGCCCGATCGGTGCCTGCGCCTCGCTCAGGTAGAGGCCAAAGGCCAGTTGGCCATTGGCGCGCGTGGCCACCAGCCGGAAGCGACGCCCGTCACGCCAGGTGGCGCCCGCCCGGAGGAACGACGCGATCGCGGCCGGCCCCTGATATTCGTGCCTCGCCGGCGGCATCGTCAGCCGCGCGTCCTCGGTCAGGAGGGCGACCACGCCATCGATGTCGTCGGCCACAAAGGCGTCCGCGAAGCGCCGTGCGAGCTCACGCTCGCGCGGTGACCGGGGCAGCGGTGCCTGCTCCCGGTCCGCTCTGGCGCCGCCTCTGCTGAGGGTCGCGCGCGCCCGCTGGAGGGCGGCCTTGACCGAGGTCTCGCTGATCTCGAGCACCTCCGCGGCCTCGGAGGTGGGGAAGCCGAGGACGTCGCGCAGCACGAGCACAGCCCGCTGGCGAGGCGGCAGGCGTTGGAGGCCGGCGATGAAGGCCAGCTCGACCGCCTCCCTGGTCTCGTAGCGTGCCTCGGGGCCGGGCGACCTATCCGCGACCCTTTCGAGCCACGCGTCCGGGTACGGCTCCAGCCAGGTCCCTTCGCCCATCCTTGTGGGTGCGGGCGGCTGGAACGGAGGTTCTGGTGGACGTGGCGGTTCACGGCGCCCGGCGTCTCTGAGCGCGTTCAGGCAGTGGTTGGTCGCGATCCGGTACAGCCAGGCGCGGAGCGCCCCCGGCTGTTGGAGCCGAGGAAGGCCGCGCCAGGCCGCCAGCAGCGTCTCCTGGAGCAGATCCTCACCATCCCGGACGGAGCCGAGAATCCGGTAGCAATGGAGCTGCAGCTCCAGGCGGTGAGGGTCGACAAGCTCTCGAAACGCCTCCTCATCACCCGTCTGGGCTCGGGCCAGCATCGACTCCGCCATCCCCACATGTTCCCAGGATCGCGCCCGAGCGGACTGGCGCAGCCGACCCGCGCCGAACGGGGTGCCCCCGCCGTCTGCTCGGATCATCGGTGAGCCGGATGCCAACCCGGGTGACCCGTGAGCGGACCCCTGGGTGCCAGGGTCCGGGGTCGCGGCTGCCCTCCGGTGTTCGTCTCCCGGCCGCGACCCCGCCGGGGCGTCCTAATCCCATTCACGATCGCGAGGTGGGCGGGCCCCAGGGTCAGTGAGCTCCCCGGACGGGGATCGATGGCCCTGCCACCCCAGCCGCACAGCCGTTCATCCCCGGACGTGACAGCAGGGCTCAGATTCGGCCGGTCCGTTTCCGCCCCGATCGGTGTCTCACCGAACGAGGGCCGCAAGAGCGGCGGGCGGGGCCTGCCCCCGGCCAAGGCGTCACACGGAGGGACAACCAGTGAGCAGCACCGAGATCAGGAGGGCCCGCGCCGTCGCCCACCTCGCGGAGGGATACGTCCTGGCCAGCGTGGAGGTCGCGGCCCCGTCCGACCGCGTCTTCCGGGCGCTGGCGTCGGAGGAGATCGTGAGGTGGTGGGTTCGACCGGGCGTCTTCGACACGCGCGAGTGGACGGGGGACGTCCGCGTGGGGGGCCACTGGCGTACGTCAGGCGACAGCAGCAGGGGGCCATACTCCCTCGGGGGCGAGTTCCTCGTGATCGAGCCGGCGCATGCGCTGGTGCACACCTGGCAGGCGGTCGGGACCCCGGCCGTGCTGTCGACCGTCACCTACCTCCTGGAGTCGCTCGCCGAGGGCACGCGCATCACGCTGCGCCACCAGGGCTTCGCCTCCCGGGAGGGCTGCGCCAACACCGGCGTCGGATGGGAGACGAGCTTCGAGCAGCTCGCGGTGTCTCTTGGTGCGCCACCCGCGCCCGATCGCGGATAGCCGCTCGGTGGTGCACCCACCGGGCGACACCGGCAGTGGGCTACCATCCAGCGACGGTCGACCCCCATCGGCAGCGTACGCTCGCGTGCCTGGGCCGGGATCAGTTGAGCGTCGTGACCTCGACCGCGATGAGGCTGCCGTCGCCGGCCGGAATCGTGATGCCGGACACCGGGCTGTAGCACTCGAGGCTGATCGTCGCGAGCCCGCTGAGAGTGGCGCCAAACCCCGTGACGGAGACCGAAGCTGAACCGTTGGCTGGCACGGTCACGGTGTGCAACTGGCTCGTCACCGTCAGCGCGCAGGTTGCGGTTCCGGCCGTGGTGGTGGACGAGTTGTCGAACGTCGCCGTCCCGTAGACGAGGTACGGGCCGCTGGCGTTGGAGGGGACGGTCGCGGTCGCCACCAGGGATGCAACGGGGCTCAGCGTCGCCGCGCCCACGTTGTCGGCGATGAGGCCGAAGGCGGTCCCGGCCGGCCCCGCCGCCCCGGTGGCACCGGTCGGGCCGGCCACCCCTTGGGGCCCGGCCGCCCCCTGGGGCCCGATCGGGCCCGCCGCGCCGGTCGTCCCGGTGGGGCCCCTCGCTCCGATCGGCCCCGTCAGCCCCTGCGGCCCGGCCGGCCCCGCAGCCCCGGTCGGTCCCGGCCCTCCCCGCGGCCCGGCGGCGCCCGGCGCCCCAGCCGGACCGCTCCGTCCTCGGGGCCCGGTCGGTCCCGCTTGCCGGCGCAGCGTTCGGAAGGCCCGCCAGCTCGGGAACTGCAGCTCGTTTCTCCAGGAGCACTGGCCGGAGCGGGTAACCAGCTCGAGCACCCGCGAGCGGGGGACGCAGACCGTGATCCGCATCGGTGCGCGTGGATGCGCGGCGCGGTCCGTCGCCGCGGTCACCGCCAGCGTGCCGGTGATCGCCGCCAACGCCAGGCTGCTGGCAAGGGCGCCGATGCGGGGCAGGTTCGATCGTCGCGCCGCCATGGGAGCTCCTCGGTGGTGGAAGGCAGGACCAGCGCCATGGCCTCCAGGGTGCGGATCGGGGCATCCGGTCCTGTGTCTACCTCAGGTCGTCGTCCCCGCTGGTGACATCCGGATCGCGAGTGGGACACAATGGTGCGCCCGGACCCCGCCGTGTTGGACGCAGCCGGGCGGGCTGCGATCGCCGTTTCGCGACCCGGCACGTCGTGACGATACGGGTGCGGTCCGTGGTCAACCGCCGCTGCCGGGCCCACGGCTCCGGCAGCCCGGCCACCCCGTGCGTGCAGCCCTGGCGGGCCTCGCGCGTCGCCCCTGGCCGGCGTGCGGGCAGCGGTGGCGCCG
>Ga0307374_10008512_pt1 | contig 15311 bp, 10 predicted proteins | sample OX3MG_FD_202532 | JGI IMG/M metagenome (GOLD analysis project Ga0307374, IMG submission 202532) | Soil microbial communities from Risofladan, Vaasa, Finland - OX-3 | ecosystem: Environmental > Terrestrial > Soil > Coastal area > Acid sulfate soil | place: Finland: Risofladan, Vaasa | collected... | reverse complement strand
AGCCGCGGCTCCCACCCTGCTGCTGAACGCGGGTCGGGTCACTCGTCAATCGGTCGTCGTGGCCGCCGGCTTCGGCTTCGCCCCCGGCGAGAAGCTCCGGTTGATCCGCCAGAACCCATACGGACAGCCGGCGACGGTCGTCACCGCCAGGGCCGATCAGCACGGCGAGTTCTCCGGTCTGCTGATTCACGTCGCCGACACCTGGCCAAACGGCAAGGAGACCATCTCCATCGAAGGGCTGACCAGCCATCGCCGCGCGACCGCGCACTTCGACCTGGAAGGGAGCCCGCCGGGCGCCGCGCCGACCACGTACGCCGGCAAGCCGCTCAGCAAGGTGAGCTTCAGCGGCGGCGGCTTCAGCCCGCGCGAGGAGGTCGACGTCTACTTCGACACGTTGGCGTCGCCGGTGATCGCGCGCTTCACCGCCGACAAGATTGGCGTCGTCCACGCGAGCGGCGTCGCGGTGCCGATCTCAGCGCCGGGCCAGCACGCCTTTCTCCTGCTCGGGAAGAGCAGTCGAGCGCCGGTGCGCGTCCCCTTCAGCGTTCTAGCGTTCTCTCCCTGGATCGGCCTGTCGAGCTACACACCCCAGCCGGAGCAATCCATCGGCGTCGTCGGCCACGACTTCGCACCGGGCGAGCGCGTCGCCGTCTTCCTCGACACCGATCGCGGACGCCCGCTGTCGCAGGCCACCGCGGACCCGACCGGGGTATTCCGCCTCGACTCGGCCTTGATCGTTCCTTACGACCGTCGCGGGAAGTTCCCGGTCGTCGCGGTCGGAACGCTCAGTCAGATCACCGTGACGGCGACGCTGAACGTTTTGCCCTTCACGCCGACGATCGAGCTCTCGCGCTACGCCGGACCCCCCGGCACCGCCTTCACGGTGAAGGGTCGTGGGTTTGCCAGGAACGAGGACGTTCAGGTCCAGGTCGGCGGTCAGCAGCAGGCCCTCGCCTTCACGTTTCACACCGACGCCGAAGGCAAGCTGGCCAACGTCGGTGCGATTCAGATTCCGAAAAACATGCCGTCCGGCAAGCTGCCGGTCACGGCCGACGGCAATCACAGCCAGGCACCGGCCGCGGTGACGTTCGCCGTCACACCGCTGAACCCGTGGTTCGGGCCGGTGCCGGCCGCCGGCCCGGCGGGCGCCCGCGTGTCGTTCGACGGCGGCGGCTTCGCGCCGGATGAACCGGTCCAGGTGGCGATCAGTAGCGACGCCGGCACCAGCCCGGCCACCACCTTTACGACGGACGACGGCGGTGGAATTCATCACGCGGGCTCATTGCTGATTCCCACGGCGCTGTCGGGGAGAGTGACGCTGGTGGCGACCGGCGTCCAGAGTGGCGCGCGTGCCAGCACGACGTACACCGCCCTCCCCGGACCACCGCGAGGTAGGACGGGGTGACGCGGAGAGGCAGGGTGCGCTTGGACCACGAAGATCGTGAAACGCCGCGAAAAATTCACGAAAACTCTCGGAGAGAGGGCGTCTCCCTTTTCGCCACGTTTCGTGATCTTCGTGGCCCAGATGGATCTCGCGTGCGGTTTCGTGATCTTCGTGGTCCAGACGGGTCCCGCGCACGGTTTCGTGGTCTTCGTGGTCCCGAGGAGGAACAGATAGTGAACAGCACAGCCAGAAAGATCGTCTTCATCTTCGTCGGATGCGCCGCGGCGGCGACGCTGGGGGTCGCGGCGCTCTTCGGGGTCGTCGGCTCACCGCCCAGGGTCGGTCCCACGCCGACCGCGACGGTGCGGGCCGCCCGTCCCGCGTCGATCCCGTCGCCCGCTCCGACGGCGACCGCCACACCGGTCCCGTCAGTCACCCTGGCGCTGACCTCGCTCGATCGACAGCCCTCGCTCGGCGGAGTCACCGCGACGATCGTCATCGCGAACCACCGGACGTCGCCGCTGTCATTTTCGTTCGACCCGACCTACGATCTCAAGGTGGTCGACGCCCACGGCAAAACCTGGCCGCTACGCTGGGCCGAATACGACGGCGCGCCAAATCTGGCGGATGGTGCCACCGCGCAGCTCGCGCGCGCGTTCTTCGCCGGTCCGGTCTCCAGCGCCGCGGCCTGGCCGCTCACCGTCACCGTCGAGCGCGCGCCGGGCGTCGGGACCGTGGCGTGGCGCGTTCCGCGGCGTGGCGCGCCGACGCCCACGGTGGACCGGTCGCTGCTTCCGCTTCCGGTGATCGCGCCCACCGGCCCGATCAGGCTCACCCTGGCCAATCCGCAGCCAAACTCCGGGCTGGGTGGGGTCCAGGTCGACCTGATGATCCAGAACGCGCGCGCGACGGACCTCGTCTTCCGCTTCGACCCCAGCGCGCAGCTTTCGGCGGCAGACAACCTGAATCGACCCTATCACGTCGGCTGGGCCCAGTACGACGGCGTGGTCCACGTGGCGCCGCACGCCACGGTGCGCCTGGCGCGCGTCTTCTTCGAGGGCCCCATCGGCGACGCCCGAGCGCAATGGCTCACCGTCGAGCTACAGCAGGTGCCGGGGGCTCAGCGCCTGAAAAACGTTGTCCCGCTGAACTGACGAATAGCGTACGGGCGGAGGCGTGGGCGTACCGGGAGCGGTCGTGGCGGAGCGCCGCCCTGGTCCGAGCCGTCAACATCGCCCTCCACGTCCTCACGGGGCCGGGCCCGTTCGCCCAGGCCCGGTGCTGCTGCCGGCGTGCCGCGTAGAGGTGCTAACCAGGCCTGTGTTTTAAGCCCGCGCGGACTTAAAACACAGGCCCGGTTAGCAGCTCTACGCCAGGGCGCGGTGGATAGTCCCCTTGTATAAACTCCAGGATGCCCTCGCAAGTCCCTGAGATGCGCACCCACTGGCGCTCGCTTGCTCACCCGAAACTTCAGGATGATTCACGCGGATTTACTCAGCTCCGGTCGGCGATCGCCTGTCGAAAGTCTACAAGATGCCTCCGGGGTCAATCAACGCGCTCGTAAGGTCGGCGTGGAGCAGCAGGACCACTTGTGCTGTCTCGCCCAGCCGTTTAGACTGAGCCTAATTCCGCGCAGGAATGTTCGGAAGATATCAGTTGCCTAAACGACGTATTCTGTCGCATTTGTCTCCTAGACTGACGGGCGTTCTCCCATCGGAGGGGCTAGGTGCCAACTGGCGATGCCGTGAACCGGGCCGCGCGCCTGCGGCAGATTCTTTACCTACTGACGGTCCATCCTGACGGGTTGACCGTGCACACGCTGGCAGGGTACACCGGCGTCCACGTGCGGAGTATCCAGCGCGATCTGCTGGCGCTCCAGACCGACGAGCCTCGCGCCCCCCTCGTCTACGCCAAGCGTCGCTGGTCGCTGCTCCCGGGCCGACTGCTGGACGTCACCCGCCTCGAGCTGACCCTGGCGGAGGCGGTGGCTCTCTACCTGGCCGCGCGTCTTCTCGACCGTGCGAGCGACGAGGCCAATCGGCACGTCGCGTCGCTCCTGGACAAGCTCGCTGCGAACCTCCAGGCGCCTTTAGCCGAGCACGTGGCCGAGGACGCGCGCGAGATCCTGGACCGTTCGAATCCGCCTGCTCCCGGCGGGATGACGTTCGGCGACATCTTCGCCGTCCTCGCTCGGGCGTGGGCGGGACGGCGGCGCGTCGAGGTCGAATACAGCACGCCGAGGAAGCCCGAGCCGCGCCTCCTCCAACTGGACCTCTATCTCCTGGAGCCGCTCGCGCCGGGTCTCGCGATCTACTGTTACGGCTTGATCCACGAGTACGGCGAGGAGCGGTGGCTCAAGATCGAGCGGATGCGGGGAGCGCGACTCCTGTCCCAAACGTTCGATCCGCCAACAATCGACCGACGCACGGTTCTCCGCAGTGGCTGGGGCATTATGGGCGGCACGGAGGTCATCACCGTTCATCTGCGCTTCGGCCCGCGGGTGGTGGCCCGAGTCAAGGAAAGCCGCTGGCACGAGACGGCGAGATTTGTCGACCGCACCGATGGAGCTTGCGATCTCTTACTCGAGATCGCACAGACGATCGAGATCGTTCCATGGATTCGCGGCTGGGGACCGGATTGCGAGGTCATCGCGCCCGTGGCGTTACGCGCGCAGATCGCGGCCGACGCGCGTCAGACCGCGGCGCTCTACCCGGAGTATCTGCCCATGGCCGAAGAGGAGGGATCATGACTCAGACCTTCGCGGAATTCTTTCTGCTCGCGACCGAAAAGACGCCGTTCCCATTCCAGCAACGGCTTGCCGAGGGCCCGGATTGGCCCCCGCTGCTCCAGGCGCCGACCGGTTCCGGCAAGACCCGCGCGGTACTCCTCGCCTGGCTCTGGCGCCGCCGGTGCCACCCCGATGCGGCGGTTCGGTCCAACACGCCGCGCCGTCTCGCCTACTGCCTGCCCATGCGCACGCTCGTCGAGCAGACCCAGCGCGAGGCGACGCGGATCCTTGAGCGACTTCAGCTGACGGACGTTCAAGTCCACGTGCTCATGGGCGGCGAGGGCGAGCCGGACTGGTGGCTCTACCCGGAGCGCGAAGCGATCTTGATCGGCACGCAGGACATGCTCCTCTCCCGCGCGCTGAATCGTGGCTACGCCCAGAGTCGCTTCACCTGGCCCATGGCGTTCGGGCTGCTGAATAGCGATACCCTCTGGGTGATGGACGAGGTGCAGCTCATGGCGAACGGCCTCGCCACCTCGGCTCAGCTCGACGGCTTTCGCGCGGGGCTCGGCAGCTACGGTCCAACACGATCGCTCTGGATGTCCGCGACGATCGATCCCAGGTGGCTCCGGGTCCCTGACTCCACGGTCCAGGAAGGTGCCAAAGTCCTCCAGATCGAGACGGAGGACCGCGACAATCTCGAGCTCCATAAGTTCTTGGCAGCGCCAAAGACCCTTCATCGCCTTCCGATCGACCGAGACTTGCGCGGCACTGCCCGGGAGCTACGACTCGCCGAGGCGATCAGCCAGATACACGTCTCGGGAAGCGTCACCCTGGTGGTCGTCAACACCGTCGCGCGCGCCCAGGGTGTCTACCAGAAGCTGGAGAAGTCTGGCGCCGAGCGGGTCTTGCTCCATTCACGATTTCGGCCGGTCGACCGCCGGCAAAAGATCGATCGCTTCCTGAACCCGGGATCCTCCGGCCTGATCGCCTGCGCGACGCAGGTCGTGGAGGCGGGGATCGATACGTCGGCGCACGCGCTGGTGACCGAGCTCGCACCCTGGTCGAGCCTGGTGCAGCGTTTCGGGCGCTGTAATCGCCGGGGCAAGCACGACGCGGCCGAGGTGTACTGGGTCGATCTCGACGAAAAGCGCGACGGGGCGCCGTACGCCTCGGAGCAACTGATCAAAGCTCGCGAGCAGCTCGAGCAGCTCGATGGGCGGTCCATCTCTCCTGACAGCCTACCCGGGCCAGAGGATGGCCCAGAACAAGACTACGTCCTCCGCCAGCGCGACCTGGTCGACCTGTTCGACACGACGCCGGACCTGATGGGCGCGGACGTGGACGTCAGCCGCTTCGTCCGCGGTGCGGATGAGACCGATCTCCTCCTCTTCTGGCGCGACTGGGGAGCGAGCGAGCCAGCCGCGACGGAGCCGGCGCCCCACCGCGACGAGTTGTGCCCGGTACTGCTGGGCCAGGCCCGCGACTTCCTCAAGGACTCGTCGCGGCGGCGCGGCGCCTACCGCTGGGATCACCTCGCCAGGAGCTGGCAACGAGTGAGTTCAGACGATCTTCGGCCCGGGGAGGTGCTGATGTTGGCGTCGAACGCTGGCGGCTACGATCCGGCGCTCGGCTGGGCTCCCGGATCGACCGCCCGCGTCGAGCCGGTGACCGTGCCGGATCCAACGCCTCCCGAATCGACCACGGATGATCCGACGAGCAGCCTGGGGGGCGAGCTCACCATCGATCGGCACACCGATGATGTCGTCGCCGAGCTCGATCGGGTTCTGGCCCAGCTCGGCGACAACGGGCTAGCCGATCGCGAGCGCACGGCACTGCGCCAGGCTGCCCGATGGCACGATTGCGGCAAGGGACATCGCATCTTCCAAACGACGCTCCGTGGACGTGAACCCACGCCTGCCGACCCACTACTCGCGAAGGCTCCCCGGAACGGCCAGCGACACGGGCGCCCGTACTTCCGCCACGAGCTCGCCTCGGCGCTCGCCTTCTTACAGCTTGGCTCGCGCGAGCCCGACAGCCCGATCGCGGACCTCGTCGCCTACCTGATCGCCGCCCACCACGGCAAGGTCCGCCTCGCGATTCGGACCGCGCCAGACGAGGAGCCGGTCACGCAGAACGGCCGTCGCCAGGCGCTGGGAATCCAGGATGGCGACGAGCTGCCAGCGGTCTTTCTCGGCGACGGAGTGACCATGCCCGCCGTCACGCTCAGTCTCGCCGCGGCGCAGCTCGGCCGGGGAAGCGACGGCGCCCCCTCCTGGATCGAGCGAGCCACCGGGCTCCGCGACACGCTGGGACCGTTTCGCCTCGCGTATCTGGAAGCGCTGCTCCGCTGCGCCGACGTGCGCGCCAGCCAACAAGAAGCTCGGCATCCGAGGCCAACGACGTCGGCGACTAATCTATTGGAGGCACCGGGATGCTGACGCCCTCCCCGCCCGTGCCCACGAGCTCGGCCACGGAACTCGTCCTCGCCGGCTGCCATCCGGAGCCACTGCTCTCGTACCTGAAGGCACTCGGCGTGCTTCGTCTCGTCGGGCAGCAGGCCGATCCCCGCGCGCGCGGCTGCTGGCGCGATGAGAGCTTCGTGCTCCAGAGTAAGCTCGACCAAAACGATCTGATCGCCTTCTTTCTCGAAGCCTATCAGCCCACCCCGATTCTGTCCCCGTGGAACAGCGCCGGCGGATTCTTCGGCAATGGCGAAGACCGACGCGCTGTCGAGCGGATCGCCAGCACCGATGATCCGCGCCTGGGCCCGTATCGCGAGACCATCGCGCGCACGCGGGTGGCGATTTCCGAGCTGCTGCCAGCCGGCGCGAAGCTCTCCGCCGATCAGAAGGGGGCGCTCGTCGCGCGCTGCCGAGCACGGTGGCAAGATCGCGCCCTGGAATGGCTCGACGCCGCGATTGTCCTCCGGTCGATCAAGGAGCTCCAATTTCCACCATTGCTTGGCTCGGGCGGGAACGATGGGCGTCTCGAATTCTCGGTAAACTTGATGGGGCGGCATCTGCCAACGATCTTGCCCCGTGCCTTCAAGGACGACCGGTCGGCCCCGACCGATGAGAGTCAAGACATGCTGACCGCCGCGCTGTTCGGCGACGGCTCGGCCACTCTCGTTCGCCAACCAATCGGTCAATTCGATCCCGGTGGGGCCGGCGGTGCTAATCTGAGTCAGGCCTTCGAGTCCGGTCCGCTGGTGAATCCCTGGGACTTTGCTCTGGCGCTGGAAGGTGCTCTCCTCTTCGCCGGCGCCGTCGTGCGCCGACTAGATCCGCGCGCCCGAGGCGCTAGCGCTTTCCCGTTCACGGTAGAGCCGAGCGCGGCTGGCTACGGGACGGCGGTCGAGGGGGAATACCAAGGTAAGGCGCGGCGCGAGATCTGGCTTCCGATCTGGGATCGGCCGGCGACCTTGCCAGAGCTGCGCGTGCTCTTCGCGGAAGGACGCCTCCAGCTCGGCCGACGCCAGGCACGAAGCGGGGTCGAGGCCACCCGTGCGATCGCAACGCTCGGAATCGAACGCGGGGTCGCGTCGTTTCGGCGATACGCCTTCCTAGAGCGCCGCGGACGCGCGTTCATCGCGGTACCCCTGGGCCGGCTGGACGTCCGTTTCCAACCGCCGTTGCGCCTGCTAAGCGAGCTCGACTCGTGGCTCGACCAGGTAGAGCGAGCCGCGCGCGGAGATGAAGCCACCGGCGCGCTCATCCATGCGCGCAACGCGTTCCATCGAGCAACCCTCGCGGCCTGCCAGGATGCCGGACCGCATCACATGCAGAATGTCTTGGTCGCCTGTGGCCGGATCTCGCGGACGATCGAAGCAAACCCAAAGCTCCGAGTCAAGGTTGGTCCGCTGCCGACGCTCGGCCCTGAATGGCTCGAGGCCGCGGATGATGGTACGGCGACGTTCGCTCTCGCGGCCGCGATTGCCTCGATTCGTGGCACGACAGGTCGCAGCAACGGTGGCCAGGAAGAACGCTCGACCGGTCGGATTCGCCGCGACCTGGAGCCGGTTGACCTGCAGGAGCGGGGGCGCGCGGCCTGGCGTAAAGGCGACGGCCCAGCCATCACGCACGGCGCCCGCCCGCTCGATCTGCTCGCGGAACTGCTCGCCCGACGCCTCCTGGCGGTCGACCAGGCCGGCCTCGCCCACGTGCCCCTCGCCGCCAACCGGCCAGCGCGGCTCGATCAGGTCGCGGCGTTTCTCGAGGGGAGAACCGACGACGCGCGGCTGGCCGAGCTCCTCCTTCCGCTAAGCTGCCTGAACTGGGGCGCGGCAAGGCGTACCGACCCATGGGCGCCCGCGCCGGCCACCTTTCCGCGCGCCTACGCCCTGCTCAAACTCCTCTTCTTGCCAGCGGCGATTGCGCAAAGCGGGAATGACGAAGCGGTCGCCATCCGCCTCGAGCGGTCCGTTCTGCCGCTCTTGCGCGCGGGACGAACGACCGAGGCGCTCGGAGTCGCCGCCCGCCGGCTAGCCGTGAGCGGAATCGTGCCCGTCGCGCCGGACTACGTCGCTCCCTCCGTCCTGAGGCCGCGCCTCGCGGCGGCGCTGGTGATTCCGGTCGCCGATGTCGGCGAGCTGGTTCGGCTCGTCGCCGCGCGATCGATCGGTTCGGGAGGTGCTGCCGAAAGAATGTAATGGCGACGCCGTCACCCTCTGGTCTCACGGCCCGGGCCACCAGGTGAGATCGAAAGCGACAAAGATCCCAAAAAAACCGGAAAGAAATGGAGCGTCAGAATAATGGCCACAGCGCACACCGAGATCGATTGGGCGTCCCTGGAGGAGGCGCCCCGCCTGCTCGCCGAGGTTACACTTCGCCCGGTCCAGGGGCAGCGCTTCCAGCCGACTGGCTTTCCTGATCTGGGCGCGGCGACCTATTCGCTGAATGACGGTACGCTGATGCTCGTGGTCGAATCGGCGCAGTCGATGGCGAACCGTTTCGAGACGGTCTGCTGGGACACTGCGAAGGACGAGCTCATCGCCGACCTGGCCGGCCTTCCCTACGTCCGGGTCAAGCTCGACGACAAGGGCGCGACGACCTCGTCGATTCTGGAAGCGCATCGGTTGAATTCGCCGTACATCCTCGGCAACCAGACTTTCAAGAGAAAGCTCCTCGAAGAGATGAAGCTGCCGGAGCGCGTCGCGAAGGGCAAGACAAGGGGCAAGACGGCGGATCCCAACGGGGCGACCGAGCCGAGTTCTGAAGAGACCGCCGAGGCAATCGTGGACCTGCGACGGATCGCCCCGACCATCTTTCGCTACGACCCATGCTCGCTGATTCATGGTGTGTTCCTCGAGAAGTTGAACGGGCGAGTCCGCTTCACTCGCGCGCTCTCCGCGTTTATCGAGGCGCGAAAGGTCGCGCCGGTCGCGAGTGGCGGAGTCAAGAACGATCGCTACGCGCCGAAGCCTCCTGGCAGCGAGGGGTTCACCGCCAAAGAGGGCTTTGGCAACGTTCCGTTTCACCGGACGGAGTACACGGCTGACGAGATCACGTTGTTCGTTAACCTGGATCTGGGTCTCATCCGCGGCTACGGACTGCCGGATCCGGCCACTCGCCTGCTTACCTCTCTCGCGCTCTGGAAGGTCCGGGCCTTCCTCGACGGAGGGCTCCGACTGCGCACCGCCTGCGACCTGGAGTGCGCGTCGCCGGCCCGGGTGAAGAGCCCCGCAGAATTTGCCCTGCCACCGAATGAAAGTTTGATCGAAGAGGTTAAGCGAGACATCCGCGCTTCCGCCGACGCCGACCTTTTCGCCGCTCCCGCGATTACCCGGCTCACCTTCTCTGGCTTTTCGCAAAAGGTGGTCGGGGAGAAGGTCGCGGAAGCCGAGGAGGACAGCACGCTATGATCGCCATCGGCTTGCGCTTTCCGAGCGGCCGCTACCACGCCACGCCGTGGGGACACCATCCGAACGAGGGTGTTCCCGAATGGCCGCCGTCGCCGTGGCGTCTCCTCCGCGCGCTGGTCTCCGTGTGGCAGCGCAAGGCGCAGTTCCTACCGGCCGGCGACGTGGCAACCCTGTTGGAAAAGCTCGCGGAGCCACCGGAATTTCGCCTGCCGCCGGCGACGGCCAGCCACACCCGTCATTACATGCCGTGGGAGAAATCCGGTCCCGCCAGCACAACGCTCGTCCTCGACGCCTTCCTCGCTCTCGATCGGACAGATCAGCTCGTCATCCGCTGGTCAAACGTCACACTCGCGGCCGGCGAGCGCCTGGCTCTGGCAACGTTACTGGACCTGCTAACCTATTTCGGGCGTGCCGAGTCCTGGTGCCGGGCGGACCTGCTGGACGATCCGCCGGCTCCAAACTGTCAGCTCGTCGACGCGCGCGCGCCCGGCGACCACGAGCTCGTCCGCGTGCTGGCGCCCACGCTGCCTTTGCGGTTCAACGCTCTTTTGGCCGAGACGTCGGACCTCCGCAAAAGCGGGCGAGTCGACCCACCCGGTAGTCGCTGGCTTCCCTACGCCCGCCCGGCCAGCGCGGTCCAGGCGAATGGCCCGGCGCCAACCTTGACCGAGGTCGCATCAACGAGCCCCGTGACAGTCGTCCGCTTCGCGATCGTCGGTCCGGTCCGTCCACGGGTTCAGGGGACGGTCCTCGTCGCCGAGACGGCCCGCCGCGCGGCGCTGGCCCAGTTCGGCCGTGGTAATGGCCGTGGCCGCTCGTCGCGGCTCGCCGGCAAAGACTCGGCCGGGGCGCCGCTCACCGACCACCAGCACGCCCACTATCTGCCCGTCGACGAAGATCAGGACGGCTTTCTCGACCACCTGACGGTCTGGGCGCCGGGCGGCCTCGAGCCGGCCGACGTCGAAGCATTGGCGCGGATCGACAAACTGAACCGAGGAGACGATAGCTCGCCCATCCCACTGGCCTTTCTCGGCCAGGGCACGGCGGACGACGTACGCGGAGGCAACGCGGACACCCTCTTCGGCGAGGCGACGACCTGGGTCTCAACCACGCCGTTTGTCTGCCCCCGCCACACGAAAGAGCGTGGTCCGCGCGACGCCCGACGTGTCGTCGACGCACCCGACGACCAGCTCCGACTCGAGCTCGCGCGCCGCCGCGCGGTCCAGTCACTGCCCGAAATTGAACGGATCGAGCGACGCGACGGCGTCGTCTGTGGAGGTCATCTGATCCCCTGGTACGAGTTCCGCCGGTCGCGGAGCGGAGAGCGCGCGCCGGGTTCGACCAGCGGCTTTCGCGTCCTCTTCGCCGCGCCGGTCCGGGGACCACTGACGCTCGGCTACGGCAGTCACTTCGCGCTCGGGCTCTTTCGCTCCGATACGGAGATCGCGACGTGAGCATCGAGCAGACCTCCATCGTAGCCTTGCCTGAACTGGTCCCGGCGCGCATGGTCAACGAGTTCGTCTACTGCCCGCGTCTGTTTTATCTCGAATGGGTCCAGACTGAGTTCAGCGATTCCGCGGATACCCTCGACGGGCGATCGGTCCATCGACGGACCGATCGTACCGGCGGAGAGCTTCCCGCCGCGGGATCGCTGTCCGAATCCGACAAGTTTCACGCCCGGTCCGTCGAGCTTTCGAGCGAGCGGATCGGCGTAATCGCGCGGATCGACCTGGTCGAAGCCGACGGCAATCAGGTCACGCCGGTCGACTACAAGCGTGGCCAGCCACCGCGGGATGGGACCGCCTGGGAGACAGACCTGGTCCAGGTGTGCCTCCAGGCGCTGATCCTGCGAGACAACGAATATCAGGTCGATCAGGCGATTGTTTACTACGCCGCGGCGAAGAAGCGAGTACTCGTCCCGATAACGGATGAGCTCGTCGCGCGGACGACTGCGCTCCTGCCGGAGCTTCGCCGAACGGCGAACGGGCCGATTCCCCCGCCGCTGGTCGATAGCCCGAAGTGTCCGCGCTGTTCGTTGGTGGGCATCTGTTTGCCGGATGAGGTGAACCTCCTCGCTGGCCAGAGTGACCCGCGCGAGCTGCGCCGGCTCGTCCCCGCGCGCGACGACGCGCTGCCGGTCTACGTCCAGGCTCAAGGCGCCTCGATTGGGAAGTCCGGCGATCAGCTCCAGGTGCGGCGGCCGGAGGAGCCAACCGAGGAAATTCGGCTCCTCGCCACGTCGCAGCTATCCGTGTTTGGGAACGTTCAGGTGACGGCGGCAGCGCTACGCGAGCTCTGCGCCCGCGAAATCCCGATCTGCCATTTCACCTACGGCGGGTGGTTCAGCGGGATTACTCGCGGGCTGGGCGGCAAGAACGTCGAGCTCCGCCTCGCGCAATACCGAGCCGCCCTGGATCCCGCGTGGTCGCTCGATCTCGCCCGACGACTCGTCGCGGGCAAGATTCTCAACTGCCGCACACTCCTGCGACGCAACGATCCTGGTGTGCCACCCGCGGTCCTGGCCAGCCTCCAGACTCTCGCGCGGCGGGCAGAGCAAGCCGAGAGTCTCCAGAGTCTCCTTGGGATCGAGGGCGCAGCGGCAAGATCTTACTTCGGCGAGTTTGCCGGCATGCTCAAGACCGCGAAAGGGGCTTTTCCCTTCGACTTCGGTGGGCGCAACCGCCGGCCACCACGAGACCCGGTGAACGCGGTCCTGTCGTTTCTGTACGCGTTTCTGGTCAAGGATCTCACGCTGGCGACATTCGCAGTTGGTTTCGATCCGTTTCTCGGCTTCTACCACCAACCCAGGTATGGCCGGCCGGCGCTGGCACTCGACCTGGTCGAGGAGTTCCGCCCGCTGGTCGCGGATTCGGTCGCGATCACACTAATCAACAACGGTGAGGTTCGCGAGCGCGACTTCATCCACCGGGCTGGCGCGGTGAGCCTCACGACAGAAGGGCGACGGGCGGTCATCGCGGCCTACGAGCGCCGCATGGAGACATCGGTCACCCATCCGGTGTTCGGCTACCAGATCAGCTACCGCCGGGTGTTGGAGGTGCAGGCGCGGCTCCTGGCACGGTCACTCGGCGGAGAAATTCCCGCCTACCCGGCGTTTCGGACCCGGTGAGGTGAAGAATCGGTATCTGGTCGCCTACGACGTGGTTGACCCGAAGCGTCTTCGCGCGATCTATCGGAAACTTTGCGGTTTTGGCGAGCATGTGCAGTATAGCGTCTTCCTTTGCGACCTCTCGCCAGGCCAGCGGGTCTTGCTCGCCGACGCACTGCATGCGATCATCAACGCGCGCGAGGACCGGGTGCTGATCGTGGACTTGGGGCCCGTTGCCGGGCGCGGGCGGGAGTGCATCACGACGCTCGGCCTGGCGACGCGCCCCGAGGCGGCCGTGGCCGCCGTGCTCTAGCGGATAAATGCGCCCACCCTCGCGAGAGGTCCGGTGGCGTCGCGCGGCCAGGGACCGCTCGCACCGACACGAGGAGGAAGAATGTCAAGAGCCGGCGCCACTTTTCGCGAAGCTAACCTACTCGGGCCCGGTGGACCAGGTATTTGGCACGCGGATGGACACGCTCGCGGCCTGTTCTTCCGACACTGCTCGCAAAACCCCGAATTTGACGATGCCCGGTCAGGCACCTGACGCGAGCCGTTTCCGTGGTCGGAAGATCACGGCTCCATTGAGGGACTCTTAGCAGTGATCGAGCGGCCTGTTTCCATCGCGTTTCCGTGGTCGGAAGATCACGGCTCCATTGAGGGCATGTGTTCGACATTGGCATGTGGACGAAGCGTGAGAGTTTCCGTGGTCGGAAGATCACGGCTCCATTGAGGGGGCGTCATCGGCGACGCGATGTCCGGGATGGCGGTCGTTTCCGTGGTCGGAAGATCACGGCTCCATTGAGGGAGCGTGAGCGTGCCTGCACCAGCGGGCAGCGGAACGGGTTTCCGTGGTCGGAAGATCACGGCTCCATTGAGGGAACCTGAAGATCCTCCAGGACGTAGGCGCGAATCGCGTTGTTTCCGTGGTCGGAAGATCACGGCTCCATTGAGGGACACGCTATCTGACAGCGCTTATCATAGCAGCATCAAGTTTCCGTGGTCGGAAGATCACGGCTCCATTGAGGGATGGGCTACGAGGTGCTGGAGCAGTACGGCGAGGGAGTTTCCGTGGTCGGAAGATCACGGCTCCATTGAGGCAAATTGCGCCTCGGTCATCGCGGGAGGGCGAGTGGCGAGTTTCCGTGGTCGGAAGATCACGGCTCCATTGAGGCGCATATCTGCTCCTGGAGAGCCTTCCACCGAAAACGCGTTTCCGTGGTCGGAAGATCACGGCTCCATTGAGGCTATGCCTACGCGATGGAGTTTGAGGAGTTCGTGCCCGTTTCCGTGGTCGGAAGATCACGGCTCCATTGAGGCACCGTCGCCACGCACGACGTGATGGCCCAGCGTGGAGGTTTCCGTGGTCGGAAGATCACGGCTCCATTGAGGCTGCGCCTGGATGCGCCTTGCCTCGCCCGACGGTTAGAGGTTTCCGTGGTCGGAAGATCACGGCTCCATTGAGGCGCTTGCGTCCGCACCCTGGCCGAGACGATCGCGAGTGTTTCCGTGGTCGGAAGATCACGGCTCCATTGAGGCCCCTGATTGTTCTGACGAATCAGGACGCGCGATTCTAGTTTCCGTGGTCGGAAGATCACGGCTCCATTGAGGCGTCCTGCTACAACGCGGGATCATACCAGGAGCCGGGCAGGTTTCCGTGGTCGGAAGATCACGGCTCCATTGAGGCCTCACTGACGAGGCGCGGGGCTATCTGCACGAACGCGGGGTTTCCGTGGTCGGAAGATCACGGCTCCATTGAGGCTCGTCCACCAGGCCGGTGACGCCAATCCCGAGGCCCGTTTCCGTGGTCGGAAGATCACGGCTCCATTGAGGCTTCGAGGAGCTCTACACGCCGGCGGCGACGAGCACGTTTCCGTGGTCGGAAGATCACGGCTCCATTGAGGCAGCAACGCGACACTCGTCTCGGTCAAACGCAACCTGTTTCCGTGGTCGGAAGATCACGGCTCCATTGAGGCGACTGGGGGAAGGTCTGGTCGGCGGTGAAGACCGGGGCGTTTCCGTGGTCGGAAGATCACGGCTCCATTGAGGCACTCTTTGCGATTGTGGATATGCAGAGTGCTTCAACCAGTTTCCGTGGTCGGAAGATCACGGCTCCATTGAGGCTGCGTCTACAGGCATGGTTCAGAAACGTGTTGACAGTTTTGCCAGATAGCAGGCAAGCGAAAGGGGTAGGTGACCTCGGGGTGTCTGCTGACTTTGAGTCCAGGCCAGC